>Ga0207868_1000584_pt1 | contig 35861 bp, 33 predicted proteins | sample Passage237B_FD_187370 | JGI IMG/M metagenome (GOLD analysis project Ga0207868, IMG submission 187370) | Cellulose adapted compost microbial communities from Newby Island Compost Facility, Milpitas, CA, USA - Passage2 37B (SPAdes) (version 3) ... | reverse complement strand
GCTACTGAAAATAGCATCAATAAACCACAAGAGTCTAAAAGATCTTTACCCGCAGAACTTCAAGAAATCAAACTGACCTGTAGTTCGTCGGGCGGATACATCACGTGGGAATGGGAAATGTACAACGTTTCCAGTGAAGTGCGGGTAAAGGAGGTCGTACCCAACCAGCGGATTTCCATCGAATGGGACAATGCACCCGTGACAACGGTTGATTTTGAGTTTACGGCTTTAACGGATGATACCACCTATATGGTCATCAAAAATTATGGCTTCGATCAGACGGGCGATGACCTGATCCAGGCAATCAAAGATAACACCGGCGGATTTACAACCGTGCTGGACGGGTTGAAAGCCTGGCTGGAATTCGGTATCGAACTTAACTTGGTACGCGATAAATTTCCCCATACGCAACAAAAATGATGAAGTTAACATGGAAAATCAGATCACGACCTTCCTGACCTTTCAGGAAAGCAATGCCGAAGAGGCAATGAATTTTTACGTCAGGTTATTTGGCAGCTCCAAAATTACCGAGGTAAAACGCCACGGAAAAGGCGGCCCCGCAAAAGAGGGCTCGATCATGATCGCTAGGTTCGAACTGAACGGGAAGCCGTTTATTTGCAGTGATAGTTACGTAAAACACGAATGGACATTTTCGCCGGCGATTTCGCTGTATGTTGAGTGCCGGACCGCCGGTGAGCTCGACAAACTATTCCATGAACTGTCTGAAAATGGAAAAATCTATATGCCACTGGACAACTACGGTTTCAGTCAAAAATTCAGTTGGGTCGAAGACCGATTCGGTGTTTCGTGGCAGTTGAATCTTCAATAAAAAATGAGCTTATGAAAAAGAAAGAAATCGCACAGGACTTTCTGAAACTTGCAGCCAAAGGAGAATCAAGAGAAGCGTTCCGGCGCTATGCAGGGAACGGATTCAAACACCATAATGTTTACTTCAAGGGAGACGGCCATACATTGATGACGGCAATGGAAGAAGCCGCCAACAAGCACCCCGATATCAGTTCTGAAATCCAGCACGTGCTGGAAGATGGGAACCCGGGGTAAGTGAAGTCAGATCGGGAGAACGTTAATTGGCTTCCTCACGAAGGAACCGTAAATTATTACGGCAGACTGTTATCCAAGGAATCAGCGGATTTTTACCTGAACCGGTTATTGGAAACGATCGAATGGCGAAACGATGAAGCCATCATTTTCGGCAGGAATGGATTACCGCGGGTTGGAAGAGCTGGAACTGATCCGATTGATGACCATGCGGCTTTTACCGAGCTCTACGACCGGTACCGGGCATCCCTTGTCACACGCGTGCGCCATGCTGGACGACCGGGACGATGCCGTGGATGTGGTACAGGACGTGTTCACTTCCCTTTGGAAACCGTACGCGGCACCAGGCGCTGAAAGTCATCGCCCGCGGGCGGCGGAAAGATGAATTTGCATCGGAATTGACCGCAGCATTCGATAGATTGCATCAGGCGCAGATAGCGTGAATGCGCTGCGTGAACTGACTGAATGGCGGATAGCGAGGTCGCGCGGCTTTCCCGCGGTGCAGGAAGTATTCCGGAAGAGCCGCAAAGAGGGATTGTCGCATCGGCACATCGCCGAGGAACTGCTGGCCGAACATACGTATCCCCATGTTGTATGTACTGGATAAGCCTTTTCCGTTCATATCTTGCTGAAAGCGGTAATAAACGCGAGTGTGTAGCATCCGTTTTTGCAGGACGTCATGTATCGCATGAGAGCCAAATGTTTTCTCATTGGCGTTTTTTGACAAGCACATATCGTCCTAATGTAAAATTAATTTGTATTGTTAGGAATCCTAACTATATTTGTTCTGGCAATAGTGCTACTGAACATTTAAACGTAAAAGAAATGGCCAAATCAATTTTTTATCATGCAGGGTGTCCCGTCTGTGTAAGCGCAGAACACGACATCATCAACCTGATTGGGGAAGACAATGTGGACGTGGTCCATCTTGGCGAGGATCGCAACCGGATCGAGGAAGCGGAAACGGCAGGTGTGAAATCGGTTCCCGCATTGGTAACCCCCCAAGGGAACGTACTTCATATCAACTTCGGCGCGTCCTTGGCGGATGTCAGAGGCTAAGGCAATTAATAAGCGGCGGGGGAGACCTGCCGTTATCCTGGCGCTGGGCCCCGCAGCCCTGGCGAATCGGGGTAAAAGGTAAAGCCCGGACCAAGGGGAACACTCCGGGTCTTTGGAACAAAACAAATTAGCATGCAGGTATCGGTTTGGGACACCTATGTACAGAAAAAAGATGGCAATACGATGCATTTCGACATCATCGTACCTGTCCAAATGAAGGATCCGGCAGTGATCTACGGTTATGGAAGAGCTTATTTAACGGCCAAAGGACAGGACGGGCAACTGCTTGCCTCGGAAGAATGCAGATTCTGTCATGTCGAAACCGTAAGACCCCAATGGGAGGAGTCTATCCGGAAAATGGGTTATTACATCTATGAAATGGAAAACTGCGAATGACGACCCGATCGGACTTTGATCTCACATGCCAAAACCGAAGCATGGAAAGCAAGATCATCGCATCGCTGGAGCGGATCTCGCAGGCTTTCCGGGTGTTGTTATGGAATGAAAGCAAGGAATATTCCCTGAGCCCCATCCAGGTACAGGTATTGATCTTCTTGTTATATCACAGCGAAGAAAAACGGAAAGTCAGCTACCTGGCCACGGAATTCAATATGACCAGAGCCACGATAAGTGATACCGTAAAAGCGCTGGACCAAAAAGGGCTGATTACCAAGGAATATGACCCGTACGATACCCGGAGCTACGTCATCCACCTATCCGAAAAAGGCGAACGGATTGCAGAGGAGACCTCTTTGTTCACACAGGAACTACAGGTCCCCATAGAACAACTGAATGCCAATGACAAGGACAATCTGTTGCTCAGTCTGATTGGTGTGATTCGCCACCTAAATAAAGCCGGGATCATCACCCTACAGCGCATGTGCTTTACCTGCGCGCATTACCGATCGGATCACCAAGGTGCCACGCATTTTTGCCAGCTACTCAATCAACCGCTCGGCGGGTCCGAACTGCGGGTGGATTGCCCCGAACACCTGCCTGCGAAATAAAGAGTGGTGAAAAAATATAAAGTTATCCACACCAATTGTCAAGCCCATTGTTGGCATAGACGAAACCCGATGCCTACTTTTATTTTTTCAGTTCCTCCATGACCACTTTGGCCATTTTTTTTGAACTGAATGGATTTTGGCCTGTAATTAGATTTCCGTCGACAACCACTTTTGAAGTCATTGGAATAAATGCCTTTGTATAATCCGATTTCCGTTCTTTAAGCCCTGCTTCAAGGTTAAATGGAACTTCTTTCTTTCTTCTCGCCAGACTTTCTTCAAACCAGTTGAATCCTGTGATTTTTTTTCCTTTTATTAGGTATTCGCCATTGGATAGTTTTACGTTCAGTAATCCACCGACGCCGTGGCAGATGGCGGCGACTTTTTTTCCGTTTTCATACATTTTTTGGACGATCGACTGCAAGGTTGTATCTGATGGAAAATCGTACATTGTTCCGTGTCCACCCGCGAGATACACCAGATCGAATTCTTGGCCGGCAACCTGTTCAAGTGTTTTACTGTTTTCCAATTCTTTTCTAAACGTCGAATCTTCCCAATAGTGTTTGGATACACGATCCAAGACCAATGGCTTTAGGCTTTCCGGGTCAACGGGGACATTCCCACCCTTTGGACTGGCAATCGTTACTTCGTATCCTTGTTCGTTAGTTTTGTCGTAAATATGGGTAAGTTCGCTTAACCACAGACCCGTTTCCAAGCCACTTTCATACCTGGATATGCTGGTGACGATTATCAGTATTTTCATTGTGGATTTTGTTCGTTTTTAATTTGTGTAATTCCGTTTTCAAAGGTTGTGATTTTGAAGTTCGGAAATTTTGTCTTGAATTTATCCGAGATAAAAATGTTGTCGTGTTTGTAGCGGGGCAATAATTCCAAAAGTTCTTTCAGTTTTTTGTTGAATAAACTACCGATTTGGAACTGCCACATTTCCACAATCGAATATGCAAATTCCTGTCCATAGATTCTGGAAGTCAGGTTGATCAATTCCTGATAGGTTGGTCGGCTGTCATCGCAGGGCAAATGCCAGGTTTGATGATACGCATCGGGTGTGTTGCCAATCAGGGCCATTGCCCGGCTTGCATCGGGCGTCCAAATCAAAGTCCGTTTTGTGTTATCCCTTAATGGGACTTTTAGTTTTTTGTTTTGCTGGATGTTTTCGAAAACCAGGGTGTTGGTTATGCTCTGTGTTTTATTCGGTCCGTAAAATTCGGGTGCTCTGCAAATAACGGCTTCAATGGTTTTATTGTCTATTTCGTTTAACAACATCGCTGCCATTTTTGCCCTTACAGTCGATTTTCGCCCCGTCGGAACAAACGTACTTTCCTCGGTTTGCAATTCGCTTGTTTTAGCGTACATATAGGTGTTGTCGAAAAACACCAATTTGACGTTGTGTTTTTTACAGGCTTGGATGGTGTTTTTCATCATGATCGGGAATTGGTCTTCCCATAGCTGCGAGTTCATGGGCAGTCCAACTGTCAAATAGGCAACTTCACTTCCTTCAACTGCTTTATCGGTAGCCTGTGCATCCATTAAATTTGCAGAGAACAGTTGGTCGGTTTCGTGTATTTTTTTTGGATTTCTGCTGACCAATCGAATATCCTTTATATAATTTCGATACAGTTCCCGTGTCAGTTCTTCCGCAATTTGTCCGTTCGCTCCGAGTATGGTTTGCATATGCTGTTCCGTCCGTTTTGTTTGCCGTTAGTTTTTTCAGATTGTGCACAATGCTCAAATATACGCAGTTAAATTACACATTTGCCCATGTCCGCACACCTTCTCGCTGCGGTACCGGCTTTAGGAGCCCTTTTAAAAAAGAAAAGACCGGTATTTTGGGATAAACGGACTCTTCAATCAACCTAAACCTATGCGGACAACCGCGATGGGATCGGATTGTTTCTATGTCGGAATTTTTGTGATTTCCAATCATGTAAATGGTCCGCAAAAACTTAAATAGTAAAATGACAGATAATCATATCAATACACCGGATAGTGGAGATAGTTGCGTAATTTTATTGCATATATAAACGAGTTAGTGGCAAGCATATAGACCGCATCACAGAAACTGACCCAGAAAACAAAATGATAGACAATAAAGATATTAAAATCAAGCCATTGACAACATTGCTGAAAGAAGCCTTTAAAGCATATAAAATACGAAATGAAAAATGACAAGTTGTGGTTTTTAGACGGCAAATACGATAAACGTCCAAATTGAACTTTTAAGAATTTATAACAACTATGGAAACATCATCAAAAGCGAAAAATATCATAACCCGAATCAGCGATAAGACTACCCAGCTAGGCGATTTGCGAAAAATAGCAAAGGACATAAAAAAGGAATGAACGCCGTATCGAATTGGCTTTTGAAGATCACCGCTTTTGGGATATCCGTCGCTGGATGATTGCTCCCCAGGTAATGAACCGGAATGCGCAGGGTATTGAAATTACGGTGTATGGCACAGACCGGGCAGATAGGAACACCTATCATGATTATACCTACAAAGTAGTGGATATTCAGACCAGGAAATGGGACGACAAAATGTATTTTATGCCCATTCAGCTTCCCGAGATGAACCGCAATCCTCTGCTTAAACAAAACCCGGGATACTGATTTTTTTAACCGATAGATACGATGGAAAAGCATAGAAAATATAGTCGGAGGAGTTTTATTGGCGATGTAACCATGGCGGGATTTGCAGGCCTGTTACCTTACCCTGACATCGCGGAAGCGATGAGGGATAGGGCGGGTAGCTCAGCCAGTTTGTTCGTGACTAAGCCTTATATCCAGAACCTAAGCCCCACTTCGTGCACGATTATGTGGATTACTGGAAAGCCCTGCGCAGGCTGGGTGGAATACGGGGAAGAGAAGCCAACACAGAAAGCTGTACATGCCGACCTGGGATTGGTCGATGCATACAATCTGATCAACCGGATTACCCTCAAAGGGCTGACACCCGGTAAAAAATATGGTTACCGGGTGTCTTCCAGAGAGATTCTTGCGTTCGAGCCTTACAAGATGAGTTGGGGGGACCGGCAGGATAGTGAATGGTTTTACTTTACCACACCGGATCCAAAGGCGGAAAAGGTTTCTTGGATCGTGTTGAATGATATTCACGACCGTCCTGCATCTTTTTCCCATCTTTTATCGTTGGTCAATGAATTTTCCCAGGATATGGTCTTTCTCAATGGCGACATGTTCGACTTTGAAACCGACCAGCAGCAAATCATTGATCATCTGTTGAATCCGCTGGGCGAATTATTCAGCACGACCACTCCTTTTTTATTCACCCGGGGAAACCATGAAACCCGGGGTGTTTTTGCCCACCATCATGGACTTTATTTTGAAAACCCCGACAACCATTACTATTTTTCTTTCAGGCAGGGCCCGGTGCATTTTATTGTGCTGGATACGGGCGAAGACAAAGAGGACAGCCATGAGGCCTACCAGGGATTGGTTGCTTTTGATGTTTACCGGGAAGAACAGGCTAGGTGGCTGGCAGCGGAAATAGAAACGACGGCATATCAAAAAGCACCCTTCCGGGTGGTAATTATGCACATTCCTACCTTTGAATCGGGTGACTGGCACGGCACTATGCACTGTAGGGAACTGTTTAACCCCTTGTTTAATAAGGGGAAAATTGACCTGTTGATTTGTGGACATACCCATCGTTATGGTATTCATCCAATCAATGAAGGACATCATTATCCACTGGTTATCGGCGGGGGACCACTCGAAACCAAGCGAACCGTAATAACAGTGACCGCTGACACTAATCTTTTGGAGTTGGCGATGCTGCGGGATGACGGAGTAAAAGTGGGCGAGCTGAAGCTGAACAGTCAGCATCGCAGAAAATCTCCTTAAGTGGCCCTGGGCCGGTTCTGCATGAACTCTTTTTGGTATTGCCAGGTATGGATCCGGCTTTTTAGACCGTATTTGATAAGTACTTTGAAAATATGCACGATAGCCAAACACTGCATATTTTGGGCAGAGGATAGGGTAATTCCTGTATACGTTGAAATAAAACCACGATAATCACGTTATAAGATCAATCATCAACTGTTAAATTTTATTAAATGGAAAAGTACAACGAATTGAAATCATTGATCGCTTCCATCGAGGATGACGCGGTTAAGTTCTACGAGAAAGGAAACAATGCTGCCGGTACCCGTGTCCGCACCGGGCTACAAAAGGTAAAAGCCTTGGCACAGGACATCCGCAATGCGGTGACGGCGGCAAAGAACAAATAATAGCCCGCTATTTTTTGAGAATGCATGAATTCCCGGGTCTAAATAGGCTCCGGGAATTTTATTTTGTTCCATTGGTATCGTCGGGATCTTTGCCGTAACAAAACCATCGGAGTTCTTTTGATAAAGAAGACGATGGGCGATGAAATTTAAGACAACGATTTTTCAAACTGCTTCCTTTTCAACAGCAACGCACTCACAAGAGCAACAACTAATCCGACGGGCAATACTTCTGAATAGGTAATCAGGATGACAAACAGCGGATTTTTGTACATTTCCTTGAAGTCAGCCATTTGGGCGGTCTTGGTCTCTATATCTTCTGGCGCACAGGTCGTGAGGACATAGTCGGTGTACACATCGATAAAGTCGGGGACAAAGAGGTAATAATAGAACAACCAGACCACAACATATAAAGTTGCTCCCACCAATGCAATGAGGCTCCCCATTTTAAAAGCTTTGCCGAATGAGATATATCCCCGGAGCTGTTTGTCCCGGTGGTTCTTAACACCGAAGAAAATAAGCGAAAACAGGATGATCATTGCCGCATAGCCAACAACGTCATTCCCCTTGAAGTGGGTGTCACTGTACATCATGTTGACCATGACGATCATATTGGCACACAGGATACCCCCGATGATTGATCCGAATAACCAGATGTTTCTTTTCATTTTTTAGTCATTTGATTCCAAAAGCAAATATAGGAGTGGTAACTGTAGTTACCGTTCATACTTTAGGATGAAATTCGGCTCAATACCCTAAAATCATACGTTCGTACGAGTCGTGGTTAAGGGATGATGTTCAGTTCTTTAGACTTTGTAATGGCTTGCGTCCTGTTTTTTACATCCAATTTATGGAAAAGGTTCGAAACATGGGTCTTAACCGTGCTCAGCGAAACGAATAATTCGGTCGCTATATCCGCATTGGTATGCCCTTTTGCCAAGAGTTGCAGCACCTCGTATTCCCGTTTGCTGATGGCCAATTCCCTGAGGGTATCTTCGTTAATGAAGACTGTTCTGGGAGTGCTGACGGGAACTTTCCGCTCTACGATGACGGTCTTGGATTTGATCATCTGGTTGGCTATCCAAACGCCGAGTGCCAAGAAAAGGACGGCGATGACGCCAATATAGATGTCAATAGCGTTGTCGATGATCAGAAAATTCCACTGCACCCATTTCAGAAAAAAGATCAGCACTGCCAATACGGTTCCATATAAAAGAATACGTTGGAAACTCTTGGTTAATTTCAGCGATTTCATAAATGGATGTTCCTTATTTGCTGTTACCACCCTTTTTTTGTGGGTCGTTAAAGATACGCATTGCTGCCGATTTGTCATCGCTGAACAGTAATCCATATGACCTTAGACGGGTCTTGCGATCACATGTCAATGTTGGCGGGCAGAAGAAGTACTGGTACTCAGGCAACAACGGGCAAGGACATTTTTATTGGCAGCCCGGGCTTAATTGTTAGTTTAACGAACCTCGGTTTCTTTCACAGTCAATTTTGCTATCTTTGTCCCATAACCATCCAGGAACTTGAAGATTTTTGCTACCAACCCAATGACACCGAAAGCAGTGATAGAAAAATGGATAGAAGCATTCAACCGGGCAGACGCCGGTGCAATCGCAGAACTGTATGCACCCGATGCAATTAACCATCAGGTGGCCAACAAACCGGTGAAGGGCAAGAAGGCGATCCGGGAGATGTTTGCTCGTGAATTTGATACAGCCGACATGACCTGCATTCCCGAGCATCTATTCGAGGATGGGGAATGGGCGATATTGGAATGGAGAGATCCTCTGGGTTTGCGTGGTTGCGGTTTTTTTCAGGTACAGGGTGGTAAGATCGTGTTCCAGCGTGGCTATTGGGACAAGTTATCGTTCCTCAAACTCCATAACCTGCCCATTGAGTGAGTGTTGGGATCTGTGCCCCAGTAACTCAGGCATGGGTGGATTTATATCAGTACATCAGGGCTGAAGATAAAAGGCTGTTTCGTTATTTTGAAACAGCCTTTCTTTGTTAGCAGTCTATTGGCAAATATGATTAGATTTTGCCTGCCAATTCAACGAGGTCAACCAACTTATTGGAGTAACCCCATTCGTTATCGTACCAGGACACAACCTTGACAAAGTTGTCATTCAGTGAAATTCCCGCTTTGGCGTCGAAAATCGAAGTACGCGCATCTCCGCGGAAATCTTCCGATACAACATCATCTTCAGTATAACCGAGAATGCCTTTCAGTTCACCTTCGGAAGCTTCTTTGAATGCTTGCTTGATTTCTTCATAAGTAGCGGGTTTTTCCAACCGAGCGGTAAGATCAACCACAGATACGTCGGGCACAGGTACGCGGAAAGACATACCCGTCAATTTGCCTTTTAATTCTGGTAATACCAATCCGACGGCCTTTGCGGCACCTGTGGATGAAGGGATGATATTTTGGTAAGCACCCCGTCCACCCCGCCAATCTTTCACAGACGGGCCATCTACTGTTTTCTGTGTCGCCGTAACCGCGTGGATGGTGCTCATCAATCCTTCGATAATGCCAAATTTGTCGTTAAGTACTTTGGCGAGCGGAGCTAGACAGTTGGTAGTACACGAAGCATTGGATACGATTGTTTGCTCAGGTTTCAGTTGTTTGTGGTTCACACCCATCACAAACGTAGGCGTATCGTCTTTTGCAGGCGCAGACATGACAACTTTTTTGGCCCCCGCGTCTATATGTTTCTGAGCCGATTCCTTCGTTAGGAATAAACCGGTAGATTCGATGATCACTTCGGCACCTACTTCATTCCACTTTAGATTTGACGGATCTTTTTCAGCCGTCACGCGGATCGTCTTACCATTGACGATAAGGTTACCATCTTTTGCTTCGACGGTACCATCGAATTTTCCGTGAGTTGAGTCATATTTCAGCATGTACGCCATGTAATCCGGGTCTACGAGGTCGTTGATTCCAACAATTTCAACACCCGGGCGATTTACTGCTGCCCTGAATGCCAGACGGCCTATGCGGCCGAATCCATTGATTCCAATTTTCATTTTATATTAATTTTTATTTAAATAGTATTTCATTAAATTATGAATCGGTTCACGGATGACCGCACCGATTGTAATATCGTATTCATGCGCAACCTCCCGCAGCCATTCTTCGTAACCTGCTGCTACGCTTCCTGTAAAGTTAACAGCCATATTAGGGTGTTGTTTGATTAAGGGTAGGAGATAGGTTTCTATATATAGCTTAAAGCCCCGATGAATGATCTTTTTGATGAACCGATGTTTGTGGTTTTCCATGACAAAATCGGCAAATGAGGTCAGAAAGAGGGTAGGGTTGGCCTGATTATATACTTTGTCCAGAATGATTTTCCGGTCAAGCGGATATCGCTCTACAAACTTTTCCCGGAGATCGTCGGGCATGGTCTCATTAAGAAAGCTTTTCAGCAGCATGCGTCCAATCCAGTTAGCGGATCCTTCGTCGGCTAGGATGTAGCCAAGCCCAAAGTTATTGTCAGCCGTTCGTTTGCCGTTGAAATAGGCCGCATTGGACCCACTGCCCAAGATGCCGATCAGTCCTTTTTCATCGCCTAAGGTGGAGAGCGCGGATGCTTTTACATCGTGATCCACAGTTACCTTCGCATGGATGAAAAACTGCTTTAATACGGCTGCTATTTTATCTTTGCGTTCCGGTGAAGAAGATCCTGCCCCGAAAAAATAAATCCGCCTGATCTGTTCTGCATAATTGATCAGGTTGTTGCTTTTGTTGAGCAGTTGGAGAATAAAACGCTCGTCATGGAGGTAGGGATTGATTCCCATCATCCGGAAGCCGGTGACGATTTTTCCTTTATCTGCCAACCGCCAGTCAGAGAATCTTGAACCGCTGAATACCACTGCGATCATATTGACAATACATCCATCATTTCAAGCATATCTTCACTTAGCTTGTATACCTTTTTATTCAGTACCTCTTCAAGCGGTGTGGTTTTAATTTCATTGCCACACAGTCCTACCATCACCCGGGTTTCTCCGGTTAGCAGGTGCCTTACCGCGGCAAATCCGAGCCTACTGGCCAATACGCGGTCGAAGCTGCTGGGTGAACCTCCGCGCTGCAAATGCCCCAGAATGGTTACTTTGGTGTCGTAAAAATTAAACCTTGATTTTACTTCCTTGGCTACATTATATGCTCCTCCGTTTTCTTCTCCTTCGGCTACGATGACGATGGTAGACGATTTTTTACTTTTCGCGGCACTTTCCAGTTGGGTGCAGAGTTTTTCGATGGCGGTTGATTTTTCGGGTAGTAGGATTGCTTCAGCACCGCCCGCAATGCCCGCATTCAAGGCAATACAGCCCGAATCCCGACCCATTACCTCCACGAAAAAGAGCCGATCATGGGAGGCTGCCGTATCCCGTATTTTATCAATCGCCTCAATCACTGTGTTCGTAGCAGTATCGTAGCCCAGCGTGAAGTCGGAGCCATATAAATCGTTGTCAATTGTGCCCGGTATGCAGATAATTGGAATATCGTATTCCCGTGAAAGGATTTCCGCCCCCGTAAAGGTCCCGTCTCCACCTATGGCTATCAGCCCATCTATACCCGCCTTTTTTAGGTTGTGGTAGGCTTGCTTCCGGCCTTCGGGTGTACGGAATACATCACACCTTGCCGTTTTGAGAATGGTACCTCCCAGCTGGATGATGTTGCTCACTGATCGGCTGTTCATTTCCTGGAAGTTGGCATCAATCATCCCCTGATAACCCTGGTAGATGCCCGTCACTGATTTGCCGGCATGCAATGCTGTACGTACTGCCGCCCGGATGCAGGCATTCATGCCGGGTGCGTCTCCGCCAGAAGTAAATATTCCTACTTTTGATATGCTTTGCACTTTTTTAATAATCTTTTGTAAATTAGCAGCACGAATATAGTGTGTATTTGCTACACTATTAAATTTTTTCAAGATTTATTTTTTCAACTTGAATGGTTTAAGTGAGCAAATTTAACAAATTAAAATCAATTAGGGAACAAATAGCCAGCACATTGCAATCAAATTTACCACACTTACAATCCACGTTTACCACCGACTGCGTGATCTTCGGTTTTCATGAAGGCGAACTGAAGCTGTTGCTTATTGAGCGGAACGAATACCCGTTTAAAGGATGGTGGGCGCTTCCCGGTTTCTTTGTGGAGCACAATGAAACCATAGACGATGCGGTTAAACGCATATTATATGAACACACGGGATTAAGAGGAATCTACATGGAACAATTGTATACGTTTGGTGATTTAAAACGACATCCACAGGGCCGCATTATCACGGTGGCTTATTATGCCTTGTTGCGGTTGGATGATCTAAAAAGTCAGCCAGAACCCATTACCGACTATGCCCGCCAGGCAGTTTGGCATCCCCTGAATAACTTACCTGAACTGGCATTTGACCACCGGCATATCATTGATAAAAGTATTTCGAAAGTTAGACGCAAAATAAGTTACAGCCCGATTGCCTTTGAATTATTGCCTGAGAAGTTTACACTTACCCAGTTGCAGCAACTGTACGAGGCCATATGGGGGCGGAAATTAGATAAGCGCAACTTCCGAAAGAAGATGCTCAATTATAATATCTTAAAAGAATTGCCTGAATTTCAGCGAGGTGTTTCCTATCGCGCAGCGAGGCTATACAAGTTGGATAAACGCAAATACGCAAAAGTATTTCAAAATGAACTGACATTTGCCCGGTAACCCTGCCATAAGGTTGTCACAGCCCTTGTTTTTCTTTGTCCCCTTGTTGGGTTTGTAAATATTGTGTCATAACCTGATTCGATAATCAGTCTTAGGCATGATTTTTTTGGTGAAGTGCAGATGAACTTTTACTTTTGACTAATTTTTGAAAATAGTCAGATGGTAGAAAGGTAAAAACAGCATGGTGGATGATAAAAGGGATCAGATTATTGGTGCAGCGTTGAGGCGGTTTTCCCATTTCGGTATCGCAAAGACAACGATGAGTGAAATCGCAGACGATTTAAAGTTATCGAAGGCAAATTTGTATTACTATTTTCCGGATAAGTTTTCGTTGATAGAAGCAATCGTTTACCAGATCTTAGAAGAAAGCGATGTAACCATCAACCACGCGTTGGATACCATTACGGATACGCTGAGCTTGCTTGTCCGCATGCTGGATATAAAAAAGGAATATTTTGAAAAATATTACATGCTCGTCCTCAACTTACAAGAAATGAACATAAGCGATGAAAAGTGGGTGCAGCTTTCAGATAAGATGTTTCGCCGTGAAGTGGAGGTGATTTCAAAAATATTCAGAAAGGGAATCGATAATGGAGAGCTTGTAACATTTGATGTTACATCTACGTCAGAATTGTACATTGCCATGATACGGGGACTTGCGATGTTTTGCGATCGGGCCGTTCCACATGCGTTGATCGATCGCGATGAATTGCTGGCAATCATTGAAAAACAGAAACAAGCCGCTGCCATCTTTATCAATGGCATTAAAAGATAGTTTGAAACAACATCATATGAATATATTGAACATGAATATACGGAAAATCCTAACGGTGGCTATCGTTGGTTTATGGGGCATCCATGCCGCATCGGCTCAGGAACCACTTACCTTAAAGAAAGCATTGCAATATGCGTTGGAAAATAATGAATCCATCAAAAAAGCATACCTCGATGTAGAGGGAGGAAAACATCAGGTGGCCGAAGTCAGGGCGAATGCTCTTCCCCAGGTCGAGGGTTCGGCAGCATTGAATTACAACCCAGTAATCGGTAAGTTGGTGTTTGCGGGACAATCCGTAACCATCGGTCAGCCGTGGGATTCGAGATTCGGAGCTCAATTAAGTCAACAGGTTTTTAATCAACAGGTGTTTACGGGGCTGAAGGCCGCTCAGGCGACGAGTGATTATTATCGTTTAGCTGCCAACATGACGGAAGAGCAGGTTATCGAAACCGTAGCATCCAATTATTATCAGATTCTGGTAAACCGCGAACAGTTGAGCGTCATAGATACCAATCTTAAAAATATCCGCGTAATCAATGAGATTGTCTCCAATCAATATCAAAATGGATTGGCAAAAAAGATAGATGTAGACCGTATCAAGGTAAACATTACGAATCTCGAAAATCAGCGGGAGGAATTAATCAACGGTGTATCCCTTCTGGAAAATCAATTGAAATTTTCGATGGGTATGCCCATTGAAACACAAATAACACTGGCAGAAGAAGAACTGAAAGAAGTTCCAGAATTAGGAGACTTTGCAGAAGACAGTAGCCGCTTGGACCGTCTGATCGAATTGCAATTGCTGAATAAACAATTGGAATTGTTGGATTTACAGTATAAGGCAAATAAAGCTGAATATTTTCCTACGTTGTCTTTGGTTAGTAATTATAACTATACAACGATGACAGATAAGTTCGGATATTTGTACAAGAATTCAGAAAGTCCCATTGCAGCGACTTTCGGCGCTGCTGTTGTGGGATTGAATCTACGCATACCAATATTCAATGGTTTTGCAACGCGTGCACGTATGGGGAAAGCCAAAGTTGATTACCTGAAAGCTGAACAGGATTTGTTTAACATGAAGCAATCACTTAATCTGGCAAACGAAAATGCAAAGATACAATTGAAGAATGCGTTAAACACCATCCGTTCGCAACGGGAAAACATGCAGCTGGCACAGGAGGTGTATGAAAGTACACAAAACAACTACAACAACGGTTTGGCGGCATTGACCGACTTGCTTGATACTGAAAATGCGCTCACGCAGGCTCAGAACAGCTACACGCAGGCGTTGTTAAACTACAAAATAGCCGAGATACAGTTGAAAAAATCAAACGGACAAATCAAATCTTTAATAAACGAATAAATATCATCATCAATTTATACAAATGAAACCTGCCATGTCAGCGCCAGGCGCAAAAGGCGATGAAAATGCAGGTTCCATGAGGCACTAAAAAAACAAATTATTTACGAATGAAACGAATCATCATTACCATCGTCGTTGTCTTAGGGGTATTGGCCCTTATCGGATGGGTATTAAGCAAAAATAAGGCGGAAAATGAAGCAAAGACCGCTGTAGTAGCTCAGACGGGCGGAGCCATCGTAGTGAAAGCTGCCAAGGTGAGCCGCCAACCCCTGGTGCTTGATTTTTCGGCTAATGGTAACTTTGCAGCAAATCAGGATCTGCTTCTTAAATCGGAAGTCAGCGGTCGCGTTACACGTATTCAGGTGAAAGAAGGATCCCGTGTCACCAGAGGTCAGGTGCTGGCATTGGTTGATCCGGAGATCATCAATCTGGACAAACAAGCGGCTGAAGATGCACTTCAAAAGTTGAAGACGGATTATGGACGTTACAAAAGTTCTTTTGAAACCGGTGGCGTAACCCGTGCACAATTGGATGAAATCGAATTACAACTGCGCAACGCAGAAGTCAGGTTGCAACAGGCCAACCGCCGTGTACAGGATGCAAATATCAAATCGCCGATCAACGGTATCATCAATCGCCGTGACATCGAAGTAGGTGCATACTTATCGCCCGGTACTGACCTTTTTGAAATCGTAGACCTATCGCAGCTGAAGCTGAAAGTAACGGCCAACGAAACCCAGGTGGTGAATCTGAAGGTTGGTGATAAAGTTACCATCGTAAGCAGCGTTTTCCCCGATAAGGAATTCAATGGTACGGTCAGCTTTATCGCTGCCAAAGCAGACAATACGCTAAACTATCCGGTAGAAATCACCGTGGATAACAGCGCGGCTTCTGAGCTTAAGGCAGGTATGTATGCGACGGCACACTTCAAATTTCCCCAACAGGATCCGACCATCCTGATCCCCCGGGGCTCCTTTGTTGGCGGTGTTAACAGCAATCAGGTGTATACGCTTGAAGGTGACAGCACCGCAGCAATCCGTCAGGTCGTAGCCGGACGTATTTTCGGTGAGCAGGTGGAAATACTGCGGGGCCTTGAAGAAGGAGAGACCGTCATCACGAGCGGGCAGATCAACCTGGTTGACGGGGCAAAAGTGCAGGCACAGGTCGATTCAACAACGAACCGCTAATGGATAACGTCTTGAATCTGATGTCTAACATCTCATATCTCAAATCATGAAGATAGCAGAAATATCGATAAAACGCCCATCCATTGTCATCGTGGTATTCACCGTGCTGACTTTGCTTGGCATCATGAGCTATTTCTCGTTGAACTACGAGTTGCTCCCCAAGTTTACACCCAGCGTGGTGTCCATTTCCACCATTTATCCCGGGGCGTCGCCAAGTGAAGTGGAAAATACCGTAACCAAGAAAATTGAGGATGCGGTAGCTTCGTTGGAGAATATCAAAAAGCTGGATGCGACCTCTTTTGAGAGTCTGTCTCTGGTGATTATTGAACTGAATAGTGGGACGGACGTCGACTATGCGCTCAATGATGCCCAGCGGAAGGTAAATGCCATCCTGTCGGAGCTCCCTGACGATGCAGAGGCACCGTCATTGGCCAAGTTTTCGATGGACGATCTACCCATTGTATCGTTGGCGGCTACGGGCAACATGGATGGCGCCGCGTTTTACGACTTGATCGATAAGCGCATCCAGCCGGTGTTGTCGCGTGTGCCCGGAGTGGCACAGGTAAACCTCATCGGTGGGCAGGAGCGTGAAATCCAGGTCAGCATTGACGCTTCCAAATTGGAAGGATACGGACTCTCCATCCTGCAGGTTCAACAGGCGATCCTCACGTCCAATTTAGACTTCCCCACGGGTAGTGTAAAAACGCAAAACCAGGATATCCTCGTGCGTTTGGCGGGTAAATACAAATCTGTGGAAGAATTACGTAACCTGGTTATTGCGACTACTGAATCGGGTGCGCAAGTGCGCATCCGTGATATCGCGGATGTGCAGGATACCCAAAAGGACGTTGAAAAGATTGCCCGCGTGAACCAACGCAGTGCATTGCTGCTCCAGGTATTGAAACAATCGGATGCCAATGCGGTGGAGGTGAGCCGCGGTACGCAGGAAATCATCGCCCAATTGATGAAAACCTACGAGAAGGAAGGGTTGAAAATCGAAATAGCCAACGATAGCTCTACGTATACATTGGAGTCGGCCAACTCGGTAATTTTTGACTTGTTCCTGGCCGTTATACTGGTAGCCGTCGTGATGTTGTTTTTCCTGCACAGTTTACGGAACGCAGTGATTGTCATGGTTGCTATTCCCGCCTCGTTGATTGCGACATTCATCGGGATCAATCTCTTCGGCTATACGCTGAACCTGATGTCCTTGCTTGGCCTGTCGTTGGTGGTGGGTATCCTGGTGGACGACGCAATCGTGGTGATCGAAAACATCTACCGGCACATGGAGATGGGGAAAAATAAAGTTCGTGCTTCCTATGATGCCGCCAAGGAAATCGGGTTTACCGTTATTTCCATTACGATGGTTATTGTGGTGGTGTTTTTGCCCATTGCGATCAGTACCGGTATGGTTTCCGATATCCTTCGCGAGTTCTGTGTAGTGGTCGTGATTGCCACATTGCTCAGTTTGGTGGCATCGTTTACCATTGTGCCTTTGCTCACATCCCGTTACGGGAAGTTGGAAAGGGTATCGGATAAAAATATATTCGGAAGGTTTGTACTTTGGTTTGAAAATCAGTTGCACCGTTTTACCCGTTGGATTACGGGCATATTGAAATGGTCGCTTGATCACAAATTCATCACGCTGGCATTGGTAACCGTATTGCTGTTTGCCTCCTTCGGGTTGCTGGCAGGTGGCTATATCGGTGGTGAATTCTTCGCACAGGGCGACCGTGGTGAGTTTTTGGTTCAGATCGAAATGCCCAAAGATGCATCCGTTGAGCAGACCAACCAGATGACGCGGAAAGCCGAGGAATATATGGCTTCCAAACCGGAAGTCGTGTCGCTGATTACCACAGTAGGCCAATCGAACGATGGTTTCGTGGGTACGCAGGCGACGGCCTATAAATCGGAGATTACGGTGAAGCTTGTGGGGCGCGAAGATCGTGAAGATCCGAGCAACATCTACGCCGCCAAATTGAAACGTGAGCTGGAAAAGGTTCTTGTTGGTGCGAAAATCAAGACGGTTCCCATCAGCATCGTCGGTTTCGCCGAACAGGCTCCTTTGGAATTGGTGGTGATCGGTTCCGATCTGGACAGTGTATTGACTTATGCGGAAGCACTGTTGGAGCGTGTTCGCAAAATACCCGGCACCTCGGAGGCAAAACTTTCCGTTGAGAGCGGTACCCCGGAAATCACAGTGGAAGTGGACCGCGATAAAATGGCAGCACTGGGACTGAACCTGCAGACCGTGGGAGGTACCATGCAGACGGCATTTAATGGAAACACAGACGGTAAATTCCGCTCAGGTGAATACGAATATGACATCAATATCCGCTTTGACGACTATGACCGTAAAAACGTGGATGACGTGCGGAACCTGCAATTTACGAACAGCATGGGCCAATTGGTGCGGCTGTCGCAGTTTGCCTCCATCCACGAAGGCTCGGGGCCAAGCCAGTTGGAACGACGTGATAAGAGTACTTCTGTGAAGGTACAATCGCAGGTCGTCGGTCGCCCGGTGAGCGCGATTGCGGCAGATCTCGAAAGTCACCTCTCGGAGGTCCCAACACCCAGCGGGGTAAGCTATGTGTGGAGTGGTGATATGGAGCAGCAATCCGAGGGATTTGGTACCTTGGGAATCGCATTGTTGGCGTCGGTACTGTTGGTGTATTTTATCATGGTGGCACTGTATGACAGTTTCGTGTATCCTTTTGTGGTGATGTTCTCCATTCCATTGTCCATTATCGGTGCATTACTGGCATTGGCATTGACAAATAATACGCTGAACATATTCACGATACTGGGTCTGATTATGTTAATCGGTTTGGTGGCGAAAAACGCAATTATCCTCGTCGACTTTACCAACCACCTCAAGGCCGAGGGCAAGTCTACCCGCGAGGCATTGATCCTTGCCAACCATGCGCGGCTACGCCCGATCCTGATGACCACCATTGCCATGGTGTTCGGGATGTTTCCCATTGCCATCGCAACCGGCCCGAGTGCGGAATGGAAAAACGGATTGGCATGGGTAATCATCGGCGGGTTGCTGAGTTCGCTCTTCCTGACGCTGATTGTTGTTCCGGTGATTTATCAGATCACCGATAACATCCTTCACCGTTTCGGTCTGGATAAAAAAGGCCGGCCCATTGAGGAGCTGATGGTTGAAGAATACGAGCATAAAGAAGTCAAGGAATACGAAGACGAAGCCGTTTAACCGGCTACGAAATAGTGAGTTGATAAGTAGTCCCGGGCGCTAGCGTCCGGGACTTTTTCTTTGGGGAAATCTATGTATCTTTACGGCAAAAAAGAAGGGTTTACCATGAAGCAATACCTCGATTTGATGCGATATGTGTATGAGAACGGCGTAGACAAGCACGACCGTACCGGTACGGGCACGCGCAGCATCTTCGGCTACCAAATGCGGTTTGACCTCAAGGCCGGATTTCCGTTGGTAACCACCAAAAAGGTACACCTCCGATCCATTATACACGAGCTAATCTGGTTTCTCAGAGGCGATACGAATATCCGTTACCTCAAGGAAAATGGCGTGAGCATCTGGGATGAGTGGGCGGATGAACAGGGGAATCTTGGGCCTGTGTATGGTTCACAATGGCGTTCGTGGCCCACGCCCGAAGGAAGGCATATCGACCAGATCCAAAAGGTTATTCAACAATTAAAATCAAATCCCGATTCGCGCCGGATCATTGTTTCCGCGTGGAACGTGGCGGAGATTGAAAACATGGCGTTACCTCCGTGCCACGCCTTCTTCCAGTTTTATGTAGCTCCCGCAGATCCGGCCAACGGATTGTTGAAGCCACAGCTTTCCTGTCAGTTGTACCAGCGCAGCGCCGATATTTTCCTGGGTGTGCCGTTCAACATTGCGTCTTATGCACTGCTTACGCTGATGGTTGCCCAGGTGTGCGGTATGGAGGCCGCAGATTTTGTCCACACGTTCGGAGATGCCCATCTTTACAGCAACCATTTCGAACAGGTTCAACTGCAGTTGAGCCGCGAACCAAAACCGCTGCCCACGATGACGCTCAATCCATCGGTCAACGATATTTTTGCATTCCGGTACGAAGACTTTGAGTTGACTAACTACGAACCCCATCCACATATCAAAGCACCCGTTGCCGTTTAATCGTAGTATATGAATAAACCTTTCGTATCTGCCATCGTAGCAGCCGCCGATAACAATGTCATTGGAAAAGACAATCAGCTGCTTTGGCACCTGCCCAATGACCTGCGGTTTTTTAAAAGGACCACTTCCGGCCATACCATCCTTATGGGCCGTAAGACCTATGAATCGGTAGGAAAACCGTTGCCCAACCGACGTAATTTGGTTATTACACGTCAAAAAGATTATGTCCTGGAAGGAGCAGAGGTGGTGCACTCACTGGAAGAGGCAATGGCGCGTTGTACCGGTGAAGGAGAAGTGTTTGTGGTGGGGGGGGCGGAGATTTACCGGCAGGCATTGCCCCTTACCAACCGCGTATACCTCACCCGGGTACACGCCGAGCCACCCGGTGATAGCTATTTTCCCGATCTGGATGAACAGGATTGGGTGCTTGTCTCCGCCGAAGAACACGATCCGGATGAAAAACATGCCTATGGGTACACCTTCCAAGTATATGAACGGATGTAGTCAATTCTAACGATAATTGGGTATTTTTGCGGCATGACCAACGAGTCCGATATCCTGAAAAGACGTGCCGTGCGCGACCGGCTTTTTTTCGCCCTGAAAGTCGTGCTTTGGGTATTGATTGCCTATTCGTTTGCCGCAGAGGTGGATTTATACCGGAATTATCCCCGCGTGGAGCAAATAGCCTACGGTGCAAACACCTTTCTGACAGGAAGCATTCTCGTTTCCATCGGCCGCTTTATCTTCATTGCTCTATACCGGAGGCAAAATAAAAAGAATAACCGGGTACGGGGCAACTATATATTGGGTATTTCCCAGATTGCTACCCTGTTGAACGCGGTATTCGTGGTTTTGGGACTGATGCTGGCGTTTGGTATTAACCCGAAAGAATTCTTGACGAGCATCACCATCGTAGCGATGGCAATTGCACTGTTATTCAGGGAATATATCACCAATATGATCAGCGGCTTGTTGATTATGTTTTCTGATCAGTTTACCATTGGCGACACCGTGCGGATCGGTGAGCACCAGGGTAAAATCATGGACATTACGTTGGCTAATATCATGGTCAAAAACGACGATGATGATGTGGTGCTGATCCCGAACAACACGGCGTTTACGGTTAATATTATCAACCAGTCACTCCAGAACTCCAAGAAACTGACCATTGATTTTGAACTTCCCTTGGCGCATGCACACCATCATAAAGCATTGGAGCAGGAGCTTGCTTCGGTCTTGGAACAGTATGTGGGGGATGTGGTGCAGGGAAGTTCCCAGCTCAAGGTTGTGGGGGTGGGCAAAGACTTCGTGCATTATAAGTTTCAATTGACCACGACAAAGAAAGATACCGGTTTGCGGAGGAAGCTTCGCAATGATCTCTATCTGAAGGTAATCGCTTACGATTCTGCGCAGGCGGCTGCCAGATCCTGACCACTAAACTTTCCGAATTTTTATACTTTTGACGAAATGGTGGCTGCCTTTTTCAAGGATCAGGTCGGCACGGAAGCGCGTCGGCAAAATATTCTTTAGAAGGTTCGGTTTGTTGATTTCATTCCAGATGCGCGTAGCGGTAGTGATGCTCTGCTTTTCGTTGAGATTTGCATAGCGATGAAAGTAAGATTCCGGATTTTGGAAGGCGGTCTTACGCAGCCATTCAAACCGTTGGGTATACCATTCCATCAGGTTCTCGGGATCCGCATCCACGTAAATCGAATAATCGAAAAAATCCGATACAAACACCCGTGGACCGCGGTGTTTACCTTTTACATTTACCTGGAGCACATTGATCCCCTCTACGATCAATACATCGGGTTGGACTACCCATTGCAGCTCATCGGGTATGATATCATAGGCAAGGTGTGAATACACCGGAGCGGAAACCGACTCCTTTCCGGACTTGATGTCTGAGAGAAATCCAAGCAGACGCTTGGTGTCGTAGCTTTCGGGAAACCCTTTACGGTTGAGTATTCCTTTTGCTTCGAGGTAATGATTCGGGTACAGGAATCCATCGGTTGTAACGAGGTCTACTTTTGGGTTCCCGGGTGAGAGTGACAATACTTTTTGAAGTACCCGGGCTGTGGTACTTTTACCTGCAGCGACACTGCCGGCTATTCCGATGATAAAAGGCAAGCGCTTGGTGTGATTGTTGAAAAAAGCACTAGCGTTTCTATGCAGCTCTCGATAGGTATTTATATGGATTTGCAGCAAATGGCTCAGCGGAAAGTAAACATCTTCGATTTCCTGCATGGTGAGCGGCTCGTTGAGTGCGTTCAGTTTTTGGATGTCTGCGTCGGCGATGACATAAGATGGATGGCCGTTAAGCGCCTTCCATTCGTCTCTTGGAATGTGCCGGAATGGAGAATACATCGTGCCGTTAGCTGTTGTGACCATACCCATTGGGAGTTTGCAAACTTAGGTAATAAATTTTTAAAGTAATCCCTTCAAGATCAGTTCTCCCGTAGCCGGATTGGTTGCGAGGGGTACATTATAAACATCACAAACCCGCATAAGCATTTGGATATCCGGTTCGTGGGCATGTTTACCCAGCGGATCGCGGAAGAAAATGATGGCGTCCACTTTCCCTTCAGCAGCCAATGCGGCAATTTGGGCGTCACCTCCTTTAGGGCCGCTGAGTTTCAGTTCTACCTCCAATCCGGTTTTCCGGATATAGGATCCCGTGGTACCGGTTGCGATAAGCTTGGCAGCATGTAATACGTCAATATGATCTTTTACAAAACCAACCATTTCTGGCTTTTTACCATCGTGTGCGATCAGTGCAATTGTTTTCTGTTCAACCATTTTGTGTTAGAATTTTAGATGATGATGTCTTTTGTTGTTTTCATTATAAGGTGTCCATGCAGTCTTTGGTGGTTTAGATTTTTTTGCATGTATCATTATCCTTTGGCCGACAGAAACCGCCAGGGACCTTTTGATTGGGAATTTTCCTGTTCCCTTACCAAATGTTCCACCAGTTGGTTAATCAATTCGTTGTTTTCACTCACCATCCGGTCGCCCAACGCAATTAATTTCTGGATATTACTGTGGCTTGCAGCATCCAGTTCTTCACGGATGCTATGGAGGCTGCTGGGTTCTATGCGGGTATATTGCTTTGCCCTTCCCGCGGACTTATACAATTGCTGCAAAAAGAAGTCGCTGCTTTCGGCAGCTCCGCTCATCATGATGTCGATCAGGGCCGGACCGATCGACACGGCACGGCTCTTTTTAAAATGCTCATAATCGTAAGCCTTGCGAGACCGTCCGGTACCCAGCGAAAGGATGGATATATCGTTGATTTTGGTTTCATTAAATGCCTGGGTGACTTCCACTAGTGCACTCATCGAAGGATTGGGCGCGAATACACCGCCGTCAAGTAGTGGATAGCGCGTACCGCTCATGGAATAAATCTCGGCTACACTGAAATACGTTGGGGCGGCGGAGGTTGCCCGGCATACGTCACGCAAATAGAAGTCACGGGAGTCTCCACGCGCGATGGCCGTTTGCTGCCTGAAAAAATGTGTTTTACGGAGCTCGATATTGTATGCGGTGACAATACACGGCTTGAGCAATTGGCTCAGTTTGGTTTCGCTGAAATAGTTTTCTAATACATGTTCCAGGGTGGTACTGGGATACCGTTCACTAAGCAAGCCAAACTTGCTGATCAAGCGTCTGAAAAATCCGGCTTTGAAGATGTCGCTGCCATGGGTTACATAAATATCCAGTGCCTCTTTTGCAGAAAACTTAGGGCGCGTTGGGTTTTGGTCATCCGGGCACAGCAGCAAACACGTAAGAATTCCTCCGGTACTAGTTCCTGCAAAAAAATCAAAATAATCTACGATGGCAGCGTCTGGATTCCCGCTTGTGCGTTTCAACCTCCGTTCCAAAGCCGCTAACAGCATTCCGGGGATGATTCCGCGGATGCCGCCGCCATCTATTGAAAGGATTTTCTTCATCAGCTAATGCTTTGGCGGTAAAAATAGGTTTTTTATACTTATTTTTCTTCTGTAATAAGGTTACTTATGGCAGAAGAGAGACCGATAAACCGCGGCAGCGCTCATGAATACCGATAAAACAGACCTACGATGAATAATTTGCTTTTTGATATTGTAAACTCATTGTATTGTACATGCAGGCAAATTTATCTAAGTTTGTACCGCTTACTACATTCATAATTAAGACTATATTTTGGAGACACAGGAACTGACTACCGTAGATACCGCGACCGAACTGGGATTGTTGCCCGAGGAGTTTGAACGTATAACTGAAATATTGGGTCGGGTACCCAATTTTACCGAATTATCAATTTTTTCGGTGATGTGGAGTGAGCACTGCTCGTATAAAAACTCCATTGTTTGGCTGAAGACCTTACCCAAGGAAGGCCCGCATATGCTGGCGAAGGCTGGTGAGGAAAACGCAGGACTGGTCGATATCGGCGATGGTCTTGGCTGTGCGTTCAAAATAGAGTCGCACAATCATCCTTCGGCGCTGGAGCCGTACCAGGGTGCTGCGACTGGTGTTGGTGGTATTAACCGGGATATTTTCACGATGGGCGCACGGCCCATTGCCCAGCTTAACTCGCTGCGTTTCGGCGACATTCATCATCCGCGTACACAGTGGCTGATAAAAGGAGTGGTAAAAGGAATCGGCGATTACGGCAATGCATTCGGTATTCCGACGGTTGGTGGTGAGGTGTTTTTTGATGAGTGCTACCAGGTGAATCCGTTGGTAAATGCCATGTCGGCCGGCATTGTGAAAGCTGGGGAGACGGTTTCAGCTACTTCTTACGGTGTGGGTAATCCCGTGTATATTGTCGGGTCTGCAACAGGTAAAGACGGCATACACGGTGCCGCTTTTGCTTCCAAGGATATTACGGAAGACTCCGTGAACGATTTGCCCGCGGTGCAGGTAGGGGATCCTTTCCAGGAAAAGCTGTTGCTAGAGGCCACCTTGGAAGTAATCAAGACGGGAGCCGTCATCGGTATGCAGGATATGGGCGCTGCCGGAATTATCTGCTCTAACTCGGAAATGTCAGCCAAAGGCCAGCATGGGATGCGTATCGATCTGGACAGGGTACCTACCCGGCAGGCGAATATGAAGCCTTACGAGATTTTGCTGTCGGAGTCGCAGGAACGTATGTTGATCGTCGTGCAGAAAGGCAGAGAAGCCGATGTAGAAGCGGTGTTTGAAAAGTGGGATCTGAACTGTGCGATTATCGGTGAGGTGACCGATACGCGGCGCCTTGAATATTACATGCATGGTGAGTTGGTTGCTGACGTGCCTGCGGATGATCTGGTATTGGGTGGTGGGGCACCGGTATACTATCGTGAATATAAAGAACCTGCTTATTTTGCCGAGTATCAAAAATTCCGGATTGAAGATGTAGCGGAGCCGGAAGACTTGCGGGAAGTGGCGCAGCACCTGCTTTCCCATCCAAATATTGCCTCCAAGCGCTGGGTAACCAATCAGTACGATTCCATGGTCGGCACGGCCAATATGACAACCAATCGCCCTGCGGATGCCGCGGTGGTAGCGGTGAAGGGAACCAATAAAGCCATTGCACTGACGGTCGACTGTAATTCGCGGTATGTAAACGCCGATCCCTATAAAGGATGTGCCATTGCCGTGGCTGAAGCAGCACGCAATATTACCTGCGCCGGAGGTGAGCCTTCGGCCATTACCAACTGTCTCAATTTTGGTAATCCTTATCTACCCGGGGTCTACTGGCAGTTTGTGAACGCCATTAAAGGAATGGGGGACGCTTGCCTTAAATTTCAAACACCCGTTACGGGCGGTAATGTCAGCTTCTATAATCAGTCGCCCGATGGCGGGTCCGTATTTCCGACACCAACTATTGGCATGTTGGGCATACTGCCCGATGCGTCCAATCTCATGACACTTGATTTCAAGGCGGAAGGAGATTACATTTATTTGATAGGTGAGTCTCGTAATGACATTGCTTCTTCCCAGTACTTGGCATCGTATCATAAAGTGAAAGCTTCTCCGGCACCCTATTTTGATCTGGACGAGGAATATGCGACACATCAGGTTGTGAAACACCTTATTCGCGCAAAGCTGATTGTCTCTGCGCATGATGTGGCCGATGGAGGACTCTACGTTGCGTTGGCCGAATCGGCTATGGCTGGCAATTTAGGGTTCGCCATCGATACCGACAGCGAAATCCGGAAGGATGCCTTTCTGTTTGGTGAGGCCCAGGGGAGGATTGTGGTGTCGGTTAAACCCGATGCCCAAGAGGCCTTTGTGGAGGTACTGGCCGCCAGTGGTACGGAGTTTTCGTTGTTGGGGGTAGTCACTAAAAATGGATTTGTGGTGGATGAAGAGCTTTATGATACGGTAGGACATGCCAAACAGGTATTTGATCAGGTGTTTCACGATATTTTAGGAGAATAGAGATTACAAAATACGATTGATAAGCCCGGTATTTTTAAATACCGGGCTTTTTTTTGAGCTAATTTTTGAATTTTTGTTATTTTTTATATTGTATTTTGTTTTTTAATTATGTATTTGATTGTTATAAATGATTATTTATTTGATTATGTATTAAAAATATTGATTAATCATATTTTACTATTTGTTTTTTAAAAAAATATCAATAAAAAAATTGTTTTAATGAAATAATTGTACATATTTGTATTATTATTTGTGTTAATTTTAAAGTTTATCTAATTTTTAGACTAAAAAGACAATTTATGGAAGCAAAAAAATCTATTTTACCTTTTATCTTGCTGGTTTTGGTGACAATACTGGCATTTTTCTTTCCTGCATTGCCGGGTGGGGAAGAAACCGAGATCGACGGAGCCGATGTTGCTTGGATGTTGACGTCAACGGCACTGGTCCTTATCATGACTCCCGGGTTAGCATTTTTTTATGGCGGCATGGTCAAAAAGAAAAACGTGATCTCCACGATGTTCCAAAGTTTTATCTGTATGTCGGTTATTGCCGTGGTATGGGTGGTTTTTGGTTTCAGTCTGGTGTTTGGGGAATCGATCGGCGGGGTAATCGGCAATCCTACTACATTTTTCATGTTTGAAGGTGTGGTAGGTGGACCTAATTGGCCGGGGGCACCCACAATTCCTTTTGCATTATTCGCCATGTATCAACTGAAATTTGCGATCATCACGCCAGCGCTGATCACCGGAGCATTTGCCGAACGGATACGGTTTAAATCTTATATCCTGTTTTTGATATTGTTTTTCATCTTTATCTACGCGCCATTGGCCCATGCTACCTGGCATCCAGATGGATTATTGGCCGGAATGGGCGTGCTTGATTTTGCGGGCGGTACCGTTGTACACATGTCCGCTGGCGTGACTGCATTGGCGTCGGCACTTTATCTCAAAAAGGGCAGTGATTCCGGAGAAACGAATCCTGCGCGGATTACTTATGTGATCCTTGGTACCGGACTACTGTGGTTTGGATGGTTCGGATTCAATGCAGGATCGGCTTTCGGTGCTAATGGGCTTGCGGCCTCGGCATTGGCCACTACAAGCACCGCTTCTGGTGCAGCGGCACTGGCCTGGATATTTTTTGATGCTGCCCGCGGCAAAAAGCCGACAGCAATGGGGGTGTGTATCGGTGTAGTTGTCGGATTAGTCGCAATTACTCCGGCAGCAGGCTTTGTAACGGTCACGCATTCACTGATAATCGGAGTAGTCGCTTCAATTATCAGCCGGTTGGTCGTTGAATGGCGTACACGTTCCGGTGTTGACGATACGCTGGATGTATTTCCCAGCCACGGTGTTGGCGGTATGGTGGGTATGATATTGACCGGTATTTTTGCTACACACACCATCAACAGCGCCGTGACTACGGATGGTTTGTTTTTTGGTCAAACAGGCTTATTCACGGCTCATTTGCTGGGACTTATCGGAGCGGTTGCATTCACATTCATCATGGCCTTTATCCTGCTTAAGTTGACGGATTCCATTAGCAAACTGCGTGTTACGCTCGAAGAAGAGGAACGTGGCCTTGATATTACGCAGCACGGAGAAAGCCTATAATGGTAGGTCGAAAAATAGGCACACACGTTAATGTTGAATGGGATAACATACCGTCAACGGTCTGTTATCCACATCCAACCCGATGTTTCACCGCTTTTCTTAAGATGGCCTGGTAAACTATGCTTAAGAAGCAAGCAAAAACAATTACAAATATGAAAAAAATTTTTATCGCAGCGACTATTCTATTATCGGCGTTCCTGGCATCCGCACAGGATGAATCGCTAACGATCTCCGGATCAGTAGACGCATACTACAAGTATGACTTTTCCGGGTATAAAAACGACGATGGATTGGGTAATATTCCCACTTCATTTGCTAACGAACAGAATTCGGTTTCCTTAGGCATGGTAAATGTCATATTGGGCAAGACCGTTGGCAAAGCATCCTTCGTAGGCGATGTGTCTTTCGGTCCGCGTGGACAATACCAGTCGTTGCTCAACACCGGCGATGGCAACTCGTTTCACATCCAGAACCTCTACATGAGTTATGCCTTTACCGAAAAGTTTTCGATGACGGCAGGCTTTATGGGTACCTTTGTCGGATACGAGGTTATTTCACCTACGGCTAATTTTAACTACTCTACATCTTACCTTTTTTCTGCTGGTCCCTTCCAGAATGCAGGTATCAAGGCCCAGTATGCATTTTCGGATAAAGTATCGTTGATGGTGGGGCTGTTTAACGATTGGAATGCCTACCAGGATTTTGATGGGGTGTCTGATTTCGGTGCCCAGTTGGCTGTATCGCCGGTGGATGGCTGGGACGCCTATGTCAATTTCCTAACCGGAAGTACAGGTACCATCATCGATCTTACAACTGCCTACCAAATCACCGATGCGTTCAACGTGGGGTTGAATGCGGCTGACTTTTCAGATTTCGGTGATTCCAAAGGGGGATATTCCGGAGGGGCACTTTACGTTCAATATGGATTTTCGGATGCATTTGCTTTGGGTGTAAGGGGTGAATATTATAAAGAAAAGGAAGACGGTTGGGCATTTGTACCCGGGGGTGAGTCGGTGGTTGGACTGACACTGTCTGCCAATGTAAAGGCCGGGCCGCTGACAATGATCCCTGAGTTCCGGCTGGATAACGGCTCTACCGAGATGTTTTACAAGAATGTGGAAATGGATCCCACCAAAAGTGCTTCACAGTTCTCTTTGGCGCTGGTATACGCGTTTTAAGACCTGAAATTTAGCAAAAGCCTGCAAACACATGAACCAGAGGTTGTCTCCGTGCCGGTCCGGCAGAGGCAACCTCTTATTATATTTTCTATAAAATCCTAAAGAGTTTTCCGCCCGATAAACGAACCTTTACCCATCAAGAAGTCAATTGCTTTTGCCACATTCCGGTCAATGCTGGTTTCGGTTTTCAGGAAAGAGATGTATCGGACGATTTCTTTTTGCAGTGTGGGAGCCAACGTATCAAATTTTTCTTTTGCCTGTTTATTTTGTTCCAGCGCTTGGATCAATTTGGGGTGTGGGGGTATGGATCGGTCGCCGGGATCGAAAAGGACTGCCAATTGAACCATTTCTCCAATACGCTTCGGTGAATTTTTAAGCATGGTGGTGTTTACGTACAGTCGCCACGCGCCTTGATATTTAACCAATGTTTGCTGGAACTCAATACCATTGATGGTGCCTTTGATGGGGATGGCCCCCTTGTTTTTTCCGGCGGCTGAGGTAAGCGCATCCAACACATCCTCGGGTACAGGTACGAATGGATTGATTCCTATGATTTCCAATTGAGCGATGAAACGATGCATAATGCTTTTAAACAAGGATGCCAATTTATGAAATAGAATTATGAAATTCTCCAGCCATTATTCTGCCATAATGCAGGCTGACTGTACGCATGCTGGATTCGGCCTGTATGTGATATTTCTACGGATACCCGGGTATCGGCTTCCATATCACGGTAAGATGGCGGAAGGAAGGAGGAATTTAATGGGCAGGTAATGTGGTCGCCTTTTCCAATCCCTCTAGAAAATCCTGTCCCCACCGCTGTATGTCGTAATGTTTGACAATCTCATACATGCGCTTAATCCGGAGTGATCGTTCAGATACATCCAAACTAAGCGCTGAAAGCAGACTGTCTTTAAGATCCTTGCTGTCATACGGATTGGTACGTATGGCATAGGGCAGTTCGACGGAAGCACCGGCAAATTCAGAAATTACCAATGCGCCGTTGCGCTGTTCCTGCAATCCCTGTACGGCGATATACTCCTTGGCTACGAGGTTGAGTCCATCGCGAAGGGGAGTGATCCAGGCAACCTCTGAAACCGCGTAATAAGACACCACCTCTTCAAACGGAACTGAGCGGAAGAAAAAACGGATGGGGGTCCATTCCAATGTGGAATACCGGCCGTTGATTCTTCCCACAGCCTGTTCAAGTTCATGTTGGATCCGATCGTAAACTTTCATTCCCTGGGATGGGGGCGTGCAGATGTTAATCAGCTCGACCTGGCCGTGGTACTCTGGGTGCTCGTCGAGAAATTCGCCGAATGCCTCGATTTTTTCCAACGGACCCTTTACGTAATCAAGGCGTTCTACGGACAGCACAATACGCTTTCCCTGGGTACGCTTACGTAGCAATTCGATACGCGCCCGGGTATCGGCGTGTTCAAGTATACGTTGGATATTCTGCATGTTTACCCCGACAGGTTGCGCACCCAGTCGGATGGTGCGGTTGCCCACTTCAATAAGCTTGGTCATTTTGTCTATGCCGAGTGCACAGCTGTAGGTTAGGAACTGCTTGGCGGCATTGACGCGGCTCAGTACGTTGACCGGCGCGTGGCTTTTGACCACATCTACGAAGTTCTCTACGTACCGTGGAATATGGAAGCTGATAAAATCGCATTGCAGCAGGCTTCCGATAATATCCCGCCGCCATGGAATGATGTTGAAGATATCGGCCGGGGGGAATGCCGTATGATGGAAAAAGCCGATCTTCAGATCCGGGCGTTGCTGCCGTAGGAATGCAGGTACCATCCAGAGGTTGTATTCGTGTATCCATACCAATGCATTGGGTTCGGCTTCATCGGCTACCCGGTTCGCAAACAGTTCGTTGATGCGAAGGTAATGGTTCCAATGGGCATGATTGAATTTGGCCTTGTTGATAAAGGAGAATATCGTGGGCCAGAAAGCTTCTTTGGAAAACACACGGTAGAATAAATCGATGTCTTTTTTGGGCAGTGGGATGATGGAAGCCCGGAGATTCGGGTATCGATCGCTATCAATGGAAGGGTTAAGGACCGGGTTATCTCCCAGCAATCCCATCGCTTCCTCACCTATCCATATTCCCGGTCGGCCATTGGCAAAGAAGCCAAGCAAGGAAGGAATAATGCCGTTGGGACTGCGCGGCGGAATGCGTTTTGGTTGGCCGTCTTTCATTTCGATGTCAAAGGGGAGACGATGGTATACCATCAGCAGTTGTTTGCTGTCGGCAGCGTCAATCGCGGGATGATCTTGGTCGTTCAGGTAATGTCGGAATGTTTCAAAATGGGCCATTGCTTCCAGTATTCCGCCGGCCCCGGTTTGGGTTGCTGCATGGACGTGCGGCCATCCCTGTATGGCCGCCAGCAGTCTCGGCTCCGAATCGCCTACGGCCACGCCTTGGTATCCGGCTTCGAACAGAGCATAGTCGTTGTATGTATCACCCGCCACGAGTACGTCTTCTGCCGGGATGTCCAAATGGGTGATCAACTTTTTCAGTGTCGTACCTTTGTTGACAGCGTTCGGCAGAATATCCAGGTATTTACCCGCAGACGTCAGCACATCGCAGTTTAAGGTCGAAGCAATCCGTTCTATTTCCCCGATATCCGTTGTCTCGTCGTAATAAAAAGAACACCGCCGTTGCTGTGGTACTTCCTGTGGAGTCAGCCCCTTTACGGAGGATAGCCTTTTCCGGACCACAAACTTCCCCGGCCAATTCCGTTCGATCACCGATTGGATGGAAGTGACGGGAAGTAAGCGGCTGCCATCTACTACCGTCGCACCCACATCGGCAATAACATAATCGGGAGTGGGTACAAGCGGATCGTACAGCAGCGGGAGAACTGTTTCAACGCCTCGTCCGGTTACGAACACAAGTTGTACATCCGGATGGTTCCGGACTAATTGATAGAGGATTTGCCTTTTTTCTGTGGTTCCGCCAAGGAATGTGCCGTCGAGGTCTGTTGCTAATAACATCATTTCTTTATATTATGAATTTATCCAATATCCGTACCCTGCCGGATTGCAGCGGATATCAATTAAACCAAAAAAACGGGAGATTAATGTTTTTGCAGGTGGCCCAATACCTGCCCCTTTACCTGATGCTCAGTATCCTGGTGCTAAAGGGTTTTTAGATGAAAGGAAGCTGGTGTAGCTTCGATGGTGGGCAAAGATACAAAAAATTCTTAACTCTATCTTCCAGTTAGTTAATACGCTTTAAGTTGATTGCCAACGGTGTGGAATCCAGGATCAGCGGTACGCGTTCTACGGTAACGAAGCTTGAATCCAGGCCGAACCCGCGTTCTTCGGATAGGCTGAATTTCCGCAGAAAGCGATACACATCCAATACAATGCGCTCAATGAAATTCAGGGTATTGGTTTTCATGATTACCTTTTCCAGCACAACGAACCGGAAGTCGCCATCCATATCGTGTTTCCGGAGTGTGTCGTAGTTGCTCTTGATGCTGACTTCACCGTTTTTTACAAGGTCTTCAACCACTTTGCGGAACAGGAGACTGATGCGTTGCTCATCGCGGAACCCGAGACGGAAATCGATGCGTATCAGCTTGCCGGGGATGAGCTGAGTCACCTTATATTCTCCTGTATAAGGATGATCGGTTACGTCGACATGTACAAGCCAGTAAATATCAGCACGTTTGGGCTTCTTGCGCAAAATGGAATAAAGTATCTTTTCTTCGATTTCCGATTCGAAATTTGCGCTGGTGAGATACACCAACTGCGATGCATAGAGCGGTACGGATTTATCAGTTGCTAATTCGGATAGCAGGTCGTAATAATCAGCTATTTCCACGAAGCGTGTATACCGGTTCTTAATTTTCCTTGACCACCACCAACAGAGCATCACGGTAAAGAGCAGTCCGGTGATAAGCAAGGTAAGCCACCCACCGTGTGAGAACTTAGTAGCGTTTCCGATGAAAAAGACCGATTCGATGAACAAGTAAAAGAGCAGGAATGTGGCACAAAGATACAGGGGGATATGCCGGTTCCGCAGATAGACGGTCATCAATACGGTGGTAACCAGAAAACTGATGTTGATGGCTAATCCGTAAGCGGCCTCCATTCGAGCAGATTCCTGGAAAATGAGAATGATGAATACACAGCCCACCAATAATATCCAGTTCGCCGAGGGAACATACAGCTGTCCCTTAAGCATATTGGGATGAATGATCTTAACCTTTGGCCAAAGATTGAGACGCACAGCTTCGGATACGAGCGTAAATGCACCGGAAATCATCGCCTGGCTGGCGATGACGGCCGCGGCAGTGGCAATGGAAATACCGAAGGGCAGAAACCATCCCGGCATACCCATGAAAAATGGATTTCCGCCGTTGAGTGGTATACCCTCGTGCTCCAGCAGCCAGGCTCCCTGGCCGAAGTAACAAAGTAGCAGGCAAGCCTTGACAAATATCCAGGAGATGCGGATATTGTTTAGTCCGCAATGGCCCAGATCGGAATACAGCGCTTCTGCTCCCGTGGTACAAAGAAAAACCGCCCCGATGATTAGCAATGCATCCGGATGCTGAATGAGCGTTATGACAGCATAGTGGGGGCTGAGTGCCCAGAATATCTGTGGGTCGTCCGTGATATGTTCGGCACCTATCACGGCCATCATGGAGAACCAGACAAACATAATAGGTCCGAAAAGCCTTCCTACTACGGCCGTACCAAAACGCTGTAGCAGGAAAAGTACAACCACAATCAGCAATACAATCGGTACCGTCTGCAGATGGGGATAGAAGATGTCGAGCCCCTCCACTGCGGAGGAAATGGTGATAGCCGGTGTAATCATGCCGTCGGCAAGCAGTGACGCCCCACCCAGCATGGCCGGAAAGACCACCCACTTACCGTGTTTCCGTACCAACGAATAGAGTGAAAGGATGCCGCCTTCACCCTTATTGTCCGCGCGGAGTGTAATAATAACATATTTCAGCGTGGTTTGTAGCGTGAGGGTCCAGAAGATGCAGGACAACCCCCCGTATACCAAATCCCTGTCCACGGCGTCCTGTCCGATGATTGCTTTGAATACATATAGGGGAGAGGTGCCGATGTCTCCAAAGATAATTCCAAGTGCCACCATCAACCCCGCTAAAGTCAATGGTTGCTTTGAATGAGCTTTCATTCGAAAATAGTTTGTTTTCAACAGCCTTGCGGAACCTGTATTTCCTGTAGGACAATTGAGGAGGCAAACTTAGGAGTTAATCGATTGAAAAAAAAATCCGTGGAAAAATAGTGGTATCCCAACTCGATTTGTTATTTTTATGGCTATCGGGATGTCTTGGGAGGGCATTCCGAATGAATTAAAATTGTGGTTTAACCTTATTAAATTAAAGTAGTTATGGTTAATTTGGTAGTAATGTTTATGGCGGGAATGGCGATCGGTCACGGTAACCCGCTGAAGGATGATGTAGGACGTGATGCCGGCCAGTTTGCGGTAGACCAGCGTGGCAAATTTGTGGTTTACAAATCGGAAGTATTGCCAAATGAGGTAAGTTTTTCCGATATACAGGCTCAACTAAATGCATTTTTAGCCTCAAAAGGCAATGAGACAGAATTAAAAAGTACGAACCGGCTGGAGAGCAACGGACGTATTCATATGAAAAAACATGCGGGTATCGGAAACTATGTGGCTGGGGACGTGCACTACACCTTAGTAGTGGAAGACGACGGAGGACAACTGAATTATTGGTTTACCGACCTCACTTATCAACCTTATCGCAACGACCGCTATGGTAAGCGTGTTAAAGCAACCGCTTCGCCCATTCCCTTGGAAAGGCAGATGAGCAAACTGAATGAGCACGTCTGGAAGAAGCAGAAGAATTACGCTTATGAAGCCATCGATGAAATGGCCGATCAAGTGCTCAAGCAATTGGAGGCTGCCGACAAACCGACGGTAATTACCATCCGTATGGAAGAATAGGCGGGCCATTATGAAAATGTATAAAAGAGGCCGTCTCAAAAGTACCGAGACGGTTTTTTTCGTTTTTTATATTTATCGGGTCCGTTTACCGGGGATATTCTTATTCCCGGTTTTTTGGTTG
>Ga0207868_1000575_pt1 | contig 36222 bp, 31 predicted proteins | sample Passage237B_FD_187370 | JGI IMG/M metagenome (GOLD analysis project Ga0207868, IMG submission 187370) | Cellulose adapted compost microbial communities from Newby Island Compost Facility, Milpitas, CA, USA - Passage2 37B (SPAdes) (version 3) ... | reverse complement strand
TCCCAGTCCGTCGAGGTCGACAGCGCCTCGGCCTTGGCGACGAGCTCCTCCTTGGCCTTCGCCACGGCGGAGTTGTCCTTGTCGAGCTGCGCGAAGTGATGCTTGCGCGCCTTCTCGAAGGCCGAGCGGGCATGCGTGAAGCGCTTCCACAGCTCCTTCTCGACGTCCTTCGGGATGCGGGCGCCGGAGCGCTGCGCCTCCTTCCAGGTCTCGAGGAGGTCGCGCATCTGCTGCGTGTCGTTCTTCCAGTGGACCTTCTCGACCGGCTTGGCCGCGATGGCCTCGGCCGTGGCGACGATCTCCTCACGCGCAGCGAGGGCCTGCGCGCGGGCGGCCTCGCGCTCGGCGCGCAGACGCTCGGCGACCTCATTGGCCTCGGCCTCGACCACGGCGAAGCGGGCGCGCAGCGCGGCGAAGTTGCCCACGGTCGCAGGCGAGTCGATCTGCTCGCGCAGCCCCGAGAGGGCGGAGTCGATGTCCTTGGGGGTCAGCTCTGCGCCCGTGAGCCGCGCGTGGAAGCGCTCCACGGCCGCCGCGAGCTCGATGAACCCTCGGGCATACGCGTCGATGGGAGCGTCGCCCTGGGCGGGGCCCACGGGGATGCGCGCGTCGCCGTCGACGAGGACGACCTGGTCGCCCTCGACCGCGCCGAACTCGGCGGCGGCGGCGATCTGCGCGGGCGTGATCTCGTCCACGACGGGCACGCGCACGGTCGGCTTGGAGTGCGCGGCAAGCTGAGCGGGGCTCGGCACGCGGGGGATCGGACGAGCCTTGGCGGGAGTCATGAGACGGTGACCTCGGAGATGATGACGGACAGGGCGGGGCGCCCGTCGGCGGTTCCCGTGATGGTTCCGCCGGCGGCCACGGCCTCCACGATATCCAGCCCGCCCGTGACCTTGCCAAACACGGTGTACCCGCCGGCGTTGTCGGAGGGGATCGTGGAGTCGTCATAGACGATGAAGAACTGGCTGCCCATGGAGCTGCCGTTGCCGCCCACGCGCGCCATCGCGAGCGTGCCGGCGGGGTAGACGTCGTCGGCCGGGGCGTTCTCGATGGGTCCGAAGCGGTAGCTCGGCCCGCCCGTGCCGGACCCGAGCGGATCGCCGCACTGGAGCACGTAGATGCCCGCGGTCGTCAGGCGGTGGCACTCCGTGCGATCGAAGAACCCGTCCTGGGCGAGCGTGACGAACGACGCAACGGCCTGCGGCGCGGCGGCGCCGTCGAGCTCGAGGGTGATGTCGCCTTGGTTGGTGGAGATGACCGCCTCCCAGGTGCGGCCCTCGGCGTACGAGGGGTCCGGGGGCTGCGGCGAGGCGCCCCAGCCCTCGGCGGGCTCGAGCGTCGGCTCGAAGCCGGGGGTCAGGGGAGAGGAGGACTCGTCGTCGGCGCCCCACCAGTGGCTGGAGCCGTACCAGACGATGCCGCCCGCGACCACTGCCACGGCGACGACGAGCAGGCCCCAGCCGGCCTGGCGCTGGCGGCGGCGACGCTGCTCCTGGCGCGAGGCGATCTTGGCCTCGAGCTTGGCCTGACGGCGCTTCTCGTAGTCCCGTGCCTGCTTCTTGGTGGTCATGGCTCCTGCCTGGTCAATCGTGCCCAGACAGTCTAGAGCGGCAGGGGTGGAAGAATGGGCGGCATGGCACGCATCGCACCCCTCTCCGGCTTCCCCGAGTGGTCCCCGGAGGAGCGGGTCGTCGAGAGGGCCGTCATCGACACCCTGCGCGAGGTCTTCGCGCTGCACGGCTTCGCGGAGATCGAGACGCGCGCTGTGGAGCCGGTGGAGCGCCTCGCCGGAGACTCCGATGCGGCCAAGGAGATCTACGTCCTGCGCCGGCTGCGCGCCGACGACGAGGGCGAGTCCAGCCTGGGCCTGCACTTCGACCTCACGCTGCCGTTCGCGCGCTACGTCGAGGAGCGCCAGGGCCACCTCGCCTTCCCCTTCCGCAGGTGGCAGATCCAGAAGGTGTGGCGCGGCGAGCGACCGCAGGAGGGCCGCTTCCGCGAGTTCTACCAGGCGGACATCGACATCGTGGGCCGTGACACCCTCCCGCCGCACGCGGAGGCGGAGGTCGCGATCGTCATGGCGGAGGCTTTGGCCGCGCTTGGCGAGGCGTTCGGCCTTCCCGGCGTGACCATGCGGCTCAACGACCGCCGCCTCGTCGAGGGCTTCTACCGCGGCGTGGGTGTCACGGGCGTGGCAGCCGCGCTGCGCTCCGTGGACAAGCTCGCCAAGATCGGCCCGGACGGCGTGCGCGCCGAGCTGCAGGCCCAGGGGCTCGGGGGCCCTGCGGTGGACGCGATCCTCGCGCTCGCCGAGGTCCGATCTGCCGACGCCTCCTTCGGCGCCGAGGTGTGGCGCCTCTGGGACGCCTCCGGCGCATCGGACGACGAGGCCCGGGCGCAGCTCGAGGCGGGCGTGAGCTCGCTTGCGGCGCTCCTCGACGGGGTGAACGCGGCGGTGCCGGGCACCGCCGTCGCGGACCTGTCGATCGCCCGCGGACTCGACTACTACACGGGCGCCGTGTACGAGACGACGATCAACGGCCACGAGGACTTGGGCTCGGTGTGCTCGGGAGGACGCTACGACTCGCTCGTCGCGGGCGGCGGCTTCCCGGGAGTGGGCATGTCCGTGGGCGTCACGCGCCTGGTGAGCCGCCTCGTCGGCGCGGGGCTCGCGCGGGCGAGCCGCCCGGTGCCCACGGCGGTGCTCGTCGCTGTCGTGGACGAGGAGAGCCGTCCCGCGTCCGATGCCGTGGCCCGCTCCCTGCGCTCGCGCGGCATCCCGTGCGAGGTCGCTCCGACCGCGGCGAAGTTCGGCAAGCAGATCCAGCACGCCGACCGTCGGGGCATCCCCTTCGTGTGGTTCCCGGGCGAGGCCCACGCGGTCAAGGACATCCGCAGCGGCGAGCAGGCGCCCGCCGATCCCTCGACCTGGCAGCCCCCGGCCGAGGACCTCAGGCCCCGCATCGTGCGCGGCTAGACTGGACCCCGCTCCACACCGCAATCTCGCGCCCAGAAAGGCAGCTCGTGCACCGCACCCATTACGCCGGAAACCTCCGCGCCGCCGACGCCGGCACGACCGTCACCCTCGCTGGCTGGGTGGGACGTCGCCGCGATCACGGCGGCGTCGCGTTCATCGACCTGCGCGACGCGTCCGGCTACGCCCAGGTGGTGCTGCGCGAGGAGATCGCCCACGAGCTGCGCGTCGAGTACGTCATCCAGGTGACCGGTGAGGTGCGCCTGCGCCCCGAGGGCTCCGCCAACCCGAACCTCCCCTCCGGCGAGATCGAGGTCGTGTGCGAGTCGGTCGAGATCCTCAACACGTCTGCGCCGCTGCCGTTCCCCATCGACGAGCACGTCACGGTGGGCGAGGAGGCGCGACTCAAGCACCGCTACCTCGACCTGCGCCGTCCCGCACAGCGCTCGGCCATCGTCCTGCGCTCGCAGGCGAACCAGGCCGCGCGCCGCGTGCTGGGACGCCACGACTTCATCGAGATCGAGACCCCCACGCTGACACGCTCCACCCCGGAGGGCGCCCGCGACTTCCTCGTGCCCGCGCGGCTGAGCCCGGGCAACTGGTACGCGCTTCCGCAGTCGCCGCAGCTGTTCAAGCAGCTGCTCATGGTCGCTGGCATGGAGCGCTACTACCAGATCGCCCGCTGCTACCGCGACGAGGACTTCCGCGCGGACCGCCAGCCCGAGTTCACCCAGCTCGACATCGAGATGAGCTTCGTGGACCAGGACGACGTCATCGCCCTGGGCGAGGAGATCGTCAAGGAGCTGTGGTCGCTCATCGGCTACGAGGTGACGACGCCGATCCCGCGCATCAGCTACGCGGAGGCGATGGCGCGCTACGGCACCGACAAGCCGGACCTGCGCTTCGGACTCGAGCTCGTGGAGCTCACCGAGTTCTTCAAGGACACCCCGTTCCGCGTGTTCCAGGCGCCCTACGTGGGCGCCGTGGTGATGCCGGGCGGGGCCTCGCAGCCGCGCAAGACGCTCGACGCGTGGCAGGAGTGGGCCAAGCAGCGCGGTGCCAAGGGCCTCGCGTATGTGCTCGTGGGGGAGGACGGCGAGCTGGGCGGACCGGTCGCCAAGAACCTCTCGGAGTCCGAGGTGGCCGGCCTCGCGGCCGCGGCGGGCGCCAAGCCCGGCGACTGCATCTTCTTCGCCGCGGGCGACGCGGACTCCTCGCGGACCCTGCTCGGCGCGGCGCGCAACGAGATCGCCCGCCGCCTCGACCTCGTCGACGACGCGCGCTACGAGTTCGTGTGGGTCGTGGACGCGCCCCTGTTCAAGCCGGTCAAGACCGATGACGACGACGTCGCCCTGGGCTCGAGCGCGTGGACGGCCGTGCACCACGCGTTCACGAGCCCCAAGCCGGAGTTCCTCGACACCTTCGACAAGGACCCCGGCGCGGCTCTCGCGTACGCCTACGACATCGTGTGCAACGGCAACGAGATCGGCGGAGGCTCGATCCGTATCCACCGGCGTGACGTGCAACAGCGCGTGTTCGACGTCATGGGCATCGGCCCCGACGAGGCGCAGGAGAAGTTCGGCTTCCTGCTCGACGCGTTCCAGTACGGCGCCCCGCCGCACGGCGGCATCGCCTTCGGCTGGGACCGCGTGGTGATGCTCCTGGGCGGCTTCGAGTCCATCCGCGACGTCATCGCCTTCCCCAAGTCCGGCGGCGGCTACGACCCGCTCACGGACGCGCCCGCCCCCATCACGGAGCAGCAGCGCAAGGAAGCCGGCGTGGACGTGGTGCACTAAAGGCCCAGGAAACGCGCGAGAGGCCTCTCACAACCGTACAAGTGCCCAGGCATGGGTGGGCCGCGCGCCCCTCACCATGCCTGGGCACTTGTGCGGCCGCAGGGGCCTTCGGGGGCATTGCCTGGTCACTTGCTGCACGTAGGGTGATGGGGTGGACCTGTTCGACTCGGTGAGCACCGAAGCCTCGGGTGTTCCCGCGGCCACGGCGTCGTCCCCGCTCGCGGTCCGCATGCGCCCGAGGAGCATCGACGAGGTCGTGGGCCAGGGCCATCTCCTGGGAGAGGGCTCGCCGCTGCGCCGCCTCATCGCCGACGACGCCCCCGCCGCGAGCGTCATCCTCTGGGGCCCGCCGGGCACCGGCAAGACGACGCTCGCCTATCTCGTAGCGGGATCGCGCCGCTTCGTGGAGCTCAGCGCCGTGACGGCCGGCGTGAAGGACGTGCGCGCCGTCATCGACGACTCCAAGCGCCGTCTCGCCGTGGGGGAGCGCGAGACCGTCGTGTTCATCGACGAGATCCACCGCTTCACCCGCAGCCAGCAGGACATCCTCCTGCCCGCCGTGGAGAACCGCTGGATCACGCTCATCGGCGCGACCACGGAGAACCCGTCCTTCTCCGTGGTGGGACCGCTGCTGTCCCGCTCGCTCCTGCTGACTCTCCAGCCGCTCACGAGCGACGACATCTCCGCGCTCGTCGACCGCGCCCTCGCCGATCCGCGCGGACTGAGAGGCGAGGTCACGATCGAGCCCGATGCCAAGGCCCACCTGCTGCGCGTCGCCGGCGCGGACGCGCGCAAGGCGCTCACGCTCCTCGAGTCCGTCGCCGATGCTGCGGCTGACGCGGGAGGCGTCATCACCGCGGCGATCGCCGAGCAGGCGATGGACGCCGCACTGGTCGCGTACGACAAGTCGGGCGACCAGCACTACGACGTGATCAGCGCCTTCATCAAGTCGGTGCGCGGCTCAGACGTGGACGCCGCGCTGCATTATCTGGCGCGCATGGTCGTGGCAGGGGAGGATCCCCGCTTCATCGCCCGCCGCCTGGTCATCCTCGCCGCGGAGGACATCGGCCTCGCGGACCCGCAGGGCCTCGTCATCGCCCAGGCCGCCGCAGACGCGGTGAGCTTCATCGGCATGCCGGAAGGGCGCATCGTGCTCGCCGAGGCGACGGCCTACCTCGCGTTGGCGCCCAAGTCGAACCGCTCGTACCTCGCCATCGACAAGGCGATCGCCGACGTGCGCGCCGGGCGTGCCGGCGTGGTCCCTGAGCACCTGCGCGACGCTCACTACTCGGGTGCGGAGAGGCTGGGCCACGGCAAGGGCTACCAGTACGCGCACGACGCCGAGCACGCCGTCGCGAGCCAGCAGTACCTGCCCGACGCCGTCGCCGATGCGGTGTACTACGAGCCGTCGGAGCGTGGCTTCGAGAAGACGCTGGGGGAGCGGCGGGAGATCATCCGCAGGCTCCTCGGACGCGACAAGGCGTAGGTTCTCGCTTCCGCACAGGCCGTTTGCTACACTCTTCTGCGGCCCTCGCGGACGGTTGGCTGCTGGCTCCGCGATATCAGAACACCGTTGAATCCGGCGCGCTCGCGCGTGCCCGCAACTCCAAGGACATCATGACCTCTGTACAGAAGGCTCGCCGCCAGGTCCGCCTGTCGCGCTCGCTCGGCATCCCGCTCACGCCCAAGGCCGTCAAGCACTTCGAGAAGCGCCCCTACCCGCCGGGTGAGCACGGGCGCACCGCGCGCCGCAAGGAAAGCGACTACGCCGTCCGTCTGCGCGAGAAGCAGCGTCTGCGCGCCCAGTACGGCCTGCGCGAGAAGCAGATGACCCGCACCTTCGCTGAGGCGCGCAAGGAGCCGGGTCTGACCGGTGAGGCGTTCGTCGAGCTCCTCGAGATGCGTCTGGACGCGCTCGTGCTCCGCGCCGGCTTCGCCCGCACGATCCTGCAGGCCCGCCAGGCGGTCCTGCACCGCCACATCATGGTGGACGGCAAGATCGTCGACCGTCCGTCCTTCCGCGTCTCGCCCGGCCAGACCATCCAGGTCAAGCCTCGTGCCGTAACCCTCGAGCCGTACATGGCCGCCGCCGCCGGCGCCCACCGCGACGTGCTCCCTGAGGTCCCGGACTACCTCGACGTGCAGCTCGAGAAGCTCACGGCCAAGCTCGTGCGTCGCCCGAAGCGCGCCGAGGTGCCCGTGATCTGCGACGTGCAGCTCGTCGTCGAGTACTACGCCCGCTAATCACGGCGCGCGCCTGGTCTGCCTCATGCACGGGTAGGCTCGGCACGGCCACTGTCAACGGCCGCCGGAGCATCGGAGCCCAGGGTCACGCCCTGGGGATCACGACGGCTCCGGCGGCGTTGTCGTCCTAGGAGGTTTGGATGCGCACCGCGGAGATCCGTCAGCGCTGGCTGGACTACTTCGAGTCGAAGGGCCACACCGTGGTGCCGTCGGCATCGCTCGTGTCGCCTGACCCGTCGCTGCTGTTCACCGTCGCCGGCATGGTGCCGTTCATCCCGTACATGCTCGGCCAGCAGGAGCCGCCCTACGCGCGTGCCACGAGCGTGCAGAAGTGCATCCGCACTCCCGACATCGAAGAGGTCGGCAAGACCACTCGTCACGGCACGTTCTTCCAGATGAACGGCAACTTCTCCTTCGGCGACTACTTCAAGGAGGGCGCCATCACCTACGCGTGGGACCTCGTGACGGGTCCCGAGTCGGAGGGGAAGTACGGCTTCGACCCCGGCAAGGTGTGGGTCACCGTCTACCACGACGACGACGAGGCGGCCTCGCTGTGGAAGTCCATCGCCGGGCTGCCTGAGGAGCGCATCCAGCGCCGGGGCAAGAAGGACAACTACTGGCACACGGGCCAGCCCGGTCCCGCCGGTCCGTGCTCGGAGATCTACATCGACCGCGGCCCCGAGTTCGGCAAGGACGGCGGCCCGATCGCCGACGAGGACCGCTTCCTGGAGATCTGGAACCTCGTCTTCATGCAGTACGAGATCGCCGATGTGAAGGCCAAGGACGACTTCACGGTCAAGGGCGAGCTGCGTCAGAAGAACATCGACACGGGCATGGGCCTCGAGCGCGTCGCGTACCTCAAGCAGGGCGTGGCGAACATGTACGAGATCGACGAGGTCATGCCCGTCATCCGCAAGGCGGAGGAGCTCTCGGGCAAGCGCTACGGCGCCAACCGTGACGATGACGTGTGGATGCGCGTCGTCGCCGACCACGTCCGCGCCTCGCTCATGCTCATCGGCGACGGCATCGTGCCCGGCAACGAGGGTCGCGGCTACGTGCTGCGCCGCCTCCTGCGCCGCTCGCTGCGCGCCATGCGCCTGCTGGGCGTCGAGGACGCGGTCATGCCGGAGCTGCTCACCACCTCGCGCGACGCGATGAGCCCCTCGTACCCCGAGCTCGCGACCGAGTTCGACCGCATCTCCGCCACCGCCTACACGGAGGAGGACGCGTTCCGCCGCACGCTCGCGAACGGCACGGTCATCCTCGACCTGGCCGTGCAGAAGGCCAAGCAGGCGGGCTCGTCGACGCTTCCCGGCGAGGACGTCTTCCAGCTGCACGACACCTACGGCTTCCCCTTCGACCTCACGCTCGAGATGGCGGCCGAGCAGGGCCTGACCGTGGACGAGCAGGGCTTCCGCGCGCTCATGCAGGAGCAGAAGGAGCGCGCACGCGCCGATGCGAAGGCCAAGAAAGGCGGCCACGCGGACACGAAGGTGTATCAGGAGCTCCTGGCCCAGGGTGCCACGCACTTCCGCGGCTACGACGAGCTCCAGGTCCCGACGGAGGTCGTCGCGGTCATCAAGGACGGCGTGACGGTGCCCGTGGCCCAGGCGGGCGAGACCGTGGAGGTCGTGCTGCGCGAGACGCCGTTCTACGCGGAGTCCGGCGGCCAGGACGCCGACACCGGCGTGATCCGCGGCGCCCACGGCACCCTGAACGTCATCGACGTGCAGAAGCCCGTCAAGGACCTCGTGGTCCACACCGTGACGGTCGAGGAGGGCGAGGTCGCCGCGGGCGACAAGGTCGCAGCGGAGGTCGACCCGGTCAACCGCCGCGACGCCTCGCGCGCCCACTCGGCGACGCACCTCGTCCACGCCGCGCTGCACCAGGTGCTCGGCAAGAGCGCGAACCAGGCCGGCTCGTACAACAAGCCCGGATACATGCGCCTCGACTTCTCGTGGACGCAGGGCGTCAGCGCGAGCGCCCGCGGCGAGATCGAGGAGATCGCCAACCGCGCCATCCGCGACAACCTCCCCGTCGAGACGTCGATCATGAGCCTCGACGAGGCGAAGGCGCTGGGCGCCATGGCGCTCTTCGGCGAGAAGTACGGCGAGCGCGTGCGCGTCGTGGAGATCGGCGGACCGTTCTCGCGTGAGCTGTGCGCGGGCACGCACGTCGGCACGTCGTCGGAGATCGGCCTGCTGTCGGTGACGAGCGAAGGCTCCGTGGGCTCGGGTGCGCGCCGCATCGAGGCTCTGGTGGGCGCCGATGCGTTCAAGCACCTCGCGGCCGAGCGCGCCATCGTGAGCGAGCTCAGCTCGAGCCTCAAGACCCAGCCGGGCGAGCTCATCGGGCGCGTCGAGAAGCTCGTGGCGCGCCTCACGGAGACCGAGAAGCGCCTGGCTCAGCTCGAGGAGCAGCAGGCCCTCCAGGCGGCGGCGTCGCTGGCCGACAGCGCCCAGGACCTCGGCGGCGTGAAGGCTGTCGTCGGCGTCGCGCAGGGCGCGACCGGCGACGTCCTGCGCACCCTCGCCCAGGATGTGCGCTCGCGCCTGGGCGACGCCTCGCCCACGGTCGTGGCCCTGTTCTCGCCTGGCGAGCGGCCGGGTGTCGTGGTGGCCACGAACGACGGCGCCCGCGCGGCCGGCCTCAACGCCGGCGAGCTCGTGGGCATCGCGTCCAAGGTCCTCGGCGGCGGCGGCGGAGGTCGTCCCGACCTCGCCCAGGGCGGCGGCACGGACGCGTCCAAGGTGCCCGACGCGATCGCGGCGATCACGGAGCGCGTGCGCACGCACGGGTAGGGTCGCGACGTGGACAGGGGAGTGCGCCTCGGCGTCGACGTGGGCACCGTCAGGGTGGGCGTCGCCGCCAGCGACCCCGAGGGTCGCATGGCCTTCCCCGTCGGCACCGTGCGACGATCCGAGAGCGCGGCTCAGGAGGTGCTCGCGATCGCGCGTGACCGCGAGGCCCAGTGGATCTTCGTGGGGCTTCCTCGACACCTCGACGGACGGGAGGGTCCCTCGGCCGCCGACGCCCGCGCGTTCGCCGCGGAGCTCGCGGAACTCGGGGACATCCCCGTCCGTTTGGTGGACGAGCGCCTCACGACGACGTCGGCGGCTCGCGCGATGTCGAGCGTAGGCAAGTCCGCCCGTGATCAGCGTTCGACCATCGATGCCGCGGCCGCCGCGGTGCTGTTGGAGAACGCCCTGGATATCGACAGAAACGGGAATCTCGGTACAGTGACTGTCGGGGTACCTCGCAAGGAGAAGCATGACTGACCTGTTCGAGGCCGAAGCGATCACGACCACGACGCTCGACATGCGCCGGCTGCAGCGCCAGCAGCGCCGTGCGACGCGACGCAAGTGGGCCATGGTGCTGTCGGCGATCGGCCTGGCGCTCTTTGCGGTGGCCGGCTCCTTCGCGCTGAGCTTCGTGAAGGACACCTTCACGCCGCCGGAGGACTACGTCGCCGACTACGAGGGCCTCGGCCAGGGCACCGTGACGGTCGTCGTCGCATCGGGCGACTCGGGTGCCGACATCGCCAAGACGCTCTTCGAGCACGGCGTGGTCGCCTCCGAGCGGGCGTTCATCATCGCTTACAACGAGAACCCGGCCTCGCAGAACATCAAGCCGGGCCACTACTTCCTCGCGCGCGAGATGAAGGCTGAGTACGCGCTGCTGTATCTGCTCGACGACGCGCGTCGCGACGTCCGCAAGATCACCATCCCCGAGGGCAAGACGCTCGACTTCTACTTCCAGAAGATCGCCGACCTCACGGGCTACACGGTCGAGGAGGTCAAGGAGGCCGCGGAGGACACCACCGCGATCGGTCTTCCCCCGGAGGCCAACGGCAACCTCGAAGGCTGGCTCTTCCCGTCGACGTACCAGTTCAACCCCGGCGTGACGCCCACGGACGTGCTGTCGGCCATGGTGCAGCAGACGGTCACCGTGCTCAACAAGCATGGCGTCGCTTCCGAGGACCGCCTGCGCATCCTCACGATCGCCTCGCTCATCGAGCGCGAGGCGCGCCTGGACGAGGACCGTCCGATGATCTCCGGCGTCATCCACAACCGCCTCAACCAGGGCATGAAGCTCGACCTGGACGCGACGATCAAGTACTTCCAGCCGTCGGACGGCCCGTTCGTCTCGGCCGCGGACAAGCAGATCGACAACCCGTACAACACGTACCTGTACGCGGGCCTGCCCCCGGGCCCCATCGCCGGCCCCGGCGAGAAGTCGATCCAGGCCGCGATCGAGCCTGCAGTCCACGACTACCTGTTCTACGTCACCGTGGACCTGTCCACGGGCGAGACCCGGTACGCGGCGACCTACGCCGAGCACCTCAAGAACGTCGAGCTGCTCCAGGCGTGGTACGCCGCCAACGGCTGATCCGGCCGTGACCCGGAAGGCGGGAGTGCTCGGCCACCCGATCTCGCACTCCCTCTCGCCCGTCCTGCATCGGGCTGCGTACGCGGAGCTGGGGCTCGACTGGGACTACCAGGCGTACGACGTCGAGTCGGGCGGGCTCCAGGAGTTCCTCGCCCGGGTGGACCGCGACTGGGCGGGCCTGAGCCTCACGATGCCTCTCAAGGTCGAGGCCGTCGCCCTCGTGGACTTCATCGAGCCGTTCGCGAAGCTGCTCGGCGTCATCAACACCGTCGTGGTGAGCGGTCGCGATGCCTCGCTCCAGCTCGTCGGCGCCAACACCGACGTCCACGGGATCGTCGCGGCTCTCGGCGAGCGCGACGTTGAGGCCGTGGAGCGCGGCGTCGTCGTCGGCGGAGGGGCGACCGCCGTGTCGGCTGTCGCGGCGCTCGGTCAGCTCGGCTGCACGCGCCCGACCATCCTGGTCCGCTCGCGTGCCCGCGCCGGGGCGGTGGTGCGGGCCGCGAGCGCGATGGGTCTCGACGCGCGGCTCGTGGACCTTGCCGACGCCGACGCGGTGCGTGCCGCGCTGGGGTCGGCGGAGGCCGTCGTCTCCACCATCCCGGCCGATGCCGGCGCCGTCCTGGCGGACTCGCTTCCCGACGTCTCGGGCGTCCTGCTCGACGCGGTCTACGACCCGCTCGTCACGCCGCTCGCCCACGCGTGGCTGGGGCGCGGAGGAGTGCAGGTGGGAGGCGAGCGCATGCTCCTGCACCAGGCCGGAGAGCAGGTGCGTCTCATGACGGGACGCCTTGCGCCGCTCGCGGCGATGGACGCCGCCCTGCAGGGAGTGTTGCCTAGACCATAGGCGCTTTTGCTTGAGTCCCTGCCGATGTAACGTCGGGACTATTCATAGCAATCGAGGGAGATGCCGTGAAGCAGCTGGGAACCATCCTCCTTGAGTCGGGCATGCTCACTGAAGACCAGTTGATGGATGCCATCACCGAGCAGCAGCAGCGCGGTCAGACCCTCGGCCGCACGCTCGTGGAGCTGGGGCTCATCACCGAGGCGCAGCTCGTGCGGGCGCTGGCGAGCCAGGTCGGCATGGAGTTCGTGGAGCTCGTCGACTACCCGGTGGACCGCGCGGCCGTGGCGCTCGTGCCGGCCAACGTGTGCCGCCGCCACACGGCGCTGCCGATCTCGGTGCAGGACGGCGTCCTCAAGGTCGCGATGTCCAATCCCGGCAACGTCGTCGCCGTCGACGACTTCCGCTCGCTGACGTCGCTTCAGGTCATCCCCGTGGTGGCGGCGCACGACGACGTCCTCGCCGCGATCGACCGCTACTGCCGCGCGGACACCGAGCTCGAGAACCTGCAGGACACCCTGGAGGAGGCGGAGAGCGACATCGACCTCTCGGAGGTCGGCGAGGTCATCGCGGACGACGCGCCCATCGTGCGGTTCGTGAACCTGCTCATCACCCAGGCGATCCAGGATCGCGCCTCGGACATCCACATCGAGCCGGCGGAGCACGACCTGCGCATCCGGTACCGCATCGATGGTGTGCTCCACGAGATGCAGCGCGCGTCCAAGAGCATCCAGAACGGCGTGATCTCGCGCCTGAAGATCATGGCGGACATCGACATCGCGGAGCGCCGCAAGCCGCAGGACGGCCGCCTGTCGGTGAACCACCAGGGCCGCAAGATCGACCTGCGCGTCGCGACCCTGCCCACGGTGTGGGGCGAGAAGGTCGTCATGCGCGTGCTCGACAACACGACGGCCGCGATGGACCTCGAAGACCTGGGCATCCGTCCCAACAACTACGCGAACTACGAGCGCAGCTTCACGAAGCCGTACGGCATGATCCTCGTCACCGGCCCCACGGGCTCGGGCAAGTCGACCACGCTGTACGCGACGCTCAACCAGATCTCGCGTCCCGAGGTCAACGTCATCACGGTCGAGGACCCGGTCGAATACCGCATCCCCGGCATCAACCAGGTGCAGGTGAACGTCAAGGCCGGCCTGACCTTCGCCGCGGCGCTGCGCTCGATCCTGCGTGCCGACCCGGACGTGGTCCTGCTCGGTGAGATCCGCGACCAGGAGACGGCCCAGATCGCGATCGAGGCGGCCCTCACCGGTCACCTCGTGCTCTCGACGCTGCACACGAACGACGCGCCGTCGGCGATCACGCGTCTGATCGAGATGGACATCGAGCCGTTCCTCGTCGGCTCGGCGATCGACTGCGTCGTCGCCCAGCGTCTCGCCCGGCGTCTGTGCACCAAGTGCCGTGAGGAGTACGAGGCCACGCCGCAGGAGATCGCCCGCTTCGATCCCGCCTACACGGGCCCCATGCCGACGCTGTATCGGGCGGTGGGATGCTCGGCGTGCTCCAACACCGGCTACCGCGGCCGTCTCGCCCTCCACGAGATCATGACGGTCACCGAGGAGATCGAGCGCCTCGCGGTGAGCCGGGCATCGTCCGTCGAGATCCAGAAGGTCGCCGAGGCGCAGGGCATGGAGACCCTCATCAAGGACGGCTGGGCCAAGGCGCGCGACGGCCTGACGACGACCGAAGAGCTCCTGCGCGTGGTGAAGTAGGAGATGATCTTCAAGCACGACGCGTGATGTGCCGATCAAAGTGGTGGACACGGGGCAAATCGGACCCCGGTCGGGTGTGATGTCGAAGGAGTGACGGTGAGCGAGCAGCAGCTGGAAATGCCGCACGATCCCGATGCTGCCGCGCGCGAGGCCGCGGCGCGTGCCGCCGCCCGAGCTGCGCAGGCCCAGGGAGGAGTGCCGCCGGTCCCCGGCGCTCCGGCGGCTCAGCGGGGCCAGCCGCTGCACACGGTCCAGCAGCCCCAGTCGGGTCAGGCGGTGCCGCAGCAGGCCGCGCCGCAGGCTCAGCGCCCCTCGGCCGCCCCGGTGGGCAACCGCGTGGGCATGAACAACGAGGTGCGGGAGGGCGACCTCGACCTCAACGCCGCGCTGCGCCGCATGCTGCAGCTGGGCGGCTCAGACCTCCACCTCACCGTGGGCGCACCGCCCATGGCTCGTGTCGACGGCGGACTCGTCCCGCTCGAGGGCTTCGACATCCAGAAGCCCGACGGCCTGCGCCGCGTGCTCTACTCCGTGCTCTCGCAGCGCCAGCGCGAGACGTTCGAGGAGGAGCTTGAGCTCGACTTCGCGTACGCGCTCGTGGGCGAGGCCCGCTTCCGTGTGAACCTGTACCAGCAGCGCGACTCGCTCGGCGCGGCGTTCCGTGTGATCCCGTACGAGATCCTGCCCCTCGAGTCCCTCGGCATCCCGCCGGTGGTCGCGAACTTCGCGGGCCTGCCGCGCGGCCTCGTGCTCGTCACCGGCCCGACGGGATCCGGCAAGTCGACCACGCTGGCGTCGATCATCGACCTGGCGAACCGCTCGCGCAATGACCACATCATGACGATCGAGGACCCCATCGAGTTCCTTCACCGTCACAAGCGCTCGCTCGTCAACCAGCGCGAGGTCGGGGCGGACACCCATTCCTTCCAGTCCGCGCTCAAGCACGTGCTGCGCCAGGACCCGGACATCATCCTCGTCGGCGAGCTGCGCGACCTCGAGACCATCTCGGTGGCGCTCACCGCGGCGGAGACGGGCCACCTCGTCTTCGCGACCCTGCACACCCAGGACGCCGCGCAGACGATCGACCGCATCATCGACGTCTTCCCGGCGTATCAGCAGGGCCAGGTGCGCGCGCAGCTCGCGAACGCGCTCCAGGGAGTCGTGTGCCAGACCCTGTGCCGCCGCTCCGACGGCCCCGGCCGCGCCGTCGCCACGGAGGTCATGATCGCGACCCCCGCGATCCGCAATCTCATCCGGGAAGGCAAGACGCACCAGATCTACTCCGCGATGCAGGCCGGTGCCAAGCAGGGCATGCACACCATGGATCAGCATCTGGCCGACCTTGTCCGCATCGGCCGCATCTCGTATGAGACCGGCCTCGAGAAGTGCCACCATGTGGAGGAGTTCAACCGACTCACCGGTCGTGGCACGGGCGTGGCCCAGGGCGCGACCACCGCCGGAAGCGCGATCTAGGGCAGGGGGCTGAGGGATGGCTGCGACGAAGACCTTCGAGTACACCGTCCGCGACTCGCAAGGACGTCTCCAGAAGGCGCGCATCGAGGCGCCGAGCGAGGCCGCCGTGTCGCAGCGCCTCAAGGCGATGAACCTGGCCGCGGTCTCCATCGTCGAGGTCAAGACCTCCGCCCTCAGCAAAGAGATCGAGATCCCGGGCCTGTCCAACAAGATCGGCCTCAAGGACGTCTCCATCATGGCGCGTCAGCTCGCGACGATGATCCAGTCGGGCCTGTCCCTGCTGCGGGCCCTGACGATCCTGTCCGAGCAGACGGAGAACAAGGCGCTCGCGCGCAAGATCCAGGATGTGCGCTCCGATGTCGAGACGGGCGTCGCACTGTCCGCGGCGCTGGGCAAGCACCCCGAGACCTTCCCGCCGATCATGATCAACATGATCCGCGCCGGCGAGGTGGGCGGCTTCCTGGACAACGTCCTCGTGTCGATCGCCGAGAACTTCGAGGCCTCGGTGAAGCTGCGCGGCAAGGTGCGATCCGCGATGACGTACCCGATCGTCGTGTTCATCGTGGCGATCCTCGCGGTGGTCGGCATGCTGCTGTTCATCGTCCCGGTCTTCGCGTCCATGTACACCGAGCTGGGCGGCGACCTGCCAGCGCTGACGAAGGTGCTCGTGGGCATGTCGACGTTCCTCAAGTGGGGCGGCGGACCGATCGCCATCGCGCTCATTCTCATCGCCATCTATTGGCGCACGAACAAGCACAAGCCCGAATTCCGCGAGAAGGTGGAGCCGTTCTATTTGAAGGTTCCGGTATTCGGAATTCTCGCCAAGAAGATCGCCCTCGCGCGTTTCAGCCGCAATCTTTCCGCGATGCTTCGCGCGGGCGTTCCCGTCATGCAGGCTCTCGACATCGTGGGCGAGGCGAGCGGCAACATCGTCATCGAGCGGGCCTCGAAGGACGTGAAGGAGTCGGTTCGCACTGGCAACTCGCTCGCGGGGCCGCTCGCGCAGCACGACGTGTTCCCGCCGATGGTGGTGCAGATGATCGCGGTGGGCGAGGACACGGGCGCCATCGACCAGATGCTCGAGAAGATCGCCGAGTTCTACGATCAGGAAGTGGAATCCACCACAGAGGCGTTGACCAGCCTCATCGAGCCCATCATGATCGCGGTACTTGGTGGAGTTGTGGGATTCATGGTGATCGGCCTGTACATGCCGATCTTCGGAATCTTCGACCTCATCAACTAGGATGCAAGCGTCGGGGAGCGAGGGATTCCCGGATCTCTCGCGAACCGTTGGACCTGCCGGCGTCGTCGGCAGGTGTCATGAAGAAAGAGAGAATGGGAGAGCACCAATGCTCGCTCGAATTCGCAAGCAGCTGGCGCACGAGGACAAGGGCTTCACGCTCATCGAGCTCCTCGTCGTCATGATCATCATCGGCATTCTCGCCGCGATCGCCATCCCGATCTTCCTCAACCAGCGCAAGAAGGCGGAGGACTCGGCTGCCAAGGCTGACGTCTCCACGCTGGGCAAGGAGATCGCCACCTGGTTGATCGACAACCCGAACCCTCCTACGCTCGGCGTGACCGACGGCCAGTACTTCATCACCGACACGGACCCGGACTCGCTGATCGGCAACCAGTCGAACAACGTCCAGCTCGGCTCGACGGAGCTCACCGCCGCCGACGGCGGCGCCGTCTCGAGCCAGGACTGGTGCGTGTGGGTGTACAACACCCAGGGCGACGTGGCCGCGTCGCAGGGCTACCAGTACTCGGCGCAGGGCGGCCTGGAGGCCGGCTCCTGCGGCGCCGGCGTCGGCGGCGACGACGACGAAGACTAAGTCCTCTGGACTAGTCAGCAAGAACTCGTCAGCGGGCGGGGTGGCACCTCACGGTGTCGCCCCGCCCCTGCGGGGTTCACAGGGAGAATCCAGGAGTGTGGGACTGGTGCTCAAGGCGGTCAGGCAACGAGTTCATCTGAGCCAGCGTGAAGAGGGATTCACGCTGGTTGAGCTGGTCGTCGCCATGTTCGTCATCGCGACCGTCCTGCTCCTGCTCATCGGCGTCCAGATCAGCGCGTCCTCGACCATCAAGGACGCGCGCATGCGCGAGCAGGCCACCGCCCTGGCCAACGAGTCCCTCGAGCGGCTGCGCGCGATCCCCTGGGGGATCCTGCTCAAGGGCATGGACTCGAACTTCGCCGATGCGGCCCTCGTGGGCTCGGATCCGTACTACGCGACGCCCATCTACGTCGCCGCGCAGAAGAAGCTCACCATCCAGGGGCAGGAGTTCACGCTGCGCGTGGCTCCCTCCGGGGCGAGCGACCAGATCTCGGCGACGAACACGCAGCCGTGGGAGCCCCTGTTCGACAGCCAGGGCTCGAATCGCAAGGTGGTGCTGGACCCGGGCGGCACCGGCACCGAGTTCGTGGTGCGCTCCTACGTCACCGAGCCGCTCGACGGGGCCCAGGACGCGGTGGGGCTCCTGGTGGTCGTGACGTGGATCGACACCGACGGCAATCTTCGCGAGACCGTCGTCAACGCACCGAGCTTCGCCGCGCTGTCATGCTCCAACGACGAGGCGCGCAGTCCGTTCGTGAGCGCCTGCCAGGCGCGCCTGACCGCGAGCGCGTACACGGGACCGGTCGTCGCCAACATCACCGCGTGGAACCTCGACACGAACGCTCCCGAGAACGTGCCGATCATCCCGAACACCCAGCGCTACTCGATCGAGGTCGTCACCGCATCGACGCGCGCGGCCGTCGCGAGCGAGCAGACGTCGCTCGTCACGGGCACGCTCAAGTACGGTCGCACGACGATGCTGGGCGACCCGACCGTCAAGCCCATTCAGGAGGACACCCGCACGATCGGGTTCTTCGAGCTCGCGGCATCGGACTTCCCGGTCGGTCCTGGCGCCGCGCCGGACAACCCGCCTGCGCTCAACGTGAACCCGACCGCCAACCAGGAGCCGCAGAACTCCGCCAGCGGGTCGTTCCTGACCCTGTCCGGCCGCTCCGACTTCCGACGTCCTGGGCAGATCATCTCGTCAACCAAGGTGTCGTGCCTCGCCGGCATCCCGGCCGGCCAGCCGTGCACCTTCGCCAAGCTCGACAACCGCACGCCCGACGGCAACTACGAGGCGTCGAGCAACTTCTTCCTCACCTTCGACCCGCCCGGCTCGAGCGCGGACTGGACGGTGCGTCTCATGCGCCGTCTCAACGAGAACGGCGGCAACCAGGACCAGGCCTGGGCAGCCCGCTTCACGAGCGCGGCCGGCTCCAGCGCCGTGGGCTGCACGACGCTTTCCGGTCCGGGCTGCGTCGCCGCGGGCGCCAAGCGGAACATGGGAACGTTCGCGTTCGCGTCGATCATCAACGGCACGTGGAGCACCGGGAACCAGAGCATCGTCCTGCTGCAGAACTACTCGGACGAGGTCAAGGTGCAGCGCGGCGCCAGCCAGAAGAACACCGCCGCGACCGTGACCCGCTCCGGCACGCTGACGTGGTGGAACGGCTCCTCCATGGAGTCCGTCGGCATCGACAACAACTCCGACTTCACCAAGGTGATCGGCCCGGCCTACTGGGATGCCACGGGAGGCTACGGCCTCGAGATCGTGCGTGGCACGGCCACGGTCCGCCCCGTGAACAACCCGACCGCGTCCAACCCCGATCCCAACTGCATCACGACGGAGTGCACCATCACGGCGGACTCGGGCTCCGTGCAGATCGCCTTGGAGATCCGCGTGTTCACGCCGGCCAACCCGGCGGGATACGCGCAGCGCCTCACCTACGTGGTCAACCCCGTGACCGCCACGGCGACGTACAAGGACGTGCAGCAGTGATGTGCCGCAGCGTGCGGGAGGACCGCGGCCTGACGATGACCGAGCTCATCATCGCGATGGGCATCTTCGGCATCCTCATGGCGATCGTGTTCTCCATCATGATCATGCTCACGTACCAGGCGAAGGACTCGCTTGCGCGCGCGGAGTCGGTCGAGCAGGCGCGCCTGGGCATCTCCCACATCGACCGCCAGGTGCGCTCCGGCAACCTCATCGCCAATCCCGCGAACGAGACGTTCGCGAACTCTGGGGTGGCACCGTACTTCTCCCTGCGCATCTACACGCAGGAGGACGGCAACGACCAGTGCGTCCAGTGGCGCGTCATCGACCACGACGGCGACGGCTTCCACGACCTCGAGTTCCGCTCGTGGAAGCCCTCGGACGCGACCGACCACACCGACTGGGCCGTGGTCGCCCACAACATCGTCGTCCCGGACGCGATCGACACCACCGCGCCCACCGGCGAGTCGTGGCCCCCGTTCTTCGTGGACAACGCGAACGTAGGCCAGTCCGAGTCGCACTTCGTGCGCATCACCTTGCGACTGCTCGAGCCCGACGCCTCGCCCGGCGCCAAGCCGTCGACCGTCACGACCGTCGTGACCGGGCGCAACACGGTGTTCGGCTATCCCACGTCCACCTGCAGCAACGTCCCGAGCCCGGACTGAGAAGGGGGCACGCGTGGCAGACTTGAGTCTCATGAATCGGTTCAGGCGCCGACTGGGCGACGGAGGCGACAGGGGAAGCGCCCTCGTCGCCGCCGTCGGCGTCGCCATCATCGGCGTCGCGCTGTCCATCGTCGTCATGTCGCGCGCGATCACCGTCTCCAACGACGCCCAGCGCGATCGCGTGCGCACCGCTGAGATCCACTCCGCGGAAGGAGCTCTCGACGCCGCGCTGTTCGAGCTCGAGAACGCCACGGCCTGCCCTGGGCCCAGCTTCAGCCCGATCATCGTCGGAGAGGGCACGAGCGCCGTCGAGGTGACGGTCACGTACACGTACTACGACGCCGACGGGAACGAGCTGACGAGCTGCTCCGACGGCGAGATCCAGGGCAGCCCCAAGAACGTGCTCGTCTCCGCCGTGGGCGTGCCCGTCGAGCCGACCGCCGCCGGCGTCGCTCCCGAGCGGCGGATCGAGGCGATGGCCGAGCTCGTGCCCGCCGCGGCTCAGGGGTACCAGACGGCCATCTTCGCGAGCTCGACGCTCTCGACGTACAACCCGCTCGTCGTCCAGTCCCTCGACGGGACGCAGGTGCCGACGGTGCGGGTGGAGGGCACCGGCACGTGGAGCTGCCACGCGGGCGTCGCGATCGACGGCGACGTGATCGTCGTCGAGGGCTCGGCGACCTTCGAGAACGCGAACTGCGTGGTGCGCGGCAACCTGTGGGTGAAGAACAACTTCACAGGCAAGCAGCCCAAGGGGACCGAGCCGAACATCGGCGGCAACCTGACAGCTCGCTACGGCACGCTCACCTTCACGAACGCCAACTTCAAGGTGGGAGGCTCCGTGAAGGCCGGCGGCAACATCGGCGGTGCGAACTGGCAGACGCTCCAGGCACAGAGCATCTGCGCCGCGAACCTCACCCCGTGCCCTGCGGGCTCGTTCGGTCCCGACCCGCAGCCCGTGGGCCTTCCCGAGATCGACTACGTGCCGTCCGACTGGACGGCCAAGGGCTACTCGATCAAGTCGAAGGCGACGTTCTTCGACGAGTGGATCGCGCAGTCCAACGCCAACCAGCAGTGGCAGATCGACCAGATCAAGAACTCGAACTGCACCATCGGACCGTGGATGTTCTACAACGGCGCGCAGCCGGTGCTGAACCTGAACGGGGGACCGGCGAACAAGACGCCGTCCGTGTACGACCTGCGCGACTGCCCGTTCAGCCCGCAGAGCATCACGTTCAAGCTGTACGCCGACACGGCCATCTTCACGAACCAGGTGACGACGAACGGCCCGACGTACTTCCAGAGCGGTGACGGCGAGCTGCACCACCTGTTCATCATCATCCCCGACGGCGGCACCGCCAACAACGGCAAGGCGGAGTGCACCAAGCGCGGCAGCTACGAGCCGAAGTCGATGATGCTCAAGACGGGCGTGTACATCCAGGACAAGGTCATCGGCATGTACTACACGCCGTGCGACCTGACGTTCACCAACGCTGCGGACACGGTCGGCCAGATCTACGGACGCAACGTCACGACGAGCACGCCGAACACCAACCTGTACTACGTGCCGCTCGAGGTCCCCGGCGTGCAGCTGGGCATCCCCACCGAGGTGAGCGGCAACTACTCCGTCCGCGTGATGTACAAGCACGAGACGCGGGACTGAGTGAGCGCTGTGGTGACGGCCGTCGTGGCCGTGTTCGGCCTGCTCTTCGGCTCCTTCACGACGGTGCTGGCGAGCCGTGTGCCCGAGGGCAGGGGAGTGGTGAGCGGCCGCTCGGCGTGCCCCCGGTGCGGTGAGCAGATCCGCTGGCACGACAACTTCCCTGTGCTGTCATGGCTCGTCCTGCATGGGCGCTGCAGGTCCTGTGGCGCCCCCATCTCGTGGACGTACCCGGTCATCGAGCTGGCCGTGGCCCTCCTGTGGGTGCTCGTCCACCTGCGCTACGGCCTCAGCTGGACGAGTGCGGTCCTGTGGATCCTCGCCGTCGCGAGCGTCGCTCTCTTCGTGATCGACGTCCGTCACCACCGCCTGCCGCACCGCATCGTCCTGCCTGCATGCGGTCTGGTCAGCGTGCCCATCGTGATCGCGTGGCTGACGGGCGAGCGCTCGTCGTGGGGGACGGCGGCGCTGGGGCTGGCCGTCATGGGCGGCTTCTACGGGCTGCTGTGGTTCCTGTACCCCAAGGGCATGGGCTTCGGGGACGTGACCACTGCGGGCCTCCTGGGGCTCGTCCTGGGCTTCCTCGGCCTCGAGCACCTCGCCGTGGGCGCCATCGCCGGGCCGTTGGCGGGCGGGCTCATGGTGGTCGTCCTGGCCGCGATGGGGCGCGCGAGGAAGGGGACGGCCGTTCCCTACGGTCCCGCGCTGCTCGTCGGCGCGTGGATCGGGATCCTCGTGGGGCCGGCGATCGCTCAGGGATATATCGACCTGCTCATCGGGTGATCGCATGCGAGGGAAGAAGTCGGCGAAGACATCTGCCCACGTTCTCATCCTTTGGGCGGTTTCTTCCGATAATGTGACCGGTACGAGCGCTGGGGAAGGAGAGTCGTGGCAACGCGAGTGATCGGCGTCGACCTCGGCGCAACACAGATCCGCGCTGCAGAGGTGGAGCTCGCCTCGAAGCCGGGTGCGTTCCCCCTGGGCACGCTGCAGTCCTTCGCCGCCGTTCCCACGCCCGCCGGGGCGATCAACGACGGCGAGATCGTCGAGGTGCAGACCGTGGCGTCGCTCCTCAAGCAGCTGTGGAGCAAGGGCAAGTTCTCGCACAAGCGCGTGGTGATCGGCCTGAGCAGCCCGCGGACCGTGGTGCGCGAGATGGAAGTGCCGGCCATGCCCATGGACCAGGTGCGATCCGCGCTCCCGTACCAGGTGAGCGAGATCCTGCCGATGCCCACGGACGAGGCGCTGCTCGACTTCTATCCGACGGAGCTGCGCTCGGTCGACGGCCAGGAGTCGTTCCGGGGCATCATGACTGCGGCAGCCAAGGCATCGGTCGCCAACACCGTGATGACCGTGGAGACCGCAGGGCTGCGGCCCGAGGGCGTGGACCTGTCCGCGTTCGGCCTGCATCGCGCGCTGTGCGTGGGGGACTTCGCGCAGCAGATCGTCGCGTTCGTGGAGATCGGCGCGCGAGTCACCACCGTGATCGTCTCGGCCCACGGCCAGCCCCGGCTCGTGCGCGTGCTGCCCACGGGCAGCCAGGACTCCACGGACGCCGTGGCGTCGGCCATGCAGGTCTCGACGGCGGAGGCCGAGCAGTACAAGCGCATGGTGGGCGTGTCCGCCGACGGCCCGCCAGAGCTCACGATCGCGCGTGACGCCATCCTGCAGACGACGCGCCAGCTGATCGAGGGCGTGCGCAACACGTTCGTCTACTTCGCCGGAAACGAGCCCGGGAACCCGATCCAGCAGGTGATCCTCACCGGCGGCGGCGCGTTCATGCCCGGCCTGGGCCAGTACCTCGCGAGCGCCTCGCGCCTGCCCGTGAGCTTCGGCAACGGCGTCGGCGCGGTCAAGGTGACGCGCAAGGCGGGCGCGGCCGTGGCAGGCCAGGAGATGTTCGCGTCCGTGGCCGTGGGCCTCGCCCTCGCGGAGGTGGGCAAGTGAGCAGCATTCCCGCCCAGTACAAGGTCCCGCCGCGGCCTCAGGTCAACCTGATCCCGCCGGAGGTCGCCGCACGCCGCGCCAAGTCGCAGCGTCGCGTCATGTTCAGCCTGCTGGCGTTCATCGTCGTGGGCGCGATCCTCGCGGGCTACCTGTGGCTGAACAGCTTCATCCACGCCGACGAGGCTCGTGCGCAGGCAGAGCAGCAGCGCACCGCGGAGCTCCAGGCGGAGCTCGCGTCGCTCAGCGAGGTCGACGTCGTCAAGGCGAAGCTCGCCAACGCCGACTCGGCGCGCAAGACAGCCGCCGCCATCGAGTTCTTCTGGCCCCTCATCCTCTCGGCCGTCGACGGCGCGGTGCCCGACGACGCCCGGATCGAGTCATTCACCTTCAGCGCCCCCGACTTCGGAGGCGATCCTCCTGGTCCCGGCAGCGCGTTCGACATCCCTGGCGTGGCGGGCATCACCCTCACGGTGGACGTGCCCGCTGCGTCGTACGCCATCGACCTGGAGAACCGCCTCAACGCGGTGCCGTTCTTCGACCGAGCCCGCGCCACGCAGGTGTGGGCTGTGCGCGACAGCGGCGAGGGCGGCGGAGAAGGCGCGATCGTCTCCTACCTGGTCGAGGTCTCCGTGACGGTGACGTACGACGCGCTCATGATGCGCCACTCCGACCTCTGGTACGGCACTGGAGGGGACAACACCACGCGCCCGCTCGAGGACTACTACCGTGCCTACCTGCGCGCGATCCTCGAGGGAGGCAGCCTGCCGGGCTATCCGGAGCTGCCTGACGTGGAGCGCCCTGTCTTCGTTCCTGGCGCCGAGGGCATCCTGCCCGGCGCACCCGGAGACGCGGGCGCCACAGATCCCGCCGCAAACGGTGGAGAGGGGGTCGCACAGTGAAGCAGCAGCGCGACACGACCTTCATCACCCTGCTGGTCCTCGGCCTCATCGCCGTGCTCGTGGCCGCATGGTTCCTGCTGTTCAATCCCGCGCTCGCACGCTGGTCGGAGGCGAAGGCCGCATACGAGCAGGCGTACAGCTTCAACGAGTCTCTCGAGCTCCAGCTCATCCAGAAGCGAGGCGAGCACGCCAAGCTTCCCGAGTACCAGGCGGAGATCGACGCGATCAGCGAGGCTCTGCCTCCGTACGAGGACCTCGCGACGATCCGTCGAGAGCTCTACTCCATCCTCGCGAGCGAGACTGTCGCCGTCGAGATGGACGTCGCGAATCCGGCGGTGGCGGTCGAGCCGGGTGTCTCGCTCGCCATCCCCGCGGCGGCCGTGGGACGCGAGAGCCACGTCGAGGGACTGGCATTCCAGGACCTCTACCAGACGGAGATCCAGATCTCCCTCACAGGCTCGTATGCGGACATCATCGCGGCGATCGCGCGACTGCAGCTCAACGAGGGCCGGTACTACCTCGTGTCCGACTTCAGCATCCAGGAGACGGACCGCGAGCTCCCGGACGAGCCTTCGACGGTGGACATCGTCGTGCACACCTTCACGCTGGTCGACATCGAGTCGGCGATCGACCCGGCTCACCAGCCGCAGGACTCCACGCCGACGCCGCCGGGGCTGAGCAACCCGCGCGTGCCGCTCCTGTGGCCCGCTGACTGACGTGTTGCCACGCCTGCCCGCGCCCTCACCACGGGCGCGGGCGGCGCGGCCGACGCCCTTGGTCATGGAACAATGACTCCCATGCTCCGGTGGTTGACAGCAGGCGAATCGCACGGCCCGGCCCTCGTGGGCATCCTCGAAGGGCTCCCGGCAGGAGTCGAGGTCACCACGGCGGATGTCTCCGATGCCCTCGCACGGCGCCGACTCGGCCACGGCCGCGGCGCGCGCATGTCCTTCGAGCAGGACAAGGTCACGATCCTCGGCGGCGTGCGTCACGGCCTCACCCAGGGCGGCCCGGTGGCGATCGAGATCGGCAACACCGAGTGGCCCAAGTGGGAGGCGGTGATGGCCGCCGACCCGGTGCCGGAGGAGCTCCTCACCGGAGCGCGCAACGCCCCGCTGACGCGTCCGCGCCCCGGTCACGCCGACCTCGTCGGCATGGCGAAGTACGGCTTCGACGACGCGCGCCCCGTCCTGGAGCGCGCATCCGCGCGGGAGACCGCGACGCGCGTCGCGCTCGGCGCCGTGGCGGAGAGGTTCCTCGAGCAGGCGCTCGACGTGCATCTGGTCGCGCACACGGTCGCGGTCGGCTCCGTCGCGGTGCCCGACGACGCACCGCTGCCGCCGCCGGGCTCGACGCCGCAGCTCGACGCCGACCCCATCCGCTGCTTCTCGCCCGAGGTCTCGGCGCGGATGGTCGCCGAGATCGACGCGTGCCAGAAGGACGGAGACACTCTGGGCGGGGTCGTCGAGGTCCTCGCATACAACCTTCCCGTAGGACTGGGCAGCCACGTCCACTGGGACCGCCGCCTCGACGCGCGCCTGGCAGCGGCGCTCATGGGCATCCAGGCGATCAAGGGCGTGGAGATCGGCGACGGCTTCCGCACCGCGGCCCGGCGCGGCTCGGTCGCGCACGATGAGATCGAGCGCGTCGACGGCGTGGTCACGCGCCGCACCAACCGGGCCGGCGGGGTGGAGGGCGGCATGACCAACGGCCAGCCTCTGCGCGTGCGCGCCGCGATGAAGCCCATCTCGACGGTGCCGCGCGCACTCGACACCATCGATGTGACCACGGGCGAGCCGGCGAAGGCCATCCACCAGCGCTCCGACGTGTGCGCCGTCGCCCCCGCGGCCGTGGTCGCCCAGGCGATGGTCGCCCTGACGCTCGCCGACGCCGTGCTCGAGAAGTTCGGCGGCGACTCCGTCGCGGAGGTCCGGCGCAACGTCGCGGCGTACCGTGCCGCGATCCCGTCCGTGCTGAGCTGATGGCGCCGCGCTACGTCCTCATGGGCCCGCCAGGCACGGGCAAGACGACCGTGGGCAAGGCGTTGGCCCAGCTGACGGGCCTGAGCCGCATCGACACGGACACCGAGGTCGAGCGCGTGGCAGGCAAGCGGATCGCCGACATCTTCGTCGAGGACGGCGAGGCGGCGTTCCGCGCGCGCGAACGCGAGGCCGTCTCGGCCGCGCTCAGCGGCGAGCACGGCATCGTGTCCTTGGGGGGCGGGGCGATCCTCGATCCCGACACCCAAGCGGATCTGCGCGCGGCGCGCGCGGCGGGCACGGCCGTCGTCTTCCTCGACGTGTCGCTGCAGGCGGTCGCCTCGCGCATCGGGCTCAACGCTTCGCGGCCCCTGCTGGCCGTCAATCCGCGCAAGCAGTGGAGCGAGCTGATGGAGCAGCGTCGGCCCGTCTATGAGGAGCTGGCGAGCTTCACCGTGAGCACGGACCACCTCGACGCCCAGCGCATCGCCCAGGAGATCGTCGAGGCGGCGTCATGACGAGCGTCGTCACGGTTCCCACGGCCCAGCCGTACGAGGTGCGCCTCGGTCGCGGTCTCGCAGACGAGATCGTGGGCGCGGTTCCCGAGAACGCCGCCAAGGTGCTCATCATCCACACGGCCGTGATGGCCAAGGCCGCGACGACCCTGCAGGAGGCCCTCATCGCCGCCGGCAAGCAGGCCGTGCTCGCAGAGGTGCCCGATGCGGAGGCCGGCAAGACCGCCGAGGTCGCCGCCTTCTGCTGGCAGGTCCTGGGCAAGAGCGAGTTCTCCCGCACGGACGTCGTGATCGGCCTGGGCGGCGGCGCGGTGACCGACCTCGCGGGCTTCGTGGCCGCTGCGTGGCTGCGCGGCGTGCGCGTGATCCAGGTGCCGACCACGCTCCAGGCGATGGTCGACGCCGCCGTGGGCGGCAAGACCGGCATCAACACGGCGGAGGGCAAGAACCTCGTGGGCGCGTTCCACGAGCCCATCGCCGTCGTGTGCGACCTGGACCATCTGCTGACCCAGCCGCGCAACGATCTGGTCGCTGGCCTCGCCGAGGTGGTGAAGGCGGGCTTCATCCGTGACACGACCATCCTCGACATCACGGAGGCGCACATCGAGGTGCTGGCCGCGACGGGCAGCACCGCGCCGGCTGGCGAGGAGCTGCTGCCCGTGCTCGAGGATCTCGCTGTGCGCGCGATCTCGGTCAAGGCGGAGGTGGTCGCGGCGGACCTCAAGGAGTCGAGCCTGCGCGAGATCCTCAACTACGGCCACACGCTCGGCCACGCTATCGAGCACGTCGAGCGCTACCGGTGGCGCCACGGCGCCGCGGTGTCGGTGGGCATGATGTTCGCCGCGGAGCTCAGCCGCCTCGCGGGCATGCTTTCCGACGAGGAGACCGAGCGGCACCGCCGCATCCTTGGCGGCCTGGGCCTGCCGCTGCGCTACGCGCCCGGACGCTGGGAGCAGCTGGAGTCGGCCATGCGGCGCGACAAGAAGACGCGCGGCGCGATGCTGCGCTTCGTGGTGCTGCGCTCGATCGGCAGCCCGACGCGCCTCGAGGGCCCGGATCCGGCCCTCCTCGCCGCCGCGTACGCCGCCGTCAGCGAGGATCCAGTTCGACCCTGATGCCCTCCTCGGGGCACAGGGCTGCGACCTCGGCTTCCAGCGCCGCATCGCGCGTGATGAGGACGAGCGGCCGCTGCTCGGCTCGCGCGAGATCGCACGCTACCGGCGTGCTGAAGTCGCCTCTCTCGGTGCGCAGCACCGCGCGCATGCCCTGCAGGACCAGCTCATGCACGGCCGGGCCCACAGAGGACATCATGAGCGCGACCGTCGTGTCATGAGGCGGGCTGTGCCGCCACGGCAGGCGCAGCTCCTCCGATGACGCGTTCTCCACGAAGGGGCGCACGACGTCGGCGTCGGTGCCGAAGTGAGCGCCCCGGGCGATGAGCAGGGGAGGGGGAGCCCACGCGTCCAGCGGGGCGCGGACCGCCTCGACCGATGCGGTCGCGACCACGGCGGCCAGGGCCAGCGAGGCGACGATGCGGTCGCTGCGAGCCTGGATCATCGCTCGCGTGACGAGCGCCACGGCGAGCGGGGCGAGCACTGCCGTTGCGATGTACAGCATCTTGGCGGGGAAATAGGGCAGCTGCGCGGGAACGCCGCCGAGCGCCACGACGGCCGTCGCGAACGCGGCGGCGAGGGCCGCCACCGTGGCGAGCGCCGTCACGGCCGCGGCGCGTTCCACACGCCAGGTCAGCAGCGCGAGCACCACGAAGGCGAGCACGAGCACGCCCGCAAGCGGATAGGAGTAGGGGTTGGTGTACGACTCCCAGTGGCCGGGATTCTCGTGCGTCGTGGTGGTGGCGATCTCGGTCATGTAGGCGGTCTTCCAGCGAGCCAGCGCGGCGATCACCGGCATGCCGTAGACGGCCAAGGACCAGCCGAAGAGGAAGATTCCCGGCAGCGTCCAGGCCAGCCGCGTGTCCCGCGACGCGTGCAGGCTGCGGCTGCGCCAGGCGAGCGCGGCGGCCAGCAGGGTCGGCACGGATGCGAGCGGGGGCCACGCGGCGACGATGACCGCCGCGGATGCGAGCTCGACGCTCACGGCGAGGAGCACGAGGCGGTCCCGTGCGCCGAGGGCGGCGGCGACGGAGGCAAGCAGCAGCGCGAGGAGCATGGGCACGTTGGTCTGGCCCAGGTCCATCGGCACGCCGGCGAGGGGGAACGACATCATGAGCGTCGATGCGAGCGCGGCCCCGAGCCGCACGCTCCAGCGTGCCGCGGGCGAGCCGCCCGCGCGCCAGGCCATGGCGATCACGATCGTGCCTCCGAGGAAGGCGCTGAGCGACAGCGTGACGATCCAGCCCGAGGCGTGGCCCACGAGGAACGCCATCGCGGAGTCGGGCGAGGTCGCGATCGAGGCTCGTGGGTCCGTCATCGCGACGCTGAGAGCATGCGGCGGCGGCTGAGCGATGAAGAGCCTTCCGAGCGACGGGATGCCCCGGTACTCGACGATCTGGCGCATGACCCACAGGTCCATGGTCGAGTCGCGGTACATCGCCCACGCGAGGCCGCCGCCGCCCGGTCGGGCCCCCATGGCGAGCCCGGCGAGCCACAGGGCCGGTCCCGCGGCGGCGGCGAGCACGGCCCCGGCATCGGGCCTGGCGGCGCGCTCCGGGGTGACGCGCCGCGCGAACGGCACCACCGCCGCTCCCGCGGCGAGGATGACGATGCTCGAGCCGACGCGGGCATCGACGCCGACGAGGGGCGTGAGCGACTGGGCGACGAGGATCGCCGCCATCCACCCGACGGCGACGACGCCTGAAGCGAGGGCAAGGCCCCATCGGCGCGTCCCGGCGACGAGCCACATGACGATGACGAGCGCGCTGAGCACGACGGGCGGCAGCCCCGCCCACTGGAGGACCGTGAGCAGGACGGCGGCCCCCGCGCATGCGGCGAGGACGCGCTCCTCGCGGCTCAGCGTCGCGGCGCGCGGCGAGCCTGGCGGCGCCTTGCGGCCGCGCCGGGCCGCGGCCTCCGCATCGGCTCCCTCGCGCACGAGCCACAGTCTAGGCGGGGCCGCTACCCTGGGCACATGACGCAGACGGTCTTGGTCCTCAACGGTCCCAACCTGGGCCGCCTGGGCACGCGCGAGCCGGAGAAGTACGGCTCCACCACCCATGAGGAGCTCGCGGCGCTCGTGATGCAGTGGGGCAGCGAGCTCGGCATCGAGGCCACCGTGCGCCAGTCCGACTCGGAGACCGACCTGGTCCACTGGATCCACGAGGCCGTGGACGAGCGTTGGGACGTCGTCATCAACCCGGCGGCGTTCACGCACTACTCGTATGCGCTGCGCGACGCGTGCGCGCTCGTGACGACGTCCGGGCTGCGCCTCGTCGAGGTGCACCTCACCAACCCGCACGCGCGGGAGGAGTTCCGCCACACGTCCGTCATCTCGGGCGTCGCAACCGGCACGATCGCGGGCTTCGGGGTCGACTCCTACCGGCTCGCGCTCGAGGCCCTGGGTTCCGGCGTCCGTTAGACTCTCCCACGGCCTCTTCCCGCCCGAAAGGAATCCCACCGTGGCGACCAGCAACGACATCAAGAACGGTTCCGTCCTGAACCTCGACGGCAACCTGTGGACCGTCATCGAGTTCCAGCACGTCAAGCCCGGCAAGGGCGGCGCGTTCGTCCGCACCAAGCTCAAGAACGTGGTCACGGGCAAGGTCGTCGACAAGACGTTCAACGCCGGCGCGAAGGTCGACTTCGAGACGGTCGACCGTCGCGACATGCAGTACCTGTACAACGACGGCACCGACTACATCTTCATGGACCCCGACACCTTCGACCAGGTGTCCGTCCCGGCCGCCATCATGGGCGACGCGAAGGACTGGCTCCTCGAGAACGAGAAGGCGCTCATCGGCTCCAACAACGGCGTGCCGATCTTCGTCGAGGTGCCGCCGTCGGTCGTGCTCGAGGTGACCTACACCGAGCCGGGCCTGCAGGGCGACCGCTCCACGGGCGGCACCAAGCCGGCCACGCTGGAGACCGGCAAGGAGATCCAGGTCCCGCTGTTCCTCGAGGCCGGCACCAAGGTCAAGGTCAACACCCAGACCGGCGAGTACCTCGGCCGCGTCAACGACTAGTGGGCGCCCGCTCGAAGGCTCGCAAGCGCGCTCTGGACGTCCTCTTCGAGGCCGATCAGCGCGGAGTGAACGTCGCGTCCGTCCTGGAGGAGCGCCTCAAGGACCCGGGCCGCGAGACGCCTCTGCCCGAGTACGCGCAGCAGATCCTGCGCGGGGTCATCGAGCAGTGGGTCGACGTCAATGCGCGCATCGCCGCCGCCGCCCAGGAGTGGACGCTCGACCGCATGCCCGCGGTGGACCGGGCCGTGCTGCGCATCGGCGCCTGGGAGATCGTCCACAACCCCGATGTCGCCCCCGCGGTCGCGATCGACGAGGCCGTGGAGCTCGCGACGAGCCTGTCGACGGAGGAGTCGCCCAAGTTCGTCAACGGCGTGCTGGGGCGCGTCGCCCGTGACGCCGGCGCCACCGAGTAGAGTGGGCGGCACGACCATCCTTTAAGGACCGTCCTGTGAGGCGGGAAAGGACGTGTGCTGTGACTGGCACGATTCTTGGTGCGCCCGACATCACCCGGGCGCTGACGCGCATCGCTCACGAGATCCTCGAGCGCAACGACGGCGCGGACGACGTCCTCCTCCTCGGCATCCCGACGCGCGGGCTTCCGCTCGCACGCCGCCTTGCCGAGCTGATCGGGGCGGCCGAGCCGGACTTCGACCAGGAGCGTCGCTGCGGCGCTCTCGACATCACGATGTACCGCGACGACCTGCGGCTGCAGCCGACGCGCACCATCGGGCAGACGACGCTCCCGCCGGCGGGCATCGACGATGCCGTGGTCGTCCTCGTGGACGACGTGCTCCACACCGGCCGCACGATCCGCGCCGCCCTCGACGCGATCTCCGATGTGGGCCGCCCGCGGGCGGTGCAGCTCGCGGTGCTCGTGGACCGCGGCCACCGTGAGCTCCCCATCCGCGCCGACTTCGTGGGCAAGAACATCCCGACCGCCCGCAGCGAGCGTGTGGACGTGCGGCTCATGGAGACCGACGGCGAGGATGCCGTGGTCCTGACGAGCCGGGTGCAGCAGCCATGAGGCACCTCCTCAGCGCAGGCGACCTCACCCGCGACGATGCGATCCGCATCCTCGACACCGCCGTGCAGATGGCGGCGACGCAGGAGCGCGAGCAGCGCAAGCTCCCCACACTGCGCGGCCGCACCGTCGTCAACCTCTTCTTCGAGGACTCGACGCGCACCCGCATCTCCTTCGAGGCCGCCGCCAAGCGCCTCAGCGCGGACGTCATCAACTTCTCCGCGAAGGGCTCGAGCGTGTCCAAGGGCGAGTCCCTCAAGGACACGGCGCTCACGCTCCAGGCCATGGGCGCCGATGCCGTGGTCGTGCGCCACTGGGCGTCCGGCGCGGCGCAGCGCCTCGCGACGTCCGGCTGGATGCACGGCAGCGTCGTCAACGCGGGCGACGGCACGCATCAGCACCCCACGCAGGCGCTGCTCGACTCGTACACGATCCGGCGCCACCTCGTCGCCGAGCCCGAGGGCAAGGGCCTGGAGGGGTTGCGCGTCGCGATCGTGGGGGACATCCTCCACTCCCGTGTGGCCCGATCGAACGTGGACCTGCTGACGACGCTCGGCGCCGAGGTGGTGCTCGTGGCGCCGCCCACGCTCGTTCCCGTGGGAGCCAGCGCGTGGCCCGTGACCACCGTGCACACGCTCGACGAGGCGATCGAGACCCATGAGCTCGACGCGGTCATGATGCTGCGCGTCCAGCGCGAGCGCATGACCGGGGGAGGGGCCGCGTTCTTCCCGAGCCCCGAGGAGTACTCGCGCCTGTTCGGCCTGGACGGGGCGCGCCTGCGCCGCCTGCCCGAGCACGCCATCGTCATGCACCCCGGTCCCATGAACCGCGGGCTGGAGATCAGCGCGGAGGCCGCGGACTCTGCGCGGTCCGTCATCGTCGAGCAGGTCGCCAACGGCGTCGCGGTCCGCATGGCCGTCCTGTACCTGCTGCTGGCCGGAGAGGAGAGCGCCTCGTGAGCCCAGTCATCGCCTTCGAGGGCGTCGCCCCGTACGGAGGCAAGCCCACGACGATCGTCGTGCAGGACGGCGTCATCGCCGACATCGGCGCCGACGCCTCGGTGCCCGCGGGAGCGGCGCGCGTCGACGCGTCGGGCCTCGTGGCGCTTCCGGGCCTGGTGGACCTGCACACGCACCTGCGCGAGCCCGGCCGCGAGGACGCCGAGACGATCGAGACCGGGTCTCGCTCGGCGGCGCGCGGGGGCTTCACCGCCGTGCACGCGATGGCCAACACGACGCCGGTGGCGGACACCGCAGGCGTGGTCGAGCAGGTGTGGTCTCGCGGCCGCGAGATCGGCCTCGTGGACGTGTTCCCCGTCGGAGCGGTCACGGTGGGCCTGGGCGGCACGCAGCTGAGCGAGATGGGCGCGATGGCGATGTCCCGCGCCCGCGTGCGCGTCTTCAGCGACGACGGCAGGTGCGTCCACGACCCGGTGCTCATGCGCCGTGCGCTCGAGTACGCCAAGACCTTCGACGGCGTCATCGCTCAGCACGCGCAGGACCCGCGCCTGACGGAGGGCGCCCAGATGCACGAGGGGGTCGTGAGCGCCGAGCTCGGCCTCACCGGCTGGCCCGCGGTCGCGGAGGAGTCGATCATCGCGCGTGACGTCCTGCTGGCCGGCCATGTGGGCGCGCGCGTGCACATCTGCCATGTGTCCACGGCCGGCTCCGTGGACATCATCCGCTGGGCCAAGTCCAAGGGCATCCAGGTGACCGCCGAGGTCATGCCGCACCACCTGCTCCTCACGGACGAGTCCGCCCGCGGCTACGACCCGCGGTTCAAGGTCAACCCTCCGCTGCGCACCCAGGAGGACGTCGAGGCCCTCCGCGCCGGCCTCGCGGACGGCACGATCGACATCGTCGCCACGGACCACGCTCCGCACCCCGACGAGGACAAGGACTGCGAGTGGGCGGCTGCCGCCTTCGGCATGATCGGCCTCGAGACGGCGCTCGGCGTCGTGCAGCTGACCATGGTCGATACTGGCCGGATGACGTGGGAAGATGTCAGTGAGCGCATGGCGGTGCTGCCCGCGCGCATCGGGCGCGTCGACGACGCACACGGCAGGCCCCTCGCGCAGGGCGAGCCGGCCACCATCACGCTCGTCGACCCGAACTCGCCGTGGACGGTCGACCCGTCAGCCACCGCGAGCCGGTCGAACAACTCGCCGTTCGGCGGTGTGACCCTTCCCGGACGCGCGGTGGCGACCCTCCTGCGCGGAGTCGTCACCCACGCCGAGCCCTCGCTCGGCCTTGAGCCTCGGGAGGCCTGGACGTGAGCATCGATCCCGCCGTGCTCGTGCTGGAGAACGGCGACGTCTATCGCGGTCGGGCATGGGGCGCACGGGGGCAGACCCTGGGCGAGATCGTCTTCAACACCGGCATGACCGGCTACCAGGAGACGCTCACGGACCCGTCGTACCACCGTCAGATCGTCGTCATGACGGCGCCGCACATCGGCAACACCGGCATGAACGCCGCGGACGAGGAGTCGCGCCGCATCTGGGTCGCGGGCTTCGTGGTCCGCGAGCCCGCCCGGCGCCCGTCCAGCTGGCGCTCGGAGCGCTCGCTCGATCAGGACCTGGAGGAGCAGGGCATCGTGGGCATCGCGGGGATCGACACCCGCCAGCTCACCCGCGTGCTGCGCGACGCCGGCGTCATGCGGGCGGGCATCTTCTCGGGCGACGCGCTCGCACCCGAGGAGGAGCTGCTCGAGCGCGTGCGCGCAGCCGAGCCGATGGCCGGCGCCCACCTGGCCGATGCGGTGTCCACCGACGCCGAGTACGTCGTCGAGCCCTCGGAGGGCACTCCCGTCGTGGCGGACGTCGTGGCCGTCGACCTGGGCATCAAGGGCATGACGCCGCAGATGATGGCCCAGCGCGGCATCCGCGTGACCGTCGTGCCGTCCACGATCACGGGCGCCGAGATCCTGGCGAAGAAGCCCGACGGCGTGTTCTTCAGCAACGGGCCCGGCGACCCCGCCGCCGCCGAGCGCTCTGTCGCGGTGCTGCGCGAGGTGCTCGATGCCAAGGTGCCGTTCTTCGGCATCTGCTTCGGCAACCAGCTCCTGGGCCGCGCGCTCGGCTTCGGCACGTACAAGCTGCGCTTCGGCCACCGCGGCATCAACCAGCCCGTCATGGACCGCACCACCGGAAAGGTCGAGGTGACAGCGCACAACCACGGCTTCGCAGTCGACGCCCCGCTCGACGGCCCCACCGAGAGCCCTCACGGCTACGGCAGGGTGCTCGTGAGCCACGTGTGCCTCAACGACAACGTGGTCGAGGGCCTCGAGTGCCTCGACATCCCCGCGTTCTCCGTCCAGTACCACCCGGAGGCCGCGGCCGGCCCGCACGACGCCGCCTACCTCTTCGACCGTTTCGTCGACCTCATGCAGGGACGCCGCGCGACGAGCGCCGTCGTGAAGGACGGTGCATGATGCCCAAGCGCGACGACATCAAGACCGTGATGGTCATCGGCTCCGGCCCGATCGTCATCGGCCAGGCGTGCGAGTTCGACTACTCCGGCACGCAGGCGTGCCGAGTCCTCAAGGCCGAGGGCCTGCGCGTGGTCCTGCTCAACTCCAACCCGGCCACGATCATGACGGACCCGGAGTTCGCCGACGCGACCTACGTCGAGCCCATCACCACCGAGGTCATCGAGGCGATCATCGCCAAGGAGCGGCCCGACGCGCTGCTGCCGACGCTCGGGGGCCAGACCGCGCTCAACGCGGCGATCGCCGCTGCAGAGGCGGGGATCCTCGACAAGTACGGCGTCGAGCTCATCGGCGCGAACATCGAGGCGATCAACCTGGGGGAGAACCGCGAGCTCTTCAAGGGCGTCGTCGAGCGCGCCGGCGCCGACTCCGCCCGCTCCATCATCTGCCACACGATGGAGGAGTGCCTGGCCGCCGCCGAGGAGCTCAAGTACCCCGTCGTCGTGCGCCCGTCCTTCACCATGGGCGGCCTGGGCTCCGGATTCGCCTACGACGAGGAGGACCTGCGCCGCATCGCGGGCGCGGGCCTGCACTACTCGCCGACCACCGAGGTGCTCCTGGAGGAGTCGATCCTCGGCTGGAAGGAGTACGAGCTCGAGCTCATGCGCGACAAGAACGACAACGTCGT
>Ga0207868_1000574_pt1 | contig 36243 bp, 37 predicted proteins | sample Passage237B_FD_187370 | JGI IMG/M metagenome (GOLD analysis project Ga0207868, IMG submission 187370) | Cellulose adapted compost microbial communities from Newby Island Compost Facility, Milpitas, CA, USA - Passage2 37B (SPAdes) (version 3) ... | reverse complement strand
ATCATCCGGCTTGTGCCGCGTGTCACAGCGCTTTGTGTGGAAGTCATGCCTGAACTCGCCGAGGTGGAATTTTACCGCAAACGCTGGCACGAAGCGGCCGTCAACCAGCGAATCGACGCGGTCCTGACTCACGACGGCAAAAAGATTTTCCGCTCCGCCCCTGCCCGGCTATTCAAAGAAACTCTGACTGGTGCGACGCTGCTTCACTCCGAAGCCGCAGCCAAACAAATGCTCTTCCACTTCAGCAACGATTGCTGGCTGGGGATTCACTTGGGTATGAGCGGCGAACTGTTTGTCGCCGATGCCGATTACGCCCCCGGTAAGCACGATCATCTCGACTTGCTCACCAAGCGACATGCCCTCGTATTTCGTGATCCACGCATGTTCGGCAAAGTCGAGTTTGCCCAAGGCCCCACTCCGCCGGCTTGGTGGACGCGTATCGCGCCCTCCATTCTTTCCCCGGCTTTCACGACCGCCGCCGTCGCACCCTTTCTACAACGCCGCGCCAAGGCGCCGATCAAGGCAGTGTTGCTCATGCAGGAACGTTTTCCCGGCATCGGCAATTGGATGGCCGATGAAATCCTGTGGCGGTCCGGTATTCATCCGGCCCGTCTCGCCGGTTCGCTCGATGCCGCGGAAATCAAAACGCTTTGGCACGAATGCCGCACAGTTTGCCGGTTAGCATTGCGTCACATCGCCGGCGACGGCGGAAAGCTGCCACCCGATCTGAACGTCAATATTCCTGATTCGTGGTTATTCAATCATCGTTGGGAAAACGGCGGACGCTGCCCCAAGACCGGCGCGGCGCTTGTGCGCGAAGAAATCGGCGGACGCACCACGTGTTGGTCGCCGGCACGACAGAAATTAAAACGTAGTCCGTGACTATCCTGTCACGGCATATTTCCGCCGATAATCCCGCGGCCCCATGCCCATATGCCGCGTAAATAAGCGACTGAAATGTGCCGCATCCGCAAAGCCGAGTTCCGCCGAAACGCGCGTCGCTGAATTCGACGCATCCAGCAACAACGCGCATGCCCGTTGAATTCGCCGGCGCTGATAATACTCCTGCGGTGACAACCCGGTCGCGCGTCTGAACATACGGCTGCCATGGTCCGGCGTAATCGGCCAGCGTTGCATAAGCACGTGCAGATCGAACATCCGCCCGTTGTCCACGCAGAGCTCGATTTCCTCGATCACCGACCAGATCATTTCTGGAAACTCCTCGTGAGAGGAATCGCTGGCCCGCGACAATCGCACCAGCACTTTGAGCAACGAGGCCTTAAGCATGAGCTGCGATGGATTCGTCCGGCTCAACTCATCCCTGATTTCTTCAAGTTCGAACTCAACGGCCGCAGCTTCGCGAGCATTCAATTGCAAGACGGTGGGCCGCGTCGAGGACGCCTTGCGAAACAAAACCTGCGCCAAGAACAATGGCACCAGACCACGCTCGGCCCATTGTCCACGCCAACCGGCGGCGATCCATTCCGCCAAGTAGTAGAGGTTGATGACTTCCATCCCTTGGGTTTGCACGAAAGCATGCACTCCCTCCGGAGGAACAATCACAACCGAGCCCGGCGTCAGAGTTTGCACGGCTCCCTCGATCTTGTGGCGCGCGCGGCCTTTTCGCACAAACGACACTTCATAGTAGTCATGATCGTGCGGCGCGATCGCGCCCGGCACCGCCAGCCACTCGACGTTCATCGGGTGCGAAGCGCTAAGTCGAACCACATCCTGATTGATGGTGAATGTCGCTTTAATGCCGGAATCGTTCAAATTATTTACCGGGACATTCAAGCCCTAAGCCGCGATTTCACGTATAGTGCGGCGCATGAATTCAGAATATCCCCTTACCCCTGAGCAAATCGCTGAATACCGGCGTGACGGTTTTATTAAATTGGAAGGCGTCATCACCGGCGACGAGCTCGCGACCATGCGCGATGCGATTGCAGGCGCAGTTGAGCGCGAATCGGCCAATGACGACCCGAACCGCGTCAAAACGAGCTACGAGCAAATTTTTATTCAAAAGGTGAACCTTTGGACGCGTCACGATGACGCGAAGCGCTTCGTCCTCAGCAAGAAGTTCGGCAACATCGCCGCCAAGCTCATGGGTTCACGCGCTCGCATCTGGCACGATCAAGCGCTTTTCAAGGAACCGCACACCGGCGCCAAAACGCCGTGGCACCAAGATACACCTTACTGGCCGCACGAGCCCAAGATCGAGCAGACCACCATTTGGATCGCGCTGCGCGACGCCACGATTCACAACGGCTGCATGTCGTTTATTCCGGGCACGCAAAAGCTGCTCGATATCGAACCGGTCAACCTCGGCAATCCGCAGGAACTCTACGACGTGGCCCCACAGACCAAGGGAATCAAGCCCGTCACCATCGAACTCAAGGCCGGCGATTGCACCTTCCACAATGGCATGACCTTTCACTACGCCGGTCCCAACCGCTCGGATGGTATGCGCGAGGCCTTTGCGATTATCTACATGCCGGAAGACACGATTTACAACGGCGCCTTGCATGTGGTGACCGATCCGGTGAAGGAAACTCTCACCGTCGGCGGCAAGTTCGACACGCCGCTCTTCCCGATCGTTTCGGACTGAGCTGTGCGATTACACAAGTAGCTCTCGTCAAAGGCAGCGCCGGTCCTACACTGACCGGCGCATGAAACTCGCCCCACACAGCAAACTCGTCTTCATCGGCGACTCGATTACTGACTGCGAACGCGCCCGCCCCATTGGCGAAGGCTTGTTCGGTGCCGTCGGCAAAAGCTACGTTTCCTTGGTCGAAGGATTTTTGGGCGCGATCCATCCGGCGCATGCCATCCGCGTCGTCAACATGGGCACGTCAGGCAACACCGTGCGCGATCTCAAAGCCCGCTGGCAAACCGACGTGCTCGATCTCAAGCCCGACTGGCTCTCGATCATGATCGGCGTCAATGACGTGTGGCGCCAGTTCGACCTCCCCCGCCAGACGGAGATTCATGTTTCGCCCGAAGTTTACGAAAAGACGCTCAACGAACTCGTGCGCAAAACCCGCCCGAAGCTCCAGGGTCTGATCATGATGTCCCCTTTCTACATCGAACCCAATCGCTCCGACGCAATGCGCGCGCGCATGGATCAATACGGCGCCATCGTGAAGAAAGTCGCCGCGAAGAATCGCGCACTGTTCATCGACACTCAGGCAGCGTTTGATGACGTGCTCCAGCACATGCATGCCAACGCGATCGCTTGGGATCGCGTGCATCCCAACATCATCGGTCACTCCATCATCGCGCGCGCCTTCATGAAGGCCATCGGCGTTTCGCTCTGATGGCCGGCGGCAAACAACGTCTCGACGAATTGCTCGTCGCTCGCGGGCTCGCCGATTCGCGCGCACAAGCCAAGGCGCTGATCATGAGCGGTCGCGTTTTGCGCGGCACCGAACGACTCGACAAACCCGGCAAGGAGTTTCCCGCCGACATCGAACTCACCGTCGAGCAACCGCCGCGATTCGTCAGCCGCGGCGGTGAAAAACTCGCCGGCGCATTGGCACAGTTCGCCATCGATCTGACCGGCGCGCACGTGCTCGACGTCGGCGCCTCGACCGGCGGCTTTACCGACTGCGCGTTGCAAGCCGGCGCTGCTGATGTGGTCTGCGTGGACGTCGGCCGTGCGCAACTGCACGCCAAACTGCGCGCCGATTCGCGCGTCACCAATCTTGAGAAAATCAACGCGCGCCACCTGAAGCCCGGCGACCTACCGCGCAATGAATTCGACGCGATCGTGATGGATTTGTCCTTCATTTCGTTGCGCTCCGTCCTACCCGCAGTCTGGCCGTTTCTGACACCCGGCGGACGACTGATCGCGCTGGTCAAACCCCAGTTCGAAGCCGGCAAGGCCGAGGTGGACAAAGGCCGGGGTGTCATTCGCGACGCCGCGGTGCAAGAAGCCGTGCTTACCGGCGTGCGCGATTTCGCGTTGGCCGAACTGCCCGGCGCTGAATTGATCGGCACGATGGACTCGCCCATCACCGGAACCGATGGAAATCGCGAATTTTTGATCGCCTTGAAAAAGCGAGTTTGAACTGGCGCAAACCGCCATTCGCAGCGACTTTAGGCACCGCATGAAGCCCATCCGCAAGATCGCCTTCGTCATCAATCAGGACAAAGACGGCGCCTCCGAAATCGCCCGTCACCTGATCGCGACTACACGCAAAGCCGGAGTAAAGTTGAAGCAGACCGGCCGCTTCCCGATTTCGCGCGGATTTCTGTCCGACTGTGATGCCTGCTGTGTCGTCGGTGGCGATGGCACGCTGCTCGGTGTCGCTCGCGAAGCCGCCCGTGCCAAGGTTCCAATCATCGGCGTCAATCGCGGCAGCTTGGGTTTTCTCACAACCTTCTCCGCCGATGAGGCACGCGCGCACTTCCATGAATTATTGCAGGGACATTTTCATGTGAATCACCGCGCCATGCTCGATTGCTCGACCGGGCCGGGCTCGCACGACCTCGCGCTCAACGACGTCTTGATCAAGGACCAGGTCAATTCGCGCATCGTGCGATTGGAAGTCTATGCCGATCGCGAACCGGTCACCACTTACACGTGCGACGGTCTCATCTTTTCCACCGCCACCGGTTCGACCGCCTACAATCTTTCTGCCGGCGGGCCAATCATTCACCCTGACGCCGGCGTGATTGCGATGACGCCGATTTGCCCGCACACGTTGAGCAACCGCGCCATCATTTTCCGTCAGGAAGTAAAATTGCGCGTCATCAACCGCACCGAAAACTCACGGTTGCTCGTGGCGATGGACGGGCAGCGCGACCTCAAGGTCGGAATGGATTCCCCGATTGACATCACGGTATCCAAACTCCGCTTGCCCCTCGCCCAACGCGAAGATTACTCCCACTTCTCCGTCGTGCGAACGAAGCTCAAGTGGGGCGGCGAGCTCGTCAACCGGCCGAACGCCAACCGGTGATCAGCGTTTGAGTGCCGCGATCAATTCATCGCGCACTGTGTCGAGCCGTTTGTAACGCGCCAATTCTGGCGGCATGGTTTGCAACGCGCGCGCCAGACCCGCAGCCACGGTCTCATTCGCCGCAATCGCGTCCAGTCGATGCAGCGCGATGCGAATGCCAAACAAAACGCCGCGTGTTTCCGGCAGCGCCACCAACGCCTGATGCTCCACGCGCAGCCACAGCTGCGACAAGACAACCGGCAATTGCGGCGACGGCAGCCCGCGTGATGGATGCATGTTTAACTCCTCCGTGGCGGCGATGCCCCAATTGTCGCGATGAAGCGCCACGCCGGGTTGCAGGCCGCACAGGAACTGATCAATCGCGCGCCCAATGGCCGGGTTCAAACCGGGCACAACGCCGTGAATTTCGCTCAGCGTCAGTCCGAGTTTTTCCTCCAAGGCCCAGCCCGTGAGAAAGCACCCCGCTCCGCCACGCAAGCGGAAGCCGCCATCTGCGTCGCGAGAAAGCAGCAGCGCGTCAGGCTCCCAGTTCATGGCTAGCTCAATCGCATTGGTCACGGGAGGCAGTCCCCACGATTCACCAAGCCGCGAGGCTTCCGCCAGCAAAGGCTCAAAGCCCGGCATCATTTGCGCATAACGCGTCGGAGCCTCATTCACCCAACGCATTCTTTCCTGCAAAAGCGCCGCGTCCCGCGGTTGAAAGAAATCAACCGGCCTTCCCCGGCGCATCGTCATACGGAATTGAAAATCCGCCGTCGGGAAAATCGCGCCGAGATCGTTCACGGACGAATGGTCAGACGCGTGCGCCATGACGCCTTGAAATAGCGCTTGGCGAATTCGCGCAAGTCCTCGCGCGTCACCGCATCAATGCGCCGTTCATAATCCTGCACGTCGTTAATTGGTTTGCCGTAAAGCGCGTTCAGCGCCGCCTGCAAAGCGCGCGCCGAATTGGTCTGCAATCCCATGCGATGGCCCGCCTTCAAACGCGTCTGGCAGCGTGCCAATTCGTCGGGGGTCACACCGCCACTGGCGACGCGACGAATCTCTGCGGTGATTTCCTGAAATACCGCAGACTCCTTACCTGGCGCGGTGCCGGCATAGAAATAAAACATGCCGGCGTCCAAGCCGATGACGCGCGCGGATCGCACGTAATAGGCCAGCCCCAACTCGTCGCGCACACGTTCAAAGAGCCGGGACGACATGCCGCTAAATAATTCGTCCATCACATCGCCAACGTAGAACACGTCATCGCCAATCGCCGGCGCCGGGTAAGCTTCGAAAACCACGGCCTGCTGCCGCGGTTGTTGTTCAACGGTCTCGCCAGGATTCGCCGGACCGGTGAACTCCACTTCGTTGCGAACCGCGCGGCCCTTCGGCAAGTGGGTGAGCAATTTGCGACAGGCAGCTTCGAGTTGCTTCAGTTCAAAATCACCCGTGGCCACGAGCACGACGTTCTCGCTGCGAAACACATTGCGATGCATCGCCACCAAATCCTTCGCGGTGATGCGCGCCACATCGTCTTCTTCCCCGTGCGGACCAACCGCGAGTGCATGTTCGCCAAAGAACCGACGGCGCAACAATCGCAAACCATGGCTCACGACGTTGTCGTGGTCATCGCGCAACACCGCCAGTTGCGCTTCGCGCTCCTGCTCGAGCGTAGAAGTTTTGAATGTGGGACTCAGCACCGCGTCCGACAGCAAACCGACACCCAACGCGAGATCCGACGGCAGCACTTCGACGGAAAGACCGACCGTGTTGTTACCCGACATGGGATGCATCGAGCCACCGACCTCTTCGATCAATCGGGCGACCTGCGCCGCGGAATGACGCTTGGTGTCTTTCGTCAACATCGTCGCCAAAAGGCTGTTGATGCCACGCAGGCCACGCGGCTCAAACAACGCGCCGCTCAACGCGCACAACCGCAAATGCACGTTAGGCAGCGACGAGTCGCGTTGCATCAGCAACCGCGCGCCATTCGGCAGTTTCACTTCACGAAAATCTTCTCGGACTTGCGCACTTGTGACAGTGGACGCGTCGGTGCGGGAAGCAGGTTTGGGATTAAGCGAAACTGTGGTGCAGGCTGCAGGCACCACGTATTGCTTCAGGACGCGCAACAAATCGCGCGGTGTGAGCGCGGCTACCCGCTCAAAATAGGTGCGGCTAAAATCGAGATCGCCCACAACGGTTTCCGCCACGCCGAGCCGCGAGGCCTGGCCGCTCATCGTTTTGCGCGTGTTGATTTCGCCGACCATCAACTGACGCACGGCCTTCTTAAGTTGCGTGGGTTTGAAGCCGACGCGTTTGCATCGCTCGATCAGCTTATTGATGGCCGCAGTCGCGGCATCGCGTTTGTCCGCATCGCACGTGAACGACACGTAGAAGAGACCCGTCGAACCGGGATTCCAGCTGCTGGCGTCGATATTGTGCACCAGTCGCTTTTTCTCGCGGACCTCCTGCCACAGCAGCGAGCTGTCGCCCGATCCCAGAATCATGGCCAAGACATCCAACGCAGGCGAATCGGGATGCGTAAGGCCCGGAATTTGCCAGCTCATGCCGGCGCGGGACAATTCGAAGTCGCCGAAATCATGCTGCGTGCGCGCGGCTAATTGCAGCGGTTCATCGGGCACCAAAACCGGGCCGAGTGCTCGACGGGACACGTTGCAAAAGTGTTTTTCAACTTCTGAGAGTGTGTGCTCCACATCCACGTCGCCAGTGACGATCACGACCATGTTGTTGGGCACATAACGCTCGTGGTAATAGGCGCGCAGTTCCTCGGGCGTGATGCTGGCAAACACATCGCGGTGACCGATGATGGGGTGGGCGTAAGGATGACGGCGAAACGCGGTGGCGAAGAGCGTTTGTGAGAGCCGTTGGTCCGGATCGTCATTGCCCATGTCGATCTCGCGCAGAATCACGTCCTTCTCCTTTTTCGCTTCCTCCGCGTCCAAAGTCGAATGCAGCACCATGTCCGCCAGAATATCCACCGCGACCGAAACATGCTCTGCCGGCAGGTCGATGTAATAGACCGTGCGATCAAAAGTCGTGTAGGCGTTGTTGTAGCCGCCGTGCGCCTGCACCTCGGCTGAAATTTGTCGGCCGGTGCGTCGCGTCGTGCCTTTGAACAGCATGTGCTCGAGATAGTGCGACAGACCTGCGCCGAGCATTTGCCCTTCGTGAATACTGCCGGTCTTCACCCAAACTTGCACAGAGGCAACCGGCGCCTTGCGATCGGGTTTCACCAGCACGGTCAATCCATTGGGCAATACCCGACGAGTAACCGGTTCGTTCCAGAAACGCTGCAACAACGCCAAATCGGCGGAAGATTTTTTGACAGGCATGTAAACAGGAGGACGCGGTCAGGACTTGCGAGCCGCGGCACCAGCCAAGGCTTTCTTGGTCTTGGGCAGGAACGGTTTCACGAACGCATCGTCAAACGAGTATATCTCGGAAAAATCCTCGAGCCGGTCGTCCTCGGTTTTGCTGAACACGTTATATTCGATGAGATTGAAAACGATCGAACCAAAGTCCCGGCACCTCGTAATACCCCACTCGTTTAGCACGGTTTTTGCCATGGGACCAAATTGCTCCAACGCATGGGCGCGCATCCCGTTCAGCAGCTCCGGACCGGTAACATGAAACGATTTTCCCGCGCGCTTCGGATCGTTTTTGCGGATCTCTTTAACGGTATGATCAAGGCCTTGGCGGACAAAGTCGTAAGCCCTTTTGGCATAACGACTGTCCTCCTTGTAAATCAGGTCGATGATTTCGGGAAAATCGAGTTCTGGCATGGTTTAATGATAACTAATCAGAGAGTCCGCTTTTGCCAACGCGACCCTTTTTTCCCTTGGGTGAGAAACCGTAGTAGTTCTGCGGGTAGTAGAATTGCCTATCAAAATTGCCTCGTCTCTCTTTGGTTAAATAGGCAATTACTCGGCAATCCAAATGATCGCATCCACGCAGACTAATCACCCTCTGGTCAACGTAGGTCCCCCCAAGTCCTCCGACACCGTTCTGGATCAAGCTTTTGCAAAACTCAAAAGCTTCGGCCTTCGGATTACCCAACCCCGCATCGCCATCATCAGTGCGCTGATTAAGCGCAATCAACCCAGCAGCATTGAACAAATCCATGGCGATCTAGCCGATGGCTCGTGCGATTTGGTCACCGTTTATCGCTGTCTGGCCGCTTTTGAAGAAATCGGACTGGTCCGTCGTTCCTTTTTCCTGAACGGCACCAGCCTCTACGAGATCAGTTTGGACGGTGCCAACCGCTACCACGTTGTCAGCAAGGACACACGTGAAGTGCAGGCGCTGGACGCTGAATCCGTCGCAGAATTGCAAGCCACGGTGCAGCGCATCGAAGCGCGGCTGCGTGAAAAAGGCTTCACCAACGTCTCTCACGTCGTGGAGTTTTTTGCCGATACGGCAGCGGCTCCTTCCCGCGGTCAAAAGCCGGTTGCGGCGTCCTGATACCGCAGCCCAGCCCACCAACTAATTTTAAGCGCCACTTGAACGGTGGCGCTTTTTTAGTGCCTCAATCAACCGGCCGCGGCGAACCGCTCGGCCACGTTGTCCCAATTAACGATGGACCAGAACGCCTTCACGTAATCGGCCCGGCGATTTTGGTAATGCAGGTAATAGGCGTGTTCCCACACATCAATGCCAAGAATCGGCGTCCAACCTTCGCTGAGCGGCGAATCTTGATTGGCCGTTGAGTGAACCTGCAGACGACCGTCCTTCGCGCTGAGCCAAGCCCAGCCACTGCCAAAACGCTTGGCCGCTGCGTCAGCAAACTTTTCCTGAAACGCCACAAAGGACCCGAGGTCGCGAGTGATCGCCTGCGCCAATTGACCAGACGGCTCGCCACCGGCATCTGGACCGATGACCGTCCAGAACAGACTGTGGTTGTGATGGCCGCCGACGTTGTTGCGCACAGCTGCACGAATCTCGGCGGGCACATCGTCCAAATTCTGCAGCAATTCTTCCGCGGTGTGACCTTGCAAATCAGGATAGCCGGCCAAGGCCGCGTTCGCGTTGTTGATATAGGCCTGATGGTGTTTGCCGTGATGAATCCGCATGGTCTGCTCATCAATCGCAGGCTCAAGCGCATCAAACGCATAGCCCAGCACCGGCAGTGTAAACGGTTGCGCTGTGCCGGTCGTCGCCTCGGTCGCGGCGCTAGCCTGACGCGGGCTTAGTCCCAAACCGGCCAATGCGGCCCCGGCTCCGAGTGATTTGATCAATGTGCGACGGGTCATGCTGTTTGAGTCCATGACCGACAGCGTAAACCCCAAGCACCCATTGGCAAGCGCCGCAGGCCGTTTAACCCTCGGCCAACAATCGCCGCAGCGTCTCGTCCACCAGCTTAGGATTGGCCTTGCCGCGCAATGCCTTCATCACCGGACCCTTGAGGCCATTAATGGCGCTATCTTTGCCGGCGCGGAATTCAGCCGCTGCTTTGTCATTCGCAGCGATAGCATCGCGGCACCACTGCTCGAGTTCGCCGGTATCGGTGGGTTGCGCTTTGAGTCCCTGACGTTCAGCAATCACCGCAGGCATTTCGCCAGAGGCAAACATCGCAACAAAAACCTCCTTGGCCGCATTGCTGAGCAATTCGCCTTTCTCAACCATCTCCACCAATGCCGCGATGTGTGCAGGCTGCAGTTTGGATTCGGCCAAGGTCTGTCCCGCCGCCTTTAATTCACGCAGCAGATCGTTGATGATCCAGTTACCCACGGCTTGAGCGCGCGGAACACCGGCCTGCTTCACTGCCTGCTCAAAAAAATCGGCCAACGCAGTATCCCACACCAGCACCGAAGTGATCGTGTAAGGCAGACCGTAAGCTTCCATGAAGCGACGCTGACGATCAAACGGCAGCTCCAAACATTCGGCGCGCAAGCGCGCCTTCCACGCTTCATCGACTTGCACCGGCATCAAATCAGGATCCGGAAAATAGCGGTAGTCGTGCGCCATTTCTTTGCTGCGCAAGGACTGGGAAGCACCGGTCAAACCGTCGTAATCGCGCGTTTCCTGCACAATGGTGCCACCTGATTCCACCACCGCAATCTGGCGCTTGATTTCATGATCAATGCCGTCGCGCACGTAAGAGATGGAATTGAGATTTTTCAGCTCAACCTTGGTGCCGAGATGCGTCGCACCAACCGGGCGAATCGAAATATTGGCATCGCAGCGCATCTGCCCCTTTTCCATGTCACAGTCGGAAATGCCGCCTTGCACCATGATCGCGCGCAGCGCGGTCAAATATGCATAAGCTTCTTCGCCGTTTTGCAGCGCCGGTTCGGAGACGATTTCCATCAACGGCGTGCCCGCGCGGTTGTAGTCAACCAGCGAGTCGTGCGCGCCGTGGTTCAACTTGCCAACGTCTTCTTCAAGATGAATGCGGGTCAACGGAATGACCTTGTGCTCGCCCATCACGTTGCGCGACGGACCGGGCAACTCGATTTCAACGCCGCCGCCGATGCAGATCGGCTGATCGTATTGCGAAATCTGGTAGTTCTTCGGCGAGTCCGGATAAAAGTAGTTTTTGCGATCCCACTTGCAGACTGGCGCGATCTCGCAGCCGAGCAGCAGGCCGGCCTTGATGATGGCGTCGAGCGCCCGCTTGTTCATCACGGGCAAAGTGCCGGGCAACGCCAACACCACGGGATCGGTGAGCGTGTTTTCCGGATGCCCGTAACCCGCGGCAACGCGGGTGAAAATTTTGGAGTTCGCGCGCACTTGCACGTGCACTTCCAAACCGATGACTGCTTCGTATTTCGCCATGCCGCTCAAAGTTCAGGGTAGCGTTTGTTCCACTCGTGGCCGTTCTCGTAAGCCTGCGCAATCGCCAGCAAATCAGCCTCAGCAAACGGCTGGCCGATGAGCTGCAACCCAATCGGCAGGCCGCCCGACGTAAATCCACACGGCACGCTGACCGCGGGCAAGCCGGCGAGATTCACGCCGATCGTGTAGATGTCGCACAGATACAGCGCGAGGGGATCCGCTTTTGCGCCAAGCTTAAATGCGGGCGTCGGCGACGTCGGCGTGATCAAGGCGTCAACCTGTTTGTAGGCGTTGAGAAAATCCTGACGAATTAGAGTCCGCACTTTCTGCGCGCGCAGGTAATACGCATCGTAGTAACCGCTCGAGAGCACGTAGGTGCCGAGAATGATGCGGCGCTTCACCTCTTCGCCAAAGCCCTCGGCGCGAGATTGAAAATACAAGTCGACGACGTCCTTGGCATTCTTGGAACGATGGCCGTAACGAATGCCATCGTAGCGCGCGAGATTCGACGAGGCCTCCGCGGTCGCGATCACGTAATAAGCATCGAGACAATATTTCGTGTGCGGCAGGGAAACCTCGACAATTTCGCATCCTTGTTCGCGATAGAACGCGATGGCGGCTTCAACGGCCTTCCCTACTTCGGGATCGAGACCTTCGCCGAAATATTCCTTGGGAATGCCCAACTTCCAAGGACCGCGCTTCGACGTCAACGCGGCGCGATAATCAGGAATCTTCGTTTTAAAAGAAGTAGAATCCCGCTCGTCGTGACCCGCGATCGCCTGCAGCAAAATCGCCGCATCCTCCACCGTGCGCGTGAAGGGACCGATTTGATCGAGCGAAGACGCGAACGCGATGAGACCGTAGCGCGATATCAGACCATAAGTCGGCTTGAGCCCTACGACGCCGCAAAGCGACGCCGGTTGACGAATAGAACCGCCGGTGTCTGAACCCAAAGTTGCAATCGCTTCACCAGCCGCGAGCGCCGCGGCGCTGCCACCCGACGAGCCACCGGGCACGCAGGTCAAATCCCACGGATTCGCGGTCGGTCCATTGGCGGAATTCTCCGTCGAAGACCCCATCGCGAACTCATCGAGATTAAGTCGTCCCCAGAGAACAACGCCGGCTTTCTTCAAACGCTCCGTCACCGTCGCATCGTAAGGTGACACGAAATTCGCGAGCATGCGGCTTGAAGCCGTGAGCGGCTGATCGCGCACCGCAATCACGTCCTTCAACGCGATCGGAATACCATCCAGCGGCCCCAAAGTTTTTCCAGCAGCGCGGCGCTCGTCCGAGGCCGCAGCCTGACGCAGCGCATCCGCTTCGTCGTGCGAGTTAAATGCGCGCACCTTGCCTTCGACCGCCTGCGTGCGAGCGATGATTGCCTTGGTAAGCTCGACGGAGCTGAGTTCGCCAGCGGCGAGACGTTGAGCCAGCTCCGCGATAGTTTGATAATGCAGTGCCGCGCTCATGTTATTCCACAACCTTGGGCACCACGATCATGTTGTCGCGTTGCGCCGGGGCATTCCGCAGCGCGTCTTCGACAGATAAGCCAGGACGCGCCACGTCTTCCTGCCAAACGTTGTTCAACGGAAACGCATGCGCGGTCGGCTCCACACCGGTCACATCGACCTGCTCCAATTGACGAATGTGGTGCAGCACGTCGCCCAGCTGTCGCGCAAACTTCTCCTTTTCCTCGGGCGTAAGCGCGATGCGGGCAAGCTGCGCCACGCGATCAATATCGATGTTCTCAGCCATGATTATTTGCGCACCGTGTAGCCGGTCGCGGCGACGAGTTCATCCTGAATTTTCTGAAACACGGCGTTGACCTCTTCGTCCGTCAACGTGCGATCCGCGGAACGGAACACGAGGTTGAAGGCGATGCTCTTTTGATGCTCCGGCACGCCTTTGCCGCGATAAACATCGAACACCGAAACGGACTCGAGAGCGAACGCGTTACCCACAACGGTGCGCGCGGTTTTCTGCAGCTGCTTGCGCACGTCTTCTGCAGGAATCTCGGCATCAACCAAGAGCGCGAGGTCGCGCAGTGCCGCGGGATAAAGACTGAACTCACTGAACCGGCGGCGGGTTTTAGCCGAAGCCAATTTCTCAGGCAGAATCGAGAACGAGCCGGCGTAAACGCGACCTTCGAGGCCGAGCTCCTTTACCATCCCGACATTCAGCAAACCGAAACGCGCGGTCCAACCCTGCGACATACCGCCGGCCAGCGCGGAATGGCCCTGTTGCCAGCCAAAGTAATCGCCGGAAACCGCACCGAGCGGCTGACGCGCGAAATCAATGCCCGCAGCCGAAGCCAAAGTGCCGATGTAATGTTTTACGGTGTAGAAATCCACCGATTCGCGCCTCAACCACGCAGGAGCATCGCTCTCCGCAATCACGAAACCGACGGACGCGCACTCGTAGTTTTGGCCGTTGTGTTCGACAAAAACGCGCCCCACTTCACAAAGCCGTGTGGCACCGGTGCCGCGGGCTTGGTTGAGTTTGAGCGTGTCGAGCAGACCGAGAATCAAGGTCGGACGCAGGTGCGATTGATCGACGACAAATGGGTTGTCCAACGATAGCTCTTTGCTGGCGGTTTGCGACACCCACGAACTGAGTTCCTTGCCGGAACGCAGCGTGTAATTCGCGCACTCGTGGAAATCGTGACCGACGAGAAAATCCGTGACCTTGCGATTGAACAACACGACCGGATCATCATCGCCCACCAAGCCCGGCGACATCAAACGGCCGGCAGGAATTTTCTCAGTGCCGTGCAAGCGCAGCACTTCTTCGACTAAGTCGATAGGGCGATCCAAGTCCTGACGCCAGCTGGGAATGGAAACGGTCCACGCCGGGCCGCGTTTCTCGGTGGGCTCTTCACGCGTGATCCGCAATTCGAGCGCCTCCAACGAGGCTTTCATTTCCTCCGCTGGAATATCGAAGCCGATTTTGTCGCAGATGTAATCATGCGTGACGATTACTTCGCGCTCCCACGGCACATCGCCACCCACTTTGCATGCGGGGCCTACGAGTTGGCCGCCGGCAGTCTCGATGATCAAATCGATCGCACGATAAGCCGCCTCGAGCGAAGTGTGCGGATCGACGCCGCGCTCGTAGCGGTAAGACGAATCCGACGACAATCCGAGCGCCTTGGATGTGCGGCGCACGGTCTGGCGTTTGAAAATCGCGCACTCCAATACGACATCCGTCGTGCTTTCACTCACACCGGAATCCACGCCGCCCATGATGCCCGCGATGACCACCGGACGCTCTGCGTCGGCGATGACGAGCATGGATTCATCGAGCCGACGTTCTTTTTCGTCGAGCGTCGTAATCTTTTCCCCCTGGCGCGCATGACGCACCACGATGCGATTTCCGGCGAGCCGCGATGCGTCAAACGCATGCAGAGGCTGACCGTATTCGAGCATCACGTAGTTGCCGACATCGACGATGTTGTTGATCGGTCGCAATCCCACCGCGGTGAGCCGCGTCTTCAGCCAATCCGGGCTTGGACCGATTTTGACCCCGGTGATGACGTGGGCCGTGTAAAGCGGACAATCCACCGGCGCGTCCACTTGCACGCCAGCCAGCAAATCGTTACGCGCTGGCGCATCGCCGGTCACGCCGTGGCATTTGGTCTGCGGGTAATTCAGCTCCAGTTTGAACCACGCGGCGAGTTCGCGCGCGATACCGAGGTGCGATTGGCAATCCGGACGGTTTGGCGTGATCTCGACATCGAAAACCACGTCGCCTGCCGGAAGCACGTCATTGGCCGGCGTGCCAAGCGCAGGCGAACCATCGAGCAGTAGAATTCCCGAGTGCTCGCCGCCGAGACCGATCTCATCGGTGGCGCAAAGCATGCCTTCGGATTCCTGCCCGCGGATTTTTGATTTCTTGATCACGAAATCGCCGGGTAAAACCGCGCCAGGCAAAGCCACGATCACGCGTTTACCTGCGTCGCAATTCGGCGCACCGCAAACGATGGTCTTTACGCCACCGGCGGGACCGACATCGACCGTGCAAACCGAGAGTTTGTCCGCGTTGGGATGTTTGTCGCGCGTGAGAATTTCACCGACGACCACGTTATCGAGCTTCGGTGCACCGGTGTGAATTACTCCTTCGACTTCAAAACCGAGGAACGTAATCGCGCGGCTGATCTCCTCGGGCGAAGCCTCGAGAGGAATATAATCTTTGAGCCAATTAAGGGAAATTTTCATGAGGCGAGCTCAGGCAAATTGTTTCAGGAAGCGGAGGTCGTTCTGGTAGAAGTAGCGGATGTCATCGATGCCATAGAGCAGCATCGCGAGGCGCTCGATTCCCATGCCGAAAGCGTAGCCGCTCCACACTTCAGGATCGTAGCCGACGTCAGCGAAAACCGTGGGATCAACCATGCCGCAGCCGCCGATCTCGATCCATTCCTTGTTCACCTTGGGTAGGTGCTTGGCGCTGAGGTCCACTTCGAAACTGGGCTCAGTGTAGCCGAAGTAGTGCGGACGGAAACGTGTCTTCGTGTCCTTGCCGAGCAACGATTCGAACAAGTAGTCGAGCAAAGCCTTCAGGTCCCGGACGGTGACATTCTTGTCCACGTAAAGACACTCGAGCTGCTGGAAGTTCGCCGAGTGTGTGGCATCGGTCGTATCGCGGCGATACACGCGACCGGGCGACACAATGCGAATCGGTGGCTCGCCCTTGAGCATGGTGCGGATTTGCACCGACGACGTATGCGTGCGCAACAAGTAGCGCTCATTGGCGGTCTTTTTGGCAACGTTGCCGAAACGCACCTTCTCGGGCAGATAAAAAGTATCCTGAGCATCACGCGCGGGGTGATCGGCCGGGGTGTTCAACGCGTCGAAGCAGTAATACTCCGTTTCGACTTCGGGGCCGTCAGCCACGGTGAAGCCAACCTTGCGCAAAATGCGCGTGAGCTCTTCGCGCACGAGCGTGAGCGGATGATATGTGCCCGGGCCGACATCGGGTGACGGCAAAGTAGGATCAATCGCCGGGCCGAGGCTGGCCTGCAGTTCGGCGGCCTCGATGCGAGCGATGACCTCGTCGAGCAGTTGCTGCAGTTCAACCTTGGCTTGGTTGATCAGCTTACCCACGACGGGGCGCTCTTCTTTGGGCAGGCTGCCCATCTTTTTCATCTGGGCGGTGAGTTCGCCGTTGGGGCCGACGTAACGGGCCTTGGCGGACTCGAATTCCGCACGGCCGCTCAGCGCCGCAAACTCAGTGCGCGCCTTGGCGACGATTTGTTCCAGAATCTCTTGCATGGGCAGTGATTGGTTAAACCTAGATGTATAAGGCTAAAATGAAAGAGGACGGCGCCTCGGTCGAGGCCCGTCCTCCGAAATATTCTGAGACAGGGAGGCGAGCCTTAACCTGGCTCGCGTGAGAGGAAATCAGGCCTTCTTGCTGGCGGCCTTGGCCTTCAACGCGTCCTGGGCTTGTTTGACCAGGCCATTAAATGCCACCTCGTCTTCAATCGCGAGGTTCGAGAGAACCTTGCGGTCGAGAGTGATATTGGCGGCCTTGAGGCCTTCCATGAAGCGGTTGTAGCTGATACCGGCATTGCGGCAGGCGGCGTTGAGACGCACGATCCACAGCGAACGCATGTCGCCCTTCTTCTTGCGACGGGCGATGTAGGCATGCTGCCAAGCGTGTTGGACAGCTTCCTTCGCGTAGCGGAAGAGCTTCGATTTGTTGCCGAAATAGCCTTTGGCGTATTTCAGCACTTTCTTGCGGCGCTTACGCGACGCGGGGGAGTTAGTTGCACGAGCCATGTTATATCTTTCTTTGATTTGGTCGCCGGCGGGTCGGCTTAAGGATTCACCCGCCTAGCGAAGTTTTAGTTTTGCGCTTCAGTTCGGGTTACAAGCCGTGAGGCAGGCAACGCTTGAGCGGCACCGCATGCGTCTCGGACAGAGTCTTGGCTCGGCCCAGACGGCGTTTTTGCTTGGGGGACTTGCTGGCAGCGAGGTGCCGAGTCCCCGGCGAACGGTGCAACAACTTACCTTTGGCGGTAAGTTTGAAGCGCTTGGCAACGGACTTTTTGGTCTTTTGCATGGGAATGAGCGGTCCAAAACACAGATGCGCGTTCTTTATGTAAAGTGAATTCTTGGCGTAAACGCAGATAAGAGATTCAATCCATTCCTGCGCCTCACAAAGGAGCGCGATTCAATAAGGATCACGGTCACCCTGCTGGTGTTTTTTTAATTACCGAAAGAAAACTACCCGCACACTTACAAATGACAGTTGACAAGAGCGAAGCGAATATGAGTTTTTCGCAATTCCGTTTTGGCTTCCTAGCTCAATGGTAGAGCAGTTGACTCTTAATCAATTGGTTCGGGGTTCGAGTCCCCGGGGAGCCACCACTTCACCGTGAGCGGATCGGCGTTACGACGTTCTTTATCATTCTAACAATTTGTCGAGTGCTGCACCTTTCGCCGGCGTAGCTCAACGGTAGAGCACCTGTTTTGTAAACAGGCGGTTGCGGGTTCGAATCCCATCGCCGGCTCCACCACGATTCAACCGGCCGCGCTTCCTGCTATTGTTTCACCGCAGTAGTCACGACGTGGTGCCGCAGCGCATCCACTGCCTGGTGGTGTAATGGTAGCACAGCAGATTCTGACTCTGCTTGTCTAGGTTCGAGTCCTAGCCGGGCAGCCAATGTTTTTACCGGAACCTTCCCTACCCGAGCAATGGGAGGTTGACATGACAAATTGCATCGAACGTATTGCGCCTCCCATCTATTTTAGCTGTCCCCCGACAGAATGCCCTTTTCCCACATCCACCAAACATTGAACGTTATTTGTCTCACCATGTCGAAATCCTCGAATGGTAAGAATAACGGCGGCGCATTCGAGCAGCCAAAAAAATTGCCTTTCCTCCGCAAAGCGGCGTAAAGTCTGCTCCCTGAATTTCCACATTAACTCTTAATCCAAACCACCCGTAATACTTATGATTACCCAACTGATGCCCATGGCGTTTCTGATGAACATGACCGTGATGGAACTTTTCATCCACGGTGGCCCTATCATGTGGCCGATCTTGCTGACCTCGTTCATCGCGGTCACGGTCATTGTCGAGCGTATCGTTTTTATCATCCGTGAAAACGGCAACCGCGAAGAAGAAGCGGTTGAGGCGATTCTCGATAAGGCCGAAAAGGGCGACATCGCTGGCGCCATTGCCGTCGGCAAGAAGAGCAGCGACTACGTTGCCCGCGTGCTGACCTACGCTCTCGAGCACCGCAACACCTCTTTCGCCAACGCTCTGGTCCGCGCTTCCAATCGCGAACTCGCCCGCTTCCAGCAAGGCCTCCCCACCCTCGACACCGTCATTCCGATCGTTCAGCTCTTGGGTCTCTTGGGCACGGTTACCGGTATGATGCGCGTGTTCGGCGCTCTCGGTGAAGGCGACATCGCTGCCAACGCCGGTCAAATCACCGGTGGTGTGGGTGAAGCTCTTATCGCTGTGGCCACCGGTCTCGCGGTCGCTATCACCTCGATGCTGCCCTTCAATTATCTCAACACCCGCGCCGAGCAAGCCAAGCACGAGCTGGCTGACGCCTCGACCGCGCTGGAGATGATCCTGCACAAGCACGAAACTGCTGCCCGCTAAGCGGTCAGATAATACCTAACTCTACACAACATGACTGGTGGCAGCCAAGGTGGTGGTCCCAAGAAGGCGCGCATTGAGATTATTCCTCTCATTGACGTTATCTTCTTCCTGCTTGCCACCTTCATTCTCTTCACCCTCTCGCTGAATACGCCAGGCGGCCTGCGCGTATCCTTGCCCCGCTCTGAAACGGGTGTTCCTCGCGACCCGAGCAACTCTGTGACGATCACCGTCACAGAGGAAGGCACGCTCGCTTGGGATAAAGATCCCGTCACCCTTGATGAGTTCTTGGTTCGCTTGCAGACCTACGTCGCAGCCGAGGCAAATCCCAAGGTGCTCATCAACGGCGACGAAAACGCGTTTTTCAGCCAAGCGGTTTACGTGTTCGACGAAGTGCGCAAGGCCGGCGTGCAAACGGTTCTCATCGAGACCCGCATCGCCCGTCCCGATTCCAACGGATAATCGCATTTCGCGCATTAGCTAACCACCCACACACATGACCGGGCAAAACAGTTCTCCCGCTAAGCCGAAGCAGGCACGTATCGAGATCATTCCACTGATCGACGTTATCTTCTTCCTGCTCGCTACCTTCATTCTCTTCACCCTCTCACTCGACAAAATCGAGTCTCTGCCGGTTGAGCTGCCGAAGGCCGCTCCGCCTTCGCCTGCGACCAACCAGGAGGACGACACCGTCACCCTTCAGGTCTCCGAATTCGGCAATTGCTATTGGACCTATCGCAAGAACACCGAGCTCATCGACATCAGCGATGTTCGCCCGCGCTTGCAGAACTACAAGGCAAACACTCCCGATCCGCGCGTGCTGATCACCACCGATGATCGCGCTAAGTTTAGCTTGGCTATCCGCGTGCTGGATGAGGTTCGGCTGGCTGACATCAAGAAGGTCTCCGTCGAGACCCGCGTCCGCACCACCGGCAGATAATACAACCACGAAACCTCTTATAACATGCGTAGGGATTTAATTATCGGCATCATCGCCTCCCTTCTGATTCACGGAGGGATTTGGGCTAGCTCCTTTATACCTGAGGATGCACCGCCACCTCCTCCCCCAGAGGCACCGCCGACCATCGAATTGATGGAGATGCCTGAACTCGAAATTGAGCCTGAGGAAGTTGTCGAATCAGACGAGCCAGCCGAGCAAATCGACTTCGCTCCTCCGATGCAGACCGACGTTCCCCAATTGGTGACCGTCGACTCCTTCGTTCAGCCTATCCAACCCCCGCCGCCGGAAAATATGAAACCGGTGACTGGTGTCGTATCCATCCCGACCGCCCGTCAAACCGGCCTCGGCAAGGGCATTGAAGTCTTCGACCTCCGCAACCTTGATCAGCAGCCCGTTCCGAAGTTCCGCGCCAAACCGCAGTATCCCTTCGAAATGCGCCGCGCTGGTATTAATGGCGAAGTCTTGGTCGAGTTCATCGTCGATGCCAATGGCGATGTTCGTAACGCTTTTGCCGTGCGCTCTACTCAGCGTGACTTTGAGCAAGCAGCTGTCCAAGCCGTGAGCAAGTGGACGTTCCGCCCCGGCCGCAAAGGCGGTCGCGCGGTCAACACCCGCATGCAAGTTCCCATCGTGTTCACCTTGGGCGATGACTAATCCGCAATGGTGAACGCCACTCCCAACATGTCTTCTTCCTCCTCCACTCTACGATACCGGCGGCTCATTTTGGCCATTCTGCTGGGATTGGCTCCCGCAGGCGCCAGCTTGGCTCAAGACAGCGCAGCCAATCAGCCTTCTGAGCGCACCGCCGCCGAGCTCCAAAAGCTCCAGCCCTTGATCGACTCCAAGAACTGGGCTGGTGCCATCAACTTGATGCAGGGCATCATTCGTTCTGCTGCGCCCAACTCTTACGACCAAGCGCTGGCCAACGATATTCTCTCGAAGATCTACCTGCAAGAAGGCGAATACGCCAAGGTCATTGAGCCGATGGAAAAGGCCTATCTCTTGGGCGAGAATTTCAAATTCTTCGACGCTAAGAGCCAATTAGAGCGCCTGTATTACCTCGCTCAGATCTACTACCAGGAGGGCTCATCCATCAAGACGCCTTCCGTTCAGGAAACTTACTTCGAGAAGGCCACGAACTACATCGAGCTTTGGCTGAAGCGTCACGAGAATCCCTCTTCGGCCTCCGACGGCCAGCTGTTCTACGTCCAACTGCTCTATAATCGCGCAGTCCAGGATCCGCAGAATATCAACATCGAGCTGTTGAAGAAAGCTCAGCGCGCGGCTGAAGATGTCCTCAGTTCCGATCTCTTTCCGAAGGAAACGTTCTACGTCATCCTGCTAGCGAGCTATCAGCAACAAAACGACTTTGTTAAGGTTGCGGAGCTGCTGGAACTGCTGGTCAAACAATACCCATCCAAGAGCAACTATTGGATCCAGTTATTTGGCACCTACTCCAATCTTGCTGCTGAAACGAAGAACCCCGACGAAGCCTACGATTACAACCTCCGGGCAATTCTAACCATTGAGCGTTCCCAAGCCTTGGGCTTCATGAATACGCCCAAGGACAATTACAATCTCGTCGGTATCTACTTCAACATCGGCCAATACGGCAAAGCCACCGACCTGCTTCATAGCGGTCTGCGCTCTGGCGCCATTGAAGCCGACATCAAGAAGTGGGAATTGCTCGCCTACTCCTTCCTGCAAATCAATCAGGAGTTCAAGGCCATCGAGGTGCTCAAGGAAGCCATCAAGACCTTCCCCAAGTCCGGTCAGCTCGACAACCAAATCGCCCAGATTTACTACTCGCTGAACAACAGTGAGGAAGCCTATCGCTACCTGAACAGTGCCCTAGCCAAGGGCGGTTTGGACAAGCCGGGAGCTGTTTACTATTTCAAGGCCTATATCTGCTACGAATTGCAGAAATACGAAGAAGCCTTGGAGTCGATCAACAAGGCGGCCGAACTCCAAGACGAGCAAGACGCGCAACTGCCTCGCCTGCGTCTGGCCATTCAAGAAGCCATCAAGGAGCGCCAAGCTGCCTTGGAAGCCGACACCACCAAATAATTCATACCATCAACCACCCCGGAATTTATGAAGAAAGTCTACGTTATCTTCCCCGCCTTGGCCCTCGTTTTGTTCTTTGGCTATTGGTGGAACTACAACAAACAATACGAAGCTGCCAAGCTCGCGAAGGTTGAGGCCGAACGCCAGGCCTTGATCGAAAAGCGCGAGAAGGAAGCCCGTGATCGCGAACTAGCCATCAAGCAGGCCCTTGAAAAGCAGGCGGAACAGCGCAAGGAACGCGAAGAGCGCGAAGCTCAACGCCAAAAGGAGCGCGAAGAACGCCAAGCCGCCAAGGAAGGCCGCGACAAGGCCGACCGTGAGCGCCAGAAGCTCAAGCGCCAGCTGGAACTGGTTACCGAGGACGTCAAAAAGGAAACCGAAGCCGTTGCTAAACTGGAAGAGCGCAAACAATTCCTCATCGGCGAAGAGGCCTTCCTGCGTGAATACGTGGCAAAGGCTGAATCCAACCAAGGCGCTTTGACCCAAGTTATTCAAAAGATCGCCGCTGCCGAGGCCGCTCGCGCCAAGGCTGAGGCTGAAGCCGCCGCCAAGAAGAACTCCTGATTTTTAAACACTAGCCCATTACATCATGAAAAAGTGGCTCTATTTCATCGCTCCAGCTGTCATGCTGGTGGTCTTCACCTTCTTCTACTTCTCCCAAGCCAAGGAGCTTGAACAGCGCGAAGCCGAACGCGAAGCGCAGATCGAGCAAGAGCGCTTGGCGGATAAGGCCCGTCGTGAGGCTATCGAAGAGAAAGCCCGTTTGGACGCCGCCAAGCGCGCCGCTGAACGCGAAGCTGAGGCAGCCGCCAAGGAAGCCGAGCGCATCGCCAAGTGGGAAGCTGAAGGCAAAGAAATCCAAGACGCGACCAATGCCTACACCGCCGAGGCCGACAAATACGCCAAGGAAATTGCCGCGTTGGAAATCCAACTCGACTCCCTCCGCAAGAACAAGGATGCCTTGAACTCCGAAACTCTCGCGCTGGCCAAGCGTGTTGAGCAGGCCCGCATCGACAAGCGCAGCGCCGAACTCGAAATTCAACGCAAGACCGAGCTCATGGTGAAGCGCGCAGAAGCCAGCACGCTGGCTCAAATGCCGGTGACCACCACGCCGCCCCGTCGTTGATTTTACGGATATCTTTAACTCTCAGCCCGGATGCAATGCCGGGCTTTTTTGTGCACTGAAATTCCGTTGTTATTATAAAATTTGAGTTGCGGTGCGCATCCCCGTCACCTTTTCTGCGCATTCCCTTCACCAAACAGGAGAATATCGGGGCGTAGCTTAGCCTGGTAGAGCGCTACGTTCGGGACGTAGAGGTCGGGAGTTCGAATCTCCCCGCCCCGACCATCCTCCTAAGGGTTTCAAACCACGAACGGGTTGAATTGCCGTTCATTTTTCACCGTGGTGAGCGGCCCATGTCCGGGTGCGATCACGGTATCTTCCCGACACAAAGCGAGTATGCGTTTCAGATGAGCCTGCTGCAAAGAGGCGTCGTAAAACGCTCCACCAGCAGAACCGGCAAAAATCAGGTCCCCGGCAATTAACAATGCCGGATCATCGGTGTTTTCGGTCCGAATCAAATAGCAGCTGTGCGCCGCCGCGTGCCCCGGCGTGGTCAATGCGCGCACTTCTATGCCATTCCAGTGAAAAAGCTCTCCTTCATTCATTGCCACACCGCAGGGCGCCTTGGCTACGGCAGGTATTCGCGCGGTTTTGATACCAAAGTAATCAACCACATCGCAAAGACCGCCCATATGCTCGCCTTCAACATGCGTTAAAAAGACTGCATCGATCGAGGTCACATCTGGCGGCCATACCTCCAACAAGGCCGCAAGGCTCGGCCCGGTATCGAAAAGCAGCCCTGTGCCTTTATTGGCCGCGTGCGTGACGATATAGGCGTTTACTTGCCCCACCCCATGGCACATGGGCAGCACATGAACTTCAAAAGGTAATCGCGACGGCGGTGGCAACGGGTAGCACCCGGCATTCAGAGCACACAGCCCCACTTCATTCAGACGCAGAACCTCGGCGATTTTTAGCACCTCATCGCGGCGGAGATCACTGCGATAATCCATCGCATCCTGCAACCGCTGCCGGCAGATCCCAGTCGCCGCAGCCAAGTCTACTGTCGTCCATTGACGCTGGCGAATCGCTTTCTCCAAGACATCCCCAATCTCATCTTCAATAAGTGATGCCTTTCGCGCCATGCATATATCACTGGGCGAATATCGCCTCGGCGTAAAATGATTTTGTTTTTTCCCGCCCCACCCACAAACCTGAGCGCATGGATTACAATCAATCCGAAGTTCTCGATATTTTCAGACGCACCGGTGCCTTGCTCGAAGGGCACTTCATCCTCCGCTCCGGATTGCATAGCGGACACTTTTTCCAGTGTGCACGAGTCTGCGAGCAAATGGACGCCGTTGAGCGCCTCGCCAGTCTTCTGACCGCCAAACTTCAGTCCTTAAAATTTAGCACCGTTCTCGCCCCCGCCATGGGCGGTCTTGTGATCGGTCAGGAAGTGGCCCGACAGACCAAATCGCGCTATCTCTTCGCCGAGAAGCAAAATGACGTGCTGGTCATGCGCCGTGGCTTTACTTTGGCCGCAGGCGAACGTGTTTTGATCGTCGAAGACGTGGTTACGCGCGGCGGTCGCGTGAGGGAATGCATCGATATTGTGCGCGCAGCTGGAGCCGTGCCGGTTGCGGTGGCCATGTTGGTAGACCGCAGTGCCAACGAAGCACGTTTTGATATTCCGGCGATATCGCTGCTGGAGCTGAGCTTCCCGACCTACGCACCAGACGCTTTGCCACCTGAATTGGCCGCTATTCCGGCGCACAAGCCAGGCAGCTAAATCGTCGGCTTATTCGCGGTTGAGTGACAGGTAGCGGTGCTGCCCCCGGTAATACACCAGCAGCAGATTGCGCCCTTCGCGTAAAAGCCCGCGCGCACTGACGATGTCCTCAACAGGTGAGCGATTGATCTCAACAATAACCACGTTGGGAATCAAATAGCCCGCATAAGGCGAATCTTCAGCCACGTGGGTGATCACTAGACCGGTGACCCGCGAGTCCAAACCCAAGCGACGACGCAGTTCCGTCGTCAAAGGCTCCACTTCCACACCGGCAACCAATTCGTTGGGGCGCTCCTCTAATTTCCCAAGCACGGCTGTGGTGGTGTGCTTCACGCCATCACGAAAATAGTCGATTTGCACACTCGCTCCGGGACCAGTCTGCGCGATGAGCAATCGCAAATCTTCCAGTGCGGTCACCGCACGACCGTTGACCGCTTGAATGACATCGGCCGGCTGGAGCCCCGCCTTATCCGCCGGACCATCGGAAGTGACCGTCGTAAGCACAACGCCTTTAATTCCGGCAGGTAGTTTCAATGCTTCCCCAATTTGTGGCGTAACCGTTTCTGCCGAGACACCCAATGAGCCACGCGAAACAGAGCCCGTATCAATCAAACTGTGCATGATCGAGGCCGCCAGATTGATAGGAATAGCGAAACCAATACCGATATTTCCCTTCGTAGTGGAAACAATCGCACTGTTGATTCCCACTAGGCGACCCATGGCATCAACCAAGGCGCCGCCGGAATTGCCCATGTTGATCGCTGCGTCCGTTTGAATAAAGTCCTCATACCCCGCCACCTTTTCCAAGAGGCCCAACGAATTGCGGCCCTTGGCTGAAACGATACCCATGGTGACGGTCTGTCCGACGCCCAGTGGATTGCCGAAAGCAAATACCACATCGCCTACTCGAACTTTGTCGCTGTCAGCCAATGTCACTGTCGGCAAATCACTGGCCTCAATTTTGATCACCGCTACATCCGTTTTCGGATCTGCCCCGATCAACGTAGCAGTAAACTCGCGATCATCGGGCAACAAGACACTCAACGCATCCGCACCCTCGATGACGTGGTTGTTCGTGATGATATAGCCGTCGGGACTAACGATCACTCCGGAGCCCAAGCCTTCCTCTTTCTGCTCCCGCGGATTTGCTCCGCCGCCAAATAGGCGAGCCCAAGGATCTTTGGTCGCACGGCTGGACACGATCTTGGTGGAATAAACCGAAACCACTGCCGGTTGAACTTTTTCCACCATGTCGGCATAGCTGACGACCAAGCCATTGGCCGAGTTTTGCAACGGCGTGCCATCAACCTTGAGCTGCGGCTTGGGCTTGGGAACCGCCGAAGACTCATCCCGGCCCGTGACCCAAAGCGCGGCGGCCCAGCCCAGAATACCCGCAAACAGGACGATGGACGCAAACTTGGTTCTCATTGGATGAATCGACGCTCTTTCACCAGAGGGTTAGAATCCCTTGATGGCAAACAACCCGGTGACGCTCTCGTTGCTATTAATGCGCACAATCGCCTTCCCGAGCAATGATGCGATGCTGAGCACTTTGATCGGCAGTCCGCGAGGCTCGACCGGCGTTGAATTGGTTGTGATCAATTCATCGATCAATCCCCCGCGTAACCGCTCAAGCGCGATGTCGTTCAAAATACAGTGACTGACTGCGGCACGCACACTGACTGCGCCGTGTTCGCGCAACATCTTGGCTGCCGCAGTCAACGTCCCGGCCGTCTCAGTAATATCGTCAACCAAGAGCACATCGCATCCGGCCACTTCGCCCACGATGTTCATCGCCTCGACCGAACTGGCGCTCTTTCGCTTCTTGGCCACCATACCCAGCGCGGCGCCCATCGTATCGGCATAAGCCGCGGCCATTTTCATACCGCCCACATCAGGCGAGCACACGACCAGCGGCCGTTCGCGTTTTTGCGTAGCCAGATACTCAAAGAAAACCGGCGAGGCATAGAGATGATCTACCGGAATATCAAAAAAGCCCTGAATCTGTTGGCTGTGCAGATCCATGGTCAAAATGCGCGACGCCCCCGCTGCCACGAGCAGGTTAGCCACCAATTTGGCCGTAATCGGCACGCGCGGCTGATCTTTGCGATCCTGACGGGCGTAGCCATAAAACGGCAGCACCGCAGTGATACGCTGCGCCGAAGCACGACGCGCCGCATCGATCATAATAAGCAGCTCCATCAAGTGATGGTTGGTCGGCGGACAAGTTGACTGGATAATGAAGACATCCTTTCCGCGGATGTTTTCATTGATCTTCACGAAGGATTCTCCGTCGGGAAAACTGGTCACCGTGGCTTCGCCCAACGGTTCGCCAATGGACCGGCAAATTTCCTCAGCCAGCTGCCGGTTTGAATTACCCGACAGAATCTTAAGTCGCGATTCGCTCATGGAAGACGCTGTGATGCACACCGCCCCGGCGAAAGGCAATTTCAATGCCGGGCTTCCAAGTCATCAACCCGCTTGAACAATTCCGGCAATCGGCGATGCAGCACCTGCAATCGTCGCTCAGTCATGTAAGACTCCGCAGGGAAACCGATGACGAACTGCCCGGCTTCGATATCTGTAGTAATACCCGATCGGCCGCCCGCCTTTGCGCCCTTTCCGATGCGAAGGTGTCCGGCTACGCCAACCTGCCCGCCCAGCACCACGTAATCTTCCAACGTCGTGCTACCGGCCACGCCTACTTGCGCACAGAGGATGCAATGCTTGCCGATCACGACGTTGTGGCCCACCTGCACCAAGTTATCAATCTTGGTGCCCTCACCGATAATCGTGCGGCTGAAGCGGGCGCGATCGATCGTGCTGTTGGCGCCGATCTCTACATCGTCGCCAATTTCCACGATGCCGATTTGCGGCACCTTCTGGTGGCGACCTTGCACAAACTCATAACCAAAACCGTCGGAGCCAACCACCACACCCGAATGCAAACGAACGCGATTGGCCAAACGGCACTCTGCCCCCAGCGTCACGCCGGGCATCAACCAGCAATCCTGTCCGATGCTGGCATTGCGGCCAACAAAAACGCGCGCCTGCAAATGACTGTGCGGTCCGATCTTCGCACCGGCTTCCACCACACACAAAGGACCGATCGTAGCCGAGCGATCCACTTGCGCGGAGGAATCGATCACCGCGGTCGGATGGATCCCGGGAGCCGGCTTGGGCCACAGTTGCTGCTCAATCCGCGAGCAAACAGCGCCTAGCGCGGCAGAGGGGTTCTCGCACAGCAAAAACAACTGCCCGGGCTTAGGCTCACCATCGTAATCCACCGGCAACAGCAGGATTGACGCTTCGGATGTTGCCACCGCCGCGCGATACTTGGGATTGCCCAAGAAACTCAGATCACCCGACTGCGCTTGTTCGAGTGAGGCTATGCCGGTGACTTTCGCAGCAAGGTCGCCGCGTTGGCTCGAGGGTTTAACCACGGCAATCAATTCATCTGCTGAAAACGAGACCTGCATGGTGGCTGTCTGGACGTCTTGAACCTCTTCTGCAATTCAACAAAAAACCCCGCCGATATTTCGAGCGGGGTTTCGTAATGAAAGACCTTTGTGCCTTACTTGCCCAACGGCACGGAAACGGTCGGGCTGCCCGAAGAGGATGCAGCCGACGAGCTGGTCGAGGTGCGACCGCGGTTAATCTCCGCTTCAACTTCAGCGGTGATGTCCGACGCGGCGTCAGCATAAATCACGCTCGCGATACCGAGCAGATTGGGGCCGGACTTGTCCAAGAGGAGCGTAGCGCCCTTGCGCTTGGCGACGTCGGAAGCGATCTTGCCGATTTCTTCCAGCATGATCGTCTTGAAGTTCTGGAAGCGCTGTTGGAGCAGGTTGCGCGTGTTGGCTTGGAAGCTCTGGAGTTCATTCTCCTTGCGCTGAATTTCTTCGCGCTTCTGTTCAGCCGTGGTGCGGGCCTGATCCTTGACCGCCTGCGTGGTGGTCGGGTTGTTCACTTGATCGAAAGCTTCTTTGTATTCTTCGATCAAAGCATTACGCGACTTGAGGAGGCGTTCGGCTTCTTCCTGGGCTTTTTGGGCGTCGGCTTCGAGCTTCTGCTTTTGTTCCTGGGTCTTGTAGTGCTCATCCAGCAGCTTGATCATATCGACCACCAAGATTTTGGAAGCCGACTGAGCCTGAAGAGCGGCACCGGAAATCGCGAGGGCTGCAAAAGCAACCAATAGTTTGACAGTTTTTTTCATGGTATGGGTTTACTAAAAGGTAAGGAAGTTAGACCGAATCAGAACCGTGCGCCAAACGAAAAGTTAAACTGCCCACCCTTATCGGCACGCGGGTTCGTGGTCAGAGGAATCGCATAGTCCAAGCGCAACGGCGCACCTGCAACGAAGAGCTGGAGGCCAAAGCCGACATTGTCATGTAGGTCGGCCGGATTGAAGTCGTAGGCGTCTGGATTGACAAAACCAGCATCGTAGAACGCCGCCACACGGATGGGGTCCACCACGTCCATCGAATACTCTATGCTGAGCATCCCGTAGGACTTACCGCCAAGGATAAAACCTTGGTTATCCCGAGGACCGACATCATTATATTCGAAACCACGCAAGGTGTAGGGACCGCCCAAGAAGTATTTGGTGTAGTATGGAACAGCGACGCTGTCCCCGAAGTTATCAATTATACCTGCTCGCGCGATGATCGATACGACTTGGTTCTGAAGCTCAAACACCGGGTAAAATTGAGCGCCTTTAAATTCCACTCGGTAGTAATTCACGTCCCCAGAGAACGGACCGCCGGCAACATCAAAGTTCAGCTCAACACGGTTGCCGGTGGTCGTGCCGATAATCTTGTCGCGGGTGTCGCGTAAAATCTGCAAACCGACGCGAGAGATGGATTGCTTGCCGTCAGCAACCAACCCTGAGGCCAGTTCGGTCACGTCTTTGATCTCGATAACCTCATAGGTATAGGAGAGACGACCATCCACCAATTCAAACAAGCGCTTGCGCAAGAAGACCTCTCCACCAGTCGAGACTTGGGTGTAGTATTCACTATTAAATTCCGAAGAACTTCTATAGAGAGTGAAACCGGCCGCCAGTTGGCGTTCGAACAGCCAAGGCTCTTCAAAGTAGAGCAATGCTTCGCTGGACAGCGAACCCAATTGTAAACGCAGTCGGAACTTCTGACCGTCTCCTTGGAAGAAGGACCGGTAGTTAAAGAGATCGAAGTTACCCTGCGAGAGTTCGGCAAACAGCGTGGCGCGCTCCAAGGAGCTAAAGCCGGCGCCAAAAGTCAGATTACCCGTGCGCGCTTCGCGAACAGCGATGCGCATATTACGGCGCCCCGGAATGTTAGTTTCCTGCGGCGAGAGCTGAACGTCGTCAAAGAACCGGGTATTTTCCAGACGTAGCTTGCTGATCTTTTCTCGAACCGTGTCGTAAACATCGCCGGGACCGAGCACGAGCTCGCGCAAAATCACGACGCTCTTCGTTTTCGTGTTACCTTCGATTACGATGGATTCGACGTTAAACTTCTCACTTTCCATCACCTGGTATTCGAGGTCGATGTCACCCGTATTGACGTTAGGCTTGCGCAGCATGCGCACTTGAGTGTCGAGGTAGCCTGACGTGCCGTAAAACTCCTCGAGACGCTCACCATCCTTGTCCAACTTTGAAGGGCGGTAAACCATGCCAGTCCGCTGGCGAAGCAACCGCTTAAGCAACTCGGGCGGATAAATTTTGCTGCCGGAAACCTGCACATCGCCAATGCGATATTGGCGGCCTTCATCGATGTTGATCGTGATGACCAGATCCTTCGGATTCGGATAGGAGAAGTTGATGTTCTCAGGGAGGATTTCGACGTCGAGAAAACCTTCCTCGCGGTAGAAGTCGCGCAGCTTGTCGAGGTCTTCTTCGAACACATCGTCCTTGAAGCGGCCTTTGCCCGTCAACCACGACAGAAACCACCACTTGCGCGTTTCCATTTCCTTACGGAGGCGGCGAGCCTTGATGTGGTCATTGCCCACAAACTCAATTCTCTCGATGCGCGAACGATTGCCCTCGCGGATATTGAAAGTGACTGTGCCAAAGCCCGTCGCGCGGTCGCGCTCGATGGTGTAATTCACCATCACCTGGTTGTAGCCTTCTTTCTGGTAGTGCTCGCGGATCTTTTCGGAGTCTTCCTTGATCTGGCGTTCGTCGAGCGCACCGTTCGGCCGGGTCTTAATTTCTTTTTCAAGGCGCCGGTCCTTAATGTTGGCATTTCCCTGATAGCGCACGGCCATCACGCGGAACTTGGGCGTAACTTCAAAAACCAGATTGAATGCACCACCGCCCAAGGACTCACGTTTGACTTCGATGAACTCAAACAAGCCGGTGCGGTAAAGTGCCCGGATGTCGCGATCGATCATCGCATCATCCAGCGTGCCGCCTTCGCGAATCTGCATGTTCGCACGAACGACTTCCTCGTTAACATTCGCGGTGCCAATGAACTTGATCGTAATCGAACCGACCCGAAATTCCGGGCGGGCTTCTTGGGCGAATTGAGCGTGCGCGGTGAGACTCAAACCGCCAGCAGCCGGCAAAACAAAAAGTGCCAACAAAAGACGTGCGACCCCGCGATAGGGGTTACTGTGTATAGTTTTCAAATCGGGTGATGTCTCTAAGGAAGGTAAGTTTTAATTCTCCTACCGGGCCATTTCGCTGCTTGGCAACGATTAACTCGGCGGAATCAGCGGCGACCTGGAACTTTTCATCGGCATCTTTGGGACGAGCGAGCATGAGAACAACGTCGGCATCTTGCTCAATCGAGCCGGATTCGCGCAAGTCCGCCAATTTCGGCGTGCGGTTCTCCTTTTCGGAAGAGCGGTTAAGCTGACTTAATACAAGCACGGGAACATCTAGTTCCTTCGCCAACGATTTTAGTCCACGTGAAGCTTCCGCGACCTGCTGTTCACGCGGAACCTTGGGGTCCGTCGGGCTCAACAGTTGCAAGTAGTCCACGATAATGAAGCCCAGCTTTGTGCGAGAATGAACCCGGCGCGCCTTCGCGCGCAGCTCCATGATCGAGAGCTGGCTGGAATCATCGATGAAAATGGACGATTTGGTAAACTCGTCCGCGGCCTGCAAAAGCCGTTGCTGCTCCTCGCCGTTGCGCGAAAGCAGACCTTCGCGCAGCAGCTTCATATTCACCCGCGCACGTGAGCAAAGCATACGCAACGCGAGCTGAGCCGCGCTCATTTCCAACGAGAAGATCAAGGTTGCCGTCCCCTGCCCGTTCCGGGGCATGGCAGCCGCTTCGGCAAAATTCAGCGCGAGCGAGGTTTTACCCATGGAGGGACGCGCCGCGAGGATGATCATTTCCTGACGCTGGAATCCGAAGGTCAGCTCATCGAGATCCCGGAAGCCCGAGGTCACGCCGGTGAGCTCCCCTTTCTTCATCATCATCTTGTTCAGGACGCTCATCGCCTCCTTCACCGGCTCGCGCATCTGCTTGGCTCCGTCCGAAATACGGTCCTGCGTTACGCCAAAAATATCCTGCTCAACTTGATCGATGAACTGCTCCAGTTCGCCTTCATAGTTGAAGCATTTTTCCACCGCCGAAGTCGCGACTTTGATGAGCTCGCGCAACAGGTGCAGCTCACGAACCTTGTCGATGAAGTATTGAGCCTGTGCCGTGGTGGGAATGCGCCCACTGATTTGCATCAGATACGCATAACCGCCGATTTCGTCGAGCTGCCGTGACGTCTTGAGTTCTTCGGCCAGCACCGCGAGTTCAACGGGCGGGCTCTTCTGGTAGAGTTCGCACAGCTTCTCGTAAATGATGCGGTTGGCCGGCGAATAAAAGGCCGTGCCCAACAGCTTCGCCTCCATGCATCGGGCGATCGTGTCAGAACCATCAAGCAGACAGCACGACAGCAAATATTCTTCCGCCTCTAAACTGTGCGGCATCGTGCGCCCCATAGGAGCTTCAGCCGGGGCACGATTGCGGTCGCGAAATCGAGAGCGTTCTTTTTCAGCCATGAGAAAACAGCCGGTAATTTAGTTCCGGCGTCACGCTTCGCTGCAATACTGGCTTTTGAACATTCGATTCACAAAACGCCAAGGCCGCGTCGAATGGACGCGGCCTTGGGAGAGTAAAAGGACAAAGCAATTAGTTGCTTTCTCCAGCTTCGACGATCGGGTTCTCGGACACGATATCGAAAGCGATTTCCACCGAGACTTCGGGGTGCAGCTTGATCTTAACCGTGTGCTTGCCGAGGGTCTTAACCGGCGTGTGCAGGTGGATGCGCTTCTTGTCGAGCTCGACACCGGCCTCCGCCAGCTTGGCGTGGATGTCGGTCGCGGTGATCGCGCCGAACATCTTGCCGCCTTCACCAGTCTTGACCGCAAACGCGATCGAGGTGGCGGCGATCTTCTTGGCGAGTTCTTCAGCGCCGGACAATTCCTGCGCTTCGCGCTCGGCGCGGCGTTTCTTCAACGACTCGACCTGCTTGCGATTAGCCTTGGTGACCGGCACCGCAATGCTGCGTGGGAGCAGGAAATTGCGCGCGTAACCTGCACGAACTTTGACTTGGTCGCCCTCGCCGCCGAGTCCTTCGACGGGTTTAACTAGGAGCACTTCACTGTATGCCATGGGATGGGTATGTTTAGGATTTAAATATTGATACGAGAAACCGCTTAGAACGGAACGTCTTCATCAACGCCTTCGGGCTCGATGGGAGCCGGGCGGGAATTGCCGCGGGCGGGAGGGGAATTGCGTTCGTATTGATCGGATGGGCCGGCCTCAGGACCGCCTTCGCCACGACCGCCGAGGAATTGGAAGCCTTCAAGCACCACTTTCAGGCGGCTGCGCTTTTGACCGGAAGCTTTGTCTTCCCACTGATCGAGCTTCAAGCGGCCTTCAACAAAGAGGGGGCGACCCTTGGTGCAGTATTTGGAGATTGTCTCTCCCTGACGGCCCCAAGCCTCCACATCGACAAACGTAGTTTCGTCGCGCACGGTGCCCGACTCATCCTTGAATTGGCGGTTCACCGCGAGGCCGAACTGGCAAATAGCCGTGCCTTTGGGCGTGACGCGCAATTCTGGATCCCGGGTCAGGTTGCCAATGAGGTAAACTTTATTGAAATTTGCCATGCTGCTCGTGACGCCAAACCCAACGGTCTGAAATTAGACCGATTGGATGAAGATGCGGTAAACGTTTTGGTTGAGGCGCAGACGCTCGCGCAATTGCGACGGGACGCTGACGGGGGCGCTGTAGGTGATCTGCACGTAAGGCGCGCCGGTGAACTTCGGGTTGGTCACGCGGGAGAAGTCACGCTTGCCGAGTTCTTCGACAGCAGCGATTTCACCTTGGAGGCCGGCGATCTCAGCCTTCAGTTCGTTGACGATCTCGGCGACGGAATCTTCCTTGCCTCGATTATCGAGAATGAAGGTGGCGCGGTAATTACGGTTGGTCTGTTTCATGTGGGTCTCTGCGATTAAGTGTGTTCATGGCTCGCTCCACTCCTTGGTCGAGGAGGAGATCGAGGCCGGTGATAAAGTAGGGAATCAATTGTGTGATCTTAACTTGCTGCGCCGGCGTGAATTTGCCGAGCACGAAGTCCTTTATGTCCATTTCCCGAGGCTGCTTTGGGCCGATACCGATGCGGTAACGAATAAAGCCGTCCCCCAGTAGGTTGAGAATGCTCTCCACTCCGTTGTGGCCGCCTGCGCTACCTGAAGTCGTGACCTTCAAGCGCCCTAGATCGATGGTGTATTCATCATAAACCACCGCGACTGAAGCCGGCTGCAATTTATGAAAACGAGCCAAAGCCGATAGTGAGCGGCCACTGTTGTTCATATACGTGAGTGGTTTGACGAGGTAGCAAACCGTGCGATCCGGCCTGCTCCACTTGGCGATCTCTGCCTCAAAGCAGGAAGCATATTCCCAACTCAGCCCTTTTTCTCGGGCAAAGGCATCAATCACCATCCACCCAAGATTATGGCGGGTGTCTTGATATTCTCGGCCCGGATTGCCGAGTCCGGCAACGAGCGTGATGGACATGGTCTCAAAGAACAAATCTGGCGCCCAACCGCGTCAAGCGGCTAGGCGCCAGGCAAACTTACTTCTTCTCTGCAGCAGCGGCAGGTGCCTTGGCGGCATCACCCGAAGCAGCGGCAGGTGCAGCAGCCGTGGAGGCAGCGGCAGCCGGAGCAGCGGCCGCAGCGATTTCCTCAACAGGTTCCACACAGGAGATAACAGGATGACCCTTGTGATCGAGGAACTCGACGCCTTCGATCGCGGGCATGTCGGAAACTTTGATCACTTGACCCACTTCCAAGGCAGACACGTCGACCTCGATGATGGAGGGCAGATTCTTGGGCAAGCAACGGATGCGGAGCTCGTGCGCCAGAATTTCGAGCACGCCGTTCTGGGTCTTGACGCCGATGGACTCACCCTTCGAGCGAACCGGAACATTGATTTCGATCTTCTCGTCGGCCTTGACCTCTTGAAAATCCACGTGAAGGAAACGGTCCGTGATCGGATCGCGTTGCACTTCCTGCAAAAACGAAAGCGCCTTTTCACTGCGACCTTCGATATTCAGCTCAACCAACACCGCGCGGCCGTCCACCGCCTTCAACAAGCGGGTGAACTCGGGCGTCTCAAGGGCCAGGCCCTGAGGCTGAGTGTGCTTTCCGTAAAGGATAGCGGGAATGCCATTCGCCTTGCGCAGGCGGCGTGATGCACTGCGACCCTTCTGGGTGCGTGCCTTCGTGTTCAATGTGTATTGGCTCATGTTTTTAGTTACCCCTGTCGCCCCGGAATTGAGGGCAGGCGTAATGGAAAAGAGGAAGATGAGATGCTGTTGCGCCCGCCAAGGCAATCAAAACTTTGTCATGCCAACCATTTTCGAGGAAATATCGCAAAAGCAGCATTGACAACGCTCTCCCCTCCTCTGTTTTTCAACCCCTCTTTTTCGCCACTGCCCGGTAGCTCAGTGGCAGAGCAGGTGACTGTTAATCACTTGGTCGCTGGTTCGATCCCAGCCCGGGCAGCCATTT
>Ga0207868_1000571_pt1 | contig 36416 bp, 30 predicted proteins | sample Passage237B_FD_187370 | JGI IMG/M metagenome (GOLD analysis project Ga0207868, IMG submission 187370) | Cellulose adapted compost microbial communities from Newby Island Compost Facility, Milpitas, CA, USA - Passage2 37B (SPAdes) (version 3) ... | reverse complement strand
TTCAGGTGAATCACAGCACATTCATCGGCCGGCACCTGCGCTCGGGCGCAGGCGGCCCGCGCCGCGCCCTCATCCGAAAAGGGACCCATCCGCACGCGATGAACCTCTTCGCCTGAATAGCGCGCCGTATCGATGGAAACCCGCTCTTCGCCCTGAAGGTCCGGCTCGCGGGCGAGAATGTCGAAATAGCGCCGGCTCGCCCGGTCGATGCTCGAATAGGAGCCAACCTGCGCATAATAACGCCCGGAAGGCGCAGGCAGGGCGGCAACCTCCACCGCACGCCCGTCACGGCCCGGACGGGCAAGCGGGCGCGGAATGGCGGCAGGCGGCACGGCGATTGAGCCGGTGATAAGGTCGTCATGGGAAGTGTTCCCCCAGGACGCATATTGAACGGCAGGGCGGCTGAGCGGCCTTGCATCCGCAGGGGCTGCCCGCACGGGGATTTCGATTGCCTGCTCGACCAGCTTGTTCATCCCGCCCCGGTCATAGATCCGGGTCTGCCGCAGCTCGCCCTCTGCGGAACCGCCGGTGACACCCCGTTCCTTCTGAATGACGAAAAGCCCGATCAGGATGATCCCGAGCACCAGCCAGAAGCGATCCCGCTGAATCTTGTCAAACATGGCCCCAATCCCCCACTGTGCAACGGTCCTTTTGTGACCCTGCACCAGAAGACTGGCCGCATATGGTTAATTCACTTTTAAATTGGCTCACATTGGCACGAAAATTAACGTCCAAAGGCCGAATTAGCCGCTTTTCCCACCCCTATGCTATGGAATCGGGAAAAAGGGAAATCGATGAAACACGCCTTTGACGACCGCTTGCGGATGCAGCTCACCGAACGGCTTGCGCGTTTCGAGCGCCGGTCGCTGGCCGCTGAAGGGCTGAAACGGGCCGCCGTCGCCATTACCGTAGTGCCGCATGAGGAGAACGCCGCCTTCCTGCTGACGCGGCGCACGCCGAGGCTTTCCTCCCATGCGGGCCAATGGGCGCTGCCGGGCGGGCGGCTCGATCAGGGCGAGGAGCCGGTCGAGGCCGCCTTGCGGGAATTGTCGGAGGAAGTGGCGCTCGAACTCCCCCGCAGCGAGGTGCTGGGCGTGCTCGACGATTACCCGACCCGCTCCGGCTATCTCATAACGCCGGTCGTCGTCTGGGCGGCGGAAACGGCGCGGATGCGGCCCAATGAGGCAGAAGTCGCCTCGATCCACCATATCCCGCTTGCCGAACTGGAGCGGCCCGGCTCACCCGTCTTTCTCACCATCCCGGAAAGCGAGCGGCCCGTGATCCGCCTTCTGATCGGCGATGACCACATTCATGCGCCGACTGCGGCCCTGCTCTATCAGTTTGCGGAAGTGGGCCTGCGCGCCCGCGCAACGCGGGTCGCAGAGCTTGAACAGCCCGTCTGGGCCTGGGGCTGACGCAACTCAGGCGTGAAGCGGCTGACGAAAGGCAGGCACCGCGCCCTTGCGGCGCTGCAGAAAGGCCGGCAGGCGCGCCCAGACCTTCTCGTGGAAATAGAAGACAACCGTATTCACGGCAGGCTCGATCAGCGCCACGCCCGTCGCAATGCCCACATTGCCAGTCAGCGCATAGGTCACGCCGAACCCCACCGCGAAGTGAAGCGTTCCGTAGCTGATGGTCTTGCAGAGATCACGCATTGTCCTGTTCCTCATAAGTCGCTCTTGCGACTTATTCTCATTTAAGAGAGTGGGGCAGGCTTGTCAAGGGCACTTGGGGAGTGGGTGGCGTCGCTCACGGCAGCGTCAGAATCACCGGCCCGTTCCTGGTCACGACAAGGGAATGTTCGTACTGGACAGTGGGTGCCACGGGATCGGCCACCAATGTCCAGCCATCCCCTGTCTCTTCCGCCACATGGCCACCCATCGAGAGGAACGGCTCAATGGTGAAGACCTGCCCCTCCCGAATGAGCCGCCGGTCTGAGGGATCGGCCCAGGTGGAAATCCCCTCAGGCTCCTCATGGAGCGAGCGGCCGACGCCATGGCTCGCCAGATTGCGGATCAGCGTATAGCCGCCCTTCTGCGCGAAACGCTCGATGCGCTCGCCAATGGCGTTGAGCCTGCCCCCGGCCCGCACGGCGCGGATGCCCTCCCACATGGCGCGCTTCCCGTCGCGGCAGAGGCGCGCGACATGCGACTTCACCGGCGGCACGGGAAAGCTCGCCCCCGTATCGCCGAAGAAACCATCCTTCTCCGCCGACACATCTATGTTGACGAGATCGCCGGGGCGAATGATCCGCTCGCCCGGAATGCCATGCGCGACTTCCTCATTCACACTGATGCAGGTGGCACCCGGAAACTCATAGGAAAGTTCCGGCGCGGAACGCGCGCCCTCCTTCTCGAGCAGCGCGCGACCCAGCGCATCAAGCTCGCGCGTGGTCATGCCCGGCTCTATGGCAGCGCCCATCCCGGCAAGCACCTGCGCGACGATGCGGCCTATCGCCTTGAGGCCTTCCAGTTCTTCTTCGGTGGTGACAATCATGGAGGAATTGTAACGTGAGACGGGCGGCGATGCTCGAAAATCCCGCCGATCACATTTCCGTCATTGCGATTACGTCGTTTTGCACGGCAACAGCAATCGGCGACAAGCTCTCTCGCGCAGGGGAGGGTCTGCGGGCATCAGGGCACAGTGCCCGATTTTTTTACGCAATCGCCGCAACGAGCCGCCCGCCTCGCTTGCGCTTCAATAAAATCCATTGAACACTGATGATCTCTCGGCCGCTCGACCTCATTACGGCAGGGGCGGGGCACAGACATCTCAATTTGGAGGACGACATCCAATGAACCGCAAAAGAGGCATGTCCGGACTGCTCAGCGCTCTGTCGCGCCGTCAGTTCATGACCGGAGCGGCAGCCGTTGGCATCACGCTAACCGCAAAACCGAAATTCGTTTCAGCCGCCGAGGAGAAGAAGCTCACTTTCGCCAACTGGGACACCTATATCGGCGAAACGACGCTTGCCGATTTCCAGGAAGAAACCGGCATTCAGGTGACGATGGACCTGTTCGGCGACGTGTCCGAACTTTTCGCCAAGATGCGCGGCGGCAATACCGGCTATGACGTGGTCGTGCCGTCGAACGACTGGGTGCCCCGCATGATCGAAGCGGGCATGCTCCAGCAGCTCGACCATTCGAAGATCCCGAACATCGCGAACATCTATCCGCGCTTCATGGATGAACCCTTCGATCCGGGCCGCAAATATTCGCTCCCCTATATGTGGGGTACGGTCGGCATCGGCTACCGCAAGTCCGCCGTCAAATCGACGCCGGATAGCTGGGGTGTGCTCTATGACGACGACACCCATGCCGGCAAGATCGCGCTTCTTGCCGAATGCGGCACCATGCTCGGCTGCGCGCTGAAATATCTCGGCTACTCGCTCAACTCAACCGACCGCGCCGAGAACGAAGCTGCCGCTGAACTCATCATCAAGCAGAAGAAGCGCATCAAGTCCTTCGCCGAAGATAACGGCCAGGATCTGCTCGCTTCCGGCGAAGTCGATGTCACGATGGAATATAGCGGCGACATCGCCCAGCTCATGACCGAAGACGATGATGTGGACTACATCGTGCCGAAGGAAGGCGGCCTCATCTGGGAAGACGTACTGGCCATTCCGGCAAACGCGCCGCACCCGGAAAACGCTCATGCCTTCATCAACTACGTCCACGATGCAGAAGTTCACAAGCTGATCGCGGAATACATCCAGTTCGCCACGCCCAATAAGGCCGCCTTCGAACTGATGGATGAAGAATATCAGAACAACGCGATCACCTTCCCGCCGGAAGACGTTCTCGAAGTGTCCGAGGTTGCGCTCTATCTCGGTGAGGAGGTCGCGCAGATGCGTGAAGAGCTCTGCACCAAGATCAACGCCGCCTAATAAGCGGCTCAAGGGCGGGCAGGCAACTGCCCGCCTTTTTCAATCCTGCCCCTTTTTCCTTTTCCGCGGCTGTGCTTACTTCTGTCGCGGAAATGGAAAGCGGGACGAGGGCTGGCGGGGGAGCCGCAACAGCATTCGAGCCGCCTCACCGGAACGGGAAATCCCGCGCCGGTCAGCCTTGTGACATTTGGTTCCTGTTATACCCCTCGGGAGGGTTGCCGCATGGACAACTGGAAGACTTCGGCACGCGCCTTCTGGGCTGCCTTTGCGCCGCCGACCTTCTGGCTGGTCGCCTTCTTCATCATTCCGCTCTCTCTGATCTGGCTTTACAGCTTCAGCTCGAAGACCGGGATCATTGACACCACGCTCGACTGGAACCTGAACCAGTATGCGCGCGCGCTTGAACCGCTCTATCTCGGCATCTTCTGGAAATCGATCTGGATGGCAGCCGCGACGACCTTCATCTCTCTGGTCGTCGCCTTCCCGGTTGCCATTGCGATTGTCTTTGCCAAGCCGAATGTGCGGATGTGGCTGCTGCTGCTCATCATCCTGCCCTTCTGGACCAATCTGCTGATTCGCACCTATGCGCTGATCGCGGTGCTGCGCACAAACGGCTTCATCAATAACGGGCTTGAATGGCTGGTCGTCCATGCCGACTGGCTGCTCTCCTTTGTCGGCCTTGGCGACAACACGCTGATCGGCCCCTTCTCGCCACTGCATTTGCTGTACAACAACACGGCGGTCGTGTTCGGCCTTGTCTATGTGCATCTGCCCTTCATGGTGCTGCCGCTCTATGCGGCGCTCGACAGGCTGGACCGCTCCTATCTCGAAGCGAGCCTTGATCTGGGCGCAGGCCATTTCCGCACCTTCTTCTCGGTCGTGGTACCGCTTGCCCTGCCCGGCATTGCGAGCGGCGTCATCATCACCTTCATTCCGGCGATGGGCTCCTATCTCACGCCAGACCTTCTCGGCGGAACGGACAGCCAGATGATCGCCAATGTCATCGGCAACCAGTTCAAGGGAGCGAATAACTGGCCCTTCGGCGCCGCGCTCAGCTTCCTTCTGATGTATGCAACTTTCTTCGCGCTCGCGATCCGCGCATTCCTGATGCGCAAGGACGGCAGGGGGACGAAATGAGGCTGTTCAAACGCAACCCTGACCCGATGGGCCCGCTCGACTATTCGCGCCGCTTCTGGCTGCGCGCAACGGTGGCAGTGACGCTCTTCTTCCTCTATGCGCCGATCATCGGGCTGATCGTCTTCAGCTTCAACAACAGCCGCCGCAACATCGTCTGGCGCGGCTTCACCACTGACTACTATGTGAAGCTCTTCAACAATGAGTCGCTGATGCTTGCCTTTGGCAACTCGCTGACCATTGCCGTTTTCTGCACGATTTTCTCCACCATTCTCGGCGCACTGACGGCCTATGTTCTCTGGCGCTTCCGATTCCGGGGAAAGGCCATCTATGAAGGCGCCATGGCGCTGCCGATCGTCATTCCCGAAATCTGCATGGGCGTGGCGATGATGGTGTTCTTCGCGCGTATCGGCTGGCCGACGGGCCTTCCCTGGCCGTTCAACCTGTCCGCTATCACCATCGCCCATATCGCCTTTTCGTTCCCCTTCGCGGCCATCGTTATTCGCGCAAGGCTTGAAAGCTTCAACCCCGAGCTGGCGGAATGTGCGCGTGACCTAGGCGCAAGCGAGTTTCAGGTCTTCCGCGATGTGGTGGTTCCGCACATGAAGCCGGGCCTGATCGCAGGCGCCCTGCTTGCCTTCACCCTTTCGCTCGATGACTTCGTCATCACCTTCTTCACCTCGGGCCCCGAGACGGTCACCTTCCCGGTAAAGATCTATTCGATGGTTCGCTTCTCGGTGACGCCTGAAGTAAACGCGGCATCCACCGTTCTCATCCTTGTCACGCTGGTCGTCACCGCCTTCGCGCTTCGGATGCAGAACAGAAACAACATGCTGAGCAACGCCGCCTGAGCGGCCTGTCGGAACATTTGGACAAGAGCTAATGGCTGACCAGACCCTATCGGACACGCCCATCATTCAGATCAAGAATGTCAGCAAGATATTCGGCGGCAATGTGAAGGCGGTGGATAATGTGGACCTCGAGGTGAGGCGGGGTGAGTTCTTCGCCCTGCTTGGCCCGTCAGGCTGCGGCAAGACCACACTGCTGCGCATGCTGGCCGGCTTCGAAGTGCCGACCCATGGCAGCATCATTGTGGACGGGCAGGAAATGTCGAACGTGCCGCCGAACAAGCGGCCGATCAACATGGTGTTCCAGTCCTATGCCGTGTTCCCGCATATGTCGGTCGAGCAGAATGTTGCCTACGGTCTCAAGATGGATCGCCGGCCGGCAAAGGAAATCAAGGAGCGTGTCGCCGAGGCACTCGATCTTGTAAAGCTTGGCCATCTCGGCAAGCGCATGCCGGATGAAATGTCCGGCGGCCAGCGTCAGCGTGTCGCCCTTGCCCGCGCGCTTGTGAAGCGGCCCAAAGTGCTTCTCCTCGACGAGCCGCTTTCTGCGCTTGATGCGAAGCTGCGCGAGGCGATGCAGCTTGAGCTTGTGCGCCTTCAGAAAACGGTCGGCATCACCTTCGTCATCGTGACGCATGACCAGTCCGAAGCGCTCTCCATGGCAAACCGCATCGCCGTGATGAATACGGGCACGGTGCAGCAGGTGGCACCGCCCACCACGCTTTATGAAATGCCGAAGAACCGCTTCGTCGCGGACTTCATCGGCAAGATCAACATGATCGAAGGCGAGGCCACCGACGCCGGCAATGGCGAGGTGCGGGTGAAGACCGGCTCCCTTGGCGAGATAACGCTGAAGGGCACGGCCACGGGCAAGGTCGCGCTTGCCGTCCGCCCGGAAAAGATTTTCGTCGATGAAAAGCAGCCGACCGATCCGAGCCTCATCTATGTGAAGGGCAAGGTCGGCGAAGTCGCCTATTTCGGCAGCTACAGCAATGTCTTCTTCGATATCGGCACGGGCACGCCCCTACAGGCCGACATCTCCAATGTCTCAAGCGACATTGAAGAATTCACCTTCAAGACCGGCGAGGAATACTGGGTCTATTGGCGCAAGGCCGACACGCTGGTGCTGGGAGACTGAGCGCCGGACAGGCTGAGGCGGCGCGCTGCTGCCTCAGATATCCTCTTCTTCCGAGGGCAATTCACCCGTCGCGGTGATGCGCTCCACATCGCGCACGATCTTCTCGATCAGGAGAAGCGGGATCATCTCGCTCACCGTGCCGATGCCATGCACGGCAAGCTTCGCAGCCGTCGGCTGGTCGAGCTTGTCGCCAAGGCGGCTATAGAATCCGAGCACCGCGCGGCGGGCGAGAAGCTCTACCATCTTGGGATAGATTTCGTAGCTCTCGATCGTATAGCCGATTTCCGGCGTGTAACCGGCGTCCCGCGAGGCGCGCATCAGTTCCATGATGCGGATATTGCGCTGGTTGAGCCATTCGCCATCCTCGCGCTCGTCAATATGGACGACGCCGACAGCGGCGAACCGCCTGATCTCCTCAATCGTAAAGCCCGTTTCCCTGGCAACATCCTGCAATGTCATCGGCGCAAGGGTGCGGCCATCAGCCAGCAACGGCCCCAGGGCAACCTCCAGCCCGATCAGCGTCTCGAAGCTGCCCGCCGGCTGATCCCCGCCCGAATTGACAATGCTTTTGATGACGGAAAGCGGAAGATGGCGCTCCTGCTGCAGGCGCCGGATGAGATTGAGCCGCTTCACATGCTCCTTCCCGTAGGTGGCGACATTGCGTTTCGGCCGGATGGGCTCAGGCAGCAGGCCCTCGCGGATATAGTAGCGAATGGTCTCGCGCCCGATACCGGTTGCGGCCTCAAGTTCCTTCATCTTCATGGCAGGTTTCTTCTTCAGGGGGCGAACTCCCGCGGGGAGATATTCCCAAGTCTAGCAGACTTGCCCCAAAAATGCGTAGTGCAAATGACCGGCTGGCCGTGAGACCAGAGCGCACATGAAAAAGGGCGGTGCCTGACGCACCGCCCTCACTTCGAAAATCAGCGACGCTTAGAGGCGTTCGATGATCGTCACGTTGGCGAGGCCACCGCCTTCGCACATGGTCTGGAGGCCATAGCGCTTGTTCTGCGCCTTGAGCGCATAGACCAGGGTCGCCATGAGCTTGGTGCCGGAGGCGCCGAGCGGATGGCCAAGCGCAATCGCGCCGCCATGCACATTGAGACGGGCCGGGTCCGCACCGAGATGCTTCGCCCAGGCAACCGGCACGGAGGCGAAGGCTTCGTTGACTTCATAAAGATCGATATCGTCAATCTTCATGCCAGCCTTCTTCAGCGCCTTCTCCGTCCCCGGAATGGGGGCTTCCAGCATGATAACCGGATCGCCGCCGACAACCGTCATGTGATGGATGCGGGCAAGCGGCTCGACGCCAAGCGCCTTGAGGCCCCGCTCATTGACGATCATGACGCCCGACGCACCGTCGCAGATCTGCGAGGAGGTCGCCGCCGTGATGGCGCCACCTTCGGCGAGAAGCTTCACGTTCTTGATCGCCTCAAGGCTCGCATCGAAGCGGATACCTTCGTCAACCTTGTGGATTTCCTTCGAGCCATCCTCGAGCGTCACTTCCACGGGAACGATTTCAGCATCGAAAAGACCCGCCTGCGTCGCCTTGATCGCCTTCTGGTGGCTGTTGAAGCCAAATTCATCAAGCTCGTCCTTGGTGAGGCCGTACTTCTTGGCCATCATCTCGGCGCCGGCAAACTGGCTGAACTGGATGTTCGGGTAGCGCTCTTCAATGTTCGGGCTCTTGTAGAAGCCGAAGCCGTTTTTGAAGGGCAGCGAGATCGGCATGCCCATCGGCACGCGCGTCATGCTTTCGATGCCTGCCGCGATGACAACATCCATCGCGCCCGACATGACAGCCTGCGCACCGAAGTGAAGCGCCTGCTGCGAAGAACCGCACTGACGGTCAACCGAAGTGGCCGGAACGCTTTCCGGCAGCCCCGAGGCCAGCACCGCATTGCGGGCAATGTTCATGCCCTGCTCGCCCGCCTGGTCCACGCAGCCGACGATCACGTCTTCGATCAGCTCAGGGTCTGCGCCCGTGCGCTTCATCAGATCGTCGAGCACCTTGCCGCCGAGATCAGCGGGGTGCCAGTCCTTCAGTTTGCCGCCCTTTCGGCCGCCAGCGGTGCGGGCGGCTGCGACGATATAGGCTTCAGCCATGATCAGCTCTCCTTGTTTCTTTCTGCGGTTTCATGCCGGCGGTTCTGCGACCGCGTCCTTGGCCCCGTGCCCATTGGCCACGCCGGTCAGCGACAATTCTTCTGACATGTGAATACACAGCCTGATCCGGCCGGGACCGGGCGGTGCAATTGGCGCACATCATCTACATGCCAAACGGCTTGTCCAGCCGGAAACACCCTCTTGCAACTTGGCAGAACTCCGCGCAGAGTCCGAAGAAAGCCTTATACGCCAGCAACTTGGCAGTTTACGCAACGTCGGCGCGGCCTCAGGAACGTGCTGCCCGGATTTGCACTTTTATCCGGCAAAAAGAAACAGACTGCCTTCGGGAGGGAGAGAATGACCGATAAATCGATCGACAACGCCATAGCCGATCCCAAAACATATGCGGATGTGGACGCGTTCCACGCGCTTTTCACAAAGCTGCGCGCGGAGGAGCCGGTGCGCTGGACGGAGCCGGATGAGTACCGTCCGTTCTGGACCGTCTCCAAGCATGCCGACATCATGGAAGTGGAGCGGCAGAACGACAAGTTCCTGAACGACCCGCGCCTCACTCTCCAGACCATCGAGGTCGAGGAGAAGGTCAAGGAGTTCACGGGCGGGCAGTCGAAACTCATCCGCTCGCTGGTTGATATGGACAACCCCGACCACCGCAACTATCGCGGGCTGACACAGGCCTGGTTCATGCCGCCGAACCTGAAGGCCATCTCGGCGCGGGTGGACGCGCTTGCGAAAAAATATATCGACCGCTTCGAATCCCTGGGCGGCGAGTGTGATTTCGTGTCGGACGTCGCCGTCTGGTATCCGCTCCGTGTCATCATGACGGTGCTCGGCGTGCCCGAAGAAGATGAGCCGATCATGCTGAAGCTCACACAGGAGCTTTTCGGTTCGACGGACCCGGAGATGCGCCGCGAGGATGCTGATTTCAACGTCAACACCGTGACGGACTTCTTCAACTACTTCAACGCGCTCACCGAAGACCGCCGCAAGAATCCGCGGGACGATGTGGCAAGCGTGATTGCCAACGCAACCATTGATGGCCAGCCCATCGGTCATCTGGAAGCGATGTCCTATTACATCATCGTTGCAACGGCCGGCCACGACACGACAAGCTCGACGGCGGCAGGCGGCCTTCTCGCGCTCATGCAGAACCCGGACGAATTTGCAAAGCTGCGCTCCGACCCGGACAAATATCTCAACAGCGCGATTGACGAGATGATCCGCTGGACGACACCGGTGAAGCACTTCTTCCGCACCGCCGCCGTCGATTACGAACTGCGCGGCCAGAAGATCAAAGCAGGCGACAATCTGCTGATGTGCTACTGGTCGGCAAACCGGGACGAGGAAGTCTTTGACGATCCCTTCTCCTTCCACATCGACCGCTCGCCGAACAAGCATCTCGCTTTCGGCTATGGCGCGCATGTCTGCCTCGGCCAGCATCTCGCAAAGATGGAAATCAAAGCGCTCTACAATGAGCTTCTGTCGCGCCTCGACCACATCGAACTTGCGGGCAATCCAGCATGGGTGGAAGCAAGCTTTGTGTCGGGCCTGAAGCGCCTCCCCGTGCGCTACTCCATGAAGCGCAAGGCGGCGTAATCGCTCTACCGTCTGACGGCGAAACAAAAAAGGTGGCTCTCGCGAGCCACCTTTTTCTTTGTCGATAACGAGATGCTTACTCGTAAACGAACTCTGCGCCGGTGAGATCGATGAACGGCAGCACATCCTTCTCCGTCCAGTAATCCTGCGTATGCTGCCATTCCGGCTTGTCACCGCGCTTGGGCAAGAGATGCATGCTGCGCATCATGTAACCCGGATTGAAGTCCTCCGGGTCGAGCCACGGCTTGATCTCCATATTGTGATCTTCCGGGCGAAGCGCGACAGTGACTTTCTCAGCGCCCGTCTCCTTCATATGCCTCAGAAGGCGGGTAACGAAGTCACCGAGAATGTCCACACGCAGCGTCCAGCTTGCGCGGAAATATCCGAACACCCAGACGAGGTTAGGCACACCCGTGAACATCATGCCGCGATAGGTGATCGTATCGGCGAAGTCGAGCGGCTTGCCATCAATCGTGAAGTCGATATCGCCAAGCGCCGACAGGTTGAAGCCCGTCGCCGTGATGATGATGTCGGCCTCAAGCTCCTTGCCGGATTTGAGCAGAATGCCCTTCTCCGTGAAGCGTTCGATCTCATCGGTCTCGACCGATGCCTTGCCTGACGCAATACCCTGGAAGATATCGCCATCCGGCACAAAGGCGACGCGCTGCTGCCAGGGGCGATAGCGCGGCGTGAAGTGCTTTTCCACATAGTCTTCGGGCAGGAACATGCGCACAGCATCGAGCAGTTCCTTGCGCACCGCTTCAGGCTCTTCAAAGGAGCGACGGGCAAACTCAGCCTGATTGAAGAGGATTTCGCGGCGGGTGATCTCGTGAATCCACTCTTCATTGATCTGAAGCTGGCGGAGCCTGTCGGCAAGCTCGTTCGCATTGCGACCCGGAATGAAATAGGTCGGCGAACGCTGCAGCAGCGTCACATGCTTGCAGTCATTGGCGATGTTGGGAACAACCGTCGCCGCCGTTGCCCCGGAGCCAATCACGATGACGTTCTTGCCCTTGAGATCGACATTTTCCGGCCAGGTCTGCGGATGAATGATCTGGCCCTTGAAGTCGCTCATGCCTTCCCAGTCGGGCGTATAGCCTTCGGAATGGCGGTAATAGCCCTGACACATCCAGAGGAAGTTGCAGGTGAAGACGCGCTCCTCGCCTGTGTCGCCCTGCCGCGCAACAATGGTCCAGCGCTTCTCGTCGCTCGACCAGGTGGCCGACGAGATCCGGTGGTTGTAGCGGATATGGCGGCCGAGATCGTTCTCCTCGATCACCTCATTCATATAGGTGAGGATTTCCTGTGCCGTTGCGATGGGCGCGCCCGTCCACGGCTTGAAGCGATAGCCGAAAGTGTAGAGATCGCTGTCCGAACGGATGCCGGGATAGCGGTGCATGTGCCATGTGCCGCCAAAGCTCTCCATTGCTTCGAGGATCACAAAGCTCAGATCCGGCGTCTGCTTCTGAAGATGCCAGGCCGAGCCAATGCCCGAGATCCCTGCCCCGACGATCAGCACGTCGAAATGCTCTGCTTTCGCTGCACCCCGGGCCTGCGGCCTCTCAAGTGTTTCTGTTCCTGCCATTTCCTGCCTCTCTCTTCTTTTTTATGAGGGTGGCGCTTCTTCGGGAGCCGCCAAATTACCCACACTCCGAGTATGACTATTCTGGAGCGCGCTGATCTAGGGTCAATACCCTAAATTTCGCGCGCGCGCATCAAATTGACGCAGGGGAGGCAAAGTTTTTGTGGAAAAGATCAGGAATCGGCGGATTCCCGCCAAAAAGGAGAAAGGGCGGCACCTCTTCCGAGGGCCGCCCTTTTCATTGTCTCAGCCGGTCGGGATCAGTGCACCCGGCCCGCCATCACTGCACGGGCTTCCTCTTCGGAGAGCGGCTTGCGCTTCAGCGGCCAGAGATATTCGAACACCGCAACCAGCGCCGGCAGGAGCGTCACCGCACCAAGCATATTCACGACGAACATGAAGGTGAGGAGCAGGCCCATATCCGCCTGGAACTTGAGCGCAGAGAACGCCCAGGTGCTCACGCCAACGGCAAGCGTGATGCCGGTAAACATGGTGGCCGAGCCGACGTCGTGGAGAGCCTGGAGATAGGCCTGATGCGGCGTCTTGCCCATGCGCATGTAGCGCTGCATGCGGTTGTACTCATAGATGCCGTAGTCCACGCCAATACCGACAGCGATGGCAAGCACCGGCAGGGTCGAGATCTTGAGACCCACGCCAAAGGCGGTGAGGAACCAGTCACCGATGATCGTCGCCAGAATGAGCGGAAGCACGCAGCAAAGTGCACCGCGCCACTCACGATAGGTGATGATCACCAGCAGCATGATGACCGCATACACATAGAGCAGCATCGGCAGCTCGGACTTGTGCACGATCTCGTTGGTTGCCGCCACGATGGGGACGTTACCCGTACCGATGCGGAGGTTCAGGCCCGGATACGGATTTTCCGCAATGTGCTTCTCAAGTTCGGCAACCACATGCTTCACCGTGCCGGCCTTGGTGTCGGTGATGAAGATGGCGATGGCCGCCGTCGTACAGTCGGTGTTCACGACACCGGAGGAGCTTGCAATGCTGGAAGTCGCCTGAGCGAGAGCAGCCGAGTTGCGCGGCAGGTTCTGCCACTTCGGATTGCCTTCCTGCCACATGCTGTTGATCTTGCGGGCAAGGATCGGAAGGCTGATCGCCGACTGAACCCCGTCCACATTGCGCATGTACCAGCTGAACTTTTCCAGATAGTGCATCTTGCCGTAGTCGATGCAGACCACGTCATCGGATTCGACGATGACCGTCAGCACGTTCAGACCAAGGCTGAACTTCTCGGCAACATAGTTACTGTCCAGATTGTAGCGCGCCTGCGGCCAGAGCTCGCCGGCACCGGCATGCACGTCACCAATCTGCTTGTTGCGGGACTCATAGAGGCCGACCACCGCGATGATGAAGCAGACACCCACGAACGGGAAAGCAAGACCGGGCTTCGCAAAGGTCGAGAGCGCCGGCCAGAGCTTCGCACGGGTTTCCATCGCCTTGCGAACCCTCGCGCCATACTTTTCCGCATCCGGCGCCACATAGGAGACGAGCAGCGGAAGCATGACGAGGTTCGAGATGATCTTGAAGCCGAGACCGATCGAGGCCGTGATCGCGAGTTCCTGGATCATCCCGATCGGAATGATGTAGAGCGTCGCGAAACCGGCCAGCGTGGTCAGCAGCGCAATCGAACCCGGACGGAACAGGAAGGTGAAGGTCGCGCGCGCGGCAGCCATCTTGTCGAGGCCGACCGCCATTTCGGCGCCCACCATGTTGATCTGCTGCACGCCATGGCTCACGCCGATGGCGAATACGAGGAACGGCACCAGCACGCCCAGCGGGTCAAGACCGAAGCCGAGAATGTGCAGCAGGCCGAACTGCCAGACGAGCGAGCAGAGCGAGGCGCCAACCGTGACCGCGGTGAGAATCCACGAACGGCAATAGAGCCACATCGCAAAGCAGGTCAGGACAAAAGCGACCGCAAAGAAGCTGACCACCGAGGACGCGCCATCGGCAATGTCACCCGTGAGCTTGGCAAAGCCGACGATCTTCACGTCGGTCGTGTCAGACACATATTTGTCACGCAGATCCGTTTCGAGCCGTTCTGCGACTTCGAAATAGTCGAGGCGTTCCTGCGTCTCCGGATTGAAGTCCAGAAGCTCGGCGCGGATCATCGCGCCGCGGAAATCCGTCGAGACGAGACGGCCGACAAGGTCGGCGCGCAGCGTGTTCTGGAGAACCGTGTCAATATCTTCCGGCGTACCGGCAAAGTTGGCCGGGATAACGTCGCCCGCTTCAAGCCCTTCTTCCGTAACCGCAATGAAACGCGTGTTCGGCGTCCAGAGCGATGTCACCGTGTGACGGGCGATGCCGGGGATATAGAAGAGATCCTGCGTGATGTCGTTCAGCTTGTAGAGGAAGTCACGCTCGAAAATGTCGCCTTCCTTGTTCTCGAGAACAACGAGAATGCGGTTACCGCCACCGAAGCCCTCGGAATACTCGAAGAAGGTTTCGATATAGGGGTGGCCAATCGGCAGCATCTTCGTGAAGCCCGCATCCATGCGGAGCTGCGAAGCAAAAAAGCCCATCACAAGCGTGAAGGCCAGCAGAAGGATCAGGATCGGCGCACGCAGACCGAATACGAAATTTTCAATACGCTGCAAAATAACCTCCCCGTGGGATCGGCACCCTTTTGCAAGTTGAGTGCATCGAAGGTTTTTACGTTACGGCCGGAGCTTCGGCTCTTCTTTTCATTTTCTAGTGCAAATGGAACGACGCGTTCCTTTTGTGATGCCAGTGGCGACACACCACGGCTTTGCCTGTTCGGGCCGGTCTGGCGCTCGCGGGATAGCGCCTTTTTACGAATTTCGCAATCCAGCTCGCCGGACCAGTTCGCCGGGTACGGGCGGTTTCAATTATCACGACATGCCGCTTTGGCACAGCTTAATTGTGGAAAATTCGAAGCTGGCACCGGGTTCTTTATGACAAAAGCATTGAAACTGCATGTATTGTTGGAACAATCGGCGCTCATCTTGCTGACACGCTGCAGAACTCTTGGTTAATGCGGCCTGTCACTCCGCGAATGCTTGCGCGCCATGCCCGGCGCTACCGGTTGCCCTCGTCGTCCCCTTGATAGCTGGCTCAATGTGACATTTTGCAGCGCGGCAAGCTGCCGGATATTCCCCAAACCCATACCCATGATAAGGTTTTTGTAAGCTGGACATTCGGGCCGGGGCTGGAATGCCGAGGCCCGTTCTGCCGTCCGGCACCGAGGCAACCAATAACAAGGAAAGCTGGAAATGGCGGTATCGAGCGCGCCGGGCACCACCCCCCCAGGCACGATGACCCTGTCGGCATGGGCCGTGATGCTCTCTCTCATTGCCGGATCAATCCTATTCATCGCCATCGCCGCCAATGCGCAAGACGCTCCCATGGCAGTCCATGCCTGGATCTTCGTCTTTGCCTTTCTCGCAGGCGTCATGGCGATCGGCCAGCGCCATATGAATGCGACGAGCGGGCGGCCCCTTGCCGATGACGGCACGGGATATGCCGATGGCGTGGTGAAGGCCGGTGCCATTGCAACACTTTTCTGGGGCGTGGCCGGCTTCCTGGTCGGCGTCGTCATCGCCTTCCAGCTCACCTATCCGGCCCTCAACTTTGACACGGATTTCCTGAATTTCGGTCGGCTACGCCCGCTGCATACATCAGCGGTGATTTTCGCCTTTGGCGGCAACGCGCTGATCGCAACCTCCTTCTATGTCGTGCAGCGCACCTCCCGCGCGCGGCTTGCGGGCGACATCGCCCCCTGGTTTGTTTTCTGGGGCTATCAGCTCTTCATCGTGATCGCTGCCACCGGCTATCTGATGGGCGTCACCCAGTCCAAGGAATATGCCGAGCCGGAATGGTATGCCGATATCTGGCTCACCATTGTCTGGGTCACCTATCTCGCGGTCTTTCTCGGCACCCTCGCCAAGCGCAAGGAGCCGCATATCTATGTGGCGAACTGGTTCTACCTCGCCTTCATCGTCACCATCGCGATGCTGCATATCGGCAATAACCTCGCGATCCCCGAGACATGGAGCTCGTCCAAGAGCTATGCGCTCTTCCCCGGCGTGCAGGATGCGCTGATCCAGTGGTGGTATGGCCATAATGCGGTGGGCTTCTTCCTGACCGCCGGCTTCCTCGGCATGATGTACTACTTCGTGCCGAAGCGCGCGGAGCGGCCGGTCTATTCCTACCGCCTCTCCATCGTCCATTTCTGGTCGCTGATCTTCATCTATATCTGGGCGGGCCCGCACCATCTGCACTTCACCGCCCTGCCTGACTGGGCGCAGACGCTCGGCATGACTTTCTCCATCATGCTCTGGATGCCGTCCTGGGGCGGCATGATCAACGGGCTGATGACGCTTTCGGGCGCGTGGGACAAGCTGCGCACGGACCCCGTGATCCGTATGCTCGTCGTCTCGGTCGCCTTCTACGGCATGTCCACCTTTGAAGGCCCGGTCATGTCGGTGAAGGCCGTGAACTCGCTCTCCCACTACACCGACTGGACCATCGGCCATGTGCATTCCGGTGCGCTGGGCTGGGTCGCCTTCATTTCGTTCGGTGCGATTTACTGCCTGATCCCGTGGCTCTGGAAGCGTGAGCGCCTCTACTCGAACACGCTTGTGAGCTGGCACTTCTGGATCGCGACGCTCGGCATCGTTCTCTACATCACCTCGATGTGGGTGTCGGGCATTCTGCAAGGCCTGATGTGGCGTGCCTATGACGCGCAGGGCTTCCTCGAATATTCCTTCGCGGAAACCGTCGCGGCCATGCACCCCTTCTATCTGATCCGTGCCCTGGGCGGCGTGCTCTTCCTGCTGGGCGCACTCATCATGGTCTACAACTGCTGGATGACCATCAAGGGCCGCATCCGTGAGAGCGAGCCCCTCCCCGCCCGCGCGCCTGCCACTGGCGCAATGCCGCAACCCGCCGAGTGAGGAAATAAGGTCATGGCAAAATTCACACATGAAAAGATCGAGAAGAACTCGATCCTGCTCCTTGTCCTGACGCTCATCACGGTTGCGATCGGCGGCCTTGTCGAAATCGTGCCGACCTTCCTCATCAAGAGCACGATCGAGGATGTGAAAGGTGTGCGTCCCTACAGCCCGCTCGAACTGGCAGGCCGCAACATCTATATCCGTGAAGGTTGCTACAACTGCCACAGCCAGATGATCCGTTCGCTGCGCTCGGAAGTGGAGCGCTACGGGCACTACTCGCTGGCGGCGGAAAGCAAGTATGACCACCCCTTCCAGTGGGGCTCGAAGCGCACAGGGCCGGACCTTGCCCGTGTTGGCGGCAAATACTCCGATGAGTGGCACCGCCTCCACATGGCAGAGCCGCGCTCCGTCGTGCCGGAATCCGTGATGCCGGGCTACCCCTTCCTCGCAGAACGCGCGCTCGACTATCGCAACATCGAAAACGGTCTGCGCGCCCTCGCCCTCGCAGGCGTGCCCTACTCCGAGGACGCGATTGCAAATGCACGCGCCGACCTCGAAGCGCAGGCAACGCCGGACGCTGATACGGATGAGCTGATGCAGCGCTATCCCAAGGCGCAGGCCCGCGACTTTGACGGCAACCCGAAGATGATCTCCGAACTCGATGCCCTCATCGCCTATATGCAGATGCTCGGCACGCTCGTGGATTTCAACGCCTATGAGAACGCGGATTTCCGTCAGTAGGAGCGGCTTTTGGACAGCGGAACACTCTATGACGTGGTGAGGACATGGTTCGGCACAGCCGGACTCATCCTGATGGTGGCGCTCTTTGCTGCCGTGCTGGTCTATGCCCTGCGCCCGTCAAACAAAAAGACATTCGATCACCTTGCCGAACTTCCGCTCCGGGATGATGAACCGGGGGAACACGGCAAAGAAGCCGATAGCGGCAAGAAGGATACGGAGACCGGAGCATGAGCGAAAAGCACAAGGATGACGTGACCGGCGTTGAAACGACCGGCCACTCCTGGGATGGAATCCGCGAGCTCAACAACCCGCTGCCCAAATGGTGGATCTACACCTTCTACGCTACCATCGTCTGGTGCATCGCCTATTGGGTGGTGATGCCGGCATGGCCCTATATCACCAATGAGGGCTGGACTTACACGAAAGGCCTTATCGGCTATGAACAGCGCGAAGTGGTGACGGGCGAGCTTGCAGGCATTGTCGAAAGCCGCGCAGATGCCATGCTGCAGATTGCAGAAATGCCTCTGCGCGATGTGGCAGCCGATCCTGCCCTGATGGAACTTGCGCTTGCCGCCGGCCGCGCCGCCTTTGGCGATAATTGCGCGCCCTGCCACGGCTCCGGCGCGCAGGGCTTCAAGGGTTTCCCCAACCTCAATGATGATGAATGGATCTGGGGCGGCACGCTGGAAGACATCCAGTACACGGTGAACCACGGCATCCGCTGGGAAGCGAATGACGGCACGCGCCAGAACATCATGATGGCCTATGGCCGGGACGGCATTCTGAGCCGCGCGGAAATCTCCGATGTCGCGGAATATGTGCTCTCCCTTTCCGGCCGTTCGGAAAATGCGGAAGCCGCCACCCGCGGCAGCGAGATCTTCGCCACGCAATGCGTCACCTGTCACGGAGCCGACGGCACGGGCAACCGCGAACTGGGCGCCCCGAATCTCACCGATGCGATCTGGCTCTATGGCGGCGAGCGGGCGAACATCATTGAGTCCGTGTCAAACGGCCGCAGCGGCACGATGCCAGCTTGGGAAGGACGCCTGAGCGAGGCCACTATCCGTTCACTCACCCTGTTTGTGCATTCTCTGGGCGGAGGCGAGGAGTAAGCCTCTGCCCGGGGAGAAATCCTCGAGCAAGTAATGACCGATATCGCCCCCAACCTCGCCACACCACTGGAACGCCTTGCCGCCGAAGCTGCGGCAACAGCAGCGGGAAGAAATCCCCATGGCGAGGAAGGGGAGCGCTACACAGCCGTCAATTCGGAAAAGAACCGCCCGCTTTATGAGAGCCGGGTAAAAGTCTATCCGAAGCTGGTGCACGGCACCTTCCGCCGCCTCAAATGGCTCGTCATGGCGGTGACACTCACCATCTATTATGTGACGCCATGGCTGCGCTGGGAGCGCGGGCCCGGCCTGCCCGATCAGGCCGTGCTGCTCGATTTTCCCGCGCGCCGTTTCTACTTCTTCTTTCTCGAAATCTGGCCGCAGGAATTCTACTACGTCACGGGGCTGCTCATTCTGGCGGCGCTTGGCCTGTTTCTGGTCACAAGCGTCGCTGGCCGCGTCTGGTGCGGCTATGCCTGCCCGCAAACGGTGTGGACCGATCTCTTCCTTCATGTAGAGCGCTTCTTTGAAGGAGATCGCGCGGCGCGCATCCGCCTCGACAAATCGCCCCTGAGCTTCAACAAGATCGCGCGCAAGGTCGGCAAGCACATTGTCTGGCTTCTCATCGCCGTTGCGACGGGCGGTGCGTGGGTCTTCTACTTCGCCGATGCGCCAACGCTTGCCGCGCAGCTTCTCAGCTTTGAAGCGCCGCTTATTGCCTGGCTCTTCATCGCGCTCTTTGCCTTCACCACCTATCTTCTCGGCGCCATCGCGCGCGAGCAGGTCTGCATCTATATGTGCCCCTGGCCGCGTATTCAGGGCGCCATGTTCGACGAGGATTCGCTTCTCGTCAGCTACCGCGCCGACCGGGGCGAAAAGCGCGGACCGCACAAGAAGGGCACGAGCTGGGAAGGCCGCGGCGACTGCATCGATTGCGGCCAGTGCGTGGCTGCCTGCCCCATGGGCATCGATATTCGCGACGGGATGCAGCTTGAATGTATCCAGTGCGCGCTCTGCATCGATGCGTGCAACGAAATCATGGACAAGGTGGAGCGCCCGCGCGGCCTCATCACCTATGACACGTTCCGCAATCAGGAGCTTCGTCAGGCGGGCGAGACGCCGCGCGTCAACCTGCTGCGTCCGCGCACTGTTGTTTATACCATCGCCCTGACGCTGGTTGCCGCCGTCATGCTCTTTGCGCTGCTGAACCGCGCAACGCTGGAGGCGAATGTCATTGCCGATCGCAATCCGCTCTTTGTCACGCTTTCGGATGGCAGCATCCGCAATGGCTATCAGGTGAAGATCCTGAACAAGGAACATTCCGCCCGCAGCTACCGCATTTCCATCGACGGGCTTGAAGGCGCCGCCCTGACGCGCCCGGCCCTGACCGGCGAGCATGACGAGATTGTGAGCGTGAACCCTGATACGCTTGTCAATGCGCGCTTCTTTGTGAGCCTGCCCATCGACCGGCTCAAGCAGCTAGACAAGGGCGAGGCGGAGTTCACCTTCATCGTGACCGACATTGAAAACGGCACGACCGCAACGAAGAAGACCAGCTTCAAAGGCCCGATCAAATGACTGTACAGAACACCGATTATCACCCTTCGGGGAAATTCGGCCCGCTTACGGGGCGGCGTGTTCTTGCTGCTTTCATCTTGTTCTTCGGCATCATCTTCGCCGTAAACGCGCTGATGATCTGGCGCGCCCTTTCCACCTTTGACGGGGTGGAAGTCGAAGGCGCCTATCAGAAGGGCCGCGCCTATAACCACCTTCTGGAACGCATGGAGGCGCAGAAGGCGATGGGCTGGAAAAGCACCATCGAAACCGAATTGCTGGCGGGCGACGGCTATGAAGCCCTGCTCCGCGTTCGCTTTGAAACGGCGGATGGCGTGCCGCTTCAGGGCCTCGCCGTTCGGGGCGAGTTCTGGCGGCCCGTGACAAAGGGCGAGGACAGGGAAGCCATGCTGACCGAAACCGCCCCCGGCCTCTATACCGCGCGCTTCGACCTCGCCCATGCAGGCAATTGGCTGGTGCGTATTGCGGCCGAAGGCCCGAAGGGAGAGACTTTCGTGGAGGAGCAGCGCGTCATTCTTCGCAGCAAGGATGGGAAATGACGGAACTCGCCGCAGGCATCCGGGAACGGGCAGGGATCGACCCTGACATTTTCGTGCGCGAGACGCCGGAAGGCGAAGCGCGGCTCGACCTCGTTGTCGAGGGGATGCATTGTGCAGGCTGCCTTCGCAAGGTAGAAGGCGCGCTGAAAAGTCTCCCTGGCGTTGAATATGCCCGCGCCAATCTCTCAACCAAGCGCGTTGCCGTGCGCTGGCAGCCGACAAAGCTGCGCGCCGACGCGATCATCCGCGCGCTCGCTGATACAGGCTTCACCGCCGTTCCCTTCGATCCGAAGCTGCTCGGTACATTCGACGAAAATGAGGGACGCTTCCTGCTGCGCTCACTCGGCGTGGCGGGGTTTGCCTCCGCCAATATCATGCTCATTTCCGTCTCGGTCTGGTCGGGCCTCGTCACCGATATGGATGAGACGACGCGCTCCCTTTTCCATTGGGTGTCCGCGTTGATTGCGCTGCCCACCGTTGCCTATGCGGGCCAGCCCTTCTTCCGTTCCGCGCTGAAAGCCATTCGCGGCGGGCGAATGAATATGGATGTGCCCATCGCCCTTGCTGTCATTCTCGCCACCACGATGAGCCTCGTCCAGACCATCGTGAATGCGCATCACGTCTATTTCGATGCCAGCGTGACGCTGCTCTTCTTCCTTCTGATCGGGCGCTATCTCGATGTGCAGGCGCGGGCGAAAGCCTGCTCCGCGGCAGAAAACCTGCTCGGCCTGCGCGCAACGGCGGCAACGCTGATTGCGCCGGATGGCTCGCACCGCTCCGTGCCCGTGGAACATCTCGAACCCGGTATGAAAGTTCTCGTCGCGTCCGGCGCACGCATTCCTGCCGATGGCGAAGTGACAAGCGGCGTCAGCGAAATTGACACGAGCCTCGTTACCGGCGAAAGCATGCCAGCAACAGTGAAGCGCGGCGATGATGTTTTCGCGGGCACGCTCAATCTCGGCGCGCCACTCACCGTCACCGTCACCAAGCGCGACGACGACTCGCTGCTTGCCGAAATCGTGCGGCTGATGGAATCGGCCGAGCAGGGCCGCGCGCGTTATGTGCGCATCGCCGACCGCGCCGCGCGCTTCTATTCGCCCGCCGTGCATCTCATGGCGGCGGCGACGCTCATCCTCTGGTTTTCGCTTGGTGCGCATTGGGAAACGGCGCTCACCAACGCGATTGCTGTTCTCATCATCACTTGCCCCTGCGCGCTCGGCCTTGCCGTGCCTGTAGTGCAGGTCGTGGCGACGGGCCGCCTCATCCGGCAGGGTGTGCTGGTGAAAGCCGCAGACGGGCTTGAACGTCTCGCGCAGGTGGACACGATCGTCTTTGACAAAACCGGCACGCTGACGCTTGGCGAACCGCGCCTTGTGAATGGCGATGAAATCCCGGCGGATGCACTTGCGCTGGGTGCAGCACTTGCTTCCTCAAGCCGCCACCCGCTCTCTCTCGCCCTTGCCGACTATGCAAGAAGCCTCCCCGCGCAAGGGGCCGCGCCCGCCTTCACCGACATCACGGAAGTGCCGGGCATGGGCATGGAAGCACAGCTTGACGGACGCCTGATCCGCCTCGGCAATGCAGGCTTCACCGGCGCGGAAGCAAATACCGCGCATGGCGGCTCGGAAATCTGGCTCGCGCAGGAAGGCGCAGCCCCCGTCTGCTTCCGTTTTGAAGACACGCCGCGCCCCGACGCGAAGAAGGTCATCGCGGCGCTGAAGGAACGCGGCTTTGCGATTGAACTTCTCTCCGGCGACCGTGAACCTGCGGTGCGGCAGCTTGCGGATGATCTCGGGATCACGACATGGCATGCGGCTGCGCGCCCTGATGCAAAGATTGCGCGGCTCGAAGAACTCGCGAAGAAAGGCCACAAGGTTGCGATGGTGGGCGACGGGCTGAACGACGCGCCTGCGCTTCGCGCTGCTCATGTCTCTCTCTCCCCGGCAGACGCCGCCGATGCGAGCCAGACCGCCGCCGATTTCATCTTTCAGGGTGTGCCGCTTGCGCCCATCGTGGAGACGGTTGATGTCGCGCGGAAATCGCGCCGCCTCGTCTTTGAGAATTTCGGCCTCGCCCTGATCTATAACGCGATTGCCGTGCCGCTCGCCGTGGCAGGTTATGTGACGCCGCTCATTGCAGCCATTGCCATGTCGAGTTCGTCCATCATCGTGATCGTGAACTCGCTCCGCCTCAACCGCCGCAAGAAAGCGCAGCGCGATGCGCAGGCGTCTGCCCCGCGGCACGCAACCGCATGAGCATTCTCCTCTTTCTCATACCCGCCGCACTGCTGCTTGGCCTTCTCGGCCTCGCTGCCTTCATGTGGTCACTGAGAAGCGGGCAATATGACGATCTCGAAGGCGCGGCAGAGCGCATCCTTTTCGATGATGAGGACGAGCCGGAAGAAGACGGGAAGAACTAGCCTTCCGCCACCACGGCGCGATGCGCATGCCATGTGGCATGGCCGAGCAACGGAAAGATTACCGCAAGTCCCAGAAACCACGTCGCGATGCCGAAAGCGGTGAGCAACGCGATGATCCAGCCCCAGAGCAGCATCGGCCAGAAGTTCTTGCGCACGGCATTCACACTCGTGATGACGGCTGTGACCGCATCAATGTCACGCGCAAGAAGCAGCGGCACGGAAATCACCGAAATGGCGAAGACCGTGAAGGCGAGAACGCCGCCCGCCGCCGTGCCGATGGCGAGAAGCGCAAGTCCGCGCGGGCTGAGCAGTAGCATGGGCGCGAATTCCGAAAGCGGCGGAATGCCGACCGCGCCGTAAAAGATCGCAAAAATCCAGCCTGCAATCTGAAGCCAGATAATGAAGGCACCAGCAAGCATCCCCCCCACCAGCGCAAGCTGGGTGAGATTGCGGCTGGAGACAAAGATCACGTCCTTGAGCCTGACCCGCTCGCCCGCTTCCAGACGGCGGCTCACCTCATAAAGCCCCACGGCCAGCATCGGCCCGACAAGCAGGAACCCCGCACCGAAAACCGGCAGCAGCGCACTGGCCCCGCCAAGGAAAAGCAGACCCGCAAGAAGGATCGACACGAAAAGGAAGGTTGAGCCATAGGCAAGGCTGATCGCCGGCACGGCGCGCATATCCGCCCAGCCCGCCTCAAGCCAGCGCCAGGGCTGGTCCGCCCTGACCCTCACGATCACAGGGGCTCCTCCCTCCGCATGCGCAGTACCGTCCGCCTCAGCCATCAGGCTCATCGTCCGCTCCTCCCAAAGCAAACTGCAAGGGTTGATGCTAAACGGCGATAGTCCTCCCGTCCAAGCGAGAAATTCTCTCGAAGACGTGAAGCGCCAGCCAGCCCCTTTGGGCTTAAAATCGCTCATGATCCAGTTTGGGGGCATCCCGAAGGAGATACCGGGCGTGAAACAGAAGCTGCTCACCTTCCTTTTCGCGGTTCTTGCCCTGGCAGGCGCACCCGCTTTTGCACAGGCGGAAGAAGCCGTTGCCGTCTTCGCGGGCGGCTGCTTCTGGTGCATGGAGCCACCCTTCGACAAGACAAAAGGCGTGCTCAGCACCACCTCCGGCTATATTGGCGGCGAGACGCCAAACCCGAGTTATGAGGAAGTTTCAGGCGGCGGCACCGGCCATATCGAGGCGGTGAAGATCACCTATGACCCGGAAAAGGTGAGCTATAGCGACCTGCTGCACATCTTCTGGCGGAATATCGATCCGCTGCGCGAAAACGCCCAGTTTTGCGATGAAGGCGCGCAATATAGCAGCGCCATTTTCTATCTCGACGAGACGCAGAAGAAAGAAGCCGAAAGGTCGAGACAGGAACTGGAAGCCTCTGGCCGCTTCTCGAAACCCATCGTCACCGCAATCCGCGAGGCCACCGCCTTCTACCCGGCGGAGGAGTATCATCAGGACTATTACCTGAAGAACCCGGCCCGCTACACTTACTATCGCTGGCGCTGCGGGCGCGACGCGCAGCTCAGACGCCTTTGGGGAGACGAAGCGGGCAAACATTGAGCGGGGCTTTGAGGAGGCACCGATGATGTCACGACGCATGTTTCTGGGCGGCACAGCGGCGGCCGCAGCCCTCGCCGCATTCGGCTTTGCCTTCCGCGGTGGCGGCGCAGGTGCCGCGCAGGAAGTCTTCGAGATCACCAAATCCGACGCCGAATGGAAACGCGCGCTGACACCGGAGCAATATCGCGTGCTGCGCGGCCAGGGCACGGAGCGTGCAGGCAGCAGCCCCCTCGACCGCGAGAAACGGGCGGGGCTTTTCCACTGCGCGGGTTGCGGCCTCCCCGTCTTTTCATCTGAAACAAAGTTTGACAGCGGCACGGGCTGGCCGAGCTTCTATGCCCCGCTCGACAATGCCATCGGAACATCTGAAGACCGGAGCCTCTTCGTCACGCGCACAGAGGTGCATTGCCGCCGCTGTGGCGGTCATCTCGGCCATGTGTTTGATGACGGTCCGCCGCCAACCGGCAAACGCTATTGCATGAATGGCGTTGCGATGCGCTTCATCCCGGCTGACGCTTGAGCGCCTGAACCGCATCCTCAAGCGCGCGGAGAAAACGCGAGCGGTCCTCCTTCGAAAAGGCAGCCCCGCCGCCCTTGGCCGCGCCTGTTTCCCGCAGATCGCGCATCAGTTCGCGCATGGCGAGCGCCATGCCGATACTGTCCTTCGTGAAGGGCCGACCATCATGGCCGAGCGCGGCAGCGCCCTTTTCAAGCGCTCGCGCGGCAAGCGGAATATCGCCCGTTACCACAATGTCGCCCGCACCTGCCCGCTCGGCAATCCAGTCATCCGCAACATCCGGCCCGGCAGGCACAGTCACATGCGCAACCAGCGGATGACGTGACGGGCGCAGGCCCCCGTTGCTGACAATATGGACCTGAAGCGCGTGACGCTCAGCCACCCGCACAACCTCTTCCTTCACCGGGCACGCATCGGCGTCAACATAGATTTCGGTCATTCCTCTCCCGGATACCCTTCCACAATTGTTCTGCTGCTTTCACATGCGCGCAATGATAGCTTCCCGTCGTGAGTGAAACTTCAGAAAAATCCGGCGCGAGGCTGCGCACTGCCATTATCGGCAGCGGACCTGCGGGCCTTGCCGCGGCAGAGCGGCTTTGCGAGGGGACAGATGTCCACCTCTTCGAAGCCATGCCCTCGCTCGGTCGAAAGTTTTTGCTCGCGGGCAAGAGCGGCCTCAACATCACGCATGGCGAAGCCTTCGAACGATTCCTGACACGCTTCGGATCTGCCCGCGCAAGACTTGAACCTGCCCTGACGCGCTTTCCTCCAGAGGCGATACGCGACTGGGCAACCTCTCTCGGCATTGAAACCTTTGTCGGCAGTTCGGGCCGTGTCTTCCCCACCGCCATGAAAGCCTCGCCGCTGCTGCGCGCCTGGGTGCGGCGGCTCACGGAAAAGGGCGTCACCTTCCACACGCGCCACCGCTGGAGCGGGTGGACCGACGATGGCGCCCTCCGCTTCGAGACACCCGACGGCAACGTCACCTTCCGCGCCGACGCAACCGTGCTCGCGCTGGGCGGCACAAGCTGGCCGCGCCTTGGCGCGGATGGCGCATGGACACGACTGCTTGCCGAACGCGGCATCGACATCGCGCCTTTTCGTCCTGCCAATTGCGGCTTCGATGTGGAATGGAGCGCGCATATGAAAGAGCGCTTTGCGGGCGCGCCGGTGAAATCCGTCACCCTCTCTTTCAATGGCGGAAGCGCGCGCGGTGATTTCGTCATCAGCGAGAGCGGCATAGAGGGAAGCCTCGTCTATGCCTTTTCTGCCGCGCTCCGCGATGCGCTGGAAAGAGAAGGAGAGGCAAAACCCGAACTCGACCTTGCGCCGGACCGCGACCTCGCGCGTCTTGAAAGCGCCCTCGCAGCCCCGCGCGGGCGCGCCTCTCTCTCAAATCATCTTCGCAAGAGGGCGGGCATTGACGGCGTGAAGACCGCTCTTCTCCGCGAGCTTGCCCCGCCAGATGTTTTCAGTGATCCGCGCCAGCTTGCCTATGCCATCAAGCATCTCGCGCTACCGCTGCAACGCCCGCGCCCCATTGACGAGGCGATCAGCGTGGCAGGCGGTGTTACGCTTGATGAACTTGACGAAAACTGGATGCTGAAAAAGCTCCCCGGCATTTTCGTTGCGGGCGAAATGGCAGACTGGGAAGCGCCGACAGGCGGCTATCTCATCACGGCCTGCCTCGCAACGGGCCGCGCCGCCGGTGACGGCGCGGCGTCATGGCTCAGGCGTTCTTGACAAGCATTCCGCCATCAACCGGAATCGCAACCCCGTTGAGATAGGAAGAAGCGGGCAGCACGACGCTCAGCGTCACATGCGCCACTTCTTCCGGGAAACCATAGCGGCGAAGCGGCACGCGGCGCTTGGCAAAGATTTCCTTGTGCTCATCCGGTATTTCGGCCGTGATGCCGGTGCGGATCGGACCGGGACAGATGCAGTTCACTGTTATGCCTTCGCGGCCAAGCTCCACCGCCAGCGCGCGGGTGAGACCGATCACGCCGTGCTTCGCCGCCACATAGGTGGAATTGCCCGGCGTTGCGCCGAAACCTTCCGTGGATGCCACATTGACAACGCGCCCTTCGCCGGAACGCTTCAGCAACGGCAATGCGGCGCGCACGAAACGCATATGCGCCGTCAGCATCACATCCAGCGCGAGATTCCACGTCTTCTCATAGTCGTCTTCGCCAATGCCGTGAAAGGTCGCAAGCCCCGCATTGTTGACGAGAATATCGAGCCCGCCGAAACGTGCTTCGACTTCCTTCACCACACGGATAATGCCTTCGCCATCGGCGACATCAAGCGCCCAGCCTTCCGCCTCGCCGCCCTCGGCGCGGATTTCGGCCACAACCGCATCCACTCGATCCTGCTTCAGATCGATCACGGCAACTTTCGCGCCTTCACCCGCAAACACATGCGCGGTCGCCCGCCCCATGCCGCTCGCCGCCCCCGTGACAAGCGCAACCTTGCCCGCTATCGAGCGGCTGAGTTTCCTGATCGGCTCCATGTCTCCGTCTCCCCTGTTTGAATTTCTTGTGGGAAGAGACTAGCAAAACCCGCCCTGTGCGACAGAGACAAAATCCGGCCGGGGGAGACGCTGCGGAAACCCCCTGGACTCAGCTACTCCAGCGTAAAAGCGATCTTCAGCTTCACCTGATAATGGCCGATCTTGCCGCCTTCGATATGGCCGCGTGTTTCCACGACTTCAAACCAGCGAAGCTCGCGCAGCGTTTTGGATGCCTTGTTGACCGCATTTGCAATCGCATCCTCGATTCCCGTTGCCGACGAACCGACAACTTCGGTGATCTTGTAAACATTGTCGCTCATGCCATGTCCTCCTTATTGCCTGCCTGTCGCAATGAAACTGGAGCGGCGGGCAGGCAAGGCAAGGCCGGGAGAACCGTTAAAGCATGGTCAACCCCGCCCATGTTTGGCAGACTGACAGAACCGGCACCGGGCATGCGCTTCAGGGATCAATCCGATGACAGCTCCCTATCGTCTTTTTCTCCTTGTTCTGCTTGCCCTTGTCGGCGCGGCGCTGCCGCTTGTCGGATTGCACGGACAGGAGGAAAAGCCGGACGCTGCGCCCGGCCTCGTTCTCGTCTCTACCGTGAAGGGCGCGATCAGCCCCGCCACCGCCAAGCAGATCACGGACGCGATAGCGCTCGCAGAAGAGCGCGAGGCGGAGCTTCTCGTCATCCGCCTCGACACGCCGGGCGGCCTTGTCACCTCCACGCGCGACATCATCACCGCCATTCTCGGCTCGAAAGTGCCCGTGGCTGGCTATGTCTGGCCCGCAGGCGGCCATGCGGCGAGCGCGGGCACCTTCATCATCTATGCGACAGGCATTGCCGCCATGTCACCCGGCACGAATATCGGCGCCGCAACGCCTGTGATGATGAGCGGCAGCACCGCCCCCCTGCCGGAGCAGCCGCGCCGCCCCGCTGAGGAAGACGGCGCGCGCAGCACACCTTCGAACGAGGAAGCGCTTTCAAAGAAAGCGACGAATGATGCCGTCGCGCTCATCCGCTCGCTCGCCGCCACGCATGGCCGCAATGCGGACTGGGCCGAGAAAGCCGTGCGCGAGGGAGAAAGCCTCAGTGCACAGGATGCAGTCGAGAAAGGCGTGGTGGAGGTGCTTGCAAGCGATCTCGACACGCTGCTCCGCGAGATCAACGGCCGCACCGTCGTGACCGCTGCCGGTGAACACACGCTCAATACGGCAGATGCCGAGGTCGAGCATGTGGAGCCGGGTTTTCTCGTCGAGATGCTCGCCCTCATCGCCGACCCGAATGTGGCCTTCCTGCTGATGATGATCGGCATTTACGGCATCATTTTCGAACTCTCGAATCCCGGCAGCATCGGCCCCGGCATTCTCGGCGCGATCAGCCTGTTGCTTGGACTTTATGCGCTGAACCATCTTCCGCTCGACTATGCGGGCGTCGCTCTCATCGTGCTTGGCCTCGTGCTGATGGGTGTGGAGGTTTTCACACCCACATTCGGCGTGGCGGGCTTTGGCGGGCTTGTCGCCTTTGTTCTCGGCGCCGCCATGCTGATCGACAGCGACAATCCCGACTTCCGTCTCTCCTGGTGGACCATCGCCGGAACCGCGATTGCGAGTGCAGCCTTCATCTTCTTCCTGATCGGCTACACGCTGCGCGCGCTGAAGCGACCCGTACTTACCGGCATCGAAGAAATGATCGGCGCCGAAGCCCGCGTGCTCGACTGGGAGAATGGCAGCGGCTTCGTTCATGTGCGCGGCGAACGCTGGCGCGCAACCGGACCTGTTGAACTCGCCCCGCAATCAACCGTTCACGTCGAACGGGTGGATGGCCTGACCCTCATTGTGAGATAGGCCGCCAACACCCGAAGCAGGAAGGAAGGCCCCTCATGGGAGGTTTCGCACTCTATATTCCACTGGCGGTCTTGCTGATCGCCTTCTTCTTCTCCGCCGTCAATGTCTTGCGTGAGTATCAGCGCGGCGTCGTTTTCACGCTGGGCCGCTTCACCCGCGTCGCGGGGCCGGGCCTCATCCTCGTCATCCCCGTGATCCAGCAGATCGTGCGCGTTGATCTGCGCACCTTTGTGGAAGACGTGCCGACACAGGATGTCATTTCGCGCGACAATGTGTCGGTGAAGGTAAATGCGGTTCTCTATTTCCGCATCGTTGATCCCGAAAAAGCGATCCTCAATATCGAGAACTACATGGAGGCGACAAGCCAGCTTGCGCAGACAACGTTGCGTTCCGTGCTCGGCAAGCATGAACTCGATGAAATGCTGGCAGAGCGCGACAAGCTCAATGCCGATATCCAGCTCATTCTCGATGAGCAGACCGATGCCTGGGGTATCAAGGTAGCCAATGTAGAGATCAAGCATATCGATATTGATGAAAGCATGGTCCGCGCCATCGCGAAGCAGGCAGAGGCCGAGCGTCTCCGCCGCGCGAAGATCATCAATGCGGAAGGCGAGCAGCAGGCCGCCGAAAAGCTGGTGGAAGCAGGACGCATTCTGGCGGGCGATTCCCGCGCGATGCAGCTTCGCTATTTTGCGGCCCTCCACGACATAGCCGGAGACAAGTCGAACACCATCGTCTTCCCCCTGCCGGTGGATATGGCCGACGCGCTCAAGACCCTTCGGGGCTAGAGACGATTTCCCTCCAAAGAGGTTCCGTCTCCGCTCGCGCAGCAGCGCTACATCGCCCGATAATGCAACCCTCTACAACGGCCGGTATCTGATTGATACCGGCCGCAACAGGGGGGGCGGGATGATGATCGACGTGACACTCCTTTGAGCAGCGCGCACCGCGCTGCCGCGATGTTCCGCTCCCCGGCCATCCACCTGCCTGTTTCCTGACGGGCGAGTGCTTTCCATCACGAAGGAATATTGCGCATGACACATGCCACAACTCCGCGCGCCCTGCGCACTGAAATCAACCTGTCCCACGCCATTCTCATCGCTGGAGCACTGGTCGCCCTGGCCATTCTGGTCGGCGCATGGGCATCATCCGGCCATGAGCCTTCCATCATCGCCAATCCGCAAGGCGGCGTCTGGATCAAGAAGGACGACACGCTCTTCATCTGCCGCGCAAGCCAGAAAGGCCCGGCCCCTTGCATCAATCTCGCTGATGGCTCGACCACCACCTTTGCCGACCTCGCCCGCTGAGCGAGCATCAGAAATGAAAAGGCGTCCCGGAGAAATCCGGGACGCCTCTTCTTTTGCGTGAAAGGCGGGATCAGAAGGCGAAGCGCAGTGCCGCCGCAACCGCCTGTTCGTCATAGTCGCTTTGCAGCTCGGCATCATAGGTGACACGGAAGCTGAAGCGATCCGACACTTCCCAGGTCACGCCTGCGCCGACACCGTAGGACACATCATCCCGCGGCGTGGTGCGCGTGGTGAAAGCACCGCCGCCGACCACATTGCCGGTGAGCGCCTGATCCGGGTCAGCAAGCTCACCCAGCAGCTTCACACCGAACTCCGGCACGATCTTCCCGCCGCTTTCAAGCGGGTGGCTGTAGCGGAGGTTCACGCCGGCAACTGCACGGAGCGATTCCACCGTCTGGCTGTCCACGCTGATGGGCAGCGGGCCGGTCTCCGTATAGGCGTCAATATCGACGCGGTTGTAGCGCAGCCCGGCATTGGGCGTCACATCCCACTGGCCGAAGGTGAACATCTTCCCGGCTTCCATGCGGGCAACGAACTGGTTGCCATCATAATCCGCGACATTCACACCGCCGATGGAACGGCGACGGCTTTCATACTCATTCATGCCGTAGCCAAGCGCGCCATTCACATACCAGTCACCGGGCCGGTAGGTCACATATGCCGTGACGCCATAGCCGCTGATATCATTGGAGGAATTGGCACCCGCGCCATTCTCTTCGACATCAGAGGCGATGTAGAAGCCGCTGATGCCCACACGCGTATTCGGTGCGACCTCGCCATCGATACCGGCGGTGATACCCCAGCTATCGGCATCAAAGCCGTTCACATTGCCCGGCGTGAACTTCGCCCGCGAGGCACCGGCACGGCCCCACACGGCCCACTTGCCATCGCCACCCAGCACGGCATCGCCCGCTGCGAGGCCGGTTGTGCCGTTCTGTGCGACGGTGAAGCCACCACCCGACAGACGATCCATGATCATGTCATAGATGAGATCGGTTGAAGTGATGGTAGCCGAGCTGCTGCCATTCGACTCTTCAGGCACCGTATCCTTGATTGCCTTGAGCAGGGCTTCGCGTTGCTCCTCTTCGGTTTCGAAGCTCGAGATCCACTGCACCAGCGGGCTGGTGAGCGGCTGCGTCGCCAGATAGACATCAAGCGCATCGGCGATGGCGAGTTCATTCGGCGTGTACTCGGCATCATCTGCCGTGTCGAAGGCTGTTTCCTCGATCTGGACGCGGAGGAAGAGTTCATCCGCTGAACCCGTTTCGATGATGTCGCCATTCATCACCTTCTCGAAGCGGAAAAGGAAGGTGTTATCCTCAACCACGGCGCCATTGTCGGTAACGCCGTTCTCTTCATGCGCATAGGCGATGAGAATATCCTCGCCGACCGATGCTTCGATATTGCCGGTCACATCCGCGAAGATCGTCGCACCTTCGGCAAAGGTGACGGTGTTGCCGCTCACGACACCGGCCGTGGTGTCCTGAACGCGGGTGAAGAAGAGGCTGTCCTCGCCGAAGAACACATCACCCGTGGCCGCGAAAAAGCCGCCAAGCCCGATATCGAGCGTGCCGAGCACGGAGACGGTTGCCGCTGCAAGGTCGGCACCGTTTTCCGTGGTAGCGAGAACCGCGTCCTCACCGACATTAATCTCGCCGTCCTCGTCCCGCGTATGGATGCCGACGCCATCAAGCACCAGACGTCCGCTCTCAAGATCGACAGTGTCGAAATTGGAGATTGCCCAGCCTTCGATACCGTCATCGAGAATGATCTCGTCATCATGCGCGAAGGTGAGCGCGGCAAAGGCGTCCGCAGGCGGCGGAGCGAAAATCTGGATCTCGCCCGCAGTAGCGTGGATACCCTTGCCAAGGACGACCCCTTCACCGGACACAAGCACATCATCATGCCCGTCACCCGTGTGAACCGCGCCCGTCACCGTGCCGCCATCAATCACGATCGTGTCATCGCTGTAGCCGAGCGAAGTATCAAGATTGCCGGTGATGACACCCGTGTTGAGAACATAGGTTTCGCCGGCATAGCCATACTCGCCATCGACCATAACTTTCACATCGCCGGTGATCTCGCCATGGTTCACGATGGAGGCGTATTCGGCCGCAGAGGCATAGATTGCGACGCCATCCTCCGAGGCGATGAGGCCGTCTTCCATATTGGTGATTTCGACCACCGGACCGCTGGCACGGAGCGCGTCCGCGTCATCGCCACTCGCCTGAATGGTGCCGGAGTTCTCCACAATCGTGGTCAGCGGGCTGCCCGACGAAATCACGACCGCATGTGCATCCTCACCATATGTCTGAATGGTGCCGCTGTTCTCGAGAATGGCCGTATCGCCATCGATGCGGGCGCCATGCGCATCATCGCCATGCGTGATGATGAGACCGCTGTTCACCAGGGTGGCGGTGCCGTCAAAAGCCCGGACCTCGACACCATGGGCATTGTGACCATAGGTGACGACGCTTGCGACCAGATCTTCACCGTCTTCATCTTCTTCATCAGCAAAGAGGGTGATATTGCCAACACTCGCATCGGCGTTGGAGAAGGCTCCGATACCAACTGCCCAGTCACCGTAAGTGGTGATGTTGGCACCGATATTCCCGGCAAACGCATAACCGCCGATCCAGCTCTCCACCTCGCAATCATAATAACCGTCGGCGCTGGCAAGGAGGCCGGTCGCCTCATCGCCATGCGTGACGATGCTGGAGGAATAGCTATTCCCCGCATAGGCAGAGCCGGCTTCACTGAAGGCTGCAACACCGGCTGCCCCCGCGCCCTGCGTTGTAACCTGCGAGCCGAGAGCGCTCACCGCAAAGGCGATGGCACTTCCGGACGCGCTGGCAACAACACCATGCGCTTCTGTGCCGGAATAAACATCGCCGTAATTATCGGTAAGGCCGGTCGTCACTTCGCCATAGATATTGGCTGCAATCGCAAGACCCCTGGCGGCGACGGCGGCGACGCCTACGGCGTCGTCACCTGTGGTTACGATGGTGGAACGGAAAGCGCCGGGGCTGTCAGGCTCCCCTTCAGGAAGATGATCCTCAAGGAACCCGAAAACGTCGGAGAGGGAGTCGTAGTTGCCCCCGTGGAACACTTCTGAGAAATGCGAGACAAGCCCAAGCGGCGCACCGTTCAGCGCAACCGCGATCCCGCCTTCGTCTTCATGCGGGGAATCATCACCAAGGCCTGTCATGGCAACGACGCCATGCGAGTCCTCGCCCTCGGTCCTGACCGTACCACCGAGCAGGTTGAAGGCGATTGCATTGCCCCCTTCCGCCATGGCCATGACGCCCACGGCATCATCGCCATGGGTCTCAATCAGTCCGATATTGCCTGCAACGGCATGGCCGTCACGATGGATCAGGACTTCTTCCGGCGCATAGATCGTGTAGGTATCGCTCCCCGCCGTTACGACGAGCCCGTCTGCACGATCACCCGATGTTTCGATCGTGCCGGAATTGAGACCCACGGCAAGCCCGGATTCCGTTGAAACGATGATGCCCTTCGCCTTCTTGCCCGAGGTTTCCACCGTGCCCGAATTGAGAACAACGGCTTCCTCCGCAGCAAAAACTTCAATGCCATGCGAGCGCATGCCATGTTTCCAGGAATTCTCGCCCGTGATGATAGTGCCGTCATTGATGACGACGGCGCGGCCGCTTTCGACATCGACCGAAAGGGCCGCCGTCTTCTTACGATGCGATGTGATCAGCTTTTCGTTGAGAACATAGGCATACTCATCCGCGTCAATATCGACATTGCCGTGGATGTAACCCTCATTGTGGAGGCTCGCCTCAAACGCATGATCAACGCGGATCGCATCGCTCCAGCGCGAATAGACCAGGCCGAACGTGTCAGAATAATAGCCTTCAATCCGCTGATTGTGGATTTGAACGCTTGGCCCGGAAGCGACGATGCCGGCACCGCCATTGCCTTCAGCGGCAATAATGCCTGAATTGTCGATAATGGTTGTCGCGGGTGCATCGGAGCGCGCTACGACACCATGGGCATTTTTGCCGTAAGCGAGGATCAGGCCCGTATTTTCGAGCGTCACCGTATCGCCGGAGATGTCCACACCATGGCCACTCTTGCCTCCCGTCACGATAACACCATGGTTGACGACATTGATGGTCTCACCATCCGCCCCAATGCCCGCAGACTTCTTGCCTTCGGTTGTGATGGTGCCGGAGTTGACGATCATGCCCCACCCGTCCTGCACACTGGCGGAAATGCCATCCGACTCCTTGCCGGATGTGCTGATCGTGCCCTCATTAATGACAATGGCAGTGCTGGAATAGCCGCCGGCGACAACGATGATGCCAGCCGCCTCGTTCCCTGTTGTTTCGACAGACCCGTTATTGGTCACAAAGGCATGATATCCGCCGCCCGCATAGATGCCGGTGGCGTGCTCGCCCGCAGTCAGAATATGGGCTTCGTTCCAGACATCGGCGCCGTTCCCCGAAACGGCGGAGATGCCATAGGACCAGTCGCCCTTGGTTGCGATCCAGCCCTCATTGACGACCGAGGACGTGCCGCCTTCATACTCGTCGGATGCGGTCGCTGCCAGAATACCGTGCGATGCTTGCGCGTTGGTGACAACCGTTCCCTGATCCGAATTCAGCACATAGGTGCTGCCTGATTGCGAGAAGAGGGAGATACCGTGGTGGAGATAACCACCATAGACCCACTCATGATGCTCGCCGTCATAGTAAGGATTGTCGCCTGTCGCGATCGACCCGTAGTTGCGAACATCAAGATCGCCGTCGCCAACAATCAGCAGGCCCGCATTGTCCATATCATGGGCGGAGGTCTGACCCGTCGTGTCGATGCTCGCGCCTGAGCCCAGAACGACTGTCAGGTCTTCCACGGAGTCCTGATAGATCGCGTCGTTGAACGATCCCGTGCAGATGACGGTGGAGTTTATTTCGGAGCACGAGCCCGCCCTGGCGCTTCCCGTTCCCATAGCGCCTACAGCAATGATCGATGCGCCGGAAAGAAGGGCCGCAGCCACAAGCCGCTTCACCCC
>Ga0207868_1000570_pt1 | contig 36441 bp, 27 predicted proteins | sample Passage237B_FD_187370 | JGI IMG/M metagenome (GOLD analysis project Ga0207868, IMG submission 187370) | Cellulose adapted compost microbial communities from Newby Island Compost Facility, Milpitas, CA, USA - Passage2 37B (SPAdes) (version 3) ... | reverse complement strand
CCTGCGCCACCGAGGGCGATCGGCCTTCGGTGGCTTTGAGGGTCAGCTGATACTGCAGGAATCGAGCCGGCGGGCTGGTGACCTTCACGCGGCGGGGCGTCAGCGGATCAGCATCGGGGTCGTGAGTCAGGACCTGCGGTTCAGACCACGCCGACCACGGGCCTTTCTCGGGATCGTTGAGATTGCCACTGCGGGTCTGGACGGTAACTGTCGCACCGGCCGGGATATCGGCCACGATGTTCATCTGCCCGAACAGGCTGATCTGCGAGGCATCCATCACCACGCTGGTGAAGGTGCCTTCCTGAGCCACGCTGGGCGAGACCAGCGAGAGGGTAGCGGGGTTGGCGGTGGCCAGCATCATGTCGCCATCGGGCCCGGGCAGGATCGCGGTGATCTGCTGGGGTTCGAGCTTGAGCAGGCGCGTGGTTTCGCCCGACGCGGGGTTCACACGGAAGAGCCTGCCTTCGTTACCCGTAGCGATGAGCAGTGAGCCATCAGGCAGCCCGGCGATGTTGAGGATCATCACCGATTCTCTAAATACTTCAGAGACAAAGCCATCGGCCGAGATGCGGTAGACGGCGTTACCCTGCTTGGCCGCGCCGCTGCCACCCATGGGGCGAGGGCCACCCGACGGGCTGCTGCCTGCGGGACGACGGGCGATACGCTGACCACCCGGGCCCGCCTGGAGCGAGCCGGTGCGGCGGGCTTCTTCCAGACGCTGGCGGATGACCTGACGCAGTTCATCCCGCTGGGCGGGGGTGGGCTGCGGGGCGTCAGTCGAAGCACCGGCCTGGAGGGCCTGGGCCTGATGCTGACGCAGCTGCTGGATCATCGGGTCGGCGACTTCGCCGTTAACCTGAGCAGGGGCCTGAGGCTGCGGCTCCTTGTCCTTGGGGGCGTCGGGCCTGGCCTCTGCAGGCGGCTCAATAGGCTTGGGCTGCGGGGCGACGTCGGGCAGGTCGCCGGGCTTGGGAGGCTCGGCCGGGGCGTCAGGCTGCTGGGTCGGAGACTGGGCAGGAGCTTCCTCCACTGCAGGACGACCCTGACCACCCTGCGATGCAGCTTCGAGCCTGCCAGGACGGGCCTGGTCCGCGTCGGAGGTGCCCACGTAGAGCGTGCCATCCTCGCTGACCCACAGGGCCCCGATTTCAGGCTCATCGGCGTCGTAGAGCACGTAAGCGCTTGCAGGGCCGTCGGTATTCTCCGTGACGCGGTAGACCAGCCCGTCGGTATCTGAGCCGACGTAGATCTGGCCATCCTTCCCCAGAGCCAGGCAGAGCAGGTTCGACTGCTTGGTCGCCAGAAGTTCAGTAATGACAGGTTTATCCGAGGCGGAGAGGTCCACCTTCAGCAGCTTGCCCTCGGTGCCCGTGGCCACGTAGGCGATCTGTCCACGGAGTTTGAGATCCCACACATAGCGGGTGTCAGGCAGGTCGACGAGGGTGCGAAGGGTGTTGTCCTTCTCGAGCACGGCCAGTCGGCTGGTTTCGCCGCTGATGCCCACGATGATCTGGCCCTGCGGGGTCAGATCGAGGGTGAAGATCTGCTCATTATCGAGCTTGAGCAGTTCGGTGACCTTGTCACCCTGACGCTGAAGCAGCCTGCCTTCGGGGCCTGCGGCGATGTAGATGTCGCCTGTGCTGGTGGCCTGCAGGTCGTAGATGATGGTGGCTTCAGCAGGCATTTCACTGAGGGTGCTGCTGCTGGCAGCGAGCTTCACATCGCCCAGATTGGTCACCACGGCGTTTTCGGTTTTGCCTGCGGTGAAGTCGGCTTCGGAGTTGTGGACCCACTGGCCGGGGTGTACAGCCTGAGCGGGCAGAGGGTTATGGAACAGGCCGGCCGCTGCGGCGCACGCCGCCCAGAGCAGGACAGCTTTGCGCCCGGGCTTGGCAAGCGACAGGCCGGTGGTTCCACGGTTAACTTTCGTCTGAGAGTGACGCATGGCTATTCCTTCGTATCGCAGCGGGCTGCGAGGGTCATTTCGTGGTCAGCAACACAGCAGACAGGGTGAGGGATCAGGGCGTGGTCTGAGTCAGTTCGCGCGAGCGGCGGACATGTACGCCCATGGAGAGCACCCCGTCGATTACCTGATCCGTCTCGAACTTCTTGGAAATCCATTCCTGATAGGGCACGGTATGCGAACTGGCTGAGCCGGTGAGCAGAGCCTTGCGGCTGGAAGGCAGGCGGGGCATCTCCTGATGACCAACCGCCAGCCCCTGTTCATTGGACTGCAGGATCAGGTAGATGGCCGAGGTATCGGTTTCCATCACCTGCTTGATGTAGTTGAACAGCGAGTTAATGTCGGTCGGGGCCGAGAGATGCTGGCGGGTTCCCAGCAGCATGCCCGTGTAGGTCTGGCCGCTGCCTACGACCAGCTGATAGTCGCCATCGGGCAGCGAATCGGGCACGCGGATGGACAACTGCTGGCGATACTGCTGGCCGCCATAAGGCTGCAGCCAGAGGTTGACCACCACATCGTCACCGGGCGCCACCACAGGCTGGCTGATGGTGCCCCGGGTCAGCGATGCGACTTTCACCTGAGGTTCAATGGTCGCGGTCAGATCGATGGATTCAATCTGACGGGATTCAAAGGGGTTGCTGGACATCATCGCCAGCGGAGGCAGGATCTGCATTGCCAGGGCGACCGGATCGGCCATGGGGATCATGGTGTCGATCCGGATCTGCTGTTTGTCATTGAAACGCAGCGTTCCCTGAACGCGCATGGTGTTGAGTGCGGGCGGGTTCTGGACCGCCGAGACACTCTGCATCGCCACGATGGCGCTGAGCACCGGCGTGAGCGACTGATGATGTGCAACGCGATAGCGATACACCGCTTCCTGCTGGTTCGGCATACGAATGCGCACATTCACCGGCGAGGAGTTGTAGGCGTTACGGTTTGAGCCGACGACCGCAGCCTGTTCGTCACGCAGGAGCGTGCCCTTAAGTTGCAGGCTGCCACCGAGTTTGAAGCTGGCCACGAGCGTGGGCATGACCATGTGCACGTAGCCTGTGGCCATGGGAAGAGCGGTGCTGCCATCGCCAAACATGGCGTGGCCGAATCCCATTACATCGCCTTCGGTGGTCAGAGCAGTAACGGTTCCTGAAGCGGAGAGGTCGGCGTCACCCCAGGCCAGAGGAACCGACAGCACACTGCCCGGCGCGAACTCGACGGCGTCAGGATCCACCTCCACCGGGGGGCGACCAGCAATCACGCTGCCCGCAGCGGCCAGGGGTCGCAGACCATAAGGCTCAAGCACGCCTGTCATCAGCTGGGCGATTTCAGGCGAGCCGACCGACAGTGGAACCATCAGCCTGCTCATCTGGCCATTGCCACGGGCCAGCAGTTCAGGCGGCGCAGCAGGCAGATCGCTGCTGGTCACACTGCTGGAGGTCGAAGGCGTAAGTGCTTTGGCGAGCATCGCTGCCTGCCAGGTGGCGGCGTTGGAAGCACCCTGCATGCGGGCCGTGGCCAGCAGGGTCTGGATCATCCGCGAGGCCAAGGCGGGCTGGCCTGGCGTAGCCTGGGCGGTGGTGGTGGAGGCAGGCTCCACGCGGCCGGCGGTTTCAAGCATGTATTCGATGGGCTGGATGCCCACGTAGCACTCGGTCACCATCTGGTAGCCGAAGGCGAAGGCTCCGATCAGGCTGCCACCCTGACCATCTTCCTGCTCCTGACCCAGTGGCCAGAGGAAGATAGGCGAGCCGCTCATCCCATGGACCGGGCCTGACTTCTGCATGCGTTCGTCTGTACAGCGGACCCACACCACGCCGCGACGCGGCGCAAAGTCGCGCTGAACGCTGATGACCTCAACCGGGAAGGTTTCAATCTTCGTCCCATTGAACACCGACAGCCCGTAGCCCTTCATGCCGATGCGAACATCGTCGAGCTTCATGATGGGCAGGGGTGTTTTCGCGGGCACGCCGCCTTGAGGCGGAGTCGCAACCGGGGTCGATTGAGGATCAGACTCAGGAGCAGTGACTGACCTGGCCTGGACGGGAGAAAACGCCAGCCCGAGGGTCAGAATCGCAGCGGGAAACCCCGCCAGGATGGCCTGCCCCAGCCTTGATGATGGATGTGAACTCATGAGGCAGAGGGTAATGCCACGGGTAAACATTGACAAGCCTTTCAAGCGTCCGGATACTGCGAATTGTGTTTGGGGCGACAGTACTACACCAAGCCTCAGGAACCATTGGGGACTGTCGCCAGTAAGAGTGATCGATCATGCATGAGCAAGCTTTCAGTCTGTTGGGGTATGCCTTCAAGGATACGCGTTATCTGCGCGAAGCGATGACACATGCATCCATTGCAGGTAACCGACTCGAAAGCAACGAACGCATGGAATTCCTCGGCGACGCTATCCTTGGATACGTTGTCTGCGAGTATTTGTTCCTTCATTTTCCAGAATTACTTGAAGGCGAGCTGACCAAGATCAAAAGTGCGGTGGTCAGCCGAAAGAGCTGTGCGGAGATCAGTGAGAAGCTGAATCTGGTCCAGATGCTGAGTCTGGGCAAGGGGATGTGTGGCAAGCAGCAGCTGCCATCAAGTGTGTCGGCTGCGGTGCTTGAAGCCATCATCGCAGCCATCTATCTCGATGGCGGCATTGAACCTGCACGCAAGTTCATTCTCGAGCACATGACGCCCTTCATTGAAGAAGCGGCTGAGTCAGCGCATCAGCAGAACTTCAAAAGCGTGCTCCAGCAGTATGCCCAGAAGCACATGCCAGCGAATCCCGGTTATGTGCTGCTGGATGAAAAGGGGCCTGATCACTCCAAGTGCTTCGAAGTCTGCGTGGAGATCGAAGGCCGGCGGTTTTCGTCGAGCTGGGGCAAGAGCAAGAAGGAAGCCGAACAGCAGGCCGCGCTGATGGCATTGCAGGAACTCAACCTGGCGGTCATCGACGAACGCGGAAGAGTGCGCCTCCTCGATCCTCCCAGCCCTCCTGCATCCAAAGAGTGATCGCGGGATTAAATCCCCGATTCTGATTCGTATTCGTTACTCAATAACCAAAGCCCAGGCATTGCATGCCTGGGTCTTTCTTTACCACCACTCCACTCCATCTCACTGGGGAAGTTCAGAATCGAGCTTCGACAGCAGGTCGTAGAGCGCCTTGCTGGTGGGGGCCTGCTTGATCTGCATGCGGGCGCGGTCGTTGGTCATGATGCGCGTGATGCGCGCCAGGGCATGGATGTGTGGCCCGGTCTGATCGGGCGGACTGGCCAGCAGCACGATGATCTCCACCGGCTTGCCATCGATGGATTTGAAGTCGATCGGCGTGCTGGTGCGACCCACGGCCATGCTCAGCTTTTCGCAGCCCCTGCATTTGCCATGGGGAATCGCAATGCCGTAACCCAGGCCGGTGGTACGGGTCATTTCACGCTGCCAGACGGCGTCTTTGAGTTCCTGTCGGGAGGAAATGCCAGCCTGGTCTGCAAGCACGTCGACCAGCTCGAAGATGGCATCCTGCTTGGTGACAGCTTTGAGCGGGACAATCACTGAGCCGGGGTGGATGATATCCATCAAACGCATAGGAGGTCCTGGCGCAGAGAAGACAATCAGCCCAACAGGCACGCACGAAGCGTGTCGTACGACAAGATGAGCAGAATACCGCTCTCATGATACTGCATCAAATCCGCCTGTCGTTCCGGGAATTGCTCACACTCCATTAAATTGGAGAGGTCAGATCCGCGGCCATTGCCAATGTCATGCTCATTGGCGCCTCCAGGCCTGGTATATCCACGCTGACCAAGCCATGGGGGCGGATGTCGGGTAAAATCACTGGATCGTCCGTGAGTTTGTGTATGTTATAGCCTGCCTCTGATCTGTCATGACCCAGCTGAAGCCACCTGCCAGCGATATTCTGCAGACCACGCTCAAGCAGCGTTTTGGTCATGATGAGTTCCGCCCGATGCAGCGGCCGATCATCAGCGATGCCATGGACGGACGCGACATTCTGGCCATCATGCCCACCGGGGCCGGTAAAAGTCTCTGCTACCAGCTGCCTGCGGTGCTGCGTGAGGGCACCACGCTGGTGATCTCTCCGCTGATCGCCCTGATGGCTGACCAGCTTAAAGCCCTGGAAGCCAACGGCATCCGGGGGACCGTGCTGAACTCCAGCGTTGAACCTGCAGAGATCGCTCGTCGTGAAGCCGCAGCGCGTAATGGTGAATACAACCTGATCTATCTGGCCCCGGAACGTCTGATGGGCTTTGCGGGGCAGCGGCTGATCAACAACGTTCCGCTTAATCTCATTGCCATCGACGAAGCCCACTGCATTTCCGAGTGGGGGCATGACTTCCGCCCGGAGTATCGTCAGGTCGGGCTGATCCGCCAGCGGATGCCTGATACGCCTTTCATGGCGCTCACCGCCACGGCGACGCCACGCGTGGCGCAGGACATCATCACCCAGCTGGGCCTGCGTAACCCGGCGATCCATCGAGGTGGCTTTGAAAGGCCGAACCTCTACTATCAGGTCCGCCCCAAGCAGCGCGTGCTTGAGCAGATCCTGGCCTATCTTCAGATGAACCCGCATCATGAAGGGATCATCTACTGTCACAGCCGCAAGGGCGTGGAAGAGATGGCCCAGCGACTGGTGCAGCATGGCATCAAGGCGCTGCCTTACCATGGTGGGCTCGATCATGATGTACGCAGTGCCAATCAGCACGAGTTCATCTACGGCCAGGCGCGTGTGATGGTTGCCACTATCGCTTTTGGGATGGGGGTCGATAAGCCTGACGTGCGATTTGTGATTCATGCCGATCTGCCCCGACATATTGAAGGCTACTACCAGGAGACGGGCCGGGCCGGCCGTGATGGTGCACCGGCGGACTGCATCCTGTTCTTCTCCTATGGCGACTGCGCCAAGATCGAACGCTTCATCATGGAGAAGTCCGATCCGAAGGAGCAGGAACACGCCATGTGGCAGCTGCGCCAGATGGTGCGATTCGCTTATGCCACGCAGTGTCGCTGTATTCCGCTGATGGCCCACTTCGGACAGGATCATCCGGGCAACTGTAATCACTGTGATAACTGCCTGGAGCCGCCCATCACCCATGATGCGACGGATGACGCCCGAAAATTTCTCTCGGCTGTCGCCAGACTGGGGCAGCGCTACGGGGTGGCGTATGTGGTGGACATTCTCCGTGGCCAGAGCAGTGAACGCAGCAAACTTGAAGGCCATGAATCGCTGACCGTCTTTGGCATCGGAGCCAACCAGCCTGCAGCCTACTGGCGTCGCGTGGCTGAGACGCTGCTGATCAAACAGGTGCTCACGCAGACACAGGATGAGTTCCCCGTGCTCACACTCAATGAGAGCAGTCTGCCTGTGCTCAAGGGGCAGGTTCCCATTGAGGTTATCCAGCCCAAAGCCATGGGGCGGAAGAATGCCTCCAAGCCCGCGAGGGATGGACGGGATGATGGCGGGCCTTACGATACCGATCTGTTTGAATCGCTCAGGCAGCTGCGTTATACGTTGGCGCAGGAGCAGAACGTTCCGCCTTATGTGGTGTTCAACGATGCATCACTGCGTGACATGGCCAGGATTCAGCCAACAGATCTGGGCGAGTTCACACGTGTTTCAGGTGTGGGGGAACACAAGCTCAATCGCTATGGCAAAATCTTTACGGATGCTATCCGTGAATGGCTCGATAACAGACGGTAAAGATTTATCATTCTGACGGTCAGTCAGGCGAACCGGCGGGGAGGAAATCGCGTACAGTTAAGCGGTCTGCGGGCATCGGCTGACGAGCCGGCCTGCAGTTGTTGAATGTTTACCAGACGAGGACCTCATGATTGCAGTGAACAACCTGGTCAAGTGGTACGGGCCTAATCTGGCAGTGGATCATCTGACCTTTGAGATTCCCCGGGGCCAGATCGTCGGCTTTCTCGGCCCCAATGGTGCGGGCAAGAGCACGACGCTACGCATGCTCACGGGCTATCTCCCGCCGACGTCGGGCACAGCCACCATTGACGGACAGGACATTCTCACCGCATCTCATGAAGCCCGCAGACGCATCGGATACCTGCCTGAAAGCACGCCGCTGTATCCGGAAATGCGCGTCGAAGAATATCTGCATTATCGCGGCCAGCTGATGGGCATGAGCCGTGGCGATCGAAAGAAGCGCATTGATGTCGTCTGCGATCGCTGCTCACTGACGCCGGTGCGTCGCAGGCTCATCGGCCATCTGTCGAAGGGGAACCGTCAGCGCGTGGGGCTGGCACAGGCGCTGCTTCACAATCCACCCGTGCTGATTCTCGACGAACCGACTGCCGGTCTTGACCCTAACCAGATCAACGCGGTGCGCGGCCTGATCCATGAACTCAAGGATCAGCACACGGTGCTGCTTTCGACACACATTCTGCCTGAAGTCGAGAAGTCGGCCGATCGCGTGCTGATCATCGCTCGCGGCCGCATTGTCGCCCAGGGCACACCGCAGGAACTGCTCCAGCAGGTGACGGCCGGCGCCAAGGTGGTGGTGGAAGTGAACGCGCCTCAGGCCGATGTGAAATCCAGACTCGAAGCCCTCCCGGCGGTCAGCCAGGTCCACACGCAGGAAGCTGAAGGCTGGACGCTGGCCACGGTGACCCCCGCAGAAGGTGGGGATATCCGTCAGCTGCTGGGCCAGGCCGTGCTGGACAATCGCTGGGTGCTTCGCGAAATGCGTTACGAGACCGCTACGCTAGAGCAGTACTTCATTCAGATCACCGCTCAGCAGTACCAGGCGCCTGCGGAAGCAGCAGCGTCGGCCTGAGTGTTTCGTAAGTAATCCAAGCCTGATTCTTCCGCAGAACAATCATTGGGTAGATGCCATGTTTCAGATCCTGACGATCGCCAGGCGTGAACTCGCCAGTCTGTTTTACTCGCCCATCGCCTATGTGGTGCTCGGGCTCTTTGCGCTGGGTACTGCCATGATCTTCTTCATGTTCTTTGCACCCGGTGCTGCTGCATCGCTCGTGGGCGTCAATTCCGGGCTCATGTGGCTGATGATCTTCCTGGTTCCTGCCATCAGCATGAGGCTCATCAGTGAAGAGTTTCGCAATGGCACAATTGAAACGCTCATGACCAGCCCGATCTCTGATGCACAGGTCATCGTAGGCAAGTGGCTGGGTGCGATGGGCTTTCTGGTGACCCTGCTTGTCCCGCTGATGATTCTGACCGCTGTGCTGGCCTTCACCAGCAAGCCCGACTGGGGACCGATCTTCACCGGATTCCTGGGGCTGATCTGCGTGGGGGGGCTGTTTCTGGCCATTGGCACCTTCGCCTCGGCGGTCACGCAGAATCAGATCATCGCGTTTCTGCTGACAGTCTTCATCATCTGCATGCTCACCATTCTGATGTACTTTCTGACCGGGGCCTCCTTCGTGCCCAACAAGCTGATTCCCGCGGTGTACTACATCAATCCAATGGAACGCTTTGCAGACTTCAACAAGGGCGTGCTGGATCTGCCGACGGTGATCTACTTCGTCAGCGTCAAGGCATTGTTCCTGTTCATGGCTGTGAAGGTGCTGGAAAGCAGACGCTGGCGCTGATGGTTGTCTGTGGAAACTGCTTCTTTGAAATTGACGATCCGCCGGGTGCAACCGTCACCTGAGCAGAGAAAGTTCTGGAGCTGGAGTCGATGTCGAACAAGAATCAATCGGGTTCAACGCTGGCCCCGCGTACACAGGCGGGTAGGCGCGTGGCGTACGGCCTGAACGTAGTGATCGCCACCGTCATTGCGCTGGCGATTGTCGGCGTGGTGAATTACATCGGATACAACTACCTGTTCAGCTATCGCAAGGATATGACTGCGACAGGGGAATACAGCCTGTCGCCGCAGTCGCGCAAGATCCTGCAGTCCACCGAGCAGCCTGTGCACATCGTGAGCCTGTTCAGCGGGTCCACCAATCCGATGCTCTCGGAGCGTATCCGCAAGGCCCGTGGTCTGGTGGATGAATACGGCCGCGTGACGGGCAAGGTCACCGTCCAGCACATCGACCCGGCCAGTGAGCCTTCACGCCTGGATGCGTTCTATCAGTCGCTGCGTCAGCGATTCGAGGACCAGATCAAGCCGATGGACGCCGCTGTCACCGATGGTCTTGAAGCCGTTCGTACCACGCAGCAGACCATGCAGGCGATGGTCCGCTCGTTCGATGAACTGCTGAATATGCCCGCGATGCCTCAGGGCAAGCTGCCTGAAACGCTGGTGGTTATCAAGCGTGTTGTAGGCCAGCAGGAAGCTGACTTTGGCCAGTATCAGTCGCAGATTCAAAAGGCGATGGATCGCCCGCTGCCTGATTACTCAGGCGCGGTGACGACGGTCAAGACGCTGCTGGAGATGATCGACAAGCAGCTCTTTGCCCGATCGATTCAGCTCCTTGAGCCTTTCGTCAGCAATCCCAATACGCCTGACGCCATCAAGAACCAGCTCCTCAAGTCGATTGATCAGTTCATCCAGGCCAGGGCTATGCTCAAGCCTCAGCTCGAAAGGCTGCAGTCCTTCGAGCCGCTGGCCGAGTACGACAAGCTCTACGCCGAACTGGTTAATCCGAATGTGGTGGTACTCGTAGGCCAGTCGCAGGTGACGGTGGTTGCTCTGGAACAGATGTTCCGCGTGGCGGCCAATACCGATGGCTCTGGCGTGGCGGAGCCTCAGTTCCTGGGTGAGGAAAAAATCACCGGTGCACTGCTTGGCATGCAGCAGCAGGTGATGCCGATGGTCGTGTTTGTATCCAACCCGCAGTATCCGGCTTTCGGGCAGCAGGGCCTGCTGCGCCTGCTGGGTGAACGATTGGAGAATATGCGCTTCCGCGTGGAAGAGTGGAGCCCGCAGGGCCGGCCCGGACCGATGGGGCAGATGCTGCCTGCTGGTGACCCGCCCAAGCCACTGCCTGGCCAGAAGACTGTGTGGGTAGTGCTGCCCATGGCGTCGTTCAACCCGATGATGCCTATGCAGACCGGCGGCAGTGAACGCGTGCTGTCGCTGATCCAGGAACGCACCATGGCCGGTGACGGTGTGATGGTGATCCTCAACTACGCACAGGGTGCTCGCGTGGGCGTACCTGATCCGCTGGCGCTCTGGGCGCAGGAGTGGGGCATCCATGCGATGAACGATCGACTGATCATGCGCGAAATCGTGCAGCCCAACCGTACGAAGATTGCCACCATTGCTCACGTGGTTAACCAGTGGCCTGATGCACTGCCAATTACCCGCGCACTGTCTGGATTCAGCGGGCTGTTCTCGGCGTCCTCGCCGCTGGAACTGACGCAGTCGACGGATCAGGACGAAACCCAGACTCAGGTCTGGCCGCTGGTGGAAGTGCGTGGTCAGAATCTCTGGGCTGAGCGCGATCCCAAGGAAGACAGCAAACGCCCGGCCGAGGGGAACAAAGATGCCTACATCGTCGCTGCTGCGGCCAAGCGTGATCAGTCGCGTCTGGTGCTCGTAGCCGACCCGGCGTGGGTAACGGACCAGATCGCCGGCCGGGCTGATTTCCCGGGCAATGCCGAACTGTTCGTCAACAGCGTTTACTGGCTGTCGGACCTGGAGCAGATGATTGCCGCCAGCGCCCGCACGCAGGATATCCGCAGAATTGGCAGCATCACGCCACAGAATCAGGTGATTCTGCGCTGGCTGATGATGCTGGGGATGCCTCTGATTGTGACTGCTGCCGGCGTGGGTGTGTGGATGGTCCGCCGGCGTGGCTGAAACGCTTGATAACCTTCGATTCTTCTGAAACGTATTGAGGCGATCATGAACTTCAAGACGACGCTGATACTGCTGGTTCTGCTTGCGCTGCTCGGTGGCTTTGTATTTGTGATGCGCGATCGAGCCCCCAACTACGAAGAGGAACAGAAACGCCGCCAGGCTGCGGCCCAGGGCCTGCCCATCTTCACGGCCGATCAGGTCAAAGCCACTGAAATCGATACGCTCACGCTCACCCATCAGGGCAAGTCGGCTATGTTCCGCAAGACAGGCAACACCTGGCAGCAGGTTGAGCCTGTGGCCTATCCGCTGACGAGCTGGATGGTTGATGATCTGGTCAACGAAGTGGTGGCGTTGAAGTATCGCGAAAGCTTCACGCCTGGCCAGAAGGATCAGCCTGCTCCGAGTGTGCTCGGCCTTGAGCCTGCGCAAGCCACGCTCACGCTGGGCAAGGCGGCGGATGCATCGACTAAGATCACGCTGGAAGCCGGCCGTACGTTTACAGGCGGCATGGCGTATGTGCGAGTGAAGGATCAGCCTCAGGTTTATGTGGTGGGTGATTCACTCGTGCGCCAGCTGACGGATGATCCCGTCAACCGCCTGCGTCAGAAGTCGCTGGTCACGCCGATTGAAAGCCAGAGCGATGAGCTGACCCTGAGCACGATCGATCAGGGCATCGTCAAGCTCACCAAGACACAGGGGCGCTGGCATCTTCAGGATCCGCACACCGGCCGCGGCTCGCGTGAAGCCATCAGCTCGCTGCTGACCACGCTTGGCAGTGCTTCCGTTCAGAAGTTCATCGCGGATGCTCCGGAGGATCTGTCACGCTACGGGCTGGATCAGCCTCGCCTGACGCTGACAGTGGTATCCTCAAAGGTGGAGCCCTCGGCTGATGTGAAGCCTGTCACGCAGACGCTGCGCATTGGTGGTCCGACCGATCTGGATAACACCAGCTACTTCGCCACCTGGACGCAGGGGGATGATAAGCCTGCGGTCATGACGCTGGCTGCGGATGTGCTCAATCGCCTGCAGAAGAAGCTCGATGATCTGCGCGACCCCAAACTCACGCAGCTCAAAGCCGGCGATATCCGTCATCTGGTGCTCAAGCATAGCGGCCCGCCGCTGGCGCTGACCCGCAGTGCCAATGGCTGGGAGTTTGATGATGCCCAGATCAAGTTCCAGGCCGACGATGCTCTGGTCTCCGAACTGGTCGAGGCGATCACCAGTGTGAAGGCCATTGAGTTCTGGGCTCATGAAAAGCCTCGCAACGCCTCGTCGCTGGCCATCGAACTCAAGGCTCTTGGCCAGAATGAGCCTGTGATTCTTGATGTGTGGGAACGTAAGAAAGACGAGCAGGGCCAGCCTACCTGGCTGGTTCTGCCTCGCCATGAGGAAGTTTCGATGCTGGTTCCCGCTCAGAAGCTGATCAATGCCATGGCACAGGCCTGGCAGCTGCGCGATCGCACGCTGGTCGATCTGCCTGTGGATCACGTGAATCGACTGGAGCTGATCCGTCAGGGGCAGAGCCCGATGGTGCTCACGCGTCTGCTGCCTACACCTGTCGCTGAGGTGACGGTAGGAACACCTGCCCGCGATAAGGCTTCGCCCTGGACGCTTGAAGGCGATGACAAGGCTTCGCTCGATCAGACGAAGCTTGGTCAGCTGGTGGGGGCTCTGTCGCCTCTCAAGGCCCATCGCTGGCTTGAACCCGGAACGCAGCCCGGCGAAGCGAAGTACACGCTGCGGGCCAGCACCGATCAGGGCAAGTCCATTGAGCTGGTGGTGGATGAAAAGGGCGTCGCTACGCTCCGTGAGGTGGATCAGCCTTTTGAACTGCCTGAGTCTGTGAGCAAACTGCTCGATCTGCCTTTCCTTGATCCGGCGCAGACTCAGCCTGCTGCCAAACCAGCTGACTGATTCATCATTCGAATCTACTCAAACCCATGCACGCAGGATTTCTCAGGGAATCCTGCGTGTTTTCATGTCGACTTTCGGCGTCATTCACGCGCCAGACAACACGATTTTGTAGGGACATATCGACAGGCGTTACAACCCGCACAGCACGCACGACCGAATCTGGAAGTGCAAGCTCTGCAATGACATGGGTTTAAACAGGAAAAATAACTTCCGTATTTTCTGGCATGGCCGTCGCAATATCTATCCCCGTCGTCAGGCAAAGTGCCTGACAGGAGAAAGAAACTTCTTGTTTGGGGATTCATGATGAAGGCTATCACGAAAAAAGCGGCGATTGCGGTTCTGGGTCTGGCTGTCATGGGCGGGTTCTCCGTCAATGAAGCCTCGGCCGGCTTCCTGGGTCTGGGTGGGAACAACCACCAGCACAACGGCGGCCTGCTGGGTCAGCTTCTCGGTGGTGTGGGCGACGTGGTTCACAACACGCTGACCCAGATCGGTGATGCGGTCGACAACAAGCTCGATCACGTCGCAGGAGTGGTGGATCAGGTTGTCAACCCCCATAACGGTGGCAACGGCGGCAGCGGTCTGGGCGACATTCTCGATGGCGTGGGTGACATTGTGGAAGATGTGACTGGCGGTGTGGGGGACGTGGTTGAAGACATCACTCATCCGACCGAGCCGGTGGTTCAGCTCAACCTGGGCGTGGTCACCAACCTCCTGGCTGGTGTGGGCATCGACCTCTCTCACCTGGGCATCGATCTCGAAGCACTGAGCGATTCCGAACTGGATGCTCTGCTCAACATTCACCTGCTGGGCTTCGATCTTGAAACCCTGCTGGATGCCGAAGTCCTGGCTGGCCTGGGCATCCTCACCGATGACGGCCTGAACGTTGAAGCTCTGCTGTGTGCAATCGTCGACGGCTCACTGACTGTCGAGTTCCTGGACCAGCAGGTGGCTGCCATCGACGTGTTCGCCTCACTGGGCATCGACCTGATGGCCATCCTGGATGAGAACGGCCTGGCCCTGGATCTCGATCTGGCGTGCGGCTGCACGGGTGGCAATGGTCCTGACAGCCCCACGGACCCCAACAATCCCAACAACCCCAACGATCCGAACAACCCGGGCACGAGCAACCCCGTTCCCGAACCCGCGACTGCCATGCTGGGCTTGATGGGTGCAGGAAGCATGGTCCTGGCCATGTCCCGCAGGCGAAAGGCTTAAGCCTCCATTACCCCCAACCAGGTGCAGGGTCTCTGGCTAAGTTACCAGGCCCTGCGCTTTCCAGGGAGAAGATCGCAGGCTGAAATAGATCCAGGCCACGACGACTTCCCCAGAAAACCCCGGCTCCGGCTGGGGTTTTTTGTTTTTGTTGGAAGAGGGTGAGTGAGAAGAATGAAGGTGTTCAGACGCTCATGCCCAGCCATGCAATGGCTGGGCTTTGGGAGTGAAAATCTTGAAGAAGAGGGTCCATGCGTGCACACATCAAAGCCCAGCCGTTGCACGGCTGGGTCTTCCTGCTCACCCCAATTAAAAACGCTCACGAAATGTCAAACACTCTGTGAGCACTCTTAATGACTGATGATGAAACCTCGACCGCTTACCCCTGCTGCGCCCGATGGCGCAGATAGTGGTCCGCCAGGGTGACGGCCACCATCGCTTCGCCCATCGGAATGAAGCGGGGCAGCAGGCAGGGGTCATGCCTGCCCTTGGTGCTGATGGTGGTGGGTTCGCCTGACCGCGTGACGGTGTCCTGCGGCTTGGCCAGGGAGCTGGTGGGCTTGATGGCGCATCGCATCACAATGGGCATGCCCGAGGAGATGCCGCCAAGCATGCCGCCATGACGGTTGGTCTTGGTCCTGATCTGGCCGGGCTTGTCGCCGGTGATGAAAATGTCGTTGTTCTGTGAGCCGCGCAGCGTGGCCACCTGAACGCCATTGCCATATTCAAAGCTCATCACAGCCGGGATGGTGAACATGGCTTTGGCCAGGTCGGCTTTGAGCTTGTCGAACACAGGCTCCCCCCAGCCAGCGGGAACGCCGGTGACGATAATTTCCGCCAGCCCGCCGATGGAGTCGACATCACGACGCACTTCGTCGATCAGCTCGATCATCTTCTGTGCTGCATTGCCATCCGGACAGCGGACGATGTTGGATTCCACCTGCGCCTGTGTGACGGATTCAGGGCTGGGAATGTCGGCGATGATGTGGCCGATCTGCTTCACATAACCCACGATCGAAACCGGACCGGTTGGCAGCGAAGCCAGCAGTTTCTTGGCCACTGCGCCGGCGGCAACGCGCACGTTGGTTTCGCGGGCGCTGGATCGGCCGCCACCACGGTAGTCGCGGAAGCCGAACTTGGCATCGAAGGTGTAGTCGGCGTGGCCGGGGCGGTACTTGTCCTTGATGTCGCTGTAGTCGCGCGACCGCTGGTCCTCATTGCGGATGAGGATGGCAATGGGGGTACCTGTCGTTCGGCCTTCAAAGACGCCTGAGAGGATCTCGGCAGTATCCGCTTCCTGACGCTGTGTGGTGATCTTGGACTGGCCTGGCCTGCGCCGATCCAGATCGACCTGGAGGTCGGCTTCGCTCAGTTCGATGCCCGAAGGCATGCCATCAATGATCACCACGTTACCAGGGCCGTGGCTTTCGCCAGCAGTGGTAATGCGGAACGCCTGTCCAAAACTGTTACCTGCCATAGTGCGCAGGATTCTAACAGATGATCTCGCAGCCAGCAGCGACGGACATGAAAAAAGCCCAGGCCGTGATGACCTGGGCTTGATGAATGGCTGTTGTTTCGGACTGGTTATTACGGCGTGGTGGGGGGCACGATCGGGCCGGCCGTTTCGGTCGGGCGCGGGTTCGAGGCCATGTAGGTGTCGGTCGTCAGACGGACACGCAGGTACATCAGAGCCGCTTCAAGCTGCGGGTCCAGAGCCTTGGTGAACATGTCCTCGGGCTTGGGCAGGGGCTTGTCGGCATTACCCATCGATTCCGCGTCGTAGAGGATGTCCAGATCGCGGCGGAATTCGATGGCCTCGTAGGCCTGCTGCTCGGTCATGGGGATGGACAGGTCAGGCTCAATGCCCCAGTTCGTGGCGTCAGGCTTGCGATGGATGATGCGCCCGCCAGGCAGCTTGTAATACTGCGTGGTGAGCTTGAGCATGGCTTTACCACCATCGATCGGCGTCAGATCCTGAACCGAGCCCTTGCCATAGCTGCGTGAGCCGACGATCAGCGCCGACTGATAATCCTGCAGAGCGCCCGAGACGATTTCCGAAGCGCTGGCCGAGCCCTGGTTGATGAGCACCACCATGGGCACAGATCGCAGGGTGTTGTGCGGGCGGGCGGAGTACTGGCTGGTGGTGTTGCCCTTGGCATCGACGGTCGAGACGATGCGGCCAGAGCGAACGAAACGGTCCACCACGTCAGCGGCTTTGCGGAGCAGGCCGCCGGGGTTGTATCGCAGGTCGAGAATCACACCCTGAACGCGGCCCTGCTTGTTCATTTCCTCGAAGGCCGCTTCGAGTTCATCCGACGACTGCGGAATGAACTGCGACAGACGGATGTAGCCGATCTGACGCTCAGGATCGATGTAGTAATCCCACTTGCCATTGGACAGCAGCTTCCAGCCACGGATCGAATCGATCTCGATGGAGGTGCGCGTGAGGTTGAAGGTCATCGGTTCCTGATGGCCTGCGCGCTGAATGGTGATGGCTACCTGCGTCCCTTCCGGGCCGGTGATTTCGCGCACGGCCTGGTCGAGGCTCCAGCCATTGGTATCCTGACCGTTGACGGACAGAATCAGGTCGTTGGGCTTGAGGCCCGCACGATGAGCCGGCGTGCCCGACAGCGGGCTGACGACGGTGAGTCTGCCCGGCCTGGCGATGCGCAGGCCCAGTTCGCCTTCCACAGCTTCGAGCTTGAAGGTGAGCGTGCCCACGTGGCCAGGTCGGCTGGCCTGCAGGGTGATGGCCTGTTCACGGGACTGTTCGAGCTGACGCATCAACTCGTTGACACCCATGGTGGAGGTGTCTTTCCCGTTGATCTGGGTCAGCAGGTCGCCTTTTTCAATGCCTGCTTTGGCGGCGGGGCTGTCAGGCGTCACCTGTGTGACGGTGATGCGGCCGGGCTTGCTGATCTGGATGCCCACGCCCGAGAATCGGCCTTCGGTGCTGCGGCTGAACTGGGCCAGATCGTGAGGCCAGATCACCGCGGTGAACGGGTCGAGGCTGCCCAGCGCGCCATCGGTCATCTCGAACACGAGAATTTCTTCAGGCAGATTGATGGTCTGGCGATTGGTTTCAAAGATGCTGTCGGCTGTGTTGAGCAGCTGACGATAGGAGAACCCTTCACCCGCTTCATTCACCCGCTGCTGGATGGCTTTGAGGTGATCCTTGAAAGCAGTGACCTTTGCGCTGTCCTGCATGTTGGGGAAGGTGGACGACAGCCCGACCGCTTCGAGCAGTGTTTCGAGTCGCTCGAGTGAGCCGAGCATGAGCTGGGCGTAGGTGGGGTTGTCGATGTGGCGGTTCTTGGCTTCGCGCATGGCATCATGGAACATGGCCGGGCGAACACCCGTGAGCCTGTCCTGCCACTGATCGCTGGCCAGGTTCAGCGGCTCAGGGGCGGGGTTGCCTTTCTGAGCTTCGCGCTGAATGTGCAGCCGCTGGAGTTCTTCCGGCGCGTAGAGGCGCAGCAGGCGAGCATGCTGTTCGGCGTTGCGCACCTGCGGGCGGAAGGTTGAATCTTCGAGGTAGAGCAGATCGAGGTTGCGCCAGAGTGTCAGCGAGACGAGCCAGTCGCCCTGCGCCTCGGCTTTGAGGGCGGCTTCCTTGCTCAGTTTCACAAGCTTGACGACCTGTTCATCCGCCAGCCACTGCCTGCCATGGGGGGCGTTGGCGTGCGCGTCGATGGCGCGAACCAGCGCGATGTCATACTGGCCGGCTTCCATCTCCTTGAGCATCTGTTCACGGGCGGTCTGAAAATTCTTCTGACGAGCCGTGGCGTGCTTTTCCTGGTGTTCCTTGTAGACCGCCAGATCGCGGGCGAGCATCTGCAGGCTGCCATTGCTGCCAAAGGCCGGGTCGGACTGGATGCGACTGAGGATGTCGTTAAACTGACCGCGCCTGGCCAGCTCAACGAGGTTGGACAGGGGAGTAGTCGGGGTAGGATCAAGTTCGACTGGTGCGGGCGTTGCCAGCGCTGTAGGCTGCTGAGCCGACAAAGGCAGCGCAGTCAGGCCGCCCGTCACAAGGCATGCCGTCAGATACCAGTGCCAGCGACGGGATCGACGGGAACGCACGTAGGTCATGGATAGGCTCTCAGCGTAGGAAAAGAATGCTGGGGATGAGCGCTTCCAACCTGCCCGACGCGGCATGATCCAGCCATTGGGCAGGGAGCACATACTATCTTAGGCGGATGATCGGGCCGTGCCTATCCCCTAGATGAATTTCGGCTAAATCCCTCTTGATTCGCAGCACAAAAGAGGTTTGAGAGGAGATATTTTCCCGCCCTCGTTTGTACTGAAGCGAGTCAGGATGCCACCTTCTGTCAGAGGGCTTTATTCTGCAGAAATACCTGCTGTCAGCAGATTCTGCGCCAGCTCCATCACATCGATGGGCCATAAATCCTTAGGTCGTGGTCGCTTGACGTCAGGGTTACCCTCCTGCGGGCGACAGTCCAGGATTTTCTCGCTCCAGCGTGAAGGGACTGCGTCAATGCCTTAGATGTCCCCAATAGGGCACGGCAGATGGCTGCATTGATGTGGGTATCGCCGCCTCGCCTGAGAGTGTCGTTCACAACTGTTTCGAGGGTAGGTAAGTGACTTAGCTGCTATAGGGTATTTTGCAGGCCAATCACCCCTCACCCCTTCTGATTCACATAATAGCTCGGCGGTTCCTCTTCAGCGTAAAGGAGAGCCTGCAGAAGGTTGCTGTCCACTTCCATGTCCAGCGCGTGGTCCACGATGGACAGATAGAGTTCTCTACCCGTGAATTTCTGGCCCTCATCCATGACTCCATAAGGTGAAACAGGGCGATTCCAGTCGCAGGTCTGATTCAGCTCACCAGAGCAGGGCCCGGAGTGACATCGTCGCATGTTAAGGGGAGCAGGGGGAGTGCCTGGTCTGCATCAATTGTGAGAGGCTGCCAATGACCATGAAAAAAGCCCTTCGACCATGCGATCGAAGGGCTCTGGGATTCATCTGAGTGAGAAGCTGCTTACGCCGACTTCTTGCTGACACGCAGCTCAGCCAGAGGCTTGCGCTGTTCGATGGCCGCGGCGTCGATGATGTAGCGGGCGTTGGTGTTGTCCATGTCGGGCAGGTCGTACATCAGCTCGAGCATGACTTCTTCCATTACCGAACGCAGAGCGCGTGCACCTGTGTCGCGGGCCAGGGCTCGCTGAGCCAGCTTGGACAGGGCGCTGGGGGTGAATTCCAGCTCCGCGCCTTCCATCGCGAAGAAGTGCTGATACTGACGCACCAGCGCGTTCTTGGGCTCGGTGAGGATATTGACCAGCGTGTCCTCGGTCATGGGCATGAGCGAGGTCATGATGGGCAGACGGCCGAGCAGTTCGGGGATCAGACCGAACTCGATGAGGTCTTCCGGGCTGGCCTGGGCCAGCAGCTGACCACGTTCGGAAACGTCGTTGTCACCCGTGGGCTGTTCGGAAGCAAAGCCGATGGCGTTCTTGCCAATACGACGCTTGATGATGTCTTCCAGACCCACGAACGTACCACCACAGATGAACAGGATGTGGGTGGTGTCAATCTGGATGTACTGCTGTTCCGGATGCTTGCGGCCGCCCTGCGGGGGCACATTGGAAACCGTGCCTTCGAGCATCTTCAGCAGGGCCTGCTGAACGCCTTCACCCGACACGTCGCGGGTGATCGAGACGTTCTGGCTGGTCTTGCCAATCTTGTCGATTTCGTCGATGTAGATGATGCCACGCTGGGCCGCTTCCAGGTCGTAGTCGGCTGACTGCAGCAGCTTGAGCAGCAGGTTTTCAACGTCTTCACCCACGTAACCCGCTTCGGTGAGCGTGGTGGCGTCACCGATGGCAAAAGGCACGTTGAGCGTCCGGGCCAGCGTACGGGCCAGCAGGGTCTTACCCGAGCCGGTAGGGCCGATGAGCAGCACATTGGACTTATCAAGCTCGATGGAGCTGTCCTTGTCCGTGGCCGTCAGACGTTTGTAGTGATTATGCACCGCCACCGACAGGGAACGCTTGGCGGTATCCTGCCCGATGACATACTGATCCAGGAATTCCTTGAGCTGACGGGGCGAGGGGATGCTGTTAAACATCGGCCTGCCCGAGGTCACCCGGCGGCGTTCCTGCTTGAAGATGTTCTGGCACAGATCCACGCAGTTGGCGCAGATGAAAACATCGGCAGGGCCTTCCACCATCGGGCCCACTTCGCGTGAGCTCTTACCACAGAATGAACAGGTGGTTACCCTTCTTCCCTGAAAGCCGCCGTCGACATCCGTGGGGCCTTTGCCACCGCCGTTGCCGCCTGCAGGACCGCCTGGGCCACCAGGACCCACGCCGCTTCCACTCCCACCCTTGCCACTACGTCCATTGGCCATATTACTTTCCTGAAACTTCTCTCAACATCAGCCGGGTAAGTGGGGCCTCCAGAAGACGTCCGTGCCAACCCGTACTGCGTATCGTTAAGGTTAATTCGTCCAATTGCCCTGCCCGCTTGATCCTCCCGGCCAGAGCGACCTGAGATTGAGGGCGAACCCTTATGTCGGCTGATTCCTATAGAATAGCTTGTTATTTATCGGCGTATATGCCGATAACCCCTGATGACATTGTACTACAGCCTGAAAAGGCAATTTCTGCCCCCTCACAGGGGACTCCATGTGGTTAAACGCCCGGCGGGTCCGAAGGTTCATCCGATTCCAGCACCGATTTGCCCCGGGCAAGCAGATAAACTTTTGCTTTTTTAAATTCTTCCGGACTCAGCAGCCCTTCATCGCGCATTTTACGAAGGTCATTGAGGGTATATCGCGATGAGCCATCAAAATCGGTGGCGAAGGTGTCCCGACTCAGCCACTTGCGGGCAATCAGGGCGATGATCAGCAGGGCAAACGCTGCACCGAACAGCCAGCCAAAGCCGATGAGAATTTCCCAGAAGTCCTCATCCGAGATGGAGGCAAAGGGATCTCTCAGCTGTTGGATCTGTCCCAGGATCAGCAGACCTGCGTGATGCAATCGAAACCTCCCTGGTGAAGAAAGAAAACAGGCGGCCGACGGATCACGTCGACCGCCTGTCTTATTCTAGTCAGGCAAACCGCATAATGCTGTCAGAACATTACTCGGCGGCTGCTTCTTCCTTCTTGGCCTTGGTCGACTTCTTCTTGGGCTTGGAAGCCTTGGCCTTTTCAGCCTGCTCGGCTTCGAGTTCGGAAGCGTCGACTTCGATCACCTTGGCCGACTCGAGGATCTTGTCCAGGGTCTTGCCTTCGCGGATCGACAGGTAGAGGGCTTCGAGTTCGCCGCTGCGCTGCATCTGCTGACGCAGCTTCTCGGGGCGACGACCCTGCTGCATGGCGATCAGTGCCACGCGGCTGTTGATTTCGCTTTCATTGACATCGATTTCCAGTTTCTTGGCGGCCTGATCAATGATGAAGAACAGCTTGAGCTGGCGGCGGGCATCTTCGTCGCTGCTTTCACGCAGTTCGGCGATGCGCTGCTGGATTTCCTGTTCGGAAACGCCCTGGTAGGCCAGTTCCATCGCGCGGCGGCGGAGCAGACGGGCCGACTGACGACCGGTGATGCCTTCGGGCAGGTCGAGGTTGACCTGGCTTTCGAGCCACTGAGCCACCTGGGTCTGCATGGCCGACTGCTGCTGGCGTTCGTTGCGCTCGGTGAGCACTTCCTTGACGCGTTCGTTGAGCTTTTCAACGGTTTCCAGACCGCTGACTTCCACCAGCTTTTCGATGGTGGCCAGTTCGCGGCGGGCAATCAGGTCGATCTTGGCGATGATGGTCACCTGCTGTTCGCGGATGCGCTCATCTTCGTGATTCTTGGGGCCGGTGATGGACAGACGCAGTTCATCGCCAACCTTCTTGCCCACGAGCTTGTCACGCAGGCCTTCGACCAGGATGCCGCCGATGTTGCCCTTGCCATCGCCTTCGGCGGCGGGGACGAACACGGTGGACTGGGGATCGCCGGCGAGCAGTTCAGCTTCGTCGCTGGCATCGGCGCCAGCGCGGACCACGACGTTGGCCGTCAGGTAGTCGCCGGGCTGAACCTGACCGTCAGCGGCGGGCGACAGGGTGCCCATGCGCTCACGCAGGTTGTCGATTTCCTTGGTGATGTCGGCTTCGGTCACTTCCAGCTTGGGCTTCTTGACTTCCACGCCTTCGAGCGAGGGCAGTTCGAACACCGGAGCGACTTCCACTTCCACTTCGAACGACAGCGGGCCGTTTTCGGGCAGGACGATCTTGTCGATGTCCTTGATTTCCGGTTCGCCGAGCACTTCGAGCTTGTTGTCTTCGACGGCCTGACCATAGCTTTCGCTGATGATCTGCATGCGGACGTCTTCACGGATGGAGCTGCCAAAACGCTTCTGGATCAGACGCAGGGGAGCGCGGCCGCGACGGAAGCCCGGGAGCACCGCGTCTTCCTGCAGCTTATCGAAGTTTTCCTGCAGCTTGGCGGCGATGCGCTCCGCGGGAACTTCGATCTTGATCTTCTTACGGGCCGGACCCGCATCTTCCACGCTCACGGTCTGAGCGGGACGAGCCGCTTCTTCGTGGCCGTGATCGTGCTTGCAGTTTTCGTCATGCACGTGGTCGTGCTGGCAGTTTTCGTCGTGAACGTGTTCAGCGGCGGCTTTCTTCTTGGCCATGGGACAGCGTCTTTCAGTTAGAAGGACAATTTGTTGGGGGGCGTGTGGGGATGGGTTCGCTGTCAGGCGGGTAGGTCTGCTGACCCGGGAAACGCCTTGTTGTGACAACGGCCGGCCGACCCACGCCTGGCGACGCTCACGCAGCGACGCCGGTATCTCGGCAGGCAAGAGACGCATTATTCAGGAATTGGAGGCATCCGTCAATGATGCAGATGCACCATCAGGCAGATAGGGTCGCACTCAGGGGTTCGCCGGAATGCTCGGAGTGATCTTCACATCACCCCAGCCATGCACGTGAATGGAGCCTGAAGGAGCGAGCACCATCAGGGCGATGGCACTCACGTAGAGGGCTAAACCCACGACCAGCAGAATCAGCCCCACGCGATAGGCCCGCGTCTTGCGATCGCGGTAGGCCAGCATTTTCGCCAGTGAAGCGCCAAGATCCTTGCCCACAAACTGGGTGATCCAGTTGAGCTGCAGAATGCCCCAGACAATCGCCGCAGCGCTGGCAAGGATCAGGAAAATGCCTGAGACAATCAGCCACTGCGCTGCGGTCCCGGTCAGGGCGATGGCTCTGCCCGAAAACCCGGTGGTGGTAATGACAATGCCGCAGAGCCCCAGCAGCACCTGTGCTCGGCCGGTGAGGACACCAAACTGGCGTTCCAGCAGGGCGACAATCTCCCGCGGATTCTCCCGGCCGTAGATCTGCAGGATCTGCTCGGCTTCCTGCTCATTCTGCTTTGTCGGCTTGCAGCTCATGCGGCCATCTTACCCCATGAGTTCAGATGCGGCGATCTGGCCCGCAGGCGTGATAGCCCACTTTTCATCCTGAAACACCACCCAGCCTCGCTCAATAGCGGTGGAGAGTACCTGCTGGGCCCGCATGTGGGCTCGCTTGCGGATGGCAGGGGGAAGCTCCAGCCAGCCAAAACGGGAACGTGTCAGTTCGATGCTGACTTTCCAGTCGCGTATAGCACCGGCCAGCGATCGGGCATCGCCTTGCTCATCAAGGAACCAGGCCAGGCTCTCGGCGGTGTGCATGGCGTGGTCCGACTTCACATCCGTAGGCAGCAGGCCTGCGAGTTCCTGCGTGGTCAGACACAACCGGGCAGCCTGGTCGGCGTCGATCGACTGGGTTTGAGACAGCCTGCGCATCAGCAGATCGAGCATGCGCTCCAGCGGGGCATCTTCATGCCACAGATTGGAAGAATTGTCGGTTGCAGGATGTGTCATAAGTGGTCATCCATATTCCCCCGTTCTAAAACATCGGCAGCTTTGATGTGAATCTTGCGTCATTCCAGCCATAGGTGATGCCGATACGAGGCATCGGCTGAGCCTGACAGCATTCGGCCGGGCAGGGGGGTATGATGTAGGTATGACGACGCAAGCATCCCCCGATTCAGTCAAGGACACTCAGACAGGCGTGATCATCGTGGACCATGGCTCCCGCCGGGCCGAATCCAACGACATGCTGCTGGAGGTGGTCCGTCGCTACGCCGCCCAGAGCCATTACAGCATCATTGAGCCTGCCCATATGGAACTGGCTGAACCTTCCATCGCCACAGCTTTTGATCGCTGTGTAGAGCGTGGGGCGACCCGCGTGGTGGTGATGCCTTACTTCCTGCTCCCTGGCAAGCACTGGGACCAGGACATCCCGCATCTGGTGGCCCAGGCAGCAGCGAAGCACCCGGGCGTGCAGCATCTGGTGACGGCTCCCTTCGGGCTGCATCCCCTGATGAGCCAGGTGATCGAAGCCCGCATCGACCACTGCCTGCGCCATGCCGCCGGTCAGGCCCCCGAATGCGACGTCTGTGAAGGCATGGGCGGCTGCACGCTCAGGTAACTTTTAATAACTAAGTAAGAGATTGGGCCTCACCAGTTAAAATTGTAGATGGTTTCTCCGGCGTCTCGATTGTCGTATTGGAAATGGAAAAATAAAGCACTAGGGTTCCTTCTATAAAAAGCAATAATGATATTGCGCCAAACATTATTGCCAAGATAGTGCCTTTGTTATCCAATGGGGGGGGTGGATTGTGGGCAATTATGCCCCAGTAAGAAAAATATGACGAGATAATTGATGCTACACTTAGTAATATACCAATTACCCAGATTACGATTGATTTTTTAATATCTTTTGAAATACGAATATAATTTCCATTTCCATTTTTTTCAATTAGTGACATAGATAGCCATGCGGCCACGGTAGTGGCTGCCCCACTATTGAGATATAAGAAAGCCATAAGTACGGAATTGCCTGCTTCAAAAGCGTGAGGATATACATCCCATGTGCTATGGATATTGGAATTATCATGCTGATTAAATTGAAGAGAAACGGTTTTTTTATTGGCTATTGAGTTGGGGGATGTGTATTCATATGACAAGATTGCTGAGTGGCTCTTTGCTATATTATGGCTTGGGTTGGGATTTTTTACATTAAAAAATAAAATAATAGAAATAATTACAATAGGTGATATTAATATTGTATTAACTATAATTAATTTATTATTTTTGCAATAATTTGTAAATGCGCAGTTTGTTATCAAGGTTGCATATCCGGAAATTGATTATTGACTTGGGTAATTCTATTAAAAAATGTATATTGTGCGACTGTGTGGTTATTGGCAGGTATTTACAATAATCACATTTTATCTCAGGGCCTACGAGGAATCCAGCATGTCGCGCAGCAACGCGTTCTGAATTTCATCAGGCATAGATGAGCACCGGCTTAGACAGGAGCGTGCGTCGAGCGAAGGGGTTATGGCTTTGTTCAATGGCCCGTTTGCTGATCACATCCACCTCGCGGCCAAGCTGTTCCTGGAGGAGCTGTTGAATTTCACCCATTTCAAAAAGACCTGCCGCGGTCTCAGGCAGAAATTCGATCAGTAGGTCAATGTCGCTATCTGCATGGGCTACCTCTTGGGCATAGGAGCCAAATAGTTCAACACGCGCTACACCTCTTGGTTCGCAGATTTCCCGAACCCCCTGGCGAAGTGTCGTAAGCGACAGGATTTCATCTGATGAGTGAATCATGACAGGAATCCTCGAAATGCACCTTCGCATTCTAGCATCGAGCTTTTTGAGCAACCAGACTGATTTGCTCCAAAGCCCGCATCCTGCTATTTCTACCGCTTCTTCATGCGTGAAATCCTGCTCTGAAACCGGGCTGGCTTACAGGCAGTCGAGGCTGACAGGCGAGGCTTTCAGGCGACAACACCCCAACAGGCCGCTGTGGCGGCGAGGAATGGCTATGAGTATCAAGATTGCGGTTATTGGTGGCGACGGCATCGGCCCGGAAGTGGTCGATCAGGCTCTGCGTGTGATGGAGGCCGCGGCTCCTGCCCATAACCTTCAAACCCAGCTCACCAGGCTCGATTACTCCGGTCGACGCTACCTCAAGACCGGCGTTGTCATCACCGACGAGGAAATGGCCGACCTCAAGTCCAACTACGACGCCATCTTCCTGGGCGCGGTGGGAACCCCCGAAGTCAAGCCTGGCATCATCGAACGCGGCCTGCTGCTTCGCATGCGTTTCGAACTTGACCAGTACATCAACATGCGTCCCGTGAAGCTGCTGCCCGGCGTGTCGACGCCGCTGGCCGGCCGCGGTCCTGCGGACATCAACTTTGACGTCATCCGTGAGAACACCGAAGACCTCTACTGTGGCAGCGGTGGCTTCCTCCGCAAGGGCACTCCGCAGGAAGTCTCCACGCAGGAAATGATGTCCACCCGTTTCGGCGTGGAACGCTGCCTGCGCTACGCCTTCAACGTGTCGCGTCGCAAGCTGCAGAATGGCACGGGCAAGGGCAGACTGACGCTGGTCCACAAGACCAACGTGCTGACTTTCGCCGGTGACACCTGGTTCCGTGCGTTCAACGAAATCGGCGAAGCTGAGTTCCCCGAAATCACCCGCGAATACCACCACGTCGACGCCTGCTGCATGTACATGGTCGCCAGCCCGCAGATGTATGACACCATTGTCACCAGCAACATGTTCGGCGACATCATCACCGACCTGGGCGCTGCCATTGCCGGTGGCATGGGCGTGGCGGCGTCGGGCAACCTGAATCCCGATGGCACGGCTCCGTCGATGTTCGAGCCTGTCCACGGCTCGGCTCCTGACATCGCCGGCCAGAACAAGGCCAACCCCATCGCCGCGGTGCTCTCCATCGCCCAGCTGCTGGTGGAAACCGGCGCGATCAAGAAGGACAACGGCGCTATCGCCGCCGGCCAGCAGATCGAAGCTGCTGTCGCCAAGGTCTGCCCGCGCTTCGAAGGCCAGCGTCTGGACCGCCTGAATGTCAGCTGCTCGGATATCGGCAGCATGATCATCGACGCGCTCTAATCCACGCGATACTGATAGAAAAAGAAGCCTGGACAGCGATGACTGTTCAGGCTTTTTTGTTTGCCTTTGTGAGGCAGACCCATGTCCGGTGGATCCGGGCTTGAGGATAGAAAAGAACAGGCGTGAGTTATTGAGGCGGGGGCGTGGTGGTCGTGGTGACGGTGGTGACCGTCGCAATGCTCGTCGCCGCCTGCGGGGTGACCTGCTGAATCTGTTCTTCTTCCGGAGCAAGGCCTTTCCAGTTCTCGCGACAGATCAGGTTGCCACTGGAGCCGAATTTCACCTTGCCCATCGAACGCGGGCAGACGATGTCGACCTTGCGCGTGATGGCCAGTTCCAGCTGCACGGGCAGCTTGCCTCGCGTGTTCATGCGAAGCGTGGTTCCGGGAATCAGCACCGAGGCAAGGTCGGCGCTCTGGCCTTCCATCTCGATGGATCGCACGATGAGCAGGTCTTCGCCTGTACTGGTAACAAACACGTGGTTGGGGTCGAGTGTGATCTTGTAGTCCGGCGTTTCAACAGGTTCAGTGATGTTCAGATGCACCACCTTCACCGGGGTGTGATCCACATTGAACACTGCCACGAACCGGTCGGAGTAATCCGCCAGATACCCGGGGATCTGAATCGGGCGTTTGTCGGGCGTGTTGGGGGTGGCCAGTTCGAGAATCACAGGCTTGCCGATGTGGCCTTCGAGCATCGGCTCGTAGGCATTGCCCATGGTGGAGAGGAGCGTCTGGCCGATCTGATCAACGCTGCCTCGCTGCTGATTGAGGATGACATCCTGCGTGCGGACCTTGGCCAGATGACCAATGGCTGCTGACAGGGCTTTGCCAAACGCATCGCGCAGGGTGTTGAAGAGGTTGCGCGTCATGCGCCATGTGCGACGGATGATGCCTGGCTCGAAGCTGCGCTTGATCTGTTTCTTGCGCATGGCCTGCTCTTTGGGCGTCTGGCCTTCAATCACCCGGCAGATCGCCAGACACATCGGCAGCTCAGAGTCGTAGATCAGCGCGCTTTCCTTGCACAGCCCGCGCTCGTTGTTGTGGGGGGCGTCGAACACCAGCTCCAGGCCCTGGGAGTAGACTTTCAGATCGCCCCAGATCGTCTGGCCATTGGTGGTGATGTAGCTGACGTGATACTTGCGGAACAGGACGAGGCATTTGTCCTTGCGGCGCTGCTGAATCAGAACGGTGATGATGGCCGTCAGGAAGATGAAGAGAATCGTCAGGGCGAAGGCGTTATCGAGAAACGCTGCCCAGGCGGTGCGCGTGGTGGTGGTGAAGACCTGGACGGCCTGCGCCACGCCGGTATCCGCCGGCTGCGAGGCTGGGACCGTCGTGGGGGCTGCAGGTGTCTGAGCCAGCAGGAAGATCAGCAGTGTATGGATGATTGAGATCATTGCCCGGTGTCCACGATCTGTTGTATCACACGATTCACTTGCCGATGCAGAATTTTGCGAAGACCCTGCCAATCACATCGTCAGGCGAAAGCTGTCCGCCCAGTCCGGCCAGTTCATCCAGAGCCAGACGCATGGATGACGCCACCAGCTCAGGCTGATCCACGCCTCGCCTGTCATGCTGAAGCGCCAGGAACTCACGGGCCTGCTTGAGATGCTCCATCGCCGTGACGAAGGCAAGCTCATGGCGAGGCTGAAGCGCCAGCATCTGGCCTGTATGGCTGATGCCTCGCTCGTCCACACTGCGGGCGATGGCCTGCCTGAGTTCTTCCAGCCCCTGACCCGTAGGAGCAACGACAGGATTTTCCTGGTCGCTGACCGGACGCGTTGGAGGCAGATCGGCTTTGGTGCGGACGGGCAGCATCACCGCATGGGTGTCATGCACCGCAGGCGGAGGATTTTCATGATCGCCCACGCAGAGCAGGATGTCGGCCTGCGCGATGGCGTGGCGGGCGGTCTGCTGAACCAGATGATCCATCGCGGTCAGCGGGTTATCCAGCCCGGCGATGTCGGTGAGCATCACCTGCATCTTCTGGCCCTGATGCTGAATCGACAGAGGTTCAGCCAGAATGTCGCGCGTGGTGCCAGGCTGCGGACTGATGACGCTGCGCTCCCGGCCCAGCAGCGCATTGAACAGCGTGCTCTTGCCCACGCTGGGCAGACCCACAAGCACCACCGCAGGCAGCGCATCAAGCTTGCCCCAGTTGCGGCTGGCGATGAGCGTACGGTCCATCTCAGCCAGCAGATCGCTCAGGCGCTTATCCAGCGCCTCAGCAGAGATGGGGCGGACGTCGTCCTGATCGGTGAAGTCGATGCCTGCTTCCACCGCGGCCAGTGCATCGCCAAGCGTATCGACGAGCCTGCTGGCGAGCTTGCCCAGATGGCCTTCACGCAGCAGCGATGCAGCCTGCAGCTGCGCGTCGCTCTGGGCGGAGATGGTGGCGGCTACGCCTTCGGCCTGCGTGAGGTCGAGCTTGCCTGCCAGGAAAGATCGGAAGGTGAACTCGCCCGGCTCAGCCATGCGTGCGCCGTAGCTGATGATGAGCTTGACCAGTCGCTGCAGCAGCGCTGGATGGCCGGGACACTGAATCTCGGCCATGTCCTGCCCGGTATAGCTGCCCGGGCCCGACAGATGCATCAGCAGCGCAGGCAGCGGGAGCATGGCGTTGTCATGCTCGCTGGCGGAGGGGAGCTTGAGCCTGATGGCGGTCATCTCGCGCACCGGCGGGAGATTGTTCCCCACGATGGCCTGCAGGATGGTCCGGGTCTGCGGGCCACTGATGCGCACCAGTCCCCGCATGCTTCTCCCCGGAGGCGAAGAGATCGCCACGATGGTGTCCTGCATGTTGGACATGGGCTCGGTCCTGTTCAGACGGTTCGATTGAAGAAATCAGACTCGATGCAGATCAGTTGCCCTTGCCAGGCTTCTTCTGATTCTGCTGAGCCAGCTTCTGCTGTTCGGCGATCTTCTGCTGCTGGGCTTCGAGCGCCTTCTGCACGCGGTCCCACAGGCCGCCTGGCTTGGCGGGCTTGCGGGGCTTGGTGTCAAAGAGCGTGCCCGCTTCTTCCTGCTTCTTGATGTGACGACGGACAATCCAGCCGTCGATCATGCCACCGATGGACGAAGCGAGCATGTACAGCGTTAGACCGCTGGGCGCCGAGTACAGGAAGATCGGAACCATCAGCGTCATCCACTTGCCGATCTTCTGCTGCTGGGCCTGCTGTTCGTTGGCGGCAGGGGGCATCATCAGCGACTGCTGGAGGTAGAAGAACACCGCCATCAGCAGAGGGATGATGTTGATGCCGCTGAACTGCGGATTCACAAAGTACAGCGGAAGCGTGAAGGACTTGTTGAGCTTGATGAAGTTGTCGGAGGTGGACAGGTCGGCCAGGAAGGCCCAGCTGCCGCCTGAGATCGTCTGGAAGATGCCATAGAACGCAGGCTCATGGCGCAGTTCGATGGCGAAGTAGATCATCGCGTAGAGTGCCACCCAGATGGGCATCTGCAGGAACATGGGCAGGCAGCCAAGCATACCGGCGGGGTTGATACCCTTTTCGCGGTAGAGGCGCATGATTTCCTGGTTCTGCTTGGTGGGATCGTTGGCGTACTTGGCCTTGATCTTTTCCATCTCAGGCTGGATGGCCGCCATCTGCTTGCCCATCTTGGTCATGGCAATCTGGGACTTCTTGGTGATGGGGTGGAGGATGATACGCACCACCAGCACCAGCAGGATGATGGCCACACCCCAGTCCTTAAGGACGAAGTGGATGCCCTTGAGGAACGCCAGCAGACCCTTGGCCAGCCACTGGAACGTGCAGATGGCGCAGCTCAGTTCGTAGTGGAGCAGTGAGCTGAAACCCAGGTCGCTGTAAGGCGGCTGCTTGAGAATCTTCGAGTCACGCGGGCCGGCGTAGAATGCCAGGTCGAGATTCTGGCTGCTGCCCGGAGCAATCGTCAGCGGGCGGCTGGTGAGGGTGTAGATCAGAGCAGGGGTCGCGGTAAAGCTGGCGCTGGCCGGCTGACCAGGCAGCCCCTGAGCCGTGACCAGGCGAGGCCTGATGCCCGCAAAGAGCTTGTCGAGCGGTTCAACCTGCGTTGTCGTCCCCTGGCCGCCGGCGGCTGGAGCCGTGATCAGCGGGCGGTGAACCACCGAGGCGAAGTAGCGGTTGGTGTCGCCGAACCAGGCCATTTCCAGCGGATCGCGGTTGCCCTTGAGTGGCCAGAAGAAGGGCTCGCCTTCCTGGACGTTTTTCAGAATCGAGGGGTAGTGAACGTGGGTATCGCTGTCGTTGATGACGTACTTGCGCTGCGGGTCGTGCTTGGTGTTGAAGTAACCCACGAAGGCGCGGCGCTGGTCACCCATGTACGAACCGGTGTCGGCAGGCTGCTCGGCGAGAATCGACTGTTCCCAGATCACTGAGATGGGCTGGCCGGTGAGGTTCTCGATGTTCTGCTCAAGCAGAAGCTCGAAGTTGTCCTTACCCGCAGCCAGGCTGTAGCGGCGGGTGAGCCTGAGGGCGGGGGTGTCACCGCTGAGCAGTTCAAGCTGATACTGGCCAGGAGCCTTGAGATCCCAGGCGACCGATTCGAGGTCGATCGTCTGGCCATTGATCGTGATGCTGCGTGATGCGAAGGGGTAGTAGGAGTAGCTGCTGCCACCCTTGCCCAGCACAGGCAGCGAGCCCTGAACGGTGTAGGGGGTGTTGGAAGTGGCCGTCTCGCGGTAGTCCGCCAGCGTAATGGAGTGGATGCCCGCACCCCAGGCCGTGAATTCCACCTTCATGGTGTACGGGCTCTGGGGATCATTGCTGCCGATGTGGCTGGCCTGAGCCTTGTAGGTCTGAGGCTTGAGGCCCTCGAGCTTCACCGCCGCTGCTACTGCCTGAGCAGTCTGCGATTCAGCCGCCTGAGTCTGAGCATCAGCGGCAGGGCTGGAGGCGTCAGCAGTTTCAGGCTGCTGGCTGGGAGCTGCGGTCGACGAGGCTTCAGCACCGGTTGTTTCCGGGGCAACCACAGCGACGTCGGTCTTGCTCGACTGGCTGACGCTGCGCACATACACCCCGGCCACGAAGGCAATGCCGATCACGACGGCTAGAATCGTTACTGCAGATCTCACGGTGTCTCTCACCTATGCATGTTGTGACCCGATCAGAATCGGGAAGTTTCATCCATCATTTTCTGCCTTCCTCGGTCCGGAAAGCAGAGGCTTTACCCTGTGCCCGCAGGTCAGGGAAAGCGTTACAGTATAGGGTTTCGACGCACCCTCTGCGAATCACCTCTGGCCATTAAATACTGCCCCGATCAGCCGGCCGGAACCGGGCCCGGGATGATCGCAGGAGGCAGGCCGTCTTCCATCCCCTGAGCCTGAAAAAACATCGGCCTCGAGCGTAAAGCCGAGGCCGATGGGGAATCGTACTGAGATGTCGGATCGATCAGGGCAGATCGTGCAGGTAGACCGCATCGCCGATCTGGGGGCACAGGTCGGTGATACGCTGAGGCTGGCCCGTGGCGAACGCGATGTTGGCGGCGATGCCGATGAGGGCCGAAGCCGCACCCTGGCCATGCTCCGCGGTAGCGCCCCAGACATCCTTGGGAGGATTGCTGGCAAAGAGCTGATCCTGCAGCAGCGGGTCGGCTCCGCCATGGCTGCCTTCAGCGCTGGGGATGGGCACGGTGTACGCCTTGCCGAACATCGGGTGGACGATGATCTGGGATTCAAAGTAGGGGTTGTGGTGCATCAGCTCCTTTTCCCCATTTTCGCCGACGATATGCGTGGCGGCTTCGACGTTGTATTCCAGTCGGCCCTTGGTTCCGTTGAAGGCCACGTGGTAGCCTTCGCGGGGCAGGTAGGCGTTGAGGGAGTAGTTGAGCGTGACGCCGGTGCGATACTTCACCAGCACGCTCATGGTGTCTTCAATGTCGATGTTGTCACGGAAGACGTTGCCATCGCGGATGTAGCCGTCGTACTTCTCGGCTTCGAGATAGAGCTTGCGTGACGTTTCGTTTTCGCTCAGGTCGATGTAGAACGGATCGTTCTTGTCGCCCTGGTTGAGATAGCGGTCGCCGGTGACCTTGATACCACGCTTTTCCGCATTCTTCCTGCCATAGAACGCCAGGCTGCCAAAGCCGAAGACCACTTCGGGCACGGCGTCGATCCACCAGTTGACCACGTCGAAATGGTGGGTGGACTTGTGCACCATCAGGCCGCCTGACAGGGCTTTGGTGGCGTGCCAGCGGCGGAAGTAGTCCGCGCCGTGGCTGGTGTTGAGCCTGTATTCCATGTCGACATGGATGATCTCGCCGATGGTGCCTTCCGCCAGCAGCTTCTTGATGAGCATCGAGCCGGGCTGCCAGCGGACGTTGAAGGTGATCTGAACGCGCTTGCCCGTACGCTCGACAGCGTCGTAGATGGCACGGCATTTTTCCGCATCCACCGTCAGAGGCTTTTCGGTGATGACATCGCAGCCCAGATCCAGGGCGCGGATGATGTATTCGTGGTGATAGCCATCGATGGTGCAAACCAGCACGGTGTCGGGCCTGGTTTCACGAATCATCTTGTCAAAGTCTTCGGCGGCGTAGGTGGGAACTGCTTCGCGGCCGTATTCCTTGACGATCCTTTCGTTGTAGAAGTCCATGCGGGCCGGGTTGCGGTCGCACATGCCCACCAGGCGGGCTTCGTCGTAATACTTCTCCGCCAGGGGGTTGATGAACATGCCCGATCGGCCGCCAGTACCAACAATGGCGTAGCGACGAGGCTTGATGGGGTCCGATCCGCTGGGGTTCTGAGCGCTGGAGGCTGCGGTCGCTTGAGACACGGGCGATTCCTCTAAAACAAAGAAAAACGGGTTGGGGCTATAACATCGTAGACACTTCGCGGCCTGTTTGCCCCGGCGGCCAGGTCATGGCGAAGCTGAAACGGGAGATTATATCACGATCGGCGGGTTATGTATACATAACCATGCAGGGGAGGGCATCGGGCAGGGCGATGGGAGAGAATCGGGACAGGCTGGGGTTAATTGACACTTGACGCTGGTCCTTTACAATCGCCTTTCTTGCGATCGGCTGCGTGTATGGACGCGTGGCCCGCTGCTTTGGAGATAACTCGTGGCTCACACGTTTCATTGCTCGCTGGTGACCCCTGAACGCCAGGTTCTGGACGATCAGTTGACCTATGCCTCTGTCCCCATGTGGGATGGCTTGACGGGCATCGCTCCCCAGCGTGCTCCGCTGGTGGGTAAGCTGGGTGATGGCGTGCTGCGTCTGGATTACCCCCAGGGTGGCAGCCGGTATTTCTTCATCACCGGCGGCTTTGCCCAGATGAAGGACAACAGCCTGTCGCTGATCACCTCCGAAGCCACCGCAGCCGAGCAGTTCAGCAAAGCCGATGTGGCAGCCAAGCTCAAGGAAGCGGAAGCTCGCGTCACCAGCACGCCCGCCGAGGCCGATAAGCGTCGCCGGGACATCCAGCGTGGCAAGGCCATTCTGGAGATGCTGTCCCGCGTGGACAACAAAATCTGACCTGCCGCAGGGATTGCAGCGGGAATTTCACCTAGAATTGACCACGCCCGTCATCTGACAGGCGTGGTTTTTTCGTGGTTACTGGGCCTTATAGCCTGTGACGGCCGAACCTTGGGCGTCTGGCTGACGTTTTACTCAATGGTGGGCTCGATACAACCGATACAGAAGGTACAAATGGCCCGGATTGGCTGCGGGCCGTGGTTTATCACCTGCAGGGGATACTGTTTTTCGTGAAGGATCTCTTTCCCAGCATGTTTCACCGACGCCTGGCGCTGCTGCTGCTGCTGGCGGTGGGCATGGTGGCGGTCCTGTGTCTGCAGATGATCAACCTCACGGTGGTTAAAGGCGACCAGAGCCGGCGCATCGCCGAATCACGTCTGCAGGAAAAACGTGTCATTCCCACGGTGCGTGGGCGTATTCTTGATCGCCACAACCGCGTGCTGGCCGTCGATGAGCCCAGTTACGATCTGGCCATCCACTACGACCTGCTGACCAACAACTGGATCGAGAGCAACGTCCGCACCGTCGCCCGCAAGCGAGCCGGAGCCACCTGGGCGCTGATGGATCTGAATCAGCGCGAAAACATGATGGCCACCGCCCGTGAGGAACTCAACAAATCGGTTGAGGAAATGTGGACCATCCTGGCGGCCACGATGAGTACCGACCGTGCTTCACTGCAGGCTCGCAAAGCCCAGGTGCTCGAACGTGTTCAGCAGCTGGCGATGTCCATCTGGATGCGCTGGCAGCAGGAAATGTCGGCCGAGATGGATGAACCGCTGGCTATCAGCGATGTGGCTACCCGTGTGCGCGAACAGCGCATTTCCCATGTCATCTACAGCGACCTGCCTGAAGATGTCAGGCTCAGGATTCAGCAGTTGATCGTGGAAGGGCGAAAGGACGACCTGCCCAACCCCTGGAGCCGGGTGTCCATCGTTCCCGGAAAGAAACGCGTCTATCCCTTCGAGACGCAGACCTTCGTGGTTGATCGCTCCACGCTCCCCAAAGCCATGCGTCACGAGACGCCTGTTGAACTGACCGTTCAGGGCGTGGGCGTGCACACCGTGGGGTTCATGCGTCAGATTCTACGGGAAGAACTCGAAGACAAGACTGGCCGATGGCAGGGCTATGGCCCGATGGATCGCATCGGTGGGCTGGGTGTTGAACGCG
>Ga0207868_1000568_pt1 | contig 36526 bp, 35 predicted proteins | sample Passage237B_FD_187370 | JGI IMG/M metagenome (GOLD analysis project Ga0207868, IMG submission 187370) | Cellulose adapted compost microbial communities from Newby Island Compost Facility, Milpitas, CA, USA - Passage2 37B (SPAdes) (version 3) ... | reverse complement strand
ATCGTCACCGGCGCCAGCGGCGGCATCGGCGCCGGCATCGCCCGCCGCTTCGGCGAGGCCGGAGCCCGCGTCGTCTGCCACTATCGCGGCAACCGCGATGCGGCCGACGGGGTGGTCTCGGCGATCCGCGAGAAGGGCGGCCAGGCGATCGCAGCGAAAGCCGACATCGTGGCGTCGGAAGACATCCACAGGCTGGTCGAGACCGCCGCCGCCGAGTTCGGCAGCCTCGACATCCTCGTCAACAATGCCGGCATCCAGCCGGTGAAGATGTTCACCGACCTCACCGAAGCCGACTGGAGCGAGATGATGGCGGCCAATGTCGGCGGCCCGTTCCTGCTCGTGCGCGCTTTCGCGGATGCGCTGCGCAAGGCCGGCAAGGGCGGCGCCGTGGTCAACATCGCCTCGATCGAGGGCCACGACCCCGCCCCCGGCCACGCCCACTACGCGACCTCCAAGGCCGCGCTGCTGATGTTCACGAGGGCGGCGGCGATGGAGCTCGGCCAGTTCGGCATCCGGGTGAATTCCGTCTCGCCGGGCCTCATCCACCGCGACGGCATCGAGGAGGGCTGGCCCGAGGGCGTGGCGCGCTGGAAGGCGGCGGCGGCCCTGTCCCGTCTCGGCCGGCCGGAAGACATCGCCGACGCCGCGCTCTTCCTCGCCTCGGACGCCGCGCGCTGGATCACCGGCGCGGATCTCGTGGTGGACGGCGGCGTGACGGCGCGGCCGACCTGGTAGGAGAAGAAACGGGATCATCGACATGAGCACACTCGACAACCGGGTCGTCATCGTCACCGGCGGCGCGGGCGGCATCGCAAGCGGGATCGGCAAGGCGATCCTGGAAGCCGGCGGCCGCGTCGCGCTGATGGACCTCGACCGCGCCAGGGTCGGAGCGGCCGCCGACGCGCTCGACGCCGGCGACCGCGCCATCGGCGTCGCCGCCGACGTGACCGACCCCGCCAGCCTGGAGACGGCCTTCGATGCCGTCCTTGCGGAATGGGGCCGGCTCGACGGGCTGGTCAACAATGCCGGCATCGTGCGCCTCGGCCCGGCCGAGGAAACGACGCCCGAGGGGTTCGACCGCGAGCTTGCCGTCAATGTCAGGGGCGTCCTGCTCGCCTCCCAGGCCGCCGCGCGCCGTTTTGCCGGCCGCGGCGGCGCGATCGTCAACATCGCGTCCAATGCCGGCAAGGTCGGTTACCGCAACATGGCCGGCTACAACGCCTCCAAGGCGGCCGTCATCAGCCTGACCCGTTCGCTGGCGCTCGAATGGGCCGAGAAGGGCATCAACGTCAACGCGGTGTGCCCCGGCGGGGTGGCCACGGACATGCTGAAGAGCGTCGCCGGCTTCCTCGCACCGCGGATCGGGCAGGACGAGAAGGCGTTGTTCGACACGATGGTCCCGGCCCAGCTCGGCCGCCACATCGCCCCGATCGAGGTCGGCCGCGTCGTCGCCTTCCTGTTGTCGGACGCGGCGATCATCATCCGCGGCCAATCGATCAGCATCGACGGCGGCGACACGCCCTACTGACGAAGCGTGAGGAGGTTTCGGCGCCGCCCGCGCAATTTGACATTTGTCAATTGCAATGGAATACGTCGAAAAAGTTTGAGACATGGCGCATCGACCGGCTGACCAGATAATCCACAAGGCGGCGTGGCTGTATTACACGCACGGCCTGCGCCAGGACGAGGTCGCGCAGCGGCTCGACATCTCGCGCGCGTCGGTGGCGCTCTATCTGCGCCGGGCGCGCGAGGCCGGCATCGTCTCCATCTCGACCTCGACCCAGCTTTTCCGGCGGGATCGGCTGGCGCGCAGGATCGAGGATGCCTACGGCCTCGACGCCGTGTGGGTCGTCGGGGCCGAGGGGCTGGCACGCGACGCCGCCGATGAGATCCCCAGCCTCGCGGCCAACGTCTTCCTCGAAATGGTCCGCAACGGCGACCGCGTCGGGGTGGCCTGGGGCCGCACCGCCTACGCGATCGCCGACGTCATGGCCCATGCCGACCGCCACGACGTCACCGTCGTCGAGCTGTGCGGCAATCTCGGCTCGCCCTACGACTACAGGCCCGACCAGTGCATCATGGAGATCGCCCGCCGGCTCAACGCCCGGGGCCAGAACTTCTACGCGCCGCTGGTGCTCGCCACGCAGGATCTGGCCGGCGCACTGCGCCGCGAGCCGGTGATCCGCGAGCAGCTCGAAGCCATCAGGGCCTGCACGCTGGCGCTGTTTTCTCCCGGCACGCTCAACGAGGACAGCCACGTCATCAAATGCGGCGCGCTCGGCCTCGACGAGCTGGCGCGGCTGAAGGCGCTGGGCGCGACCGGCGTCATCGCCGGCCAGATCATCGACGCCGGCGGCGCGCTGCTCGACTGTGACTACAACCGCCGCATCATCTCGGCCGATTTCGACGCCATCCGCGCAATCCCGCGCCGGCTCGTGGTCGTGCAGGAGGACGACAAGCTCGGCGCGCTCAGGGCGGCGCTCGCCGGCGGCTTCGTCACGCATCTGGTGCTCACGGCCCGCATGGCCGCCCACCTTCTCGACACCTCCGGCAAGCCGCCTGTGGCGGCAGCGGACCAACACCGACAAAGAAGATAGCCGATGAAGAACCTGTGGAACGACCGGGCCGCCGACAAGATGGTGGCCGACTATGCCGCAAGGGGCGTTGCGGCCGATCTCGCCCTGCGCGTCTACACCACCCGCCTGCTCGGCGGCGAGCCCCGGCTTGTGCTGCACGGCGGCGGCAACACCTCGCTGAAGACGCGCACGACCGACATCCTCGGCCACGAATGGGAGGTGCTGTGCGTCAAGGGCAGCGGCTGGGACATGGGCGTCATCGAGCCGGCGGGCCTGCCGGCGGTCAAGCTCGCGCCGCTTCTGGAAGCCCGCAGGCTGGAGCGGCTGGCGGACGAGGACATGGTGGCGTTGCAGCGCGCCAATCTGCTCGATCCGGCGGCGCCCAATCCCTCGATCGAGACGCTGCTGCACGCCTTCCTGCCGCACAAATTCGTCGACCACACTCATTCGACCGCGATTCTCGCGCTGGTCGACCAGCAGGACAGCGAGCCGATCTGCCGCGAGGTCTTCGGCGCCCGCCTCGGCTTCGTGCCCTACATCAAGCCGGGCTTCGACCTCGCCAGGGCGGCGGCCGACATCTACGATGCCGATCCGTCCGTGGACGGGCTGATCCTCGACAAGCACGGCATCTTCACCTTCGCCGACACGGCGAAGGACGCCTACGGCCTGATGATCGAGTTCGTCACGCTCGCGGAGGAGCGCGTGGCGAAGGGCAAACGGCCCTTTACGCCGGTCAGGCTGCCGGAAGCGCTGGCCAGCCCGGTCGAGATCGCGCCCTATCTGCGCGGCGCCGTCGCCATCCCGCAGGGAGAAGCGAACTGGGGCCGCATGGTGTCGGACTTCCGCGCCTCGCCGGCGATCCTTGCCTATGTCAACGCGGAAACAGCCGAGGACCTCGCCACGCGCGGCGTCTCGACGCCGGACCTGTCGATCCGCATCAAGACCGGCCCGATGGTGCTGCCGGCGCCGGAGGCGGGGAGGCTGGACGACTATGCCAGGGTGATCCGCGAGCGGGTGGCCGCCTTTTCCGCCCGCTACCGCGCCTATTTCGAGGAGAACGACGCGCGCGACGACGTCCAGCGCACCATGCTCGACACGATGCCGCGGCTGACGCTTGTGCGCGGGCTCGGCCTGTTCGGCCACGGCCGCAGCCTGAAGGAGGCGAGGATCGCCGCCGATGTCGGCGAGATGCTGGTCGAGGCCGTCAGCGGGGCGGAAGCGGTCGGTTCCTTCCACCCGCTGCCGCTGTCCGACCTGTTCGAGCTCGAATACTGGTCGCTCGAGCAGGCCAAGCTCGCGGCGAACAGGCCGAAGCCGCTGTCCGGCCAGGTGGCGCTCGTCACCGGCGGGGCCGGCGCGATCGGCGCGGCGACGGCGGGCCTGTTTGCCGCGCAGGGCGCCCATGTGGTCGTTGCCGACCTCGACGGGGATCGGGCCGCGGACGTCGCCAGGGCCGCGGGCAATGCCTCGATCGGCGTCGCCGCCGACGTGACCGACCCGAAATCCGTGCGCGCCGCCTTCGACCGCGCGGTCGAGGTCTATGGCGGCGTCGACATCGTCATCTCCAATGCCGGCGCGGCATGGGAGGGGCGGATCGGCGAGATCAGCGACAAATTGCTGCGCAAGAGCTTCGAGCTCAACTTCTTCGCCCATCAGAGCGTCGCGCAGAATGCCGTGCGCATCTTCCAGATGCAGGGGACCGGAGGCGTGCTCCTGTTCAACACGTCGAAACAGGCGGTCAACCCCGGCCCGAACTTCGGTGCCTACGGGCTGCCCAAGGCGGCGACCCTGTTCCTGTCGCGGCAATATGCGCTCGACTATGGCGCGATCGGCGTGCGCGCCAATGCGGTCAATGCCGACCGGATCCGCTCAGGCCTCCTGACCGACGAGATGATCGCCAGCCGGGCCAGGGCGCGCGGCCTGTCGGAGAAGGACTATATGGGTGGCAACCTGCTGGGGCTGGAGGTCCGCGCCGAGGACGTCGCGCAGGCGTTCCTCCACCAGGCGCTGGCCGAGCGCACCACGGCGGACGTGACGACGGTCGACGGCGGCAACATCGCCGCGGCTCTGCGATAGGCGGGCGAGAAAAGCAGGAAAGAAGCGAAAAGGAGCGGACGATGAATGTCGGAGACAAGCACTACCGCACCATCTGGCTCAATGCGGACGGCTGGTCGGTCGACCTGATCGACCAGCGCTGGCTGCCGCACGATTTCCGCGTCGTCAACGTGCGCGGCATCGACGGGATCGCGGTCGCGATCCGCGAGATGTGGGTGCGTGGCGCGCCGCTGATCGGCGTCGCGGCGGCCTATGGCGTGGCGATGCGCATGCGCGAGGACGCGTCCGACGCCGCGCTCGACGCGGCATGGGAGACGCTGCATGCCACCCGCCCGACCGCCATCAACCTGCGCTGGGCGCTCGACGACATGCGCGCCCGGCTGCGCCCGCTGCCGGCTTCGGAGCGCGCCGCCGCCGCCTATGCCCGCGCCGCCGGGATCGCCGACGAGGACGTCGGGATCAACCGCGCCATCGGCGCGCACGGGCTGGAGATCATCCGCAGGATCGCGGCCGGCAAGAAGCCGGGCGAGCCGGTCAACATCCTGACCCACTGCAATGCCGGCTGGCTGGCCACGGTGGACTACGGCACCGCGACGGCGCCGATCTATCTTGCCGTCGAGGCCGGCGTCCCGGTCCACGTCTATGTCGACGAGACCCGCCCGCGCAACCAGGGCGCGCACCTGACCGCCTGGGAAATGGCCGGCCACCGCATCCCGCACACGCTGATCGTCGACAATGCCGGCGGCCATCTGATGCAGCACGGCATGGTCGACATGGTCGTGGTCGGCACCGACCGCACCACGGCGAACGGCGACGTCTGCAACAAGATCGGCACCTATCTGAAGGCGCTGGCCGCGCACGACAACGGCGTGCCTTTCTATGTCGCGCTCCCCTCCCCCACCATCGACTGGACCGTGAGGGACGGGGTGAGGGAGATTCCCATCGAGGAACGCTCCGGCGACGAGGTTTCGCTGGTGTGGGGCCGCGACGACGCCGGCACGATCCGCCAGGTGCGCATTTCGCCTGACGATACCGCGGCCGGCAACCCGGCCTTCGACGTCACTCCGGCGCGGCTGGTGACCGGACTGATCACCGAGCGTGGCGTCGCCGAGGCTTCGCCCGAGGGCCTGCGGGCGCTTTTCCCTGAGCAGGGCCGCGATGCGGCCTGACGGCAACGGATCGGCCGCGGCCGTCCTCTGCGCGGGCGCACGGCAAATTTTCGCTGAACCGCGCTATCTGTGGATTGATTTCCGCCCGCGCCTCTCGCAGCTTAGGGTACGTGCTGCAATCTGTTCGGCGGCCCGCCGAGTTGCTATAGCATGGGGTCGGCAGACACCACGCGACGTGGGGTGAGCCTGTACCCAGAGGGATAACGGGAGTTCGAATATGTTTAAATTGAAGAATGTTCTGGCCGCCTCCGTGTTCGCGGCAGCCATGATCGCGGCTAACGGCGCTTTGGCGGCCGACTTCAAGGCCTGCCAGATCACCGACACCGGCGGCGTCGACGACAAGGGCTTCAACCAGATCGCCTGGAAGGGTGTGCAGGACGCCGAAAAGGAGCTCGGCATCGAGGGCAAGCTGCTCGAATCGAAGGCCGAGACCGACTATCAGCAGAACCTGAACGCTTTCATCAACGAGAAGTGCGACATCATCATCACCGTCGGCTTCCTGCTCGGCGACGCGACCAAGGCTGCCGCCGAGGCGCATCCCGACGTCAAGTTCTCGATCGTCGACTATGCCTACGATCCGGTGGTCCCGAACATCCTTGGCCAGGTCTATGCGACCGACGAAGCCGCCTTCCTCGCCGGCTATCTCGCCGCCGGCATGTCCAAGACCGGCGTCGTCGGCACCTTCGGCGGCATCAACATCCCGCCGGTCAGCATCTTCATGGACGGCTTCGCCCGCGGCGTGGCCTATTACAACAAGGAGAAGGGCGCCGACGTCCAGGTCCTCGGCTGGGATCCCGAGACCAAGGAAGGCCTGTTCACCGGCAACTTCAACAGCCTCGATGACGGCCGCGCCTTCGCCAAGAACCTGAACGAGGAAGGCGCCGACATCGTCATGCCCGTCGCCGGCCCGGTCGGCCAGGGCTCCGCCGCGCTGGCTTCGGAGCTCGGCATCGACAAGCTGAAGATCATCGGCGTCGACGTCGACCAGTACGAGACCGATCCGGAGCACAAGGGCGTGTTCCTGACCTCGGTGGTGAAGCGCATGGACGCCACGGTGATCGATGCGATCAAGCAGGCCAAGGACGGCTCCTTCAAGGGCGGCGTCACGGTCGGCACGCTGGCTTCGGGCGGCGTCGGCCTGGCGCCCTTCCACGATCTCGACTCGGCCGTCCCCGACGAGCTGAAGGCCGAGCTCGCCAAGCTCGAGGCCGGCATCAAGGACGGCTCGATCAGCATCGAGTAGACCGGCCCCAGGCCGCACATCCGGCCCGCCGCCCACAGATCGGGCGGCGGGCCCCGGTCCAGCAAGAACCCGCAAAGGGCCACTGGGGGGAACGGAGCCATTGGAAGTAGAGCTTCGCGGCATCACCAAGCGTTTCGGTGAACTCGTCGCCAATTCCAGCGTCGACCTGAAGATCCGCTCCGGCGAGGTGCTCGGCCTGCTCGGCGAGAACGGCGCCGGCAAGTCGACGATGATGAACATCCTCTCCGGCCTCTACCGGCCCGACGAGGGCGAGATCCTGATCGACGGCAAGCCGGTCAGCTTCCGCGGGCCAGGCGACGGCATCGCTGCCGGCATCGGCATGGTGCACCAGCACTTCATGCTGGTCCCGGTGTTCACGGTGGCCGAAAACGTCGTGCTCGGGGTCGAGCCGACGGGGCCGCTCGACTATCTCGACCTTGCCAAAGCGCGCCAGCAGGTCCGCGCGATCAACGACGAATACGGGTTGCAGGTCGATCCGGACGCGCTGGTCGAGGACCTGCCGGTCGGCATCCAGCAGCGCGTGGAGATCCTCAAGGTGCTGTTCCGGTCGGCCGAGGTGCTCATCTTCGACGAGCCGACGGCGGTCCTGACGCCGCAGGAGGTCACCGAATTCTTCAAGATCGTCAGAAGCCTCAAGGCAGCCGGCAAGGCACTGGTCTTCATCACCCACAAGCTGCACGAAATCCATGAGGTCGCCGACCGCATCAGCGTGCTGCGCGCCGGCAAGATCGTCGGCGAGGGCGTGCCGCGCCAGACCTCGGACCAGGAGCTGGCCGAGATGATGGTCGGCCGCCCGGTGACGTTCCAGGTGGACAAGGCCGACTTCTCGCCGGGCGAGACGCTGCTCGACGTCCGCAACCTGACCGTGCTGCGCGAGGACGACAGCGTCGATGTCGACAATGTCAGCTTCAGCATCCGCAGCGGCGAGATCGTCGGCATCGCCGGCGTCCAGGGCAACGGCCAGACCGCGCTGGAGGATGCCCTCACCGGCCTGCGCCGGGTGGCTTCGGGGGTCGTCACCTTCGCCGGCCGGGACGTCACCAACGTCTCCGCGCGCGAGCTCCACAAGATGGGCTTCGCCCATGTCCCCGAGGACCGCCAGCGCAGCGGCATGATCGCGGACTTCACGATCGCCGAGAACATGGTGCTCAACACCTATTACGCGCCGCCCTTCTCGCGCGGCATCGTCATGGACTGGAAGACCGTCAACGAGACGTCGGCACGCAACGCGGCGGCCTTCGACGTCCGCACCCAGTCGATTTTCGACCATGCCGGCAACCTTTCCGGCGGCAACCAGCAGAAGATGATCGTCGCCCGCGAGCTGTCGCACGACACCAAGATCCTGATCGCCTCGCAGCCGACGCGGGGCCTCGACGTCGGATCGATCGAGTATATCCACAAGCGGATCGTCGCCGCGCGCGACGAGGGCGACGCCGTCCTCATCATCTCTTCCGAGCTGGACGAGATCCTCGCCCTTTCGGATCGCATCCTGGTGATGTTCAAGGGCCGGATCGTCGCCGAGTTCGGCGCCGGCACGCGGCCGGCCAGCAAGAACGAGATCGGCCTGGCAATGGCGGGAGCAGCGGCATGAGCGAGGCCCGGAACCCCGATACCGTCTCCGCGCAGCTTCTGAGACGCGCCGCGCCGGCCCGCGCCGACTTCGAGGACCTCGTCATCGTCCCGGTGCTGGCCGTGATCGCCGCCCTGGCGCTCGGCGCCCTCATCATGCTTGCCACCGGCGTCTCCCTGCCCACCATCGGCCGGTCCTTCGCCGCCCTTTTCATCGGCTCCGTCGGCTCCCTCAACGCAGTGTCCGAGACGCTGACCTCGGCAGCGCCGCTGACGCTGGCCGGCCTCGGCATCGCGCTCGGCTTCCGCGCCGGCCTGTTCAACATCGGCGCCGAGGGCCAGGTGATCGTCGGCGGACTGGCCGCCGCCATCGTCGGCTTCTCGTTTTCCGGCCTGCCGGCCGCCATCCATCTGCCGCTGGCGCTGGCAGCCGGCGCGCTGGTCGGCGCCTTGTGGGCGGCGATCGCAGGGTGGCTGCGCGCCAGCACCGGCGCGCACGAGGTCATCACGACCATCATGCTCAACCTCATCGCGGTGAAGCTGCTCGACTATATGTTGCGGATGCCATGGGTCCAGCGCGAAGGGCGCGCCGACCCGATCTCCAAATCGGTGCTGCCGAGCGCCGAGCTGCCGCGGCTGTTCGACTGGATCGACCCGACGCTGCGCGTCCATGCCGGGATCGCCGTGGTCCTGCTCGCGGTGCTGTTCGTCTGGTGGCTGCTGTTCCGGTCGACCGTCGGCTTCGAGTTCAGGGCCGCCGGCCTCAATCCCGATGCGGCGCGCTATGCCGGCATGCGCTCCGGCCTCATCATCGTGCTGGTGATGGCGCTGGCCGGCGCGCTTGCGGGACTGGCCGGCGCGAACCAGTTGCTCGGCGTGCTCGGCCGCGCCTCGCCCAACTTCTCCGGCGGCGTCGGCTTCGATGCCATCGCGGTCGCGCTGCTCGGCCGCTCGCACCCCGTGGGCGTGCTGCTGGCGGGCCTGCTGTTCGGCGCCCTGCAGGCGGGCGGGCGGCAGATGCAGGTCTCGGCCGGCGTCAGCCTCGACCTCATCGCCATCATCCAGGCGCTCATCATCATCTTCATCGCGGCGCCGATCCTGATGCGCGCCGTGTTCTCATTCGCGTTCCACAAGCCGACCGGACGATAAGGGGAAGACCGATATGGCCGTCACCGACACCTCGCCCGCCGCCGCCGGCTCGGCCCGCCGGCGCCAGACGCTCGTCACCGGCTGGCTGCTGCTTGCGCTCTCGCTGTTCGTCGCCTTCGTGTTCGCGCTTCCGGTCGAGGGCAACGCGTCCTTCCGCCTCGCCTTCCCCGGCGACGCGTTCACCGTCTCCAATCTCGTCGTGCCCGCCGCGCCCTATGCCTGGGTGGTGGCGGCGGTGCTCGCCTTCTTCGGCGTCCGCCAGTTCCTGCCGGGAGCGGCCCGCTGGTCCGGCCTGCTGCTCGGCATCGGCCTGCTGCTCGTCGTCACCGCCTTCCTGACCTGGGCGACGGCGGGCAAGTCGTTCTCGCTGACCGGCATGTTGCAGGCGACCATCGTGCGCGCCGTGCCGATCGCGCTGGGCGGGCTGGCCGGCGTGCTCTCCGAGCGCGTCGCCGTCGTCAACATCGCCATCGAGGGCATGCTGCTTGCCGGCGCCTTCACCGGCGCCGTCGTCGGCTCATTGCTCGGCGGGCCGGGCGGGCTGATCGCTGCGGTTCTGGTCGGCGGCGCCTTCGGCCTGCTGCTCGCCGCCCTCGTCGTCACCTACCGCGTCGACCAGATCATCGCCGGCGTCGCGATCAACCTTCTGGTGCTGGGCCTGACCTCCTACGTCAGCAGCCAGGTGCTGACGCAGTATCGCTCGCTGAACAACGCGCCGGTGTTCAAGGCGATCAACATTCCCTATCTCAGCGACCTGCCGGTGATCGGACCGGTGTTGTTCCAGCACAATATCTTCGTCTACGGCGCGCTGATCATGGTGGCGATCGCCACCTACTACCTGTTCTACACGGCAAGCGGCCTGCGCGCCCGCGCCGTCGGCGAGCATCCCGAGGCCGCCGACACGCTGGGCATCAACGTCTACCGGCTGCGCTACATCAACGTCACGCTGGGCGGCATGGCCGCCGGCTTCGGCGGGGCCTGGTTCACGCTCGGCTCGGTCGGCCGCTTCGACGAGAACATGACCAACGGCCGCGGCTTCATCGGGCTGGCGGCCATGATCTTCGGCCGCTGGCACCCCGTCGGCGCGCTGATGGCCGCGCTCGTCTTCGGCTTCGCGGATTCCCTGCAGCAGAAGCTGGCGATCCTGCGCACGCCGATCCCGGCGGAATTCCTCGCGATGGCGCCCTACATCGCCACCATCGTACTGGTCGCCGGCCTTGTCGGACGGGCCCGGATGCCGGCCGCCGACGGCAAGCCCTACATCAAGGAATAGGGCTCGAGCGGGTTTCTGCGGTCAGGCCGCCGCTGGCCGGGCTGCGGGGCCGTCAGGCCCGGCGCGCGCGCATGATGCCGCCCTGCCGCTCCCAGGCGAGCTCGCCGCGCTCGACCATGAAGTTGACATGGGCGTGGACCTCGCTGAACGCGAAGCTGAGCTGGTGCGGGTCGAGCGGCCGCGCGAACATGACGGGCACCAGCTCAGCCACCGAGCAGGGCGTGCGCGCGCACGCTTCCGCCAGGAGCTCGCAACGGGCCATATGGTGCGCCACGAGCTGGCCGCAGCGCGTGTTCAGGCCATGGAACGGGAGCTGGTGGCCCGGCAGCGCCAGCGCATCCTCCGGCAGGCTCGCCGTCAGCGCCTTCAGCGAGCGGATGTAGAGGCCGAGCGGATCGCCATGCGGCTCGATGGCCCACACCGACACGTTGGGCGTGATCCTGGCCAGCACCTGGTCCGCAGCGAGGAACAACCGCTCCTCGGCGCAATAGAGCATCACCTGTTCCGGCGCATGGCCGTCCCCGGTCATCACCTGGAACGCCCGCCCGCCAATGGCCAGCGTATCGCCGGCGACGAGGCGGCGGAAGGTCGGCGGCAACGGCGTCACCATCCTGAGATAGCCATGCCCCTGGGTCATCACCACCGCGGCCGTCTCGTCGTCCATCCCGTGCGAGAGGTAGAAGTCGCGATAATGCTGCGCGCTCAGCGCGCCGGGGTTGAGCGAGATGTTGATGCAGCCGAGCCACGCGGTCTGGCTGGTCAGCATCGGCATGTCGAAGCGCTCGCACAGCCAGCCGGCCAGCCCGATATGGTCGGGGTGGAAATGCGTGACGATCAGGCGGGAGAGCCGCCGACCGGCCAGCGGGCCGGCAACCAGCGCCTCCCACATCGCGCGTGTCTTGTTGCTGCCGAGGCCGGTGTCGAGCACGGCCCAGCCGTCACCGTCCTCGATCAGGTAGATGTTGACGTGGTCCAGCCTGAACGGCAGCGACAGGCGGGTCCACAATATCCCCGGCGCGACCTCGATCACCTCGCCGATCTGCGGCGGTTCGGGAAACGGGTGGACGAGGTCGGGATAGGCGGCGTTCTGCAAGGAAACGGCTTTCTTCTTATGCGCCGTAGCAATCGGCGAAAAGGCCTCGCCGCGCAAGACGTTTCGGGCGGCACCGGCGATTTCCCACGATGTCCGGCGGGCTCGCCGACCTTTATTTCGCACCTGCGAACAGTTTGTTTGCGCCAGCACAAAGAGCCTGTCCGGCCAGCCGGCTAGAAGTCGGGCATCGGAAACGAGCTGATGACAAGGAGAGCTCCGATGTTGACGCGACGCCAGGCCCTTTTGGGCACAGCCGCCGGTGCGATGCTGGTTGCGGCGATGCCGCCGCTTGCGGCTGCAAGCGTGGCCGACACCCGCAATCTGCCGCGGGAGAAGGTGACGCTGGTCGCTCCGCCGCATGTGCACGCCCACGAGCAGGTCGCCACCGGCGGCCCGAAGGTGGTCGAGTTCACGCTGGTGATCGAGGAAAAGCCGATCGTCATCGATGCGGACGGAACCGTTCTTCATGCCATGACCTATAACGGCACGGTTCCCGGCCCGCTGATGGTCGTTCACCAGAACGACTATGTCGAGCTGACGCTCATCAACCCCGAGACCAACACACTCGCCCACAATATCGACTTCCACGCCGCGACCGGCGCACTGGGCGGCGGCGAGCTGACGATGGTCAACCCCGGCGAGCAGGTGAAGCTGCGCTTCAAGGCGACGCGCACGGGCACCTTCGTCTATCACTGCGCCCCCGGCGGCGCGATGATCCCCTGGCACGTCGTGTCGGGCATGAGCGGCGCCATCATGGTGCTTCCGCGCGACGGCCTGAAGGACGAGGCGGGGCGGCAGCTCCACTACGACCGGATCTACTATGTCGGCGAGAACGACTTCTACATGCCGCGCGACGAGGACGGCAACTTCAAGGCCTACGAATCGGCCGGCGATGCCTATGCCGATACGCTCGAGGTGATGCGCGGGCTGACGCCGACCCATGTCGTCTTCAACGGCGCCAGGGACGCCCTGACCGGAGACAACGCGCTCAAGGCCAATGTCGGGGAAACCGTGCTGATCGTCCATTCGCAGGCCAACCGCGACAGCCGGCCTCACCTGATCGGCGGCCACGGCGACCACGTGTGGGAGCAGGGCAAGTTCGACAATCCGCCCGCAAAGGACCTGGAGACCTGGTTCATCCGCGGCGGCTCGGCCGGAGCGGCGCTCTACACCTTCCTCCAGCCGGGTGTGTACGCCTACGTCAACCACAACCTGATCGAGGCCGTGGAGCTCGGGGCGACCGCCCACTTCCTGGTCGAAGGCGAGTGGGACGACGACCTGATGACCCAGATCGCGCCCCCCGCCCCGATCATGGCCAACTGAGCCGCCCTTGTGGCGGCAGGGCGGCCCGGCCCGTTCCGGACCGCCCCTCACCAAAGGGGCAAGACCATGAAGACGAAGCTGTTCGAGGTCGCGGGCGGAGCGCTCGCGCTGCTGGCCGTCCCGGCCGCGATCGTCCTGACCGATGCCCCCGGGGATGCCGGCCGGGCCGCGATGCCGGCGCCCGCCGCCACCGTGACGCTGCCGGCCGGCTCGGTGAGCTGGCCCGCCGCTGGTGAATATCTCGTCGGCGGCCGCCCCGTTGCGGCGCCCCGCATCGAGGTGACCCTGCAGCGGCCGCTGGAGATCATGGCCTACCAGGTCGGCGCCACCGACTATCTGCGCTGCGTCGCCGACGGCGCCTGCCGCCCGCTCGATCCGCGCACGCCCCGCGCCGCGGGCATGCCGGTGACCGGCGTCAGCTATGACGACGCCACGGCCTATGCCGCATGGTATTCGCGAGGGACCGGCGAGAGCTGGCGCCTGCCTACCGACGCCGAATGGGCCTATGCGGCCGGCGAGCGCTTCGGCGGCGAGACCTCGGTCGAGGCCGACGACCCGGGGAACCCGGCGGTCGCCTGGCTGCGGCGCTACCGCGAGGAAGCCGCCCTGCGGCGCGCGCCCGATCCGGAGCCCAAGCCGGCCGGGCATTTCGGCCCCAACGCCAATGGCATCTACGACATGGCCGGCAATGTCTGGGAATGGACCTCGACATGCTACGGCCGCACGGTTCTGTCGGCCGACCGGAGCAAGGTCGAAAGCGTCGTCGACAATTGCGGCGCCCACGCCGTCGAGGGCCGGCACCGCACCTATATGACGAACTTCATCCGCGACGGCGCCAGCGGCGGCTGCGCGGTGGGCACGCCGCCCGACAATCTGGGTTTCCGGCTCGTGCGCGAACCCCGTCCGCTGCTGTCGCTGCAGGGGCTGCGCGGATGGCTGCGCAGCGCCCAGGCGCGCCTTGCCGGCCCGGACGCCCGCACGCTGTCATAACCCGGGCGCGGCAGGGGGCAGCCCCGCACCGTCGCGTTGCCCCGGTCAGCCATCAGCCATGCGGCCCGACAGGCGTCCTGCCGGGCCCGCTGGCCTCAAAGCACCTGGCTGAGCTGCATGGCGATCGACATGTCGCCGTCGACCTTCAACTTGCCCTGCATGAAGGCCGCGGTCGGGTTGAGCTCGCCCGCCATCAGGGCCTCCAGATCGTCTTTCGACAGGGAAATGGTGCAATCGGCCGGCGCATCGGCGGTCGAGACCGAGGCGCCGTCGATGACGATGACCCCGTCGCCGCCGAGGTCGAACTTGACCGAGCGGCTGAAGCCCGAGCCATCCGCCTTGGCGGCGATCTTGTCTGCGATTTCCTTGACGTCCATTGCGTGTCTCCTGATTGGGGGCCGCCCGCCGGAAAGTCGGAAGGCATTGCGGGATGAGCGCAGGGCATAGCACGATTGACGTTTACGTCAACGTGATTTAGCGCGGGAAGCCGCCGCATGCACGGGCCGGCTTGAAACGGCCGGGCGGTATTGTTATGATTGATAACAATACCGGGGAGGATGGCCGATGCCGATGGTCGACGTGCCGGGCATGCAAAGCGTCCGCATGGGAGAGCTGGCGGCTGATCTCGAATGGCGCGGCGGCACCGCCTATGTGCGCCCGCGCCACGAGCTGCCGCCCTATCCCCGCACGCTGGTCGACACGCTCGACGAATGGGCGGCGACGGCGCCGGACCGGGTGCTGTTCGCCGACCGCGGAGCGGACGGCCGATGGCGCGAACTGACCTACGCGGCCGCCCGCGACGGCTCGCGCGCCATCGCCCAGTATCTGATCGACCTCCGCCTTTCCGCCGAGCGCCCGCTGGTCATCCTGTCCGGCAACGGCATCGAGCACGCGCTGCTGGCGCTCGGCGCGCAGCGCGCCGGCATCCCCTATGCCCCCGTCTCCCCGCCCTATTCGCTGGTCGCAAGGGATTTCGGGAAGCTGCGCCACATCTTCTCGCTCCTGCGGCCGGGGATGGTCTTTTCGGCCGAAGGCGGCCCCTTCGCGGCGGCGATCGAGGCGGCCGCGGCGCCGGATGCCGTGATCGTCAACGCGCGCGACCCGCTGCCGGGCGCGGTGTCCTTCGACGAGTTGCTGACGACGCGGCCGGGCCCGGAGGTCGATGCCGCGCATGCCGCGGTCGACGGCGACACGGTGGCCAAGTTCCTGTTCACCTCCGGCTCGACCGGCCTGCCCAAGGCGGTCATCAACACGCACCGGATGATCGCCTGCAATCAGGTGATGATCGCCAATGCGATGGCGTTCCTGCGCGACGCGCCGCCGGTGCTGGTCGACTGGCTGCCCTGGCACCACACGGCCGGCGGCAACCACAATTTCGGCATCGCCCTCTACAATGGCGGCACGCTCTACATCGACGACGGCAACCCGACGCCGGCCGGCATCGGCCGGACGGTGCGCAACCTGGAAGAGATCGCGCCGACGCTCTACTTCAACGTGCCCAAGGGCTACGAGATGCTGGCCACGCATCTGGAGAAAAACGGGCGGATGCGCCGCACCCTGTTCTCGCGCCTGCAGGTCTTCCAATATGCCGGCGCCGGCCTCTCACAGCATGTCTGGGACACGCTGGAACGGCTGGCGATCCGCGAGACGGGGCGCAAGGTGATGATCCTCACCGGCTACGGCTCGACCGAAACCGCGCCCTTCGCCTTCACCACGACCTGGCCCGTCAACCGGGCCGGCGAGGTCGGCCTGCCGGCGCCGGGCATGGAAATCAAATTGGTGCCGGACGGCCAGAAGATGGAGCTGCGCCTCAAGGGGCCGAACATCACGCCGGGCTACTGGCGCCAGCCCGACAAGACGGCCGAGTGCTTCGACGAGGAAGGCTATTACCGGATCGGCGACGCGCTGAAATTCGTCGATCCCGCCGACGTCAACAAAGGCTTCCTGTTCGACGGCCGCGTCTCGGAGGACTTCAAGCTGTCCACCGGCACATGGGTGAACTTCGCTGCCATCAGGGGCGCGATCGTGCGGGCCTTCGCGCCCTATGTGCGCGACGCCGTACTCTCCGGCCTCGACCGCAACCACATCGGCGCGCTGCTGTTGCTCGACCCCGATGCCGCACGCCGCATCGCGCCCGATCTCGCGGAGGCTCCCGAAGCCGTGCTCGCGCGCGACCCGCGCCTGCGCGCCGTCTTCCAGGAGCGGCTCGACGCGCTGGCCGCGCAATCGACCGGCAGTTCCAACCTCGTCGCCCGCGCCAGCGTGCTGGAGGCGCCGCCGTCGATGGACGCCAACGAGATCACCGACAAGGGCTCCATCAACCAGCGCGCGATGCTCGCCTCCCGTGCCGCCCTCGTCGAGGAGCTCTACGCCGATCCGCCGCCCGCCCGCGTGCTGGTCGCGCGGACCGGCGGCTGAGGCTCAGGGACCGAGGATCCGGTCCAGAAGCTTTAACAACCGCTCGCGTTCTTCCGCCCCGCCCAGCTTCTCGACCAGCCTGCGCTCGTGGCCGGCCCAGACGGCAACCATGTCCTTCACGAAGCGCACGCCCTCGTCGGTCAGGTGGAGCGAATGCGACCGCTTGTCGCCGGCCGCCTTGCGCCGCTCGGCGAGGCCGCGCCGCTCGAGCCCGTCCATCAGCGCGACGAAATTCGCGCGCTTGATGCCAAGCTGTTCCGCGATCTCGGACTGCTTGCGGCCGGGGCTGCGGGCGATCAGCGCCAGCACTGAAAACTCGGCGGGCCGCAGCTTCATCTGCGCGAAGGATTCGGTGAAGTCCTGGAAAACGGAAAGCTGCGCGCGCCGCAGCTTGTAGCCGATGATGGAGGTCATCTCCGGCACGAAGTCGAGCCCGGCCGGTGCGCCTGCCGCCTCCCTCGCCCGCGGCTGCCGGGCCGCGGCAGCCCCGGCCCTGGCGCCTTTCTCACCCTTCATCCGCGTCGTCCGCTCCCCTCGCACACATCCAGAATCGCGCAGCGCCTACGCTAGAGCCTTTCCCGGTCATATGGAATCGTCCTGCCGGGGCGATTCCATTATCGCCCCGAAAGGCGCCGGCCCGTCCTGCCTGCGGTCGGGAAGGCGCAGGGGTCGCGCCTTGTCGGCGGGCGAATTGTTATGATACAGAACAATTATCGCAGGAACGGGATCAAGGGGCGCGGCAGCTCGATGTCAGAGGCAGGCAGGTCCACACGCGCGGCCGGAGAGGACGGGCCGGTTCTCGTTTCCGTCGAGGGCCCGATCGCGCGCCTCACGCTCAACCGCCCGGCCAAGCGCAATGCCGTCAACGATGCCATGCTGGCCGGTCTCGATGCCTTCTTCCGCGATATCCCGCAGGGCGTGCGCACGGTCGTCCTGTCCGGCGCCGGGGGGCATTTCTCCTCCGGGCTCGACCTCGCCGAACAGGAGCATCGCGAGGCGCACGAGGTGTTGCGGCACTCGCGCGGCTGGCACGAGGTCATGGACCGCATCCAGTTCTCCGGCGTGCCGGTCGTCTCGGTCCTCGACGGCGCCGTCATGGGCGGCGGCCTCGAGATCGCCGCCGCGACCCATGTCCGGATCGCCGAGCCGAGCGCCCGCTTCCGGCTGCCCGAAGGCAAGCGCGGCATCTTCGTCGGCGGCGGCGCGACCGTCAGGATCGGCCGCATCCTCGGCCCCGACCGGATGACCGAGATGATGCTGACGGGCCGCACCTACGACGCGCAGGACGGGCTGCGGCTGGGCCTTGCCCACTATCTCGTCGGCACCGGCGAAGGCGCCGCAAGGGCGGAGGAGCTGGCGAGGGACGTCGCCGCCAATTCGCGCCTCGTCAACTATCTGGTCGTCCAGTCGATCGCCCGCATCAACGACATGGCGCGCGGCGACGGCCTCTACGCCGAGAGCCTGAGCGCGGCCCTGTCGCAGAGCGGCAGCGACGCGCAGGAAGGGCTGCGGGCCTTTCTGGAGAAGCGCGAGCCGCGTTTTTCCTGAACGGGCCGGCGCGGCTCAGTGCCCGCCGGCGTCCGCCGCCGCATCCGCGTCCGGTTCCTCCGCCGCGCGGCGGTAGCCCGAGCTGTCGCGGATGTCGTCCTTGGTCAGGAAGTCGAGCTGCTCGACCAGCACCTCGTGGACGAGCGCCACGCCGAGCCGCGCGTTGACGCTGTCGCGGATGCCGTTGCGGATCGCGTCGATATCGATGCTGCCGCGCTTCGTGAAGTCGATCTGCGGGTTGGCGTAGAGATAGCTGTAGAGCTGGTCGGTCAAGAGTGTCTCGGGCGGGATCACCAGCTTCTTCAGCTGCGCGCCTTCCGCCGTGAAGACGAGCCGGCCGAGGAAATAGCCGAGCACGCGCCCCTTCTCGAGGATCGGCACCGAGATGACGTCGGTCCTGACATAGTCGAGCCCGCCGAAGAAGCCGGCGGGCGGCGTTTCCGCCGGCCGGCTCTGTGCCAGGTTGAAGGAATAATAGACCGATCCGATCGCGACGGCGACGATCCATGCGGCGGCCATCACGAACTTGATCATCGCCTCAGAGCCTGCCGAACTCGCTCGCCGAATAGGTCCCGTCCGCCTCGGCGCGCTGGATCGCGCCCTGCAGGAGGTCGGCCACCTCCTTCACCGCGTTGAGATGGGCGAGGATGACGCGCTCGTTGATCTCCAGCTTGGCGCGCAGCCTTTGCAGGGCCTCGCGATGCTCTCCGTCGAGCTGGCGCGGGGACAGCGCCGCCGCGGCCTTGTTCAGCTCGTAGAGATAGCGGCTCTTGCGGGCGTTGGAGCCGGCGATGTCGAAGCCGGGATTCTCGCGGATCCCGGCGGTCTCGACGTCGATCGCTTCCTCGATGCGGCGGATGATCGACGCCAGGCTGCCGGGATGCGGCGGCGGCATCTCGGGCGCACGGGCAATCTGCACTGGCTCGGCCGGGACAGGAAAAGGTGACATGCGATGCTCCTCGAAAATCGTCAGCCGTCGGCCCTGTCCGCGGCGGAAACGCCCCGGAGGGTCTGTGTCGCCTTGCGCTGAAGCTCGTCGACCAGCGCCCTCGACAGCCGGTCTCCGGCATCGAGCGCCGCGCGGGTCTCGCCGGCAGCTCCTGCCAGCGGCACGCTGCGGTCACCGTCCCGGTAGCGGTCCGCGAGCAGCCGGTTGGCGATGCCGATGCCGCCGCGCTGCGCCACCGTCTCGCCGAGCTGCTGGGACAGAAGCGATTTCCACATGTCGCCCGACATGCCCTCGCCATAAACCGAATCCGTTCCTTCCGGCAGCATCGCCTGGATGAAGGTGCCGAGCACCATCGCCTCGAACTGCTGGAACGGCCCCGGCGCCTCTCTGGCCTCCACCCGCATCGACGCCGGCGACGTCGCCGCCTCGAAGGCGGCCGGTGGCCTGGCGCCGTCCGCGATCCGCTGGAGCTGTGCGCGCGCGGCCTGCAGGCGTTCCGGCTCGGCCGCCCGCATCACGTCCATGATGATGTCGCCGGGGGGTGAGATCGCCAACAGCCCGTCCTTTCTGAACCTGCCGCCCCATGATGCGACAGCAATCTTGTGGCAGGCTTACCTGTCGCCCGTGAGCTTGCGCTCGACGATTTCCAGCCGCTCCCTGTCGGCCGCCTTCTCGTCCACGGCGCGCGAGACGTCGCGATAGGCATCCTCGACCTTGCTCGCCCGCAGCGTCGCCGTCGCCACCCGCTGCGCCTCTTCGTCCGCCGCCGCGAGGCTGCTGTCGCGCCGGGCGAAGGCGCCGGCTATGCGGGCGTGATAGATCTCGGGAAACAGCGCCGACAGGGAGCCGGGATCGTCGAAGCGCCCGATCAGCGCATGCGCTTCCTCCTCGGCCGCGTGCGCGGCCGCGACATGGGCGGAATGCCGCATTTCATGGAACGCCTTCAGCCTGCGCTGCAGGACGACCAGCTTGGCGAGCCGCTTCTTCCGTTCCGCGCTCATGCCCGCCTCACCGGTCGACCGTCGCGGCCGCGAAGCCGTCGGCGAACAGGCTGAGCATGGTCGGGAACGCGAGATACATCAGGACCAGCGCCCCCGCGAGCACGAAGGGCAGCGAAATGAAATAGACCGGGATCTGCGGCGACAGCTTGTTGATGAAGCCGGTCGCCAGGTTGACCAGGATGGCGTAGGCGACGAACGGGCTGCCCAGCCGCAGCACGATGAGGAAGGAATCCGAGATCGTGTCGGCGAGGTCCGTCAGCGCCGATTGCGGACTGAAGAACACGTTGACGGGGGCGACGCGATAGGAATTCACCAGCGCCTCGATCATCTGGTGATGGAAGCCCAGTATGAACAGCATCAGCAGCGCGGCCAGCGAAACCAGCGCGCCGACCGGGCCCTGCGCGTCCGGCTCCTCGATCGCGATGCCCGGCATGCCGCCGAAGCCGCCCAGCATCGATATCGCCGACGCGATGAACTGCAGCGCGAGGACGTAGAAGCGCGCCACCAGACCGATCAGCGCGCCGATCAGCAGCTCAGACACGATCATCGGCGCAAGCACCACGGGGCGGCTGTCGACATGGGGCGCGATCTGGCCCCACAGATGGGCGAGCAGCGCGAAGCTCACGGCGATGGAGACGAACAGGCGTATGTTCATCGGCACGCGCATCGTGCCGAAGCCCGGCATCAGCATGAAGCAGCCGCCGATGCGGCAGAAGGCGAGGAAGGCCGCCAGCACGATATGGTCGAGGCCGGCGAGCGTCAGCATCACGAAACGGAGCCGAGCACCTTGATCTCGACGCCCTTCGCGATCTCGACATGCGAGAGCACCGGCAGCGTCGGGAACAGGCGCTCGACGATCATGCGCACATAGGGCCGCGCCTCCGGCGCCGTGACGATGGCGAACCGCTCGCCCGCGTCCATGTGCTGGCGCGCCGCCTTGGTCGCGTCGTTGCCGAATTCCTCGAGCTGGCGCGGGTCGATGTCGAACTCGCGCACCTCGCCCTTGGCGTCGCGCTTGAGCGCCTGATGGAAGGCGAGATCCCAGCGGTTGCCCAGCCGCAGCACCTTCAGCATGCCGCCTTCCGTGAGGTCGCCGCAGATCTGCTGCGCCATGCGGATGCGCACATGCTCGACGATCTGCTCGGTGCGCCGCACATGCGGCGCGATCTCGGCGATCGCCTCGATGATCAGGTGCAGGTTCCGGATCGATACCCGCTCGGCCAAAAGCAGCTTCAGCACCGCCTGCAGGCCCGGATAGGTGATGTGCGAGGTGCAGATCTCGTCGGCGAGCTTCTTGTATTCGGGGTCGAGCCTGTCGATCAGCGCCTTCATGTCCTTGTAGGACAGGAGCTGCGGCAGGTTGTTGCGGATCACCTCCGACAGATGCGTGAGCAGCACCGACATGTTGTCGGCATAGGAGAGGTTCTCGCGCTTGAGATCCTCGGCGAACATCTCCGGCACCGAATAGGCGCGCATGCCGAAGGCCGGCTCGCGCACCTCCTCTCCCGGCATGTCGGGCGTGCGCCCCGAGCCGATCAGCACCATCAGCTCGCCGACCCGCACCTCGTGCCCGGCGACCACGGTGCCGTGGATCTTGATCTGGTAGCTCTTGGCGGGGATCGCATAGTCGTCGGTCAGCCGCACCTCGGGCACCACGAACCCGAACTGGGTGGCGAACTTCTTGCGCATCTTGTTCATGCGGAAGGAGAGCTCCTGATGCGCGGTCAGCAGCTTGGTCGAAAGCTGCTTGCCGATCAGGAGCTCGATCTCCGGCGTCTTCAGCGAATGCTTGATCGAGTTGCGCTCCTCCTCGACCTTGGCATCCTCCTCCTGCTTCTTCACCGCCGCTTCGGCCGCCGCCTGCCGGTTCTGGCGCAGCGGCAGCAGATAGGCCACCGCGCCCATGCAGGCCGCCAGAAGCCAGAACGGCAGCGCCGGCAGGCCGGGCATCAGGCCGAGCAGGAAAAGAAGGCCGGCGGCCACCGAAAGCGCGCGCGGATAGGCCGAGAGCTGGCCGAACACCGCCTGGTCGGCCGAGCCGCGCGTGCCGCCCTTGGAAACCAGCAGGCCGGCCGCCAGCGACACGATCAGGGCCGGGATCTGCGTGACTAGGCCGTCTCCCACCGAAAGCTTGACGAAGACGTCGGCGGCGTCGCCGATATCCATGGCGTGCCGGCCGTAGCCGATGGCGATGCCGCCGACGATGTTGATGGCGGTGATGATGAGGCCGGCGATGGCATCGCCGCGGACGAATTTCGAGGCGCCGTCCATCGCGCCGAAGAACGAGCTTTCCTCCTCGAGCTCGCGGCGCCGGTGCTGCGCCTCCTTCTCGTCGATCATGCCGGCGGACAGGTCGGCGTCGATCGACATCTGCTTGCCGGGGATGGCGTCGAGGGTGAAGCGGGCGCCGACCTCGGCGATGCGTGTGGCGCCCTTGGTGATGACGATGAAGTTCACCACGATCAGGATCAGGAACACGATCAGGCCGATCACGAAATCGCCGGCCATCACCAGCTTGGAAAAGCCGCCGATCACGTAGCCGGCGGCGTTCGTTCCTTCGCTGCCATGCGAGAGGATGACGCGCGTCGTCGCGATGTTGAGCGACAGCCGCAGCATGGTGACGATCAGCAGGACCGTCGGGAACGAGGAGAAGTCGAGCGGCCGCTGGATCCACAGCGCTACCATCAGGATCAGGACCGAGACGGCGATGGAAAAGGCCAGCCCCACGTCGATGAGGAAGGCCGGGATCGGCAGGAACAGCACCGTCAGGATGAGGGCGATGCCGAGCGCGAAGCCTATGTCGCGGCCGCTGCGCGTGGCCGTTGTCGCGATCGTTTCGCTGAGCGCCATAATGTGCCGACCGTCCCCGCGCTTTATGCAGAATGGCCGACAGGCCTAGCAGCCCAAGCTTGCGTGAGGCGGGCCTCGCGGCCGCCGGTCAGAAGCCGGTCTCGATGCGCTGGAAGATGACGGTGGTGAAGCCGTTCACCTGGCCGCCGATGAAGGGGCCGGTGAAGACGATGACGAGCAGGATCGCGACGATCTTCGGCACGAAGGTCAACGTGATTTCCTGCACCTGCGTCAACGCCTGCACGAGCGCGATGCCGACGCCGACGATCATGGCCGCCAGCACGGCCGGCGCGGAGGCCGCCAGCACCGTCCAGATGGCGTACTGGACGAGATCGAGGGCGTCGGCCTCGTTCATCGCTACTGGACCGTGATCCCCGTCTCGATGGCGATTTCCGTGCCGCCGGCAAGCACGGCGACGGCGCCGTCGGCGGTCAGCTTCACGGATGCGACGATGCCCTTCACCGTTCCGTCCGCCGACGTCAGCGTGCGGCCGAGAAGGGAATCGGCCTGCGCGACCGCCGAGCCCTGCAGCAGGCTGGTGAGCTTGCTGTTGAGCTGCACGCTCTGCTCGACCTGCGAGAAGGCCGCGAGCTGCGCGACATATTGCGTCGAATCCATCGGGTTGGTCGGGTCCTGGTTCTTCATTTCGGCGACCAGGAGCTTGAGGAACGACTGGTAGTCGACGCTGGCCTTAGCGGCGCTGGTGTTCTGCGCGCCGCTCGCGCCCGCATTGCTGCCGTTGATGCCGGAAACGGTGGTCATGGCGTCATTCTCCTGCGGCAAGCGCCAGCGGGCGCTCCTCCTGTTCAAGGTTCGGTTCGAGGATGCGCGCCTCGATCGGGTAGAGCGCGCGGATGGCCTTCATCGCCTCGTAGGGCCGGTCTTCGGAAACGAGCCGGTCGACATGCTTCAGCCGCGCAAGGACCTGCGGGTCCGAGAAGGTCGCCAGAAGCCGCGGCAGGCTTTCGCGGAACAGCCGGCGCGCGGCCTCCGCCCCGTCGGGGTTCATCAGCATGACCTGCACGGTGAAATAGAGCTGCCTGAGCGGCGTCGATGCCTGGTCCGCCTGCAGCACGTGCGCCTCGAGCAGGAACTGCACGTCGTTCAGGAATTCGAGCGACACCTTGCGGTCGGCACGGATCACGGCGCCGTTGACGTAGAGCTTCTCGTTGGGCTTCAGCGTGATCTTGAAGGTGCCGCTCATTGGATTCCGTCACGGATGATCTGGGACACCTCGATCAGGCCCTCGAAATTGTCGGATTTCCCGAGCCGGACCTGCTCGGCCTCGCGCAGCAGCCACAGCCCGATCGAGATCAGATTGGCGCGCAGCTCGCCCGGCAGCTCGTTTTCGGCGCTGCCGAGATCCTGAATGAAGGTCGTCCAGATGCGATTGAGGAACAGCACCGCCTCGACTGCCTGCACCGAACGCGGCCCGTGCTCGCGCGCGCTCGCCAGAAGGTCGATCGAGCGCGTCAGCAATTGCCGTTCGCGGTCGCGTGCATCGGCCACGGAATCGGTCTGCACTTCGGAGTAGGAGAACTGGTACATCTGGGATCGGTCTCTTCAGGCTCGGGAAGGGTTGGGCCTCGTCACAGATAGTTGACGAGGTTGAGTTGGCGCAGGCGGCTGGTCAGCGTGTAGGCCGTCTCGATCTGCGACAGCAGGTTCGAGACGCGGGTGGACGCCTCATAGGGGTCGATCTCGACAAGATCGCTGACCTTGCCCCTGAAGATGTCGATCTGCATCTGCAGGCGGTCGCTGGCGGCCGCCACGCGCTGCTCGATGATGCCGGCCTGCGCCTGGACCCTGGCGATGCTGACGGTCGCCTGGCCGACCTTCGAGGCCGAGAAGCGGATCACGGCGTCCTGCGCGATCTCGCCCAGCTCGCCGTCGAGGAAGAAGGCGACGACCGCGCCCGCCATCGCCAGCTGGCGCACGCCGTCGGTGTTGGCGCTGACGGAGGCCTGCGTGGTCTCGGTCAGGGTGATGCGCGCCGAGATCGTCTCGTCCGTCGCCTCCGACCAGTTCATGGCGCCGGTCCAGTCGGCTCCCATGAACATCGGTTCGATCACGTTGTTCAGGAAGTCGGTTATCTGGGCGGCGTCGACCGCGCCGGCCGCGGGATCCGTGTGGGCAAAGCCGAAATGGGTCTGGAAGGCGCTCGCCATCGCCGCCTGCGCCGGCGAGCCGGCGGCGAAGAAGTCGTTGATCGGACGCACGTCCGTATTGACGCCGGCGAAGATGTTCTCGCCGTTCAGGCTCGCATTGAGAACGCCGGTCATCGTGGTGACGAGCGTCTTCGCATCGGCCTTCGAGATTTCGGGATCCACCGCGCCGGCCACGGCCGCGGTCATCGTCGACAGGAACTGCTGCGCGAGGTCCGAGAGCGATTTCAGCCCGCTCTGGGTGGCTGACAGGCGCGCGCCGACCAGGGCATTGGAGGTGATGATGCCGCCCAGCCGGTCGATGTCCCGTTCCAGCGAAACTGACTGTCCGGTGCGCGCCCCGAGCGCCAGCCCGGTGTCGGCGACCCGGCCGGTGACGACCTCCTTCTCCAGCTTGCTGATCTCCGTCTGCATGCGCATCAGATGCGTGCGGACAGAGTCGGCGACGCCCAGGGAGGATATGAACGACGTCTTCATCGGCTTACCTGATCGCGTTCAGCAGCGAGGCCAGCATGTCGTCCACCGTGCGCAACAGCCGGGCCGAGGCCTGGTAGGTGTGTTCGAGGTCGAGCATCAGCGTCATCTCCTCGTCGATGTTGACGCCGGTGGCGTTGGACAGGGCCTCCCGCGTGCGGGAAAGCAGCGCGGACCTGGATTCCGCCGCGCGCGCCGAATCCTGCCGGATGCCCTCGAACCAGCCTATCGTCTCGGCCGAATAGTCGGTGAGGCTGATCGTCGCCTGGATGCCGGCGGCCGTGTCGAAGGCCATCGGCTCTTCCATGCGCCGGGCATAGCTTACCAGCAGGTCCGCATAGCCCGACCCGCCGCTGGCGTTGACGACATAGGCGGCACCGTTGGCGCCGCCGTCGCGCAGCAGGGTCGGCGTGCCGCCCTGGGCGAAATCGAAAAGCGGATTGATCGCGATCAGCTGGGCGAGACCGTTGACCAGCGGGCCGGGACCCGGCGCGATCGGCGTGCCGTTCTGGACGAAGAGCCCGGCCATCGGCGGCAGCGCGTCGTTGGGACCGCGCTCCGTGAAGCTCGCGATCAGCCCGCGCGCGATCTCGTCGAGCTGGGCCTGCATGCCGTTGGCGACATCGTCGCGGAGCTGCAGCATGGCCGCGAGCTTGCCCCCGGCGCTGGTGTTGCCGCCCGTCCCCGGCGCGAGCGGCACGCCGTCGACATAGATGCCGTTTCCGTCGAGGCCGGGCGCGAAGCCGCCGGCCGGCGTGAACGTCACCTCGCGCGGCACCGTCTCGAACAGCGTCGCGCCGGACGTCGTCACCAGCATCAGGTCGTTGCCCGAGCGCCGGATGGCGGTCACCGGCAAGAACTCGGATATCTTCTTCAGGATGCCGTCGCGCCGGTCGAGCGCATCGTTGACGTCCTGCCCGACATTGGTGCCCTGCACGACCTCGTCGTTCGCCTTCTTGAAATCGACGAGCAGGCTGTTGAGCTCGCCCACGGCCCCGAGGATGCTGCGATCGGTGTCCGAACGGAAGGCCTGGATGGCGTCCGAGCCCGAATTGAGCACGGACACGACCTGCTTGGCCGCCTCCAGCGCCGCCTCGGCGACGTTGACGCTCGAAGGATTGGCGCTGTAGGTCTGCAACGCTTCCTGGAACTGGCCGAGGACGAGCGCCGGCGAAGAGGAATATTCGTTGCCGTAGACGTCCACGGTGAGCGTGTTCAGGCCGTCGCGGAGCGTCGCCTGGGCCGAATAGGACGAAAGCGCCGACAGCCCCTGCCGGAACAGCACGTCGTTCGTCGCGCGGACGATCGAGACGACGCGCGCGCCGTTCTCGCTCGACACCAGCACCGCCGAGCGCCGCGAATAATCGGCGTTGGAGCTCTCGGATATGTTGCGAGAAACGACCGACGTCTGCCGCGAAGTATTGAGGAGCGCGGACTGCGCAATGCTCAGTGCTGACGACAGCGACATCTCATTCCGTTCCCACGCCCAGGCGCCCCCTCACCAACCCGCGGCCGCCGGCTACCTCTTGAGGTTGACCAGGATGTCCATGAGTTCCGAGCCGGTCTGGAACACTTTCGAATTTGCCGTGTAGCTGCGCTGCGCCTCGATCATCGTCGTCAGTTCGGTCGCCACGTCGACATTGGAATTCTCGAGCGCCCCGGACACGACCTTCCCGAACTTGCCCTCATTGGGGAAGCCCAGCCGCACCGAGCCCGAGCTCGAGCTTTGCGCGAAAACGTTGCCGGGCAGGACCTGCAGGTTGTCGGGCGACTGCACCGTCGCCATCGGGATGCGGTAGAGCGCCCGGAACGACCCGTCGCTGTACTGGGCATAGACGGTGCCGTCCTGGCTGATCTCGACCTGGTCGATCGAGCTGGGCGGATTGCCGTTCACATAGGCGTCGAACAGCGTGAAGCCGGTCGTCAGTTCGGTCATGCCGTTGAGATCGATGGTCAGGCTCTGGCCGCCGGGCACGGCCAGCGTGATATCCGTCGCGCCCGATGTGTCGAGCTGGCCGTTGGCCGGGTCGAAAGCAAGCGTCTGCGTGGCGAGCGGCGCGGCACCATAGGGAAAGAACGTGTCGGGGGCGGCATCGGCACGGTCGAACACGGCGACTTCCCACGTGTTCGCCCCAGTCTTGGTGAAATAGGCGTCGAGGATCCGCTCGCCGCCGGTATTGTCATAGACGACCAGCGAGGTCTTGGCCGTATACTGCGAGCCCGCCACGTTGTCCGAGGGCAGGCTGCCCGCGGCGACCGCCGTGGCCGATGCCGGCAGGTTCGCCGAATAGGCGCCGGCGGTCGACGCCGTCGCCACCAGCGAGTTGTCCGACACCTTGACCGGCTCCATCCCGTTGAAGCCGTTCGCGGTGACCGTGGGGGTGCCGTTGGCGTAGCTGTAGCCCATCAGCTTGAAGCCGGCGGCATTGACCAGATTGCCATCGGCGTCCGGGACGAAAGAGCCGGCCCGGGTCAGGAACGGGACGCCGGCCGAATCCTGCACCACGAAGAAGCCGTCGCCGGAGATCGCGAGGTCGGTGGTCGAGGTCGTATACTGCAAGATCCCCTGCGCGGAGACGGAGGTCTGGATCGTGCTGGTGACGCCGCCGGAGGAATAGGAGCCGCCCGCGCTGGGGATGACCAGCGTGGCGAACTCCGCCTTCGAGCGCTTGTAGCCGGTGGTGCCGGAATTGGCGATGTTGTCTGCCACGGTCGATAGACGCGTCGCCTGTGCTGTCATGCCGGAGACGCCGGTCCGCATCATGCCGTACAGGCTCATCGAGTTTTCTCCTCACTAGCCGGTCTCATGCAGCCAGCGTACCAGGGCTGACTTGCGCGAGGCTGGCCTGCGCCGGGGAGCCGGCGGGAGCGCCTCAGACGACCAGCCTGTAGCCGAGGAAGCGCTTCGATTCGATCGGGTCGAAGCCGAGCCGCTCGCGCAGCTTCTTGCGCAGCTTGGAGATGTGGCTCTCGACCACGTTCTCCTCCACCTCGCCGTCGAAGATGCCGTAGATCGCGTTGAAGACCTGCGTCTTGGTCACGCGGCGGCCGTTGTTGCTGGCGAGATATTCGAGGATGCGCCGCTCGCGCCGCGGCAGCGGCAGCGGCTCGCCGTCGATCTCGGGATCGCGCCCGTCGCAGAAGATGCACATCGCGCCGATCCGCAACACGTCCTGCTGGTCCTGCGCGCGCCGCCGGATCGCGGTGATGCGGGCGAGGATCTCGCGGATGTGAACCGGCTTGCGGACCACGTCGTCGACGCCCGCCTCGAACAGGCGCAGCGTGTTCTCCAGCGAACTCTGGTCGGCAAGGGCGATGACGGGAGCCCCGGTGCGGTCGCGCAGCCTGCGCGGGGAAACCTTCTCGGTCTCGCACTCGCCGATGAGGAACGCCTGGACCGCCTTCAGGTCCTCGTCGGCGACGCTTTCGACCCACTCGCCGAATTCGTGCGTGTCGAAACCGGCGCTGGCCACGCCCTCGCGCCCGAAAAGGGAGTTGTAGCCTTCTTTCACGAGCTCGCGCTCGTCCACGATAACTATCATCGGCCCGCCCTCCGAATCAGTTGAAATTTTCCGCAACCGATGCGTAGCCGTTGACGGGAATCGGGCACAACACTCAAATCTTGTGGTCGATATTTTAGGAGTCCCACAGCATCGCACCGGACTTGGCCGCGCGCGAAGGCCCGGCAGGCCGGCGGCCACCGCCGCCTAGCGGCAGAAACGCCGGGCCGGCGGCGTCCACTTGCCGAATCCGGTCGCCACCAGATTGGCGATCACCTTGCAGACATAGCGCTTCTGCGCCGGGTCGTTGTCCGGGCCGGCATGGTAGCGCGCCACCGCCATCACCCAGGTATCGTGCCGGCCCTTCAGCGTCTTCAGGAAGCGGGCCGCGTAGTCGACGTTGCGGGCCGGATCCAGCATGTCGGCCACGCCGCGGAAGGCATCGGCATGATAGCGGTGGTTGATCTGCATGCAGCCGAGGTCGATCAGCCTGCGGCCCTGGCTGCGCGCACGCTCGAACTCCGCCACCGCAGCCGCCTTGCTGGCGGCGAACACGGCGCGTCCCTCGATGTTGAGCGCATAGGGCTGGAGGCTGCCCTTCCGCCCGGTCTCGGTCAGCCCCACCGCATAGAGGATGCCGGCGGGGATATCGTAACGGGCGGCCGCGGCGATGATCTGGCTCTCGCAGGCATTGGGGGCGGCAAGGGCCGCCGTGGCGAGCCCGCTAGATATACACGCCGCCGCCGCGAGCCTCGCCGCGCTCGCCATTGCCGTCCTGCTTGCGCCCGCCTTCATAGCCGCGCCCCGCTTCCTGTTTCCCCGACTGCCCTTGCCCCTCGCTTCCATGCCGGTCGGGCGCCGCGAAGGCGTTCTCGCGGCCGCTGCCGCCGCCCGGTGTCGCGGAGGCTTGCGGCACCTGCTGGACGGTGATGCGGTCGATGTCGAATCCCATTGCGCGCAGCGCCTTGACGATCGCCTCGCCGTCGCTCTGCAGGCGGTGGCGCGCCTCGTGGTTGTCGACCTGGACCTCGATCGACAGCTTCTCGCTGTCGCCGCTGAGCTTGGCCGTCACAGTCCCGAGGTCGACGGGCTGAAGCTGGATCCTGAGGGTGGTGACGGGCCTGGCGGCCGGTTGCCCGCCGGTCTGGAACGCCGGCTCGCCGGCATAGCGCGTCAGCCCCTCGGGACCGGCCAGCGACCGGACAAAGCCGGCCGACGTGGGCGACAGGCCGGGAGCGCCGGCAGGCGCCGGCGCAACCTGCGCGGATAGCACCGTCACTTTCGCTGCGCCCGGCCCGCCTGCCGCCTCGCGCGCCGGCAGGTCGGCAATCCGCGCGCCGCGGTCGCGCGCAGCCTCCGGCGCAGCGGCCTCCGGCTCGACCGGCTGCAATGCGGGTCCGTCCTGCGGCTGCGGCCGGCCGTCGGCCTCAAGCTGCGCCCGCCCGCTCCCGGCGTGGATATCGTTGCGGGCCGGCATGCGCGTGAGACCGGCGGAAGGCTCCGCGCGCCTCTCCTTCGGCTCCTTCGGTTCCTTCGGCGTCTCCGGCAAGGCTCGCGCATCGGGAACGGCCACCCTGCCCGCGCTTCCGCCGTCTGCGGCGGCCTTGCCGCCAGGGTCGGCCGGCGCAGCCACGGGCATTGCCACCGGTGCGATGACGGCAACCGCCTCTTCCGGATCCGCCTCCGCCGCGGCATCCGCCTCCTCCCCGCAGCCGGGTCCGGCCGCGCCGGGTCCCGCCGCGTCGGGCCCGGCGTTGCGCTTCATCGCGTCGAACACGTGCCAGTGCGCGTGTTCGCGCGCATGCCATTTCGCCGCTCCCTGCGCGGCTGCTTTCGGCTCGGCCTCCTCCTTGCCGTCGGGCTTACGGGCGCCGTCCTCGCCGGAAAGCAGGCTCGTGAAGGCAGCCTCGTCGTCGCCGGCCGCCCCTCCCCGCGCATGCGCGTGCGGACCTGCGCCCCTGGCCGGTGGCGTCGTCTGGACCATCGGCATGTCGACACTCATCGCGCACTCCCCTGAAGCAACTGATCGATCGCCTCCAGCCGGCTGCGCTTGGCGGCGACGAAATCCGACACGGACCCGGCCGCGTCGGCAGGCGCGACCGCCGGCACATCTGCGGCCGGCGGTCCGGCAATCTCGGCCTGCCCGGAGCGCTGCGCCGGCAGCCCGGCGGTGCTTGGCGGCGACACCACATCGTCGACGATCCGGCGCGCAACCTCGAGCAAAGCGCGATCGGCTTCGGAAAGGCGCGAGGGATCGATGGCCTCGAGCGTGCCGCGCACGTCCCTGACATGTTCCGATGCAACCGAGGCCAGCGCCGCGTAGAGCATGGCGCGCGCATCCTGTCCGCCTTCGTCCGGCGGCGCGCTGCGCGCGATGCCCTCGCGCGCGAAGGCGAGCAGCTCGTCGAGCCGGTCGATCGCCGCCTGCCGGGCGATGCGCAGATAGACGACCCGGCTCTGCTCCCCGCTCATCGCATCGATGATCCCGGCGATCTCCTCGAGATCCAGCGTCGCATGCAGGCGAGCGACCCCCGAGACGAAATAGTCGGCGAACTGGCTCGCATAGGGCGAGCGCAGGAAGCGGCGCACATACTGCTCCGACATGCGCGCGAAACGGCCGGCGTCTCCGGTCTCCGCGCTCAGCGAAATCGAACGGCGCAGCGCCGCCTCCTCGATCAGCGTCCCCGGCCCGGCCAGCCGCGCATAGTCGAAGAAGGAAAGGCTGAGGCCGACATCCGTATTGGCGTAGAGCGTGCCCTTGACCAGAGCGAGCGCGGGTCCGATGTCGGCGGCGACGGCATCGGGAGCGATGTCCTTGAGCGCGGAAACCGCCCGCCCCGGCTGGCCGCGCACATATTCCAGCAGCCCCGCGCTCAGCCGCGCGTCCTCGTCGGCGAGGATCAGCCGCGACACCACCTTCTGCACGGTCGCCGGATTGCCGCCGCTCATGGCGTAGATTAGCAGCGCGCGGAAGTTGCGGCTGTCGGAAAAGTCCTCCGGCGTCGACCCCGCGAGCCGCGCGTCGATCATCTCCAGCATCTTGCGCTGCATCGGCAGCGCCGCCTGGTCGCCGTCGGCGATCCGGTCCTGCACCACCTGCAGCGACCGTACCATCTGGAACGGCTCGAGCCGGCCGGCAGCCGGTTGCGCCAGGGCCGGCAAGGCGGACGCGGGAGCCAGCGCAAGAGCGCACAGCACGGCGGGCATCCGTCTCATCCCGATGCGTCCAGCAGGATCTCGATGCGCCGGTTGACCGCCGCATAGGGGTCGTCCGGCTGCTTCAGGCGACGGTCGGCAAACCCCGCCACGCTGCCGACGCGCGTTTCGGCGAGGCCGCCGCGCACCAGCATGTAGTAGGTCGCCTGCGCCCGCGCCGTGGACAGCCGCCAGTTGTCGTATCGGGCGTTGGCGAAGGGGCGCGCGTCGGTATGGCCGTTGATGGTGACCGTCCCCTCATGCGCGGCCAGCGCCTTGCCGATCTTTTCCATCGCAAGCACGAGCTGGCGGCGCGGTACCGCCGAACCGATCTCGAACATGCCGTCCCGGATGTCGTCGACAATCGAGATCCTGACGCCGCCATCGGTCTGCTCGACGCTGACGCCGTCGAGCCTGTCGGTGCCGCCGAAGGCGGCGGCGAGCTCGGCCCGGATCTCGGAAGCGAGCTTCTCGGCAGCCCACAGGCGCGCATCGTCGGCCCCTGCGGCCGCATCCGGCACGGCTGCGGCGGCAATCTCGGCGGCCCCCTGCCCGGCAGGCGTTTCTTCCGCAGCGGCCGGCGCCGGCTCGGCAGTCTCGCCGGACGCCTGCGATGTCTCCGGCCCGGCCGGCTCCGGCAGCGGCTGCGAGAAGGCCCTTGCCAGCTCGTCATCGACGCCCGGCAGCGATGCTTCGGCCGCCGCCCTCGGCTCGTGAGCGGCGAACCGCTCTTCCGCAGGCGGCTCCTCCGCCGTCACCTCGCCTTCGGGAACGCTGTTCAGCGCGGTCTCCTCGGCCGCCGTCGGCGTCTCGATCTGGGTGGACCAGAAATCGGGTGCAAACGGATCACGATAGGAAGGCCCGCCCGAGGCGCCGCTGGCCGGGCCGGCATCGGCCGCGCCGCCGTCCCCCTTGGCGGAGAGGTTCTGCAGGTGACCGGTGTCGGCGGCGATCTCCGCGAGCACCGCGTAGGGATCGGCGAAAAGGTTCTCGTCCGAATGCTGGGCGACGTCGGAATTGTTGGATGCGGTCTCGTTGTCCGCCGGCCCGCTCAGGGCTCGCCGCGCGCCGTGGGGACGGTCGGTATTGGCGTCGACGCGCATGGTCGTCGACACCGATTGCGGCCCCTTGCCGACATCGTCGATCCCCTTGCGCGTGGTTTCGCGGTCGACGAGCTTGATCGGGTTGAAATAGCTGGCGAGCGCGACGCGCGTCTGCTCGTTCGAGGCGTTGACCAGCCACATCACCAGGAAGAAGCACATCATCGCGGTCATGAAATCCGCGAAGGCGATCTTCCAGACGCCGCCATGCGCCCCTTCCTCGTCGTCGTGGCCGCCGCGGCGCACGATGACGATCTCGCGCCGGCCGTCCTCGCTTTCCGACCGGTTCATGCAAGCACCTCGGCAAGCGCGGCCGACCACTCGCCGATCCGTGTCTCGAACAGGCTGCTGTCGAGCGCGACGACGAGGTCGATGCCGTCGGCCTCGCTGAATTCGACCCGCTCGGCAAACCGGCCAAGGGCGGGCTTGAGCGCGTCATAGAGCAGGAGCGGCCCAGTCACCTTGATGCGCACGGCCTCCCTGTCGGCGATCGCGGCCCGGATCGCGCCGGCCAGCTCGGCGATCGCGTGCCGGCGGACTTCCTCGCTGAGCACGGCGCCTAGCAGACGGGCCGCGACGGCGCTCGTCATCGAGACGACGTCGCTTTCCAGCCGCTCCAGACGCTCCGCGACCAGTTGGCCGGCGCGCGCGCCGAGCTCCGCGTTGAGGCGCGCGGTCTCGGCCTCGTGCCGCGCCTCCAGCTCGGCCAATGCATGCCCGTGCGCCTCGGCGAGCCGCGCCTCGGTCGCCGCCTCCGCCTCGCGGACCGCCGCCGCCATCCGCTGCGCCCACTCCTCATCGGGCGTCATCCGCGGCGGCGCGACATCCATGCCCGGCGCCGCCCGCGCCACACGCGCGGGCGGCGCCGCGCCGAAATCGGGCAGCAGGTCGGTGAGCGCGTAGGATGCCATCACGTCGCCTCCTGGGCGACCCATTTGCGCAGGATCTGGGCCGAACGCTCCTCATTGAGGTCGACCATCCGCGTCAGCCGCTCCTGCGGCGGCGGCTTGATGCGCTGGCGGAAATCCTCGACCGGGGCCATCTGCAGCGCCGCCGGGTCGCGGTCTCCCTCGGAGCCATCGGTCAGCGCCGCGGCAGCCTGGGGGTCGAGCGGCTGCGGAAGCGCCCGCGTCTCCTCGCCGCCACCGCCCGCACCGCGGCCCGTCAGGGCCGCGGTGGCCGGACGCAGGCCGAACCAGGCAAGCAGGAACACCACCACGACGAAGGCCGCCGCGTTGATGAGGGTGCCCGCCTGCTGGCCTAGCGCATGCAGGACGCCGAGGCCTGCCGCGCCGGCCATCTCGTCGTCGGGCACGAACTCGACCGCCGAAACGGTGATGGCGTCGCCACGGCCTTCCTGATAGCCGGCGGCGGAAGCCACCAGCGTCTGGATCTCGGCGACGCGCGCCTCGATCTGCTCCGGCGTCGCGTTCGCACCGACGATGTCGGCCAGCCGCTGCCGGTTCACCACCACGGCGATCGACAGCCGCGAGATCGTGTAGCCGTTGCTGACGGTGGCGACGCGCTTGGTGTTCAACTCGTAATTGGTCGTCTCCTCGCGCCGGTCGCTCTGTTCCGACGATTGCGGCCCCTGCACGTCGCCCTGCACTGTGGGCTGCGGCAGGTTCTGCTCGACGGTCGCGGGAGACGAGGTGGACTGCTGGTTGGCGCTGTCGCTGGCCTTGACGATCTGGACCGACCGCTCCACGCGCGAGTCCGGATCGAAGATCGTTTCCTCGGTCTGCCGCGAATCCGTGTTGACGTCGGCCCGGACCGTCGCCCTGAAATTGTCGAGCCCGAGATAGGATGCCAATGCGCGGCGGATATTGCCCTCGATATCGGCCGACACCGACTGCTGGACCTCGAAGGAGCGCGCCAGCGAGCTGTTGGCCATGTCCTCGCCGGATGCGAGCAGGGTGCCGGAGGAATCGAGCACCGTGACCCGGTCCGCGCCGAGGCCCGGCACCGCCGCTGCGACCAGATGGCGGATCGCGCTGGCGCTGCGCTGGCCGTCGCCGTTGGAGACGCGGATCACCACCGAAGCCGAGGGCTGCTGCTCCTCGCGGCGGAAATTGCCGCGCTCGGGCAGCACGATATGGACGCGGGCGGCGCGCACGCCCCTGATGGTCTGGATCGTGCGCGCGATCTCGCCTTCCAGCGCGCGCACGCGCGTGATCTGCTGCATGAAGCTGGTGAGGCCCAGCGAGCCGACATTGTCGAATAGCTCGTAGCCGGCATTGGCGCTGGTCGGCAACCCCTTCTCGGCCAGCAGCATGCGCGCCTTCGCCGTCTTGCCGGCAGCTACCAGCACCGTGGTGCCGTCGGACGCGACGTCGAAATCGATCCCCGCCTCGCCCAGCACGAGGCCGATCTGGTTCACGTCGGCACGTTCGAGCCCGACATAGAGCGTCTCGTAGGCAGGGCGGTTGAGGTAAAGCGCCGCCACCGCCACGACCGCCACGACCAGCGCCGCGATGCCGCCGAGGATCGCCAGGCGGCGCGGCCCGAAAGCGTTCAGGTTGCCGAGGAAGACCCGGATCTGCTCAGGCACGGGAGGACTGCTCCAGAAAGCTGCGTCTCTGCGAGCCTAGCCTGCGAAGCTTGTGCGAAAATGACAGAGGGCCGCCCGTCGCCGGGCGGCCCTTCAGGCAGGATGGAGGTCAACCTGGAGTGCCTGTTTTGATGGAATCAAGACAGACGCTCCAAGCGCTCGGTTTATCGCGTTTCCGAACCGAATAAGTGGTGTCCACCTATTCCGGAAACGCTCTAGGTTGTAGTGACGATTTAACTATTTGAGCCAGATTGCTATTGCAGCGATGAGGACGAAGCCTCGGAAGTTTGCAAGGAGCTTGTCGTAGCGTGTTG
>Ga0207868_1000567_pt1 | contig 36539 bp, 31 predicted proteins | sample Passage237B_FD_187370 | JGI IMG/M metagenome (GOLD analysis project Ga0207868, IMG submission 187370) | Cellulose adapted compost microbial communities from Newby Island Compost Facility, Milpitas, CA, USA - Passage2 37B (SPAdes) (version 3) ... | reverse complement strand
GCGAGCCGCAGGTTGCGCGATGCGGGTGCGAAGCCGCCGGTCTCGACGACCGTCACGAAACTGCGGAATGCGGCGATCGGTACGGAATCGAAGCGCCGCGACTGCGAGATTTGCAGGATAGGCTGCCGGGTGGCGGCCTCGGAGGAACGCGGCCGCGTCTTGTCATTCATGGCCGAACCGCGAAAACTGCGTTTCCATTTTTCCCAATTACCGGCCTTTGCCGGCCGGAGCAATGTCGCGGCATGGGAGTCGCGGCATGGGATCGGCGCCGCCCCGCGGCGCCGCGGCGGACGATTCACGAGGGATGAAGTCCAATGACGGTTCATGACATTTACCGAGACCAGTCGTTTGGAACCCGGCTCGGCTTCGGCCGTGCGTCGGCGCTGTTGATGATCGACATGCAGCGCGGCTTCGCCCGGCCCGAGGCGTTCGGCGGCTACAATATCACGAGCGCCATCACGCACGCCGCCACCCTGCTCGCCGCCGCGCGGGCGGCGGCGCTGCCGGTCGCCCATGTCTGTTTCCAGGTGCAGGAGGGCGGCGTCAACCTCGGGCCGTTCGGCCTCAAGGTCCCTAATCTTGCGCGGCTGACGCGCGATGCCGACGATACCCGGTTCGTCGATGCCGTCGCGCCGATTCCCGGCGAGTACGTCGCCACCAAGCAGCATGCCTCGGCGTTTTTCGGCACCACACTGGCGCCGTGGCTGCTGGCCCGGCGCGTGGACACCTTGCTGGTTGCGGGCTGCACCACCAGCGGCTGTGTCCGGGCCAGCGTGATCGACGCCTCGGCCCACGGCCTGCGGCCGATCGTGGTCGAGGAGTGCGTGGGCGACCGGGCCGAGGAACCGCACCGCGCCAATCTGTTCGACATGGACCAGAAATATGCCGACGTGGTGCCGCTCAGCGCCGCGCTTGCGCACATCGCAGCCGTTGGCCGGGCGACGGCCGGTGGCGCCGCCGCGCAGCGCAGCAGCCGGGCGTAGCGGGCGCGCCCGCGACAAGGCGTGGCAGCGCGGGCACCACGTGCCGGCTCGCGTGGGCGGGTTCCCATACCCTACGGCTTGAGCATCCGCTTGGCCGGGTCGTGCCGATGTGGTATCTGCGGCACAGGTTTTCTCGTCACCTCTGCTGGCTTTCCGCCCCATCCGCTGCCGGGTGGCGGCGGTGGAGACATTTGCCAATGACCGCATCCGCGACCACCGCGTCCGCCCCCGACTCGTTCTTTTCGGCCTCGCTCGAACAGGCCGACCCTGACATCGCCGCCGCCATCCGCGGCGAGCTTGGACGGCAGCGGCACGAGATCGAGCTGATCGCCTCGGAAAACATCGTCAGCCGCGCCGTGCTGGAGGCGCAGGGCTCGGTGCTCACCAACAAGTACGCCGAAGGCTATCCCGGCGCGCGCTACTATGGCGGCTGCGAATTCGTCGACGTGGTGGAGACGCTCGCCATCGAGCGCGCCAAAAAGCTGTTCGGCGCCGGCTTCGCCAATGTGCAGCCGAACTCCGGCAGCCAGATGAACCAGGCGGTGTTTCTGGCGCTGTTGCAGCCCGGCGATACCTTCATGGGTCTCGACCTCGCCGCCGGCGGCCACCTGACCCACGGCGCGCCGGTCAACATGTCCGGAAAGTGGTTCAAGGCCGCGCACTATACCGTCCGGCGCGACGATCACCTGATCGACATGGACGAGGTGGCCAGGCGCGCCGAGGAGGTCAAGCCGAAGCTGATCATCGCCGGCGGCTCGGCCTATTCGCGGCCGTGGGATTTTGCGCGCTTCCGCGAGATCGCCGACAGCGTCGGCGCCTACCTGATGGTGGACATGGCGCACTTCGCCGGCCTCGTCGCCGGCGGCGTCCATGCCTCGCCCGTGCCTTACGCCCACGTCACCACCACCACGACGCACAAGTCGCTGCGCGGCCCGCGCGGCGGCCTGATCCTGTGTAACGACGAGGCGCTGGCCAAGAAGCTTAACTCGGCGATTTTCCCCGGCCTGCAGGGCGGTCCGCTGATGCACGTCATCGCCGCCAAGGCGGTGGCGTTCGCGGAGGCATTGCAGCCGGACTTCAAGGTCTATGCCAAAAACGTCGTCGCCAACGCCAAGGCGCTGGCGGAATCGCTGCGCGGCCACGGCTTCGATATCGTCTCCGGCGGCACCGACAATCATCTGATGCTGGTCGATCTGCGACCGAAGGGTCTCAAGGGCAACGTCTCGGAGAAGGCGCTGGTGCGCGCCGGACTGACCTGCAACAAGAACGGCATTCCCTTCGACCCCGAGAAGCCTTTCGTCACCTCCGGGCTGCGGCTCGGCACGCCGGCGACGACGACGCGCGGTTTCGGCATCGCCGAGTTCAAGCAGGTCGGCGCGATGATCGCCGAGGTGCTCAATGCCGTGGCGCAGTCGGGCGAGGGCAAAGCGCCGCTGGTCGAAGCCGCCGTCAAGGAGCGCGTGCGGGCACTGACCGACCGTTTTCCGATCTACCAATAAGGCTGCGGGCGATGCGTTGTCCCAACTGCGCCAGTCTCGATACGCAGGTGAAGGACTCGCGGCCGACCGAGGATTCGTCGGTGATCCGCCGCCGGCGCGTGTGCCTGGCGTGCAACTTCCGCTTCACCACGTTCGAGCGCGTGCAGTTGCGCGAACTCACCGTGATCAAGCGCAACGGCCGCCGCGTGCCGTTCGACCGCGACAAGCTGGTGCGATCGTTGCAGATCAGCCTGCGCAAGCGCCCGGTCGATCCCGAGCGGCTGGAAAAGACCGTGTCCTCGATCGTGCGCGAACTGGAAAGCGGCGGCGAGGCGGAGGTGTCCTCCGAGGTGATCGGCGAGATCGTGATGGAGCGGCTGCGCCAGCTCGATGACGTCGCCTATGTGCGGTTCGCGTCCGTCTATCGCGATTTCCGTGAGGCCAAGGACTTCGAGGCGCTGCTCGGCGAACTGTCCGGCGAGGAGGAACAGCCGCCCGTCGTCGTGCCGAAATGATCTTTCGCCTGCTCGAGGACCAGGTTGCGCGGGACTACTCCGAGCGAAAGGCTCAGGACCGGCGGTTCATGCAGCTTGCGCTGACGCTGGGCGCGCGCGGGCTTGGCCGCACCTGGCCGAACCCGGCCGTCGGCGCGGTGGTGGTCAAGGACGGCATCATCGTCGGGCGCGGCTGGACGCAACCTGGCGGCCGCCCTCATGCCGAGCCGGTGGCGCTGGCTGAGGCCGGCGACGCGGCGCGCGGCGCGACGCTTTATGTGACGCTGGAGCCGTGCTCGCACCACGGTCGCTCGCCGCCTTGCGCGGACGCGATCGTCGCGGCCGGTGTCGCCCGCGTGGTGTCGGCGATGGAGGATCCCAACCCCGAGGTTGCCGGACAGGGCCACGCCCGGCTGCGCGCCGCCGGCGTTACTGTCGATATCGGCCCCGGCGCGGCGGAGGCGGCGCGGGCGCATGCCGGTCATCTCAGCCGCATTGGCGATGGCCGCCCCCATGTCATGCTCAAGCTCGCCGTATCGGCGGACGGCAAGATCGGCCTTGCCGGACGTAAGCCGGTGGCGCTGACCGGCGAGGCGGCTACTGCCCGCGTCCACCTGATGCGCGCGCACAGCGACGCCATCATGATCGGCATCGGCACGGCGCTGGCCGACGATCCGCTATTGACCTGCCGCCTGCCGGGCATGGCCGCGTGGTCGCCGGTGCGGGTGGTGCTCGACAGCCAATTGCGGCTGCCGCCGGCAAGCCGGCTTGCGCAGAGCGCGCGCGAGGTGCCGCTGTGGCTGTTCACCGCAAAGCCAGCCGATGCGCCGCAGGCGGCGGCGCTCGCGGCGCTGGGCGTCGAGGTGGTGCAGGTCGCGGTACATGCCGACCGGCTTGATCTGCCGGAGGTCTTGCGCGAACTGGCGCGGCGCGGCATCACGCGGCTGATGGTCGAAGGCGGCGCGCGTCTTGCCGGCCAGCTTGTGTCGCGCGGACTGGTCGACGAGGTGCAATTGCTTCACACCGAAGCGGCGATCGGCGCCGGCGGTGTCGACGCGCTGGAGGGGCAGCCGTTGACCGCGATCACAGCGTCGGCAATGTTTGCAAAGAGCGGCACCGAGCGGATCGGCGACGATCGATTGACCATTTACCAACGGCGCTAATCCATGTTCACCGGCATCATCACCGACATCGGAACCATCGTCAGCCTGACGCCGGCCGTGCAGGGGCAGTTGCACCGCCTGCGCATCGCCTGCGACTATGACCGCGCCACCATCGCCGATGGCGCCTCGATCGCCTGCAACGGCGTGTGCCTCACGGTGGTGGCGTCCGGCGTCGCGGACGGCCGCACCTGGTTCGATGTCGATGCCGCCGCCGAGACGCTGGCGCTGACCACGGCGCGCGACTGGCGGGCCGGCACCCGGCTCAATCTCGAACGTGCCTTGAAGATCGGCGACGAGCTTGGCGGCCATATCGTCGCCGGTCATGTCGATGGCGTCGCCGACATCCTGTCGCGCGACGATCTGCCGGACATGGCTCGGATCGGCTTGCGGGCGCCGCGCGAACTGGCGCGCTTCATTGCCGCCAAGGGGTCGGTGACGCTCGATGGCGTCTCGCTGACGGTCAACACCGTGGCGGGTGACGATTTCTCCGTGCTGATCATCCCTCACACCCTTGCCGTGACTACGCTCGGCGGCTGGCAGGCGGGCGGCCGGATCAATCTGGAAGTGGACCTGATGGCGCGTTACGCTGCCCGCCTCGCCGAGACGCGATAGCGGCCATGCGGCGCATGGCGCTTGGCATTGCTGCTCCGCACGATTACAAGGCACGGCGCACACCAGTGTGGTTTCCGAAGTAAGGACTGCTTTCGATGGCCGAAGCCCGCCGCGCGCTGCCGCAGGATCAGACCGACATACGCGATGCGCGCGTGCTGATCGTCGAGGCGCGCTTCTACGACGATATTCAGGATGCGCTGCTGGACGGCGCGCGGGCGGAACTGGCCAAGGCCGGCGTCGACCATGACCTGGTGACGGTGCCGGGTGCGCTGGAAATTCCGGCGGCGATCGCCATCGCGCTGGACGCCGCGGAGGAACGGGGTGCGCCTTACGACGCGGTGGTTGCGCTTGGCTGCGTGGTGCGCGGCGACACCATTCATTTCGAGATTGTCTCGAACGAATCCGCCGGCGCGCTGATGTCGCTGTCGGTTGCCCGCCGCCTGCCGCTCGGCAACGGCATTCTGACCGTCGAGACCGATGCGCAGGCGATGGAGCGCGCGCGCCCCGCGAAAATGGACAAGGGCGGCGACGCGGCGCGCGCGGCGCTGGCGATGCTGCGCCTCAAGCGCCGTCTGGCGAAGGCTTGATCCGATGGCCGATGTCGTCAAGAAACCGCCCGCGAAGAAAGCCAACCGGCGCGGCGCGGCACGACTTGCGGCGGTGCAGGCGCTTTACCAGATGGATATCGCCGGCGCCGGCATCAACGACATCTTTGCCGAGTTCGAGAGCCACTGGCTCGGCCATGAGGTGGAAGGCGACACCTATCTGCCGGCGGAGGCCGCGTTCTTCCGCGATGTCGTATCCGGCGTGGTGCGCGATCAGGCGCGGCTCGATCCGGTGATCGACACCGAGCTGCGCAAGGGCTGGCCGCTGACGCGGATCGACGCCATTTTGCGTGCTGTGATGCGGGCCGGCGCTTATGAACTGGAGCACCGCAAGGACGTGCCCGGCCGCGTCGTTGTTTCGGAATATGTCGATATCGCCAACGCCTTTGTCGATCGCAGCGAAACCGGCATGGTCAACGCGGTGCTCGACCAGATCGCGCGGCAGTTTCGCGTCGACGAATTCACTGCTGCGGAGCGCAAGCGGTGAGCGCGCCGCGCGCTTCCGGGTCCGGTGAAGACGATCTGATCGCGCGCTACTTTCGCCCGCTTGCCAACAATCCCGGCGCATTCGGCCTGATCGACGATGCTGCCGTGCTTGAAGGGCGCGGCGACGATATCGTCGTCACCACCGATGCCATTGTCGCCGGCGTGCATTTCCTGCCCGACGATCCGCCCGAGGCGGTGGCGCGCAAGGCGCTGCGGGTCAACCTGTCCGACCTTGCCGCCAAGGGGGCGGTGCCGGCCGGCTTCGTGCTGACGCTGGCGCTGCCGCGCGCCGACGAGGCATGGCTCGGCCCGTTCGCGCGCGCGCTCGGCGAGGATATCGCCGCCTATCGCTGTCCGCTGCTCGGCGGCGACACGGTGTCGACTCCCGGCCCGGTCATGGTCTCGATCACGGCGTTCGGCCGCGTGCCGACCGGGACGATGGTGCGGCGTTCCGGCGCGCAGCCGGGCGATCGCATCGCGGTGTCCGGCAGCATCGGTGACGCCGCGCTCGGATTGCGCCTGCTCAAGGGCGCTGCCGGAGACGGCCTGTCGCCCGCGGCGCGTGGCTTCCTCGTCGCGCGTTACCGCGAGCCGCAGCCGCGGCTGCCGCTTGCGGCGGCGTTGCGCAATGCTGCCAGCGCGGCGATGGATGTCTCCGACGGTCTGGCCGGCGATCTCGGCAAGCTATGCGCGGCCTCGGGCGTCACCGCCACCGTTGCGGCGGATCGTATCCCGCTATCTGAGGCCGCCCGTGCGGCGCTCACCGCCGGCGTGGGCAGCCTCGAAGCCCTGATCGCCGGCGGCGACGATTACGAGGTGGTCTGCACGGTTCCGCCGGAGCGCTGGGCCGGCTTCGTCCGGCAGGCGGCCGAGGCGGGGGTGGCGGTGGCCGACCTCGGTATTGTCGCCGCGGGCCGGGCGCCACCACGGTTTCTCGAAGGGCGGGGGCAGGAGATGGCCCTGCCGCGCCGTTCGTTCAGCCATTTCTGAGCCATCCAAACCCGGTGGCGGTCGTGTTCCCGCCGCGGGCTTGCGCCGATTACGGCCGATTCCAGAGAAAAACCCTTAAACTCTACTTTCGCGACGTTGCGCCCGGTGGGCGATTTTGGCATGGTCCGGCGCGAATTCGAGGCTGCTGGCGCCTTTGGGGGGCGGAGCGGACTCTTTTCGCGCGTCTGCCCGCAGAAGGGCGCGCGCCGGGGCAAGTCAAATCTGAGGCAAATCCAATGACAGCATTGTGGTTGATCGTGCTCTGCGGGGCGCTCTCGATCGTTTACGCCATCTGGGCGACATCGTCGGTACTGGGCGCGGACGCGGGCAATGCCCGCATGCAGGAGATCGCCGGCGCCGTGCGCGAGGGGGCGCAAGCTTATCTGCGCCGGCAGTACCTCACCATCGGCATCGTCGGCATCGTCATCTTTGCGCTGCTCGCCTTTTTCCTCGGCGGCCTCGTTGCGGTCGGCTTCGCCATCGGCGCGATCCTGTCGGGCGCGGCCGGCTTCATCGGCATGAACGTCTCGGTGCGCGCCAACGTCCGCACCGCGCAGGCGGCGACCAAGTCGCTGGCCGGCGGGCTGGAGCTCGCCTTCAAGGCCGGCGCCATCACCGGCCTGCTGGTTGCCGGCCTGGCGCTGCTCGGCGTCACGCTCTACTTCATCTACCTGATCCAGTTCCAGGGGCTCTCCGCCAACAGCCGCACGGTGATTGACGCGCTGGTGGCGCTCGGTTTCGGCGCCTCGCTGATCTCGATCTTCGCCCGGCTCGGCGGCGGCATCTTCACCAAGGGTGCGGACGTCGGCGGCGACCTCGTCGGCAAGGTCGAGGCCGGTATCCCCGAGGACGATCCGCGCAACCCGGCGACCATCGCCGACAACGTCGGCGACAACGTCGGCGACTGCGCCGGCATGGCGGCCGACCTGTTCGAGACCTATGCGGTGACCGCGGTCGCGACCATGGTGCTGGCGGCGATCTTCTTCGCCAAGTCGGCGGCGCTGACCAGCGTGATGACGCTGCCGCTCGCCATCGGCGGCGTCTGCATCGTCACCTCGATCATCGGCACGTTCTTCGTCAAGCTCGGCGCTTCGCAGTCGATCATGGGCGCGCTGTACAAGGGCCTGATCGCCACCGGCGTGTTGTCGCTGATCGGCATCGCCGCGGTGATCCACTACCTGATCGGTTTCGGCCCGCTCGAAGGCGTGTCCTACACCGGCCTCGCGCTGTTCGAGTGCGGTGTCGTCGGTCTCGTCGTCACCGGCCTGATCATCTGGATCACCGAGTACTACACCGGCACCGACTATCGCCCGGTGAAGTCGATCGCCGCGTCGTCGGTCACCGGTCACGGCACCAACGTGATCCAGGGGCTGGCGATCTCGATGGAGGCGACCGCGCTGCCGGCCATCGTCATCATCGCCGGCATCCTGGTCACCTATAGCCTTGCCGGCCTGTTCGGCATCGCCATCGCCACCACGACGATGCTGGCGCTCGCCGGCATGATCGTCGCGCTCGACGCGTTCGGCCCGGTCACCGACAATGCCGGTGGTATTGCCGAAATGGCCGGCCTGCCGAAGGAAGTGCGCAAGTCCACCGATGCGCTCGACGCCGTCGGCAATACCACCAAAGCGGTGACCAAGGGCTATGCCATCGGCTCCGCCGGCCTCGGCGCGCTGGTGCTGTTCGCGGCCTACAACGAAGACCTCAAGTTCTTCGTCGCCAATGCCGCGCAGAACCCGTACTTCCAGGACGTTGCGCCCAACTTCTCGCTGAACAACCCCTACGTCGTGGTCGGCCTGCTGTTCGGCGGCCTGTTGCCGTACCTGTTCGGCGCGATGGGCATGACGGCGGTCGGACGTGCCGCCGGCTCCATCGTCGAGGAGGTGCGCCGCCAGTTCCGCGAAAAGCCCGGCATCATGAAGGGCACGGACAAGCCGGACTACGGCAAGGCCGTGGACCTTCTGACCAAGGCGGCGATCAAGGAAATGATCATCCCCTCGCTGTTGCCGGTGCTGTCGCCGATCGTGGTCTACTTTGCGATCTACGCGATTGCCGGCGGCGGCGCGGCCGGCAAGTCGGCGGCGTTCTCGGCGGTCGGCGCCATGCTGCTCGGCGTCATCGTCACCGGCCTGTTCGTCGCCATCTCGATGACCTCGGGCGGCGGCGCGTGGGATAATGCCAAGAAGTACATCGAGGACGGCCACCACGGCGGCAAGGGCTCGGACGCCCACAAGGCGGCCGTGACCGGCGACACCGTCGGCGACCCGTACAAGGACACGGCGGGTCCGGCGGTCAACCCGATGATCAAGATCACCAACATCGTGGCGCTCCTGCTGCTGGCGATTTTGGCGCACTGAGCCGCGCCTTGACACCTGACGAAAAGAACCCCCGCGGCGTCCGCCGCGGGGGTTCTGTTTTGGCTGATGGCGATCACTCGATGATGCGCAGCACGCGCCGCGTGCGCGGCTCGACGATCACGCGATGGTCGTTGACCACGGCGTAGCGGTACTGCCGATAGTTCGGCACCGGGTAGAGTTCGACATGGCGCGGCAGCGGCCGGCCGACCACGACCTCCTCCTCGACCACGACCGACGGATGGGGAGCGCCGGTGATGGTGCCGATCACCGCGGCGGGAATGTCGACGGCGGCACCGACGGCCGCGCCGACCGTTCCGCCGACCGCGGCGCCGAGCGGGCCGCCGAGCTGGCCACCGGCGGCGGCGCCATCCGCTGCGCCGCGCTGGGTCGCGCCTTGCGCCAGCGCAAGGCCGGGTGTCAGCGCCACGGCGGCGACGATCACTGCTGTCCGAATAGTCATAGGGTTCGTACTCCCGTTCCTGATGGCAGACCAACGGGAGCACAAGCTCGGCCGTTCCGCCGGAATGCGGCACGGGCGGGGTGTTGTCGTGGCGTTTTGGAGCGAGCGCGAGCGGCCAGGAACCTAGAGTCTGATCCAACACGAATCAGGCTGGCGATGATCCCTTTTGTTCGAGCATGATCGATCTGTCCGAAAACCGGTTCACCCTCGGGTCAGGCCCGAGGGCAGGCTTTTTCGGGATCATGCTCCAGCTGCGCGTCAGTTCGGGTTGATCAGCCGGAATAGCGGCGCGAGATAGCTGAGTTCCTGGCCGCCGGTCGGCGTGGTGCGGCTGATGAAGTCGAAGATGCGGCCGTCCTTGAGGCCGTAGTTCGCGAGCCGCCGCACCTGTCGGTTCTTGTCGAAGTAAATCGCGATCACCCGCTGGTCGATGACTTCCTGCGGCATGAAGGCGACCGGGCGCTCGGTGCGCTGCGAGATGTAATAAAACACCTCGCCATCGAGGGTCGCGACCGTCGAAGGCGTGCCCATCACGATCAGCACCTGGTCCTGGCTGGCGCCGATCGGGATCTGCTCCAGCGCGCCCTCAGGCAGGATGTAGCCCTTCTGGAACTGTTCCGAGGTGCAGCCGGCGAAGGTCGCGGCGGTGAGCGCCAGCGCCAGCGCCAGGCTGGCCTCGCGCAGGCCGTTCCGCCAGCGGCGAGGGGAGCATCGGTTCGTTGCGGTCACAATCGCCATTGTCGGGCGCGCCCTTCCTCTTGCATCGCGCGGAGCATTGACGTACCCGGCAGGCGACCCGATTGCAACACGCGCAAGGCTGCGCGGCTGGTCCACGGAACCGCCATGTCGTCGCTCTTTCGCTGGCCGCTTGGCCGTAAAGACCCCGGAACGCCGTCGCCGGCGACCATCGAGGCGATCTATGGCGCCATCGTGGCGCAGGCGCGCCGGCCGGTGTTTTACGAGGTGTTCGGCGTGCCGGATACTGTCGAGGGGCGCTTCGACATGGTGCTGCTGCATCTGTGGATGGTGCTGCGCAGCTTGCGGGAGCGACCCGACAGCGAGCGGCTGGCGCAGGCGCTGTTCGACCACTTTTGCAGCGATATGGACGCCAACCTCCGCGAAATGGGGGTCGGCGACCTCGCGGTGCCGAAGAGGATGCGCGCCTTCGGCGAGGCGTTCTATGGCCGCGCGCGGGCCTACGATGCCGCGCTGGCGGAGGGCGACAGCGCGCTTGCGGCAGCGCTGTCGCGCAACGTCTATGGCGATCCCGAGGCCGCCCGTGGCGGGCTGCTGGCCGCCTATGCCGCGGAGACGCTCGCGGCGCTCGCCGTCGCAGGCGATGCGGCCGTCCGCGACGGCGTGCTGCCGTTTGCCGAGCCCGCGTCATGACGGAGCCGCGGCCCTGGCGCGTCCCGGTGGCGGTGGCGCAGATCCCCGAGCGCGGGTTGCGGCTGGAGCTGGCGGCCGATGACGCCACCCGCGCGCAGCTTGCCGCCACCGCCCGCCTGCGCGGGCTGCCCGAGGCCACCGCGGAGGTCATGCTCACCCCGGCCGGGGGCGGCAAGGTGCAGGTGTCGGGCCGGGTCAGGGCCGTTGTCGGCCAGACCTGCGTGGTGACGCTCGAGCCGGTGGACACCATCGTGGACGAGGCATTTTCCGTCCTGTTCCTGCCGGAGGAGGCGGTCATGCCGGCCGCTGCGGCCGAGGACGACGACCCGCCCGAGCAGATCGTCGGCGGCATCATCGATGTCGGCAGCCTCGTTACCGACTACCTGTTCCTGGGGATCGACCCCTATCCGCGCAAACCCGGCGCCACCTTCGATGCGGTTGCGTCCGGCCCCGCGCCCGAGGACCACCCGTTTGCCGCCCTCAAGGCGCTGAAGACGGCCGCGCAGCCGGGCGCCGCCCCTGACGCGGCGGCGGAGCCGCCGGCGCCACGCAGGCGACGGCCCCCCCGCAAGGGGAGCTGAGGGTCGGCCCATGGCGCGGATATTGTCTCGGGCGTGGCGCGCGCGTTATTGTCCGGCCAGTCAGGTGGACTCCGCCATCCGCCGGCGCCGCGACAGCGGATATTGTCAGGGTCGCGACGCACCGCCGTGTCGCGCAGATCGGGGTTCCTGTCACTGATGCCGCAAAAGGTCCGAATCGCGCTGGACGCCATGGGGGGCGACGACGGCGCAGCCGTCGTTGTCGCCGGCGCGGCGATGTCGCTGGCGCGGCACCCGGATACCGAATTTCTGCTGTATGGCGACAGTGCGGTGATCGAGCGCGAGCTGGCGGCGCATCCGGCGCTCAAGGCGGTCTCCCGCGTCGTCCATACCGATGTCGCCGTGAGCATGAGCGACAAGCCGAGCCAGGCGCTGCGGCGCGGCCGGAAGGTGTCCTCGATGTGGCTCGCCATCGACGCGGTGAAGGCCGGCGTGGCGGACGCCGCGGTCTCGGCCGGCAACACCGGCGCGCTGATGGCGATGGCGCGGTTTCACCTCCATATGCTGCCGGGCATCGATCGTCCGGCGATCGCCGCGGTGTGGCCGACGTTGCGCGGCGAATCGGTGGTGCTCGATGTCGGCGCCTCGATCGGCGGCGACGCCGATCATCTGGTGGCGCTGGCGGTGATGGGCAGCGCCATGGCGCGGGTGCTGTTCGACCTCGAACGGCCGACCGTCGGGCTGCTCAACATCGGCGTCGAGGAGGTCAAGGGCGTCGAAGAGGTGAGGGCGGCGGCCGACCTGCTGCGCAAGGCCGACCTGCCGCAGCTCGAATTCATCGGTTTCGTCGAGGGCGACGGGATCGGCCGCGGCGCCGCTGACGTGATCGTCACCGAGGGATTTAGCGGCAACATCGCGCTGAAGGCGGCGGAAGGCACCGCGCGCCAGCTCACCGATGTGCTGCGCAACGCCATCAAGCAAAGTTGGATCTCGCAGCTCGGCTACCTTTTGGCGCGCCCGGCCTTCATGGCGCTGCGCGAGAAGATGGACCCGCGCAAGTCCAACGGCGGGGTGTTTCTCGGCCTCAACGGCATCGTCGTCAAAAGCCACGGTGGCACCGACGCGGAAGGCTTCGCCTCCGCCGTCGATGTCGGCTACGACATGGTGCGTGACGATTTGCTTACCAAGATCAACCAGACTCTCCATCGCGAGCACGACCGGCGCGTGCAGATGATCGCCGAGCAGGAGGTTCTCTCGTGACAGTGACCCGTTCGGTGGTGTTGGGGTGCGGTGCCTATCTGCCCGAACGTGTCATGACCAACGCCGAGCTTGCCACCCGTGTCGATACCTCCGACGAGTGGATCGTGCAGCGCACCGGCATCCGCGAGCGCCGCATCGCGGCCGCCGGCGAATTGACCTCCGATCTCGGCATTGCGGCGGCCCGGGCCGCGCTCGCCCATGCCGGCCTCGAGGCCGGGGAGATTGACCTCATCGTGCTGGCCACCTCGACCCCGGACAGCACCTTTCCGGCAACCGCGGTGACGATCCAGGCCGCGCTCGGCATCCATCACGGCGCCGCGTTCGACCTTCAGGCGGTCTGTTCCGGTTTCATCTTCGCGCTGGCCACCGCCGACCAGTATCTGCGCAACGGTGCATTTAAGCGCGCGCTGGTGATCGGCGCCGAGACCTTTTCGCGCATCCTCGACTGGAGCGACCGCGGCACCTGCGTGCTGTTCGGCGATGGCGCCGGCGCGGTGGTGCTGGAGGCCGAGCCGCAGCCGGGCGCCGTGAGCGACCGCGGCGTGTTGACCTCGCACCTGCGCTCCGACGGTCGCCACGCCAAAAAGCTCTATGTCGATGGTGGCCCGTCCTCGACCCAGACCACCGGGCATCTGCGCATGGAAGGCCGCGAGGTGTTCCGCCACGCGGTCGGCATGATCACCGACGTCATCGTCGATGCCTTCGCGGCGACCGGGACCACGGCGGAGGACATCGACTGGTTCGTGCCCCACCAGGCCAACAAGCGGATCATCGATGCCTCGGCGCACAAGCTGCATATCGCGCCGGAGAAGGTGGTGCTGACGGTGGACCGCCATGGCAATACCTCGGCGGCGTCGATCCCGCTGGCGCTGGCGGCGGCGGTCGGCGACGGCCGGATCAAGCGCGGCGATCTCGTGCTGCTGGAGGCGATGGGCGGCGGCTTTACCTGGGGCTCGGCCCTGGTGCGCTGGTGAGGCGGGGGAGCCAGGCATCTCCGGCAAGCCCCGCCGCTGTTGACCCTGCCGCGTTAACCTCTTAGTTTCGGCGGCGAATTTGTTCGCCGGAGGTGGGGCAAGGCGATGACTGGAACCGGAAAAACCGTGACGCGCGTGGATCTCTGCGAGGCCGTCTACCAGAAGGTCGGCCTGTCGCGCACCGAGTCCGCGGCGTTCGTGGAGCTGGTTCTAAAGGAAATCACCGATTGCCTGGAGCGCGGCGAGACGGTGAAGCTATCGTCGTTCGGATCGTTCGTCGTGCGTCAGAAGGGCCAGCGCATCGGCCGCAACCCGAAGACCGGCACCGAGGTGCCGATCTCGCCGCGCCGGGTGATGGTGTTCAAGCCGTCCGCCATCCTCAAGGAGCGGATCAACGTCAACGGCAAGGCCGACAGCTAGCGCCCCGGCGCCGTCGTGTCGTCGGCGGCGCGGCCTGTGAACGAAGCCTCGTTGCGTTTGCCGCAAGGCATGTCGGAGTTGGGGTCGGGGCGCAACAGCAGGGAGTTCGCATTTGGACAAGGCGCCGGATGCCTTCCGCACCATCAGCGAGGTCGCCGACGACCTCGATGTGCCCCAGCATGTGTTGCGCTTCTGGGAGACCCGCTTCGCCCAGATCAGGCCGATGAAGCGCAGCGGCGGCCGCCGCTACTACCGTCCCGACGATGTCGATCTGCTGCGCGGCATTCGCCGGCTCCTGTACGGCGAGGGCTACACCATCCGCGGCGTCCAGCGCATCCTCAAGGCGCACGGCGTCAAGGCGGTGCAGGCGTTCGCCGACGGCGCGCCGCTCGCGCTGGCACCGGCGCCGCACGACGAGGCGGCGCACCAGCCGGATGAGGGCGAGACGGCCGAGGCCGACACCGGCGACATCGACGACAGCGATGACGACGATTTCGTCGGGGCGTCCGCCGCTGCCGACACCGAGACCGGTGTTGCGGCGCGCGCGCACGGGCCACAGGTTCGGCACCCACAGGACGCATCGCGGGATGCCCCGGCGGCGCGGGCCCTCGATGCCGCTGCGCTCGAGCGGCTGCGCACCGCGCTGGACGATCTTCTCGCCTGCCGCACGGCCCTCGATCAGGTGTTCAAGGCACAGCCGGGCAAGCCGCTGCCGGAATAGCCATGGCCCTGCCGCCGTAAGCCCGGAACGCGCCGCGGTTAAGCCTCCGGCGTACTGCCGGCCGGCTTGAGCAGCAGCGTGCGGCGGGTGGTGTACTGCACGGCGACGACGAAGCTCGCGATCGCGGCACCGATGATATCCGTCATGCCCCCCGGATCGATCAGCAGCAGGCCGCCGAGCACCAAGAGCACGCTCTGCCACAGCCGCGAGTGGATCAGGAAATAACCGTGCATGCCGGCGGCGAACATCAGGATGCCGAGAGCGGCCGACATGCTGCGCCAGAGGATGGTCGGCCAGTCGCCGATCATCAAGAGTGCCGGCTCGTAGACGAACATGAACGGGATGATGAAGCTCGTCGCGGCGATACGGATGGCGGCGAGGCCGGTCTCCCAGATGCTGGAGCGGGCGATGCCGGCGGCGGCGAAGATCGCCAGCGCCACCGGTGGCGTGATCGCGGACAGCACCGCAAAGTACAGTGCGAACAGATGCGCGGCCGGGGTGATGACGCCGAACTTGATGATCGCCGGCACCAGCAGTGCCGTCATGATGATGTAGGCCGGCGTCGTCGGCATGCCCATGCCGAGCACGATGCCGGCGATCATGGTGAGGATCAGCGCGATCAGCAGGTAGTTGGATGCAAGATCGATAACGAACTGCGTGAACACGATGCCGAGCCCCGACAGCGTGACGACGGCGATGATGACGCCGGCGGCGGCGCAGGCCAGCGCCACCGCCAGCGAGTTCTGCGCGCCATCGACGCAGGCGCCGACGAAATTCTGCCAGGTCACGTAGTGGCGCGTCCTTTTATTGAGCGCTGCAACGGGGAAACAGGCGACGACGCCGGTCAGCGCCGCCATCGGTGCGCTGTAGCCGAGATACATGACGACCAGGATGGCGAGAACCGGCAGGAACATGTGGCCGCGCTGCGCCATCACGTCGCGCATGCGCGGCAGCTCCTCGCGCGGCACGCCGACGAGGCCGCGCCGTTTGGCCTCGAAATGCACCGCCGCGAAGCAGGCGACATAGTAGAGCACCGCCGGGATCGCCGCCCAGATGATCACCTGGCTGTAGGGCACGCCGACAAACTCGGCCATGACGAAAGCGGCCGCGCCCATGATCGGCGGCATGATCTGCCCGCCGGTGGAGGCGACGGCTTCGACGCCGGCGGCAAAGTGCTTGGAAAAGCCCGAGCGCTTCATCAGCGGAATGGTGATCGGGCCGTCCACCATCACGTTGGCGACCGCGCTGCCCGAAATGGTGCCGAACAGCGATGAACTGACGCACGACACCTTGCCCGGCCCGCCGGCGGTGTGGCCGGTCAGGCTCATGGCGAAATCCATGAACAATTGCCCCGTGCCGGTGCGCTCCATAAAGCTGCCGAACAGCACGAAGATCAGCACATAGGCCGCCGACACCGACAGCGGGATGCCGAAGATGCCTTCGGTCGTCATGTAGAGCTGATCGAGCAATTGGGTCGGCGCGAGGTCGGCGATCAACAGGCCGTAGGCGAGAAACACCAGCGCCGTGATCGGCAGCGACAGGCCAATGACGCGCCGCGTCGCTTCCAGTACCATCACCGTCATCAGCGTGCCCATGACGACGTCGAGCGTCGTCAGTTCGTCGATATAGAAGATGCGGTTGACGATGTATTCGTAGTTGACGAACAGATAGAGGATCGGCGCGATCGCCAGCACCAGCATGGCAAGATCGAGCGGGCCGGGAAGGCCCTCGACCGCACCCGATTTGCGATGAAGCAGGAAGATCAGCAGCATGGCGAACAACAGGTGGGTGCCGCGATACCAGATTGCCTCGGGCGAGCCGAAGGCGATGGCCCAGACGTGGTAGAACACCATTGCGACGCTGATGACGGTGATCGACAGCTTGACGATGCCGCCGTAGCTCAGGTCCAGCTTGCTGGTCATCGATGACCTCTTTCAGAGTCTGATCCAACTGCACTGAATCAGAGTCGCCGGTTATCCTTTTGTTTGAGCATGATCTTGTCCGAGAACCGGTTTCCACCGTCGGGTCAGGCCCGAGGGCAGGCTTTTCCGGGATCATGCTCTAGCGGCACGGAAACGGCGTAGCGCTCACGCGCGGCCGGCCCGGCTGTGCGCCGAAGCGCAGCCTCCATCCGGCGCCGATCGCGGCGGCGCCGGGGTCGATTGATCGGGGAATAGCGCGCGCATGCGAGCCGGGACCGCGGCGCGCTAGAGTCTGACCCAACTTCGTTGGATCGGACTCTTCGATTATCTCTTGTTCGGGCATGATCTTGTCCGAAAACCGGCTCCCACCCTCGGGTCAGGCCCGAGGGCAGGCTTTTGCGGGATCATGCTCTAGCCGCCGTGCGCCTTCACCGTGACTCCGGCTTCCTTGTAGAACTTTGCTGCGCCGGGGTGGAACGGGATGCCGATGTCCTTCGCCATGCCCTTGGCATCGAGCGTCTCGATCGGCTTGGCAACGGTCGCAAGCGTCTTGGTGTTGGCCGCGATCGTCTTGACCATGGTGTAGACCTGGTCCGCCGGCAGCTTGCACGACACCACGAGATGGGTGGCGTAGCCGATCACCTTCACGTCCTGATCCTGCTTGGGATAAGTGCCCTTCGGAATGGTGATCAGCGTGTAGCCCGGATTGAGTTTGCGCATCTTCTCGTAGCTGTCGGACTGATCGATCAGCTTGATGTCACGCGCGGCGGCGAGATCCATGATCGAGCCGGCCGGGATCTGCGTGCCGAGAGCGAACGCCTGGGCGTGGCCGTCCTTCATCTGGTTGACGCTGTCGGTGTAGCCGACGAAGCTCACCTTGACGTCGTTGTAAGTGATGCCGTTGACCTCCAGCATCTGCCGCGTGATCAGTTCGCCGGTGTTGCCGCGCTGCTGGGTGGTAATCGCCTTGCCCTTGATATCGGCCACCTTGTTGATGCCGGAATCGGCGTTGGCGACGAGCTGGAAGTATTGCGGATAGAGCGTGGCAAGGTTGCAGACGTTGGTGGTGGCCTTGGGGAACGGCGCACGCCCGGCGAGGCCATCCACCGTCGAGATGGAATTGCCGAAGCCGATATCGGCCTTGCCTTCATCGACCCCGCGCACGTTGGCGATGCCGGCGCCCGGCGCCGCCTGCACCGACAGGCCGGGGATGGCTTTCTCCCACATGTCCTTGAGCTGGCCACCGAGCGGAATCCACGATCCGCCCTGTGGGCCGGTCATCATTCTGAGCTGCTCGGCATGGGATGGCGCAGCGACGGCGCAGGCGACGCCGGCGACAAGGCAGAGCGATGTCATGCGGATGTTCACGTTTGGTCCTCCCAATTTATATATGCCGCCCGCCGGCAGCTTTTGTCGTATGCGGGAAGGATAAGCGATAAATCTCATCGATCTCAAGCGATAAACGCAAGTGCGGGGAGAGACTTGCGGATCGGAGGCGGCCGTGCGCAGCAGTCGTGCCGTCTGGCGCGAGGTTTGCAAAAACCAGAATGCAGCCTGTCACGAAACTAATTTCTTGCTTCGTGCTTCCTCCCTCGTGTCGCCATCATGTATCCCGACATATGTCATGTCATGAATGCGCAATGATGTGATATGTGGCAGCGGCTGTGACGGTTGTGAAATGAATCAGGTGTGTTAGAAGCTACCTTTCAATCGGAAAGGAGCCGAGATGGCCAAGACGGCAAAGAAAGCGACCCGGAAAACAACAGCGACGAAGAAAGCGGCGAAAGCGAGCAGGGCGGCAAAGACTTCGACATTGGGCAGGGCTGCGAAGGCCCGCAAGTCTGCCACACGTGCTGCCCCGGCGGCGCGGAAGGGACGAAAGATTGCCCGTCGCGAGTGGACGAGGGACGACGTTCGCGAGCTGAAGTCACTTGCAAAGCAGCGCACGCCGGTCGCCAAGATCGCGAAGGCGCTGAAGCGCACCCCGGGAGCGACTGCCGCGAAGGCGTTCAAGCTCGGCGTCTCGCTCGACACGCGGCGTTGATCGCGTCAAGCCTGACGGAGACGGCAGGCGCATCGCGCGTGCCGTCGCGGTATCCCGGATGCGGCGCGTCACGCAAGTGATGCGCTGCTGATCCGGGACCGTCCCGGAACCCGGTCCCCATCGCGGCGAAGTGCCCCGGGGACTGTTCAGGTGTTCATTCCTGGCGCCTGGCGCGGGGTGCCTTGTCGGGTATCTTGCCGGGTATCTTGCCGGGTATCTTGCCGGGTATCTTGCCGGGTATCTTGCCGGGTATCTTGCGTGCTGCGGAGAATTTCCCTATAGCGTCTGCGAACGGCGCGAAACGCGTGCCGTATCGGCTTTGGCAGGACTATGCGCGCCGGTTTTGGCCGGACGTACCCCTGTCATGCAAGGCTCGGAGCGTGGCGCAGCCCGGTTAGCGCACTAGTCTGGGGGACTAGGGGTCGTGGGTTCAAATCCCGCCGCTCCGACCAGAAAATCAGCAAATTCACGCAATCCAACTCCTCGCGAGATCTTCGGAGGGAGCCGTCCTTTCTCCGGCTGCGGCCGACGCGAGACAGGGTGTGAAGCAGGCTCATTCCGGCGGCTTCAGTTCGCTCGAATTGGCCCATTTTTTTAGTTCGGAATCATTCTCGGCTGCAATGGCGCCCCCGTCTTTTTCAGGCACGCACTTCGATCTCGACACTATTTTTCTGACGAATGCGATGAGCCGGCCTGTCAACGACATGGCCTGCCTGCTACCCGGACGCTCGGTCATTTTGTCCCCTTTGAGCCAAGCGCGGAAAGGCCCGGCAAATCACATTGCGGGGCCTGATACGGCGCGTCTGACCGGTAAGCGACTTAGGGCAATCTATTCGTTCGGAACGAACGGGCCGATGCCCCGTTGGTTCAAGGTTATCGGCAAACGAAAGGGCGCCGGTTGCCGAGCGTCGCGCTCTCGCCCGTAGGCAAAAGGCGGGCTCCATGTTGCAGAATGTAGTCCTGTCGAAGCTGAAGCCTTCCGATCAGGAGCGGCTTCAATCAAGCCTCATGCATCAACACCTGGAAGTTGGGCGCGCGCTGGCAAATGCCTGTGAGCCGATCGGCCACGTCTATTTTCCACTCAGCGGCCTGTTGTCGTTCGTCGTTGATTTGCCCGGCGGGGGCGCGATCGAAACCGGAATGGTCGGGCGGGATGGTGTTTTCGGGGCCAGCCACGCCCTTGACGAGCGGCTGGCGCTTAATCGGACCACCGTTCAGATGCCCGGGGAGGCTTTCTCCATTCCATCTTCGGATTTCACGCGGCTCGTTCTTGAAATGCCAGATCTTCGCAAGTTCACTCTCGGCTATGAGCAGTTCTTTCTGGCGCAGGTACAGCAGACTGCGGCGTGCAACGCACTCCATACGGTCCTGCAGCGGATGTGCAGGTGGTTGCTCCGCATCCAGTATCTGGTCGGGGATGAATTCCTGCTCACGCAGGAGTTTTTGAGTCAGATGATAGGTGTGCGGCGGACCAGCGTCACGACGGTCGCACAGCAACTGCAGGCTGCCGGCCTGATAGAGTACAAGCGGGGACAAATGAGCGTGAAGGACCGGGAAGGAATTCGCGCCTGAGCCTGCGAATGCGACGACGAGATCCTGTCGCGCTATGAGGAATTCAGCCGGTGATTTTCGTCCACAACGCGACCGCCGTTTTGACACCGCATGGCCGCGGCCGGCGCATCGCTTTTGCTGCGCCCGTACCGTCGGCGGCGCCGTCCCGCGGGCTGCGGGCCGATCGCAATGCCTGGCACGACGATCGCGCCGCCGCCAACCCACCCAGCAGAGCCGATTGCAAAGCGCGGGCGAACTGCGCTCTGTCCGCCGTCAGATGTTTTCGACGCTCGGGTGGATCCGCTTCGTCCGATGCAGCGTATTACGATCGGTATGGTGCATTTCGTCGCCGGTCGCCGCGAGCTTGAGGACGAGGTCGGACGTGTAGCTGAACGTTCCGTCGTCGTTGAACGTGAACGAGCATTCGAAGGCCGTCGTGGTCGCCCGCTCCAGAAGGTACTGGTTCTGGCACAGGCCGTAGCCTTTCGCTCCCGGCTCGGCTTTCAGCGCAAACGACGTGTCGCGCGGCTTGGCGTTGCCGCCGGCCAGAATGGCCAGCCCGCGCGGCACGGCGAAGCAACGAATGACCTGCCCGTTCGCCTTGTCCCAGAGCAGATAGCCGACCTCGTCATGGAAGGGGTCCATGGCTTCCTCGCCATGACGCCAGGCCGTCATGCCGTAGTTCAACCCTTCCATCGTCTGATGGCCGTTCTCGACGATCGGGATCGGCCGAAACCATGCTTTCTCGAAATAGCTGGTCTCAATCGTCTCGTCATCCTTGTTGCGATAAGAGAGATCGACGCCGACGTCGCCTTCCCAGTCCCCAACCAATGCTGTCAATGGCCCCAGCTTCTGAGGGCCAAGTATCGTCGTCATCATCGTCTCCTTGTCACGGTTCGTGGGGAGCTTCGTGGTTGTTGATGTCTGCTGAGGAAGGGCCATCCGGGAGATGGTCCCGTTCAGCGGCCGCCAAGTATGCCTCCAAAGACCCTGCGCGAGCATAGGCCGCAGGACGTGGAGCGACTATTCGACTTTCGCGCGACCTGCGCGGTGCGGGCGGCAGCTATGCTGCCCGCGCGCAGTTTTGCTTGCGTATCGCCGGCGCGCGCTCAGCGGGCGTCGAATTTGTAGGACGCCTGCAGGAAGGTGCCGTAGCGCTCCGACCGGATCGGCAGCGTCTGCGTCGCGACCGCGCTGCCGAAGCTCGCCGTCGCCACCTCGGAGGCCCACATTGCCCAGTAACGGCCGCCGATGCCGACGCTGAATTGCGGGCTGATGTCGTAGGTCAGCACGGCTTCGAGCTGGAGTCCGCGCCCCGGTCCCCAAGCCGGGGAGTAGGGAGAGGCCACGTCCGTTCGGTTGTGATGGATGTCCAGCGCCGAGACATGGACGTAGGGAAGATAGGCCGCATCGATCTCCATCTTCAGTCCGGGCACGATCGCCAGCGAAGCGTTCACACCGACACGCAACGAGTGCCAGTCTTCATTCTGCGTAATCGCAAGGTGGTCGGGCGCGAAAGGAATGCCGCAAACCGAGCGCGGGTCCCGCAGCGCGGTCTGCGAGCAGCCGAACGAGTCCTTGCGGTCGCGATAGAAATTATAGCCGGCGAAAATGCCGACCTTGCCGGTGCGGCTGCCCAACAGATCGGCGCCAAGATCGACCGTGGCATAGCCGATGGTGCCGGTGACATTGCCGTGCGAGGTGTTCGAATAGGCCATGGCGTAGCCCGGATCGGTCGGAAACCAATCCTCGTCGTTCATGTGGCCCGAGGCGTGCCGGCCTAATCCGGCAAATCCCTTCAGGAACAGCCGGTGCGGGCTGTCGATCCGCCAGAACGCCTCGCCGGAATGCGTGGTGCTGCCATAGGTGAGGCGGGATACCAGGTGATCCTGCATGGCCGCTGCCGTCGACATTCCGAGATCGTTCTGGTAGCGGCCGGTGCTGTACCAGTATCGCGAGCCGACCTCGAACCGCCAGTTTTCGGTCGGCGGCAGCGCCTTGAAGGGCAGGGGAGCGATCGTCTCGCCGGCGTCACCGCCGCGGTTGAAGTGGTAGTTGAGGCCGATCTTGACCAGATGGGCGTCCTGCTTCACGTGCGTCGGCAGGCCCGCGGTGTTGAAGAGGGTGGTGCGATCGAACGGCACGGCGAGAAAGCCGCCGCCTGGTGCCGCGATACCGCGCTGTGCGAATTGTGCATAGTTGTATTCCGCCTTGACCGACCAGGCCGGAGCGACGGCGTGCTCCAGACCGACGCCGACGGTCCAGCCCCAGCTTACGCCATCGGCACGCGCCGGCGGTTGAGTGAAATAGTTCGCGGCATTGGTGGTGATCGATACGTCGCTGGCAAGGAAGGCCGCGCCGCCCTTGATATAGGCCAGCGAGCGGCCGCGAGGCCCGAAGGCGCGGCCGAGCCGGCCGGTGATGCTGCCGACCGCGTGCTCTTTGATCCGGCAGTTCGCGGACACGAACTGGCCGGAATAGGCGAGACAGGTGTTGGTGCCGTCGCCATCGACGGCGGATACCTCCGCCTCGATGCCGAACAGCCACGGCGAGCCGGGAGCCTGCCAGTTGTAGCCTGCCTGCACGCCGGCAAAAGCCTTGGGCATGCGGACGGTATCGCCGTAAATCGACGGACCGTAGGGATTTCCGACATGCGGCTGGCCGAGGCCGCCGCCGACATGGCCGCCGATGTAGAAGCCGCTCCAGTCAAGGAAGGCGGGCGCCTTTCTTGCCGGAAAGGGAGCGTCCGCGGCGCTCGCCGGCGTTGCAACCAGAATAACCAGCGCGGCGACAGCGACCGCGCGCGACAAACCGTTCATAGTCTTGCCAGACCCAAAAGTTCACACGTCTGGCGGCGACCGTAATATGATTCGTGGAAAGACAAAGTTAACCACGTTGGCCGGTTGCGAGCCGACGCGGCTTGGCGAGGATCAGCCGGGTTGTCGCGGCGGCTCGTGCAGCGCGACGATATCGGCGTTGCCCTCGACCTGCGGATAGAGCGTGCGCACCTTGGGGTCGTGGCCGGGCACGATGCGGTCGGGGTGGCCCGCCAGCCGCTCCACCGTCTTCCACCCCTCCATCATGTCGCCGATGTTGTACACGATCGGAAACGGGTTTTTGCGCTGCATGTTGCCGTAGAAATGCGCGGCGTCGGAGGCCAGCACCACCGGCCCGCGCCCGGTTTCGACCCGCACCACCTGCAGTCCGTCGGAGTGGCCCCCGACGCGGTGCACCGTGACGCCCGGCGCGATCGTGCCGTCGCCGTCGTGGAACGTCACCCGCTCGCCGTAGACGTGCCGCACCATCAAGGTCACGTCCTCGACCGAGAAGGGATGCCGCAACAGGCCGTGGCACATGCAGCGTCCGGTGGCGAAGGCCATCTCGCGATCCTGCAAATGAAACCGCGCATTCGGGAAGCGGTCGAGATTGCCGGCGTGATCGTAGTGCAGGTGCGTGACGATGATATCGCCGATGCTTTCGGACGGCACCCCGAAGCGCGCCAGCATGTCGGCCGGGTTGATCATCAGCGTTCGCCCGCGCTCTCTCGCCGCGACGTCGTTGAAGCCGGTATCGACCAGGATCGTGCGCTCCGCGTCGCGGATCAGCCAGACATAGTAGTCGAGATCGGCGGCATCGTTGTGGATGTCGGGCGTGAGGTAGTTCATGTGCGGCTGCCGGCCGGTCATGGTGGCATAGCGCAGCGCGTAGATATGGTAGTCGCTCAAGTGCCGTTCCTTGCTGCCGTTGCACCCGCTGCGCCGAAAGACGCTATCTTCAGGCGCCTCTGATCCAGTGTAAAATCGATCCTATTCGCTTCGCATATCGGGCGCTATCCTCCTCGTATCGATCGCCGCTCCCGTCCGGTACGGTTCATGCGCGGCATCAGAGGATCCTGTGCAACACGATGGGCACGCTGCCCGGCACGGACCAGAAAGCGGAGACGAGATGATCACGCTCTATCATTGTTTTGCCGCGCGCTCGTTCCGTCCGCTGTGGATGCTGGAGGAGCTCGGCCTTTCCTACGAACTGAAGATGTTGCCGTTTCCGCCGCGGGTGCTGGCCAGGGACTATCTTGCCGTCAACCCGCTCGGCACCGTGCCGTTCATGATCGACGGCGACACGCGGATGACGGAATCCGCCGCCATCTGCCACTATCTCGGCACCCGCCACGGGCCGATGCCGCTGATCGTCGGACCGGACGAGCCGGCATACGGCGCGTTTCTCAACTGGATGTATTTCAGCGATGCCACGCTGACCTTTCCGCAGACGCTGGTGCTGCGCTACAGCCGGCTCGAGCCGGAGGAGCGGCGCAACCCGCAGGTGGTCGCCGACTATGCAAAATGGTTTTTCGGCCGGCTGCGCGCCGTCGAGGCGGCAACGGCGGACGCGGAGATGCTGTGCGCCGGGCGCTTCACCGCCGCCGATATCGTGATCGGCTACGCCCTGCGGCTCGCCGAGACGATCGGCCTCGCCAAGGATTTCGGTCCCAACGTTGCCGCCTATTGGCAGCGGTTGCAGCAGCGCGACGGTTATCAACGAGCGCTGGCCGTCGAAGCGCGGGTCGGTGAGGAACAGGCCATTCCCCGCTGGATGTGAGCTGCATCAGATTAAGGTGACGCTCGAAGCGATGAGAATGGAGCATGTACATGCCGCGCCGGTTTCTGGCATTGTCACCAAAACTTTCCGTCGCGGAAGGCGACCGGACCGGGTCTCGACCGGCCTGATCCTCGCCGCGATCGAAGCCGAGGCGGATACGGCAGCATAGGACAGGAGCGACGATGGCGGAGAGCGAAAGCGTAGTGCGGGAGAAGCGCGGGCAGGCGCTCTGGATCATCATCAACCGGCCGGACAAGCGCAACGCCATGAACGGCGAGGTCATCGCCGGCATCGCGCGCGGCTATCGCGAGGCCCACGACGATCCCGATATCCGCGTCATCGTGCTGACGGGTGCCGGCGACAAGGCGTTTTGCGCCGGCGCCGACCTGCAAAACACCGGCGCCGCCTTCGCGATGGATTTCTCGCGACCGAACGTCGATTACGCCGACCTGCTGCGGCTTGCGCAGAATGCGACGAAGCCATCGATCGCCCGCGTCAACGGCGCCTGCCTTGCCGGCGGCATGGGGCTTCTGTGCATGACCGACATGGCGGTCGCCGCCGACCATGTGCAGTTCGGCCTGCCGGAGGTGAAGGTCGGCGTGTTTCCGATGCAGGTGATGAGCCTGCTGCTATCGATCGCGCCGCGCCGCCTGATCAACGAATGGGCGCTGACCGGCGAGCCGTTCGACGCCCGCGCCGCGCTCGCCGCCGGGCTCGTCAACCACATCGCTCCGGCGGCCGAACTCGACGCAAAGGTGGCGTGGCTGGTCGGCCGCATCGTCGATAAGTCGCCGACCGCGATCCGGCGTGGCAAATACGCCATGCGCGCCATCGCGTCGATGTCGTTCGACGAGGCGATTGCCTATACGGAAAGCCAGATCGCCTTATTGGCGATGACCGAGGACGCCAAGGAAGGCCTGAAGGCGTTCGGCGAAAAGCGCAAGCCGTCGTGGCCTGGACGATAGAGCGCCGGTGCGCCGATTAGCGGTTTTGGGGTCTGCAGCGAAGGCAGAATTTAGGAATGGTTGGCGGAGAGGGAGGGATTCGAACCCCCGATAGGCTTGCACCTATGCCGCATTTCGAGTGCGGTGCATTCAACCACTCTGCCACCTCTCCACACTGTCGAAAGTGCCTGGCTTGCCGTCGTGGCGGACGGGCCGGGGGGCGCGGGCCGCCTCGGGCGGCGCCGCCCTGCGGCGCGTCTCTTTAAGGCGATTTGAAATGCCGCGTCAATGCGTCGGTGCTCTCGGCGGGCGGCGGGGTCATCCCCGCGGCCATCAGTCACCGCCGGGCACCACGGCCTTGCTTTCAACGGCGGGCGCCCGCGCGATGCCCTGAACAGGCGCCCGTAGTAGATCCCGGCACAGCCCGCCGCCGCTTGCCTGCGCTCAGGCGAGCCGCCCGCTGGCATGCGCCAGCAGCGTATAGACCAGCCCGGTTTCAGAGGTGAGGTGGCGGCCAAGCGCCGCCGCGCCATCCTCGTCGCGGGCGATATCGTCGATCAGCCGCTCGAACTCGGCGATATAGCGGTCCACCGTCTGCTTGAAAGCACGGTCGCCGCGATATTTGCGGCCGACCTCGTCGAAGGCTTTCTGCCCGGCGGGCGTGTACAGCCGCTTGGTGAACACCTTGTTCTCGCCGCGCTGATAGCGGTCCCACATCTCGCCGGCGAGATCGGGATTCATCAGCCGGCCGATGTCGAGGGACAGGGTATCGAGCGGGTTCGGTGCCGTGCGTGGCTCCGCGCGGCGCGCGGCGGGCCCAGCGTAGTCGTCGCCGGTGGTGGCGCGGCCGAGCAGGTCGTTGAGCCAGCCGTCGTTATCGGCCTCGCCGGCGGCGGTCGGCGGGGCATCCATCCGGCGCGGGGCCATGCCGAAGTCCGGCGGCGGTATGGCGGCAGCGCTGCCGGTGTCGCGCGGGCGGGGGGCGGAGCGTGGCGCCGCACTGCCGCGCGCGCCGGCGGCGGCCAGCATCGGCTCGTCCTCGCGGCTGTGACCGTTGCGCGGCGAAGCGGTCGCGACGTCGAGGCCATGGCCATGACGGGCGACGATGCGGTTCAGTTCAGCCAGCGCCTCGATCTGATCGACGATGACCTTGCGCATCTGGGCCGCGCCGTCGGCGGTCTCCTGCGGAATTTCCAGCACGCCGCGGCGCAGTTCGGCGCGCGTCGCCTCCAGCTCCTCGTGCATTTCCGCCGCCATCTGGCGCATGCCTTGCACGAGCGCGGCGAACCGGTCGGCCGACTGCTGGAACAGCGCCTCCGCTTCGCCGGCGTTTTCCTCGTACAGGGCATTCATCGTCTCGGCGGTGAGGCGCCGCTGCTCCTCGGCGGAGCGGCGGACTTCCTCGAACTGGCTGGTGATCACCGCCGCGCCTGCGCCGGCGGTATCGGCCACCACCCGCGCGATGTCGCGCGCGCGCTCCTCGGCTGCGGCGAGGGATTGCTCCAGCAGGCTCGTGAACCGCGACAGCCGCTGGTCGAAATCGGTGGTGCGCTGGTCGAGCGTGGCGACCAAGGCTTCGAGCTCGGCCTTGCGTTCCGAAACCGACGACGTCGCGCTTGCGTTGCTGCGGTCGAGCAGCGCCACCGCCTGCACCAGGGCCTGGCCGTGGGCGTCGAACTGCGCCGAGAGCCCGCCGAGGTCTTCGGCCGCTTTCGTGGTGCGCTCGGTGAACGTCGCGAGCTGGCTGTCGAGCGTCTGCGCGGCCGCGCCGTTGCGGGCGTTGACGTCGTTGATGGTCGAGACGAAATCGGCGACGCGCGTGACCAGGGTGCGCTCCAGCGAGTTGAGGTTCTCGTGGGCGCCGGTCAGCACCTCCTGCAGCAGGATGTTGCCTTCGCGCAGCCGCTCGAACAGCGCCACCGTGTCGGTGCGCAGGATTTTGCTGGTCTCCTGCATTTCGGTCACAGCAGCGCTAGCCACCTGCCGCGACTGCTCGATGGCGGCGCGCGAGGTCTGCTCGACTTCCTTCAGCGTCTTGTTGACGGCTCCGGTCGCAACCTCGCCGGCGCTGGTGATCATCCTTGCAAGCTCGGACGAATTGGTGGTCATCGCCTGGCTGAAGGCGTGCGTCCGGCTCTCGATCGCCTTCAGCGCATCCTCCGTCACGCGGATGATGTCGGCGGAGATGCGGCCGGTGCGGTTGTCGAGGGCGCCGATCAGCAGGCCGCTCTTGTCGTCGACGAGGCGGGCGAGTTGCTCGGCCTTCTCGGTGGCAAAGCCCACCATGTGCTCCGAGCGGCTGGTGATCGCCGTGCCGAGATTGTCGGCCGCCGCCGTGGTGACGCGCTCGACCTCCGTTGCGGTGACACGGATCTGCGTGCTGATGTCGGTGCCGGTCGTCGTGAGCGTCGCGTGTGCTTCGCGCGCGCTGGTCTGGATGGCATTGGCGGCGCTGGCCGATGCGGCGGTCAGGCTGCGCTCGATATCGGCGGAGATCGTCTTGATCTCGGCGGCGATGCCGGACGATTCCCCGGACAGCGTTTCGCGCACGGTATCGACCACGCTTTGAATGCGGGCGATCGCCTCGCTGGCGCCGCCGACAAGGCTCTCCCGCGCCTCGCGCACGCTGGTTTGCAGGGTCTGGGTGCTGTTCACGGTAGCGGCGCCCAGAATGCGCTCGGCGTCGGCCGAAACGGTGCGGATTTGCGCCGCGCTGTCGTTGGTGCCGCTGACGAGCGTCGATTGGGCCTCGCGCGCGGCGGCCAGCAGCGCCGAGGAGATCGCGGCGGTGGCGCCGGTCAGCGTGCTTTCCACATCCGCAACCAGGGTCCTGATCTGATCGTTGGTCTGGCTCGAGATGGCGTTGAGCGTGGCGCGCGCCCCGTCGGTGCTGTTGGTCAGCGCGAACGTGGTGCTGGAGCCGAGCGAGGACAGGGTCTGCTCGATCTCGGCCGACAGCGCCTTGACCTGCTCGGCGGTGCCGGTGGAGGCGGTGAGCAGGGCGGCATGCGCTTCGCGCGCGCTCGACAGGATCGAGGTGGCAGCATCGGACCCGACCGCGGTGAGGGTGCGCTCGATGTCGGCGGTCGCAAGCCGGAGCTGGCTGTCGACATTGCCGGCAATCGCGATCAGCGACTGCTGCGCGGTGGTGGCGCCGGTCTCGATCGAGCCGGCCGCCGTCGCGATCAGCCCGGTCAGGGTCTGTTCGGCGCGCTCGACGTTCGACCTGATGGCCAGCGACAACTCCTCGGCGCGCGCCACCAGCACGTCGCTGGCCTGGCGGCCGCTCATCTCCATGCGGCCGGTGACCGCATCGACGCGCGAGCCGAGCAGATCCTCGAATTGCGCCACGCGTGTTTCGATATCGGCGGCAACGGCGCCGGCGCGCCGGTCGAGCGTCTGGTGGATATCCTCGAAGCGTGCGGTGATGGTGTCGGTGAGCGCGGCGCTGCGGCCGTCGATCGCCTGCGTCGCATCAGCAATGCGCCGGTCGATTGCTGCGACCGCTTCTTCGGCGCTGCCGGAGAGCGAGGCGGTGAGGTTGGCAAGCCGCTGGTCGAGGGTCGTCACCACGCGGTGGGCGCCATCGTTCATCGAGGCGTTGAGCGAGGCGAGCCGCGTATCGATCTCGCCGATCACCTTGACGGCGCCGCCGCCGAAGGCGGTGTCGAACTCGGCGAAGCGCGCCTCCAGCGTGCCGCCGATCGATCGCGCGCGCGCATCGAACGTCGTCTCGAAGGTCTTCAGATGACCGCCGACGGTATCGTCGAACGCCTTGAGGCGGCTGTCGAGCGACTGGTCGAGATGGTTGACGCGGGATTCCAGCGTGGCCTGGAAGCGCGCCAGCCGCTGCTCGAGCGTGGCGCTGAGCGCGCCGCCAGAGGTGCTGACGCGGGCGTCGAAGTTGTCGACGTAGTTCTTCAGGTTTTCGGCGATGTCCTGCGTGCGCTGGCCGAGCCGTTCGACGATCTCGCCGCCGTACGCCTTCACCGTATGGTCGAACGTCGAGATATGCCGCGTGATCAGCGCGCCGAGCGCCTCGCTGTCGCGCGCGAAGCGTTCTGCCAACTCGGTGCCCTGGTTGCGCAGCAGGTCATCGAAGGTGGTGAGACGCTGGGCGAATGTGTCGTTGGCGACATCGGTCTGGCTGGCGATGCGCTCGACGAGGGTATTGACGGTGACGTCCACCGCCTCGGTGGCTTTTTCGCCGCTGGTCAGGATGCGTTCGGCGAGACGGTTGCCGGCGTCGTCGATACGTGCCGAAAGGTCGTGGCTGCGCAGTTCGAGTTCGAGGAGAAGCGATTCGCTGCTGGTCTTGAGCGAATCGTGGACCTGCTCGGTGCGGTCGGTGATGCTGTCGACGATGGCCGCGGAACGCACCTCGAAATCGCTGGTCACGCGCTCGATGCGGTCGGCCAGCATGTCGTGGACGCGCTCGGCGAGATCGACGAACTCGGTGTGGACGTGGCCGGTCTTGAAGTTGAGGCTGCTGGTCAGCCGCTCGCTGGCGTCGAGCACGGCGCGGGTGGTTTCCGAGCTGGCCTCTTCGAGGCGGTCGAGCAGGTCGCCGCCGCGTTCGCCGAGCGCGAGGATCATGTTGTCGCCGGCGCTGGCCAGCGCGCGCGTGATGTGCTCGCCGCGCTCTTCGAGCGCCTGGGTGATGCTTTTGGCCACCTCGTCGACGCGCGAGGCGATGGCGTCGGAAATCAGCGCGATGTCGTGGCGCAGGTCGATCTGGACGCCGGAGATGGCGCTGCGTACCTGTTCGGCCTGGCCGACGAGGTTGTCGCGCTGGTGGGCGATGTCCTGCAACAGCGCACGGATGCGCACCTCGTTGTCGGCATAGGCGCGCTCCAGCGCCGAGACCTCGTTGGTCACCAGCGATTCCAGTTCGCCGGCGCGCGCCACCGCGCGCTCGATGCCGTCGCCCATGGCGGCCACTTCGCGGCGGATCGCCTGGCCGACGGTCACCATGGAGTCGCCGGCGGTGGTCTCGGGTTCGGAGAAGCGCACCGCCACCCGCGCCATCGCCTGCGCGATCATCGCAAGCTCCTGGCCGCGACCGATGAGGCCGGCGATGAAATAGAACAGCAGGATCGGCGCGCAGAACAGGGCCGCGAGGCCGGTCAACGCCAGCACGCCGGCCGAGCCCTGGCCGGTCATCGCCTGCAGCGAGGGCAGGAAGCTGATGCTGAGCAGCACGCCGCCGATCAGCCAGATCGCGGCGAAGATCGTGGCGAGGGTGTAGACGTTGCGGCTCGAGCGGCCGCGTTGCAGCGACTGGAGGATCTGGCCGATCGATGCGCGGTCGTCGTTGGCGGCGGCGCGCGTGAAGCGCGTCTCCTCCGCCGGCGGGAAGACCGGCGCGGCGGGCGCGACGGCATCGAAGTCGGGTTTGTCGGCAGGGGTGACGGTGATGTCGGCGCCGGCGTCATCGGTGGCGCGGGCCGGTTCGTCGCCGGAATTGAGAGCCTCCTGAATGGCGGCGAGCGCGTCTTCGGTGGGGTCTTTGACCTTCTTCGGAGTGTTCGCCATGTCAGTTTACGCCCTCGTTTGTACGCGTCGGGGAGCGCTCGGCGCCGTGGGATCGTCCGATCCACCCGGCACCGGGCGCCGGCCAGCACGGAATCGCTGGCGAGGCCCGCCGTGTGGCTTGTCCCCTACTTCCGCAAACATCCTATTGGCTTGATGGCGCGAATGAAACGGGGATGATTAAGGTTGTCTTAATCATCGTTAACGGCGACCTCGGAGGTTCACGCAAAATCAACGCTTTCGCCGTGGGAGGATGGGCCGATAGCGGCGTAATCGTGGCTTAATTGCAGCATATTTGTGGCGGATGGGGGGTGAGCAGGCGAACGATCCGTTAACCGATTTTGTGGTGAAGTGGTCGCTCGCCGCCCGCCGGGTCGGGCAGCAGGGAGCCCGCCGTGCCCGCCAAGCCTTCACCCAAGCCTTCGCCGCGCCCGCTGATCTTCATCCCGTCGCCGCCGCTGGTGCCGGACCAGCGGCCGCCGTCCGGCCGTCGTCGCGACTGATCCCGGCCTCGCCTCGACCTCGCTCGACTTTTTGCACCGTTGCGGTCGCCGCGCATGTGAGTGGCCATTCGATGCTGGCGCGGCGCAGACCGAGCCGGTATAGGACAGCGCGTATCGTTTCCCGCAAGACGAGCCATCATGGTCCAGATTAACTTTGTCGATCACAAGGGCGAAACCCGCACCGTCGATGCCGACGTCGGCTCGACGGTGATGGAGGCTGCGATCCGCAATGCCATTCCCGGCATCGAGGCGGAGTGCGGCGGCGCCTGCGCCTGTGCGACCTGCCACGTCTATGTCGATGAAGCCTGGCGCGAGAAGGTCGGCGATCCGACCCCGATGGAAGAGGACATGCTCGACTTCGGCTACGACGTGCGGCCCAACTCGCGGCTGTCGTGCCAGATCAAGATCGTCGAGGAGCTGGACGGCCTCACGGTGATGACACCGGAGCGGCAGGCGTAAGCGCCTCTATTGCGCAGCCGGCAGCCGCAACCAACTCAAGCCATCGATCACGGCCTTTGGCAGCGGCGTCGGCTTGCGGCTCGTGCGATCGACCAGCACCGTGGTGGCGACGGCTGAAGCCGCGCACACGCCTTCGGCGGAAAACACCCCTTGCGCGAAAGTGACCGAGGTGTGGCCGAGCCGGGTGATGCCGAGCCCGATATCGATGCGTCCCGGCCAGTGCAATTCGGCGCGGAAGTTGATGTCGAGCCGCACCAGCACCCAGCTTGTGCCGGGCGGCATCAGACCCCGGGCCGGATCGCGGATCAGCGACACGCGCACGGTCTCGAAATAGGTGGCATAGGCCGTGTTGTTGACGTGCTGGTTAGGATCGAGATCGGCGAAGCGGATGTTGTCGGCGTGCCGGTAGGGAAAATCGTCGAGGCGGGGCGGGCGTTCGCGCGAGCTGGCAGCGGTCACGGGCGGGTCTCCTTGCAGCAAGCGCCTTAATCGTTCGTCGGGCCGCTTGGCAAGCCCCGGATGCCGGACCGACCAACGCGATTGGCCCTTTTCCTGCTGCCGCCCTGCGGCTACAGATGGGCCACCCGCCCGCCGCAACCAGCGAAGATATGTCATGACCGAACCGATCAAGACCGACGTGCTGATCATCGGAGCCGGCCCGTGCGGGCTGTTCGCGGTGTTCGAACTGGGCCTGCTCGACATGAGGGCGCATGTCGTCGATATCCTCGACCGGCCCGGCGGCCAGTGCGCCGAGCTTTATCCCGAGAAGCCGATCTACGACATTCCCGGCATCCCGCTGGTGACCGGGCAGGGGCTGACCGACGCGCTGATGGAGCAGATCAAGCCGTTCCATCCTACTTTCCATCTCGGCGAGATGATCGAGAGCCTGGAGAAGACCGGCGATCCCGGTTTTCGCGCCACCACCGACGCCGGCAAGGTGTTCGAGGCCAAGGTGGTGGTGATCGCCGCCGGCGGCGGCTCGTTTCAGCCCAAGCGCCCGCCGGTGCCGGGCATCGAGGCGTATGAAGGCACCTCGGTGCATTACGCCGTGCGCCGCATGGAGGACTTTCGCGGCCGTGACGTGCTGATCGTCGGCGGCGGCGATTCCGCGCTCGACTGGACGCTCAACCTGCACCCGCTGGCCAAGCGCATCACGCTGGTGCACCGGCGCGACGATTTCCGCGCCGCCCCCCACAGCGTCGAGCAGATGCGGGCGCTGGTCGCCGCCGGCAGTATGGACCTGCGCATCGGCCAGATCACGGAGCTGCAAGGCGAGGGCGGCAAGCTCGCGGGCGCGACGATCAAGGGCGGCGACGGCGCTGTCGCGCAGATCGCCTGCGACGCCATGCTGCCGTTCTTCGGCCTGACCATGAAGCTCGGCCCGGTGGCCAACTGGGGCATCGACCTCGAGAACAACCTGATCCCGGTCGATACCGCGGCGTTCGAGACCAGCGTGCCCGGCATCTTCGCGATCGGCGACATCAACACCTATCCGGGCAAGCTCAAGCTGATCCTGTCCGGTTTTCACGAGGGCGCCCTGATGGCGCAGAAGGCGCACCGCTACGTCTTCCCCGACAAGCGGCTGGTGTTCCAGTACACCACCTCCTCGACCAACCTGCAGAAGAAGCTCGGCGTCGCCTGAGCCGGCGATCCTCTGAAAGCTATCCGGGCCGGGTCACGCACGCGCTGCCTGCGGCGGGCGGCGCTTTTCTTGCCGGTCATATCGGAATACCATTTCCCTCTACGTCAATACCGCCATCCTAGGCAGACAAGACAAAAAGGGAGACAAACGCATGATCAGAGCCGGTATCGACCGGACGCGCCCTTCCGTGCGCGCCATCCTTCTCGCGGGCCTGACGACCGCGGCGCTCAGCGTTCCGGCGCTGGCCCAGTCGAACGAGCCGATCAAGATCGGCGTCATCGCCGAAATCCAGTCCATCGCCGGCGCCTCGACGCCGGGTGGCGCCCAGATCGCCGCCGACGAGATCAATGCCAAGGGCGGCGTGCTGGGCCGCAAGATCGAGATCGTCGCCTACGACAACAAGAGTTCGTCCGCCGACTCGGTGCGCGCCTTCCAGCGCGCCGTCAACGAGGACAAGGTGAGCGCGGTGATCGCCAGCTACATCAGCGAGGTGGTGCTGGCGCTGGAGCCGTGGGCGGCGCGGCTCAAGACGCCGCTGATCACGCCGGGAGCGGCGTCGAACGAGATCACCAAGGCGGTGCACAAGGACTACGACCGCAACAAGTTCACCTTCCACGGCTACCTGACCTCGGCGGCGCAGGCGCAAGCGGTGTGCGATGCCGCCAAGGCGCTTTTGGTCGACGGCCTCAAGATGAAATCGGTGGCGGTGATGAGCGAGGATGCGGCGTGGACGCGGCCGCTCGACGAGGGCTATCTCGCCTGCTTCCCGAAGGCGGGACTGACCGTGGTCGATCACGTCCGCTTCTCGCCCGACACCACCGACTTCACGCCGATCTTCAACCGCATCGAGGCCAAGAAGCCGGACGCCATCGTCACCGGCATCTCGCATGTCGGCGTGCAGCCGACGGTGCAGGCCGCCAACCTGCAAGTGCCGATCCCGTTCTTCGGCATCAGCGCGCAGGCGCTGAGCCCGACCTTCTGGAAGGACACCAACGGCGCGGCGCAGGGCGTGCCGTCGCTTGCGGTGGCGACCGCCAATGTCGCGGTGACGCCGAAGACAAAACCGTTCGCAGAAAGCTATCAGAAGCGGTTCGGCAATCCGCCGGCCTATACCGGCTACACCGCCTATGACGAGGTCTACATCATCGCTGATGCAATCAAGCGCGCCGGCGGCACCTCCGATCCCGACAAGCTGGTCGCCGAGCTTGAGAAGACCGACTTCGAGGGCACCATCGGCCGCGTGCAGTTCTACGGCAAGAACGACGAGTTCACGCACGGCCTGATCTACGGGCCGAACAACATCAGCGGGCTGGTGTTCCAGTGGCAGGACGGCAAGCAGGTGACGGTGTGGCCGCCGAAGATCGCCGACGGCAAGCTGAAGTATCCGACCTACGTCAAGCTGCCGCAGTAAGAGGCGGCAAACCTGTCCCGGATGCGGTGCAGTATGGACTACTGCACTGCTGGTCCGGGACCGTTTCAAGCGCCGTCTTTCGTCACGATCCCGGGTCTGCGGCGCAACGTTGCACGCTGCGCCGCGCCCGGGATGCAAGCACCCTTCGGTTTCCCCGTCATTGCCGGGCTTGACCCGGCAATCCATCCTCTCTTGAAAGATGGATGCCCGGATCAAGTCCGGGCATGACACTCGATATATAGACAGCTCTTGCTACTCGCGCGGCTGATCCGGCGGCGGCAGCGGCGCGCTGTCCACGGTCGAGAGATCGGCAGCGGACAGGCCGAGCACCGCCTCCGCCGCCGGCAGCGCGGCGTCGGCCATCGCGGCGTGGCCCTGCGCGCTCGGATGGATCGCCCCGCCATAGACGGCCGACAGAATGCCCCAGGTGGCATCGTGGATGTCGGAGGGCTGCATCGACGTCGGCATGCCCTGCGGATAGGTCATCGCCGCAAAATAGCTGTCGTTGGCGTCGCGGATCCAGCGTGCGCGCGGTGCGTAGGCGCGAAACTCCGATGCCTTGCGGCCGCAGACCAGCGGCTGCTCCGCCGCCGTCACGAGGTTGTCGTCAAAACTCTCGCCGCTCTCGGAAAAGCACTGGCGGTCGAACTCGGGATCGCCGGCCGCCCGGGCGCAGAAGCCGTGGCCGGCAAACGCCGCCTGGTGATGGTCCGCGAACGTCATGCGGTCGCGCGTCGGGTCGTTGCAGATGACGCCGCCCTGGCACAGCGCGAGGTCTTTCAGGCGCGGCAGGAAATCGCCCTGCACGAAGTCCGCGACGCGCTTCAGCCGCGCGGCATCGGCGTTGAAGGCAGGATGGATGTCGAAGCCGCCGCGGCCGCCGGGGCAGGTGGCGCCGTCCGCCAGCGTCGGGTTGGCATAGGAGACGTAGACGACGCGCGCGAGGTTGCCGCCGACCAGCGGCTTCAGCGCCTCGCGCAACCGGCCGAACTGTTGCGGCAGGG
>Ga0207868_1000564_pt1 | contig 36718 bp, 31 predicted proteins | sample Passage237B_FD_187370 | JGI IMG/M metagenome (GOLD analysis project Ga0207868, IMG submission 187370) | Cellulose adapted compost microbial communities from Newby Island Compost Facility, Milpitas, CA, USA - Passage2 37B (SPAdes) (version 3) ... | reverse complement strand
CTTCAAGCTCCAGACCCACCTGCGCCGCCTGGAGGAATCCGCCAAGTCCATCCGACTGGAAATTCCTTACACCGCCCAGGAACTGACCGTCGCCATCGACAAGACCCTCAAGGCCAACAAGCGCACCAACGGCTACATCCGTCTGTGCGTGACGCGCGGCGTGGGCTCGCTGGGCCTTAACCCGTTCAACTGTGAACGCGCCAGTGTGTTCATCATCGCCGACAGCATCAGCCTGTACCCGGCGGAGATGTACGACAAGGGCATGGCGATCATCACGGCTTCGACCATTCGCAACCACCCCGGTGCGCTCTCGCCTCGTATCAAGAGCATGAACTACCTCAACAACATTCTGGCCAAGATCGAAGCGATCGACGCCGGCGTGCCCGAGGCTGTCATGCTCAACCACATGGGCTTCGTCGCGGAATGCACCGGCGACAACATCTTCATCGTCCGCAATCAGGGCACTCCGGGCAGCACAGGCGGCCAGCCCACGCTCATCAGCCCGCCCCTGCATGCTGGAACGCTGGAAGGCATCACCATGTCCACCGTGCTGGACCTGGCTGCCAAGCAGTACCTGCCAATCCAGCGTTACGATCTGACCCGTCACGACCTGTACACCGCTGACGAAATGTTCCTCACCGGAACCGCTGCGGAAGTCATCCCCGTGACCTCGGTCGACGGCCGCCAGATCGGCAATGGCAAGCCCGGCCCGATCACCCGCAGGCTCATCTCGGCCTTCAAGGAACTGGTCGCCAAGGATGCCCCGGAAGATTGATCTTCCCCACCCCGCTTATGAATCTCGAAAACCCATCCCCTGCGGATGGGTTTTTCTTTCCCTTTCAAATCCGCCTTACAATAGTCGCCTCATGCATCAGACTTATCTCACAGCAGACCTTCCGGGCATTGGCGGCCGAATCAAGGACAGGCCCGAGGATTTCCTCGTCGACGAACAGCCGCTCTACGACCCCTCAGGCCAGGGTGAGCATGTCTATCTGCTGGTTGAAAAATCCAACGTGACCACGATGGAGGCTGTCCGCCGCCTGGCCAAAGCCTTCAACGTTGACAAGCGCGATGTGGGCTACGCCGGCCTCAAGGACAAGCTGGCCATCACCCGTCAGCACTTTTCGATCTATCAGCCCAGGAAGGACAACGACGCTCAGGCCGTGGCCTGTCTCGAAGGCTCCCCGTTAAAGGTGCACTGGGCCGCGCGTCATGACAACAAGCTGCGGCGAGGGCACCACGCAGGCAATCGCTTTGCCATCCGCATCCGCGGCACGCAGTTGAGCGATGTAATTCGCGCCCGCAAAATCCTCGACCGCCTGACGCGTACCGGTGTGCCCAACTACGTGGGTCCGCAGCGCTTCGGCTTTGCAGGCCGCAACGATCAACTGGGTCTGCTGCTGCTCAAAGGTCAATGGCAGGACCTGCTTGATCTGATGCTCGGAACACCTCATCCCCAGGATTCCGACGCCATGCGCCAGTCGCAGGCGTTCTATCGCGAGGGCAAGTTCGAAGAAGCCATGGCTGTGCTTCCAAGCTCGCTCCGACAGGAAAGGCTGGCGCTCGACTCACTTCGCCGAGGCAGACAACCTCAGCAGGCCGTGATGGCGATGGATCAGCAGCATCGCGATTTCCTCATCAGTGCGCTGCAGAGTGCGATATTCAACAAGGTACTCAGCCAGCGTGTGCGGGATGGCTTGTTCGACAAGCTGGTCCCCGGCGATCTGGCGTGGAAGCATGACAGCCGGGCCGTATTCGCGGTCGATCAGGCCACTGCGGATCTGGAAAACGGCCCCGAGGGACGTGTGGCCCAGCAGGCTGTGTCACCTTCGGGCCCGCTGTGGGGTCCGCACATGACACGGGCCGCCGGCCAGGTGCTCGAATGGGAAACCAGCGCCCTGGAAAGTTATGGCCTGTCGCCTGACGATCTGTCTTCCACCCACCAGGCCAAAGCTGAAGGCGCACGTCGCCCCATGAGGCTGATTCTGCGCTACCCCGACATCTCAGCCGGCAGCGATGAGCATGGGCCTTACATCCGCGTGGCATTCGAGCTGGATCGGGGTGGCTTTGCCACGGTCGTGCTCAGCGAGATCATGAAACCCGCCGGCGACGCCCCGATTGATACCTCGTCAGAAAGCGATCAGGCATCATGACGCTGCTTGATAATTCCCCCCGTTTCTCGCTGACCACACCCGCCGATCGTCCCAGGCTGCTGGTGTCCGTCCGCAATGAATCCGAAGCGCTGGCCGCGATTGAAGGCGGCGTGGATATTCTCGACATCAAGGAGCCTGCCCGCGGCCCGCTGGGCATGGCTGATCACGTCACCATTCAGGCGATCCTCCAGACCACCGCCGGCCGTGTACCCGTGAGCGTGGCGATGGGCGAACTCGACCAGGCCCCGTCGCCTGCATCACTGCCTGATGGCGTGTCGTACTACAAGATCGGCCTGGCCGGTCAGAAGGGACATGCCTGGCAGCGCAGGCTTGAGCACCATCTGAGTGACGCCGCCAATCCACAGTCGCCGGCGATCGTGGCCGTGGCCTACTGGGATGCGTTCGCAGTGGATGCCCCTTCGCCTGATGCCATCCTCCACTGGGCCAGCCAGCAACCTGTGGCAGCGATTCTGATTGACACCGCTGACAAATCCCGGCCGGGCCTGCTGAGCGATACCGCTGACGCCCCACGTCTGCGTGACTTCATCGCCCGGGCTCAGGAAGCCCGACTGCCCGTCGCCTTAGCCGGCCGACTCCAGGGCCCCACCTTCCAAGCCGCTGCGTCGCTGCGGCCTGCCATCCTTGGGGTTCGAGGTGCGGCCTGTGATGATGGCCGACGGGAGAAATCCGTTCAGGCATCGCATATTTCAAGGCTGGTTCAACTGTTAAAACAGCATCACTGAGAGGAATCACAAGCTTCCAGTCCCGGCTGAAATGGGAGATCCGGAATAATCCCGACGCCATCCCCATACCCGGGCCAGCTTGACGCGCCCGGACATCCTGAGAACAATGTTTATCTTGGCTAATCCCTCGCAGCTTCAGGAAGTTGTACGTCGTCATGAGCATTCCCGATGATCAGGTCATTGTGATCGAGCCCAAGCCGATTTCGGCCATGGAATCGATCTTTCTTCCCGAAGTCTTCAAAGGGCTGGGGACCACATTCAAGCACATGATCGGCTCCATCGGCCGAGGCAAGCGCAACAAGACCATGTGCTACCCGGAAGAGCGTCGTGAAGACCTCCCCGTGGAAGAAGGCGGCCTGTACAAGCCTTACTATCGCGGCGTACACCGTCTGAACCGCGATGAAGATGGTCGCGTCAAGTGCGTGGCCTGCTTCATGTGCGCCACGGCCTGCCCGGCCCGCTGCATCCATATTGAAGGCGACGCCGCTCCGTGGGATGACCGCGAAAAGTACCCCATCAAGTTCGACCTGGACGAGCTGCGCTGCATCTATTGCGGCATGTGCGAAGAAGCCTGCCCCGTGGACGCCATCGAGCTGACCCCGGTGTACAACATCGTCGGCCTGACTCGTCAGGAAATGATCTTCGACAAGGAAAAGCTCCTCGCCGTCTACGACGAAACCATCGCCGACAAGCCGATGTGATGCCGCTCCTGACATGAGATGAAAATGAAACCGCCTGTCTGCAAGGACAGGCGGTTGTGTTTTATGGGTGAGCCGGGGGTAGATGTTCGAACCAGGGATCTCTGGAACCCGTGACTGGACGACTCAATGATGCAGGGGACTCCCAATGACCAAGCCCAGCCATGCAATGGCTGGGCTTGGGGGTTGCACATCTTCAAGTATTCCAGTTTCTCGCGGATGACTTTCTCATCAAAGCCCAGCCGTTGCACGGCTGGGTCTTCTGACCTCATTCAAACCCGCAACTGCTCTTCCCCTCAATTCGCTTTCCCCTTCCCCATCGGGGTCAGGTAGTCGCACAGAAAGATCGGCTCATCAAACTTCACACCGATATCGTAATACCCATCCTGCCTGCTGCGGCTGGAGGCAATGGTTCCTCGCAGTTGTTCGAGCTTGCCATGGACATTGAGAATCGCCAGTGTGCATCGCATGCCACGCCTGGCCGGGCGGCTGTGCACGAAGCCCACCCCATGCCTGCTGATGTTACGCGTACGCACCAGGAATCGCTGAGGCTGACGCACACCAATGCCCACAAACATCTGCATCACCTGACGCAGATCATGGCGATCTTCCCGACGGCGCGAGTGCGTGCCCAGATAAGGCCCGACGCACGTTTCATGATCGGCCAGCAGGACTTCCCACTGCTTCTCATCAATGGCGACACTTTGAACACCGGCCGGAAAGCGAAATGAATACCCTGACATAAAACCTCCCTGCAGACTCAAACCACTGGATAAGGACATCGCAGAACCAACAGACAGTTCTGCGTGTCGTCCTACAACCAGACAATCCGCCCGTCCGGCAGGCAAGTCATCCGCTTGGGAGATTCTTTTTAACCGCTTCCCCGGACCGTCATAATCGCTACAGTCATCAGCGACGGGTGATCTTATCTACCGGCCTGGTCCTGAAACGGGGATTGTCCTTGAGCAGCTTCCACTCATTGGTCGCCCGGTCGTACCACTGCGTATCTTCACGGTGATACTGCAGGGCATACGCCACGCGGGCTTCCGAGGTATTGTTCGGGCCACTGCCATGAACGGTCAGGCGGGTGAAGACAACAGCGTCGCCGGCGTTCATCCGCATAGGCAGGTAGCTTTCAGGGACAGGAATCATCGGGACGGTTTTCCCATCCCCGCCTTCCTGTCTGGGGATTTCTCCGTTGAGGTGCGACCGGGGCACCATGCACAGCGCCCCATTGTCAGGCGTCATAGGGTTAAGCGCGATCCAGACGTTATTACTCGGGCCTCGGTGGGGCGTGTACTGGTTGTCCTGGTGAAAGTGGAACGAACCGCCCCCGCCGCCTGCTTTGACTGCGGTGAACGGATAGTAGGTCATACTCGGACCGCCCAGCAGTTGATTGACGATGTCACGGATGTTGGGGCTGTTAACCATCTTGTCCAGCAGGCTGCCAGCGAGGTACTCACCATTCTGGCGCAGGTTATCTGCAGCACTGCTGGCCTGGCGCAGGCTTTCACGGGACAGCCCGGACTGTTCGAGTACATCAAGCACTTCTTCACGCAGCGCTGCGGCCAGTTCGGCGCTCAGCAGGCCAGGCAGATACAGATAGCCCTCCTCGTGATAGAAGCGGATTTCCTGCTCATGCAATGTCCAGTGTGAGACAATGTCCTGCTGCGTAGAAGTAATCACTGGCGGCCCCTTTCGAGAATGTTCAAATTCATTTGGATGATTCGCTCTGAGGTTAAGCCGATGTTTCATGTATATAAATGGAGTTTCCATTCATCTTTTGCATAAAATGATCAGATGCACAGCCCGGACCTGAATTTCCTGCATGGATTGCACACGCCCCGCTGCATCGCGAGGGTCGACAAGTATTTCCGAGGCTATGCAACCCTTCAGTACATGGTCCAGGGCGGAGTTGAACTTCACTATGACCAGAAGGCTCACGCCCTTCAGGGCTGCTGGTTCTGGCCGGCCTGGGATGGTCCGCATATCCGCTTTCACCCTGGCGCAGGTCACACCTGGTGGGAACATCGCTATGTGGCAATCCAGGGGCCACTGCTGTCACGATGGTTCGCGGCGGAGTTGTATCCAACAACCCCTCAAGTCGCACCTCGGGGCAGGGAACACGCACGAGCCTTCGATGACATGATTGCCCTGTTCAATCAGCCAGGCAGGTGGCCGCTGATTCGCGCCGTCAATCTGCTTGAAGGCCTGCTCTTTGAGCTGGCTCAGGCGCGAAGCCAATCCATGGAAGATCAGCAGCTGGTCGATCGCGTGGATCAGTTGATGAATGAATCAGGCTATGCTCTGGATTACCAGCAGATCGCCGATTCCCTGAAGATGGGGCTTTCCACGCTTCGCAGGCGGTTCGCACAGGCAACAGGTGAATCGCTTCACGCCTACGTGATCAATGCCAAACTCAACGCCGCCCGTCACTAGCTGCGGGAAACCGATACACCCATCAAGACCATCGCCGCCAAACTCGGCTATCGGGATGTGTATTTCTTTTCACGTCAGTTTCGCGAGAAAACGGGGATTCCACCCAGGCTCTACCGCATCAGCAGCCAGGATTGAAGCTGAGCCTGTTCATCACAGCAGCGGTGAGAACAACGCCGCCGCCGACTCAAGATAACGGCGGTAGTGCGGCCGTTTACTCCATTGCTCAAGGGTCAGCAGATCGGATTCATTGATGTAGGCCATCTGCGCAAAGCGCATTTCACGGGTGATCTGCTCGCCATACATCATCACGTTGACTTCGAAGTTGAGGAAGAAGCTGCGCACATCAAGATTGGCCGTGCCCAGCAGCGCGAAGTTGTCGTCCACGCTCATGGTCTTGGAATGCAGCATGCCATTGCGATAGAGGTAGATCTTCACGCCATCAGAAAGCAAGTCTTCGTAATACGCTTTGCCCGCCAGTGACACCAGCGGGTGATCACACATGTGAGGCAGCACAATGTTCACATCCACCCCGCGCTGGGCGGCCATCGACAGCGCCACAATCGTCGGCTCATCGAGCACGATGTACGGGCTGGTCATGATGAGCTTTTCACGCGAAGCGTTGATGGCGGTGAGCAGCACGTGACGGAAGGTCTCACTCTCATAGTTGGGCCCGGTGGGCACGCACTGCGCGAGCATTTCGCCTTTGGGCGTCAGCAGCGGGAAGTACTGGTCACCTTCCACTTCTTCGGCATGGTCAAAAGCCCAGTCATCAATGAACACCGCCTGGAGTTGATTGACAATCGGACCTGTGAATCGGCCCATGAGATCAATCCACGCGCCGGCCCGTCGATGACCATAGTTGGCATCAATGATGTTCTGACTGCCTGTGTAGGCCACGTTTCCATCAATCACGGCGATCTTGCGATGATTGCGCAGATCGAGCCTGGCGAGCTTACGGCGGATCGGCGCCACGGGAAGCGCTGCCACCACCTGCACGCCAGCAGCACGCATTTTGTCAGGCAGATCGCTCTTGAAGAATTTGAATGAACCGGCCGCATCCGCCAGCACTCGGCATTTCACACCGCGACCGGCCGCTGCGATCAGCGCCTGCGCCACCCGGCCGCCTGTCTTATCATTAGCGTAGATGTAGAAGAGCAGATGCACATGATGCGTCGCAGCGTTGATGTCGGCGATCAGTCGCTCAAGGAAGATATTGCCATCACCCATCAGCTCCACGTGATTGCCTGCCACGGTAGGCATGCCGCCCACGCCTTCAGACTGACGCATCACCACCTTCTGCTGTGGATTGGGATGCTCAGCCACCTGAACCAGATAGGTGTTGAGAATGGCCAGATGGTTCCTGGCATGCAGCGCCTCAACATGCTTGCGATGCAGCTGCAGGCGGCGTCGGCTGAGCTGATGATGCCCGAAGAGCAGATACATCAGCACGCCAACTTCAGGCAGGAAGAAGATGAGCATCAGCCAGGCGGTGGCGGAGACGGGATGATAGCGCCTGCGCAGAATAATGAGCATCATCCCCAGTCGGAGCACCCACTGCGCGATGGTGTAGAGAACCAGAATCTGCTGCATGAAGCCCGCACTCCACTGACGCCGTGAAGATCAGCCCTCAGTTGACGCTGAAATGGATCACGCCCGGCCGAGCCATCATGGATACCAGGTGATCCATCGCCAGGCCCATGTTCACATTCGCCCCCAACGCAGTTTCCGTGATACTCAACGACTCAATCACATGCAGCCAGGGCTCAAGCATGGCCTCGGCGGCATCTGGATCATCCACCGGCGCACGGGCCACCAGGCGGTTGATCTGCATTCGAGCGTGCTGGCCGATCATGCCCAGCATGAGACCCGCCGCCATCTTGTTGGCTGCTTCCTTCGATGCGTTCTTGTGCTGGCTCACCCAGCTCTGCGCCAGTTCATCAATCAGCGCTGACATGGTGGCTCCCAGTTCACCGGGCGGGCGGCCTGTGACGGCCTGATCGACACCAGGCAGCACGCTGCGCCACCAGCGGAAGAGATCAAAGCGAATCGTCAGCTGGACACGCCCCAGGCTGCCAGCGGCGAAGTTCACCAGCCACTGACGATCGGCATCCTTCACCTCCGGGGCAGTACGATCCAGCCACTGATGAATCACCTCATCAGGCAGCGGTCCGAAAGCCACACGCTGGCATCGACTGCGGATGGTCGTCAGCAGCTTGTCCTCACTGGAGGTCACCAGAATGATGTAGGTATTGGCTGGCGGCTCTTCGAGTGTCTTGAGCAGCAGGTTCTGGCCTCGCGTGTCGATGAGCTCAGCTTCATCGACGACGAACACCTTGCCATGCTGCATCTGAGCCATGCGATACACAGGCTCGAGCAGCGCCTGACGAAGCACATCTAGAGGGATGTTGGTCAGCTTGCGATTGCGTACGGTCGCATCATCCGAAAAGCGGGCCAGTTCCTTAGTCACCACGTGGAAGTCGGGATGAGCGATATCCACACCTGACGGCGATTCATCGCCCTCTCCGCTCGTGGCGGCGGGCTCACGAAAGAGGCGACACGATGCGCACGTATCGCAGGGGCTGGGCGTCCCCATCAGATCGGTCTGCGGAGAATGACACAGCAGGAACCTGGCCAGTTCTATCGCTGCAGTGAACTTGCCTACCCCCCAGGGCCCATGGAATATCCATGCGTGATGCAGTCTGCCACTGCTCACTGCCGCCTGAATCTGTCCCATGGCTCGGGATTGGCCCAGTATTTCGGTCATGCGTTGAATTGTGTCAGATAAAGCTCGAAAGTCCAGTCAGGACACCCCCGTTTCGTATCGCAATCTTGCTCGCCTGTCCGGGCGATGCCATGATGTTCCCATGCCACACCACCACCCTGCCGCCCGGCGTCTTGTTCCCGAGGGTCATATTCCCCTGCTTGATATCACAGGCAGCACTGCCGAGGCTGGCCGGGCGCTGGGGTATGCCTGGCGTGAAGCCCTGCAGAACTCCGCCCATCGCAGCCCGCAGGCGATCAAACCCTGGTGGACGGCTCAGCCTTACAGGAAGCTGATCGAAAAGTACGCGTCCTACCTGCCCACCCTCTACGAGAACTTGGCCGCAGCAGCAGGTGTCCCTCTCTGGGCGGTGAGTGCAGATGTTTCGCTTCAAGGCCTCAAGCAGGCCGCAGACGGATGCACGAGCTTTGCCATTGCTCCCCAGGCCACGATGGATGGCCTCCCCATCAGCGGACAGACCAAGGACACCCCGGTGGAGCGTGTCTACCAGTTTCAGGTGCTCCGTCTCAAGCTCAGCGATGCCCCTTCGCATCTGACACTCACCTACGCCGGCTGGCTCTTTGGCCATGGGTTCATTCAAGGCGGCTGCGCGATCTTCCGCAATTCACTCTACACCCCCCTGCCTGCCCGAGGGCTGGATTATTCACTGTTCGGCCTCATTGCTCTTCACTGCCCGAATGTGGAAGAAGTTATCCGCATCGCCGCGGATCATGGGGTGATGACCAGTGCCCATATCGTGGTGGCTGATGAACATGGTGACATCGCCGGACTGGAACTGACCACCCGTGGACCGCACATTCTTCGCCCGAACAACGGGGTGTATGTGCACGCCAACTGCGTACTGGGTTCAGACGACGATGTGAAGCTCGAAGAGCCTCGCCACCATTTCACACGTGAAAACTCGCTGTGTCGAACCAGTCGACTCTATGAACTGCTGACGCCGAACATCGGCATGCTCACTGCTCAGCAGGCGATGTATGCGATGGCTGACGGCGTGGAGCAGACACATGGCATCACACGCAATATCCATGAGGACGCCATGACCAGCGCTGCGGTGGTTGTTGAGCCCACCAAAGGCCTGCTGCATGCGACGCGCGGGAATCCGGCGCACAACTGGCCCATGACCTATCGTCTGTAAACAGATTCACACACCAACATCCAAATAAAAAAGCCCAGGCATCGCAATGCCTGGGCTTTGATGTTTCAGACTTCGATCGCGTCAGCGAATTACCATTCCAGCGAACCGGAGGACTGGTATTCCGTCACGCGGGTTTCGAAGAAGTTCTTTTCCTTGGCGAGGTCGATGGTTTCACTCATCCAGGGGAAGGGGTTCTTCGTGTTGTACTGGCGAGGCAGACCGATGCGTTCCAGACGACGATCGGCGATGTAACGCACGTAGTCGTCGAAGAGCTGAGCGTTGAGGCCCAGCACGCCGTTGGGCAGGCAGTCCTTGGCGTACTGCACTTCGAAGCCCACAGCCGTGTCGATCATCTGGATCAGCTCGGCCTTGAAGTCTTCGGTCCAGACTTCGGGGTTTTCGGCCTTGATGCCGTTGATCAGGTCCACGCCGAAGTTCATGTGGATCGACTCGTCACGCATGATGTACTGGAACTGCTCGCCGATACCGGTGAGCTGGTTCCTGCGGTGGAACGAGAGGATCATCACGAAGCCGCTGTAGAAGAAGATGCCTTCCATGATCACATAGAAGCCCACCAGGTTGCGGATGAACTTCTGGATGTTTTCCGGGCTGTCGGTGCGGAAGTCATCGTTCATCACGTCGGCCGTCAGGGACATGACGAATTCGTCCTTGCCCGCGATCGAGTCGACTTCGTGATACATGTTGAACACTTCGCGCTGGTCGAGGTTCAGCGACTCACACACATATTGGAAGGTGTGGGTGTGGATCGCTTCTTCGAAGGCCTGACGCAGCAGGTACTGACGGGCTTCGGGGTTGGTCACGTGCTTGAAGATCGCCAGCACGATGTTGTTACCCACCAGCGATTCGCCGGTGGAGAAGAAGCCCAGGTTACGCATGACCACGCGTTTCTCGTCTTCCGAGAACATGCCCGACTTCCATTGGTCGATGTCTTTCTGCATCGACACTTCGGTGGGCATCCAGTGGTTGGCGCAGCCGTTGATGTAGTGTTCCCAGGCCCACTTGTACTTGATGGGGCAAAGCTGGTTCACGTCGACGGCTTTGCAGTTGATCAGGCGCTTGTTTTCAACGTTGACGGCGCGGCCAAGGTCATGCGGTTTGGAAGCAACGGGGTCGCAGCAGCTCATCTCTTTTTCCTTCTCTTACGCAATAATTCGTTCGTAATAATTTGACCGTATGACAATGAATCTGATTACTGGCAGGCCTCACAGGTCGGATCGTTCAGGAGGCAGGCCTTGGGTGCATTGGAAGTCGCAGGCAGCTCCAGGTTCACATCGGGCATCGCCGAGGGGCTCTGGGTCTGTGTCGCCGCAGGAGCCTGAACCTTGGGAGCGGTGGCCGCAGTGGCAGCCGGGGCAGGCTGTGCCGGGGCTTCCACCGGAGCAGCCGAGGGCAGAACCGCAGCCGAAGCCGACTTGTTCTTCATCCACTTAGGCTGCACGCCGTGACGGTTCACGTCGATCGAAGCCTTTTCCACCTGAGTGGCGGCCTGTGAACGCAGGTAGTAGGTGGTCTTCAGGCCCTTGCGCCAGCAGAGGGTGTACATGTCGCTCAGCGCCTTGCCACTGGGCTTGCCCAGGTAGAGGTTGAAGCTGATGCCCATGTCGATCCACTTCTGACGACGGCTGGTGGCTTCGATGAGGTAATAAGGTTCCACCTCGAAAGCCGTCTGGTATAGCTTCTTGAGTTCGTCGGGAATGCGATCGATCGGGCCCAGTTCGCCGTCGTGGTACTTGAGCTCGTCGATCATGCGGTCATCCCACAGATCCAGACGCTTGAGATCTTCCACGAGGTAATCGTTGATGATCGTAAAGTCGCCCGAGAGGTTGCTCTTGACGAACAGGTTGCGGTAGGTCGGCTCGATGGACTGGTAGCAGCCTGCAATGTTGGAGATCGTCGCCGTGGGCGCGATAGCCATCACGTTGCTGTTACGCATGCCATGCCTGGCCACCGATTCGCGCACCGGCGTCCAGTCGAGACGGCTGGAGTCATCCATGTCCAGATCGCCGTTACGAGCTTCACGCACAATGGCGATGGTGTCGATGGGCAGCAGGCCGCGATCCCACTTGGAGCCCTTGTAGCTCGAGTACGCGCCGCGCTCCGCCGCCAGCTGCGACGAGGTCATGATCGCGTGATAGCTGATCAGTTCACCCACTTCGTCAGCGAAGTCGACTGCAGCCTGCGAGCCGTAGGGAATGCGCTGGATGAACAGGGCATCCTGGAAGCCCATCAGACCCAGGCCCACCGGGCGGTGGCGCAGGTTGGCATTCTTGGCTTCGGCCGTCGGGTAGTAGTTGATGTCGATCACGTTATCGAGCATGCGCACCGCGATGCGGACGGTCTGCTCAAGCATCTGGCGGTCCAGCCCGTTACGGGTGGTGTGCTGCTTGAGGTTGATCGAACCCAAGTTGCACACGGCCGTTTCGTCGTTGGACGTGTTGAGCAGAATTTCCGTGCACAGGTTGGAGTTGTGCACGACACCTGCATGATCCTGCGGGCTGCGGAGGTTCGACGGATCCTTGAAGGTGAGCCAGGGGTGACCGGTTTCAAAGACCATCGAGAGCATCTTGCGCCACAGGTCGACCGCATTGAGGACGCGATGCTGACGCAGTTCGCCCCGAGCGGCTTTGGCTTCGTAGGCTTCGTAGCGGCGGTCAAACTCGCTGCCATAGACTTCGTGCAGATCGGGCACTTCGTCGGGGGAGAAGAGCGTCCACTTACCGCCCTGCGCCACGCGACGCATGAACAGGTCGGGAATCCAGTGAGCGGTGTGCATGTCGTGGGTACGACGACGTTCGTCACCGGTGTTCTTACGCAGTTCGATGAATTCTTCGATATCCAGGTGCCACGTTTCGAGGTAGGCACAGACAGCGCCCTTGCGCTTGCCGCCCTGGTTGACGGCCAGTGCGGCGTCGTTGGCGACCTTGAGGAAGGGGATGATGCCCTGGCTCTTGCCATTGGTGCCATGGATGTGGGCACCGGTGGCGCGGACGCGCGTCCAGTCGTTGCCCAGACCGCCGGCCCACTTGCTGAGCATGGCGTTGTCCTGGATGCACTTGAAGATGTGCAGCAGATCGTCGTCCACCGTGGTCAGGTAGCACGAGGACAGCTGCGGATGCAGCGTGCCCGAGTTGAACAGCGTGGGCGTCGCGCTGACGAAGCGGAACGTCGAGAGCACGTTGTAGAACTCGATGGCGGCCTTTTCTCGCTGGCCATCGACATTGGGCTCATTCAGAGCCAGGCCCATGGCGACACGCATCCAGAAGAACTGGGGCGTTTCGATGCGACGACCTTCGATGTGCAGCAGGTAGCGATCGTAGATCGTCTGCACGCCCAGGTACTGGAAGTCACGGTCACGCGAGGGAACCAGAGCAGCAGCGAGGGTGTCGATATCGAAGTTGAGCAGAGCCGGATCGATACGTTGAGCTTCGACGCCGGAGATGAGCATCTGACGCAGGCCCGCGCGGTAGATGGCTTCAAAGCTCTTAGCCTTGTCCTGCTCGGTGGCATCGTTGTCGAACAGGGTGGGCTCCTGAGCTTCGTTGAACTCGGAGGTCTGGCCCAGGGCTTCGCGGTAGATGATGTTGAGCACCAGACGCGTGGCGACCTGGTTGTAGGCCGGTTCACGTTCGATGCGCTGACGGGCCACCATCACCAGAGCACGTTCGAGCTCGGCTTCGGTGATGCCATCGTAGAGGCTGGCGATAACGTCGTTGAGCAGATCGGAAGCCGAGCACTCAGGCAGACCGTGGGCAGCCTGGTAAAGGCGACGCTTGAGCTGGTGGGCGTCGATGGGCACCACACGGCCGTCGGCCTGGCGCATGGTGAGCTTCGACAGGCCCTGGCCCCCGGCTTCGCCGCGGATGGCGCGGGCGCGGGAGCGTTCTTCGCGATAGATGATGTAGCGACGGGCTACGCGGAATTCGCCGGCTTCCATCAGCTGGGTTTCAACCAGGTCCTGAACGCGTTCGACGTCCACCACACCATCGGTGTGAGCCGCCACGAACTCGACTTCGCTGATCACGCCAGCCGCCACGCGGTTGATGACGTCCATCAGGGCGTTGCTCAGCGGAGCTTCCTTGTCCAGCCCCTGCTCAGCGCGGAAGGCAGCGGAGATCGCCCAGACAATACGTGAAGGACTGAAGGGAAGTACACGACCATCACGCTTACGGATATTGGGAAGGACTTTCGAGTCTGCCATGACGGGTAACTCCTTGATCGATTAGACGCCTTGGGCCTGGCTTCACTGCTCAACGGACACAAAACACACACTGCGCACACACAGACACAACGCCACCACAGACATGCCTGGGCACGCCGGTGGGAGGCGCGATTTATCGACATTGCTGACAGAGCTGGAGCTTGTTCCCGTGAAGGGACACGGTCTGAGGCATGGCAGTATTCAAAAAGGCATTCTCAGGGCTGCGGGTTGAGCTGGTGTTGCCTGCGTGCTTCCCACTGCCTTGATTGTGCCTGGACATCTGCGTTCGCCTTTTGGAAAAAGCTCCACGGATATGCCCGGCTGACACTGCCGGGCTTCCAATCACCTCGCCTGACAGGTCCGTCATACCCCCGTACGAACGTCCCTGTCGAAGCCGCAAAAGCACAGGTCTTGTACCAGACAAAACCCTTCCTTCTGGGCCTCCCTGCCTCGTTCTCAAGCCGTCACAGAATGACGTAACTTTCGATCTGACGCAGCTTTCAATCCCTCGCGAGCGGCCTGAAAACCCCATTTCAGAGAAGCCGGAAAGCCTCGCCGAAAACGCAATATGTGGGGGTTTATTCGCCGAGACGCACAATAGCATGTATCGACGGGCAACGTCAATCCAATTTAATTTCCACATTCTCCCTTTCGGCTACGCCCCTCGGCGAGGGCATGGGCGTACTTTAGTCGTGCTCAAAATGAATTGCATCAACAATTTGAAAAACTGTATTTCCTGTCGGCAACGCACGCCCACTTGTCGATAAACCAGACATTGGCCACAGAGAACTCACAATTCGAGTTCAGAAAGCCAAAAATTTTTTTTCAAATTGACAGTTCTCGGAGCCCCGCGCAGCGACCTTCAGCAAGGTCAATACTGGCAGAAGGCGTATTATCAGCCCCTGAGCATGCACCCATTTCAGGCTCGCTTGAGGGATGAGCGTCGGAGGGATACGATGAGGCAACCATTGGAGCCACACTGGTGAATCTGCTGCTTTCCATCTCGATCTTTCTGGGCATGGGCCTGATGTTTGTGCTCGCCGGCCTGCTCGCGGGCAAGGTGGTTCGCCCGAAGATGGACACACCTGATAAATCAGCGATTTATGAATGTGGCGAGCCCACTATCGGCTCGGGATGGGTGCAGTTCGACCTTCGCTTCTACATCGTGGCGCTGTTCTATCTCGTGTTCGACGTAGAAGTGGCCCTGATCTACCCTTGGGCTACTGTCTTCCGCCAGATGCCTCTGGAAGCCCTGGTGCTCGGAGCCCCCTTCCTGGGGATCATCATCATCGGCTACGCCTACGAATGGCACAGCGGGTCGCTGGAATGGGTCCGCAGCAACATCAACACCACGTTGCGAGGCCGCCCGGCTGAGGAAATGAAGAAACTGGCCCGCGTTGATCCCAATATTCTGGAAGATCGCCCCGCCACGCTCTGAGCCTGTCGCAACAGCCTCACTGACCAATAAACTCATTAAAGCAATCCTGAATCACTACTTACAGGATTACTTCTTCTCCCTCGGGCAGCATTATTAGACACTTTTATAGAACTGCTCATTTTGTATGCAATTCAGGCCCATGATCTGCCCGATTGAAAGAAAATTCGATACACTGTCGCGCAGCAGGATTGGCTGGGACTCAGGGGGCAGTCACAGCCTACAGTTACAGCAGGCAGGACATCGACCTGTCGACAAATAAGCCGGGCCAGGAACCCGGAAACGAACCCTCTTGTGGAAGCCCATCGTATGGCCGAGCGTTACAAAACCATTCTTCTATTTGGCGCCCCTGGTTCTGGTAAAGGCACTCAGGGCAAAATTCTGGGAACGGTTCCGGGCTTCTATCACTTTTCCTGCGGCGACGTCTTCCGCTCCATCGACATCAACAGCGATCTGGGCAAAATCTTCTACGAATACAGCTCCCGCGGCGAACTGGTTCCTGACGAAATCACCGTGAAGATGTGGGCACAGACCGTCAACGCTCACAAGATCCTGGGAACGTACAAGCCGGCCAAGGACCTGCTGGTGCTCGACGGCATCCCCCGCACCACGCAGCAGGCCAAGATCATGGAAGAGCACATCGAAGTGCTCAAGGTCATCCACCTGATCTGCCCCGACCAGAACGCGATGTTCGAGCGTCTTCGCCGTCGTGCTCTGAAGGAAAACCGCTTCGACGACGCTGATGAGAAGGTCATCCGCCGTCGCTGGAAGGTGTACGAGGAAGAAACGCACCCGGTGCTCAACCACTACTCCCCCGAAGCCATTGTCGATGTGAACTCGATGGGCTCACCGGCCCGTGTGCTGCGTGACATCCTCGACGTGCTGGTTCCCATTCAGGACCGCCACTTCGGCAAGTTCGACGGGTAAATAACCCTTCAAACAGCATCAGACCCACAAAAAACCCAGGCAATGCACGCCTGGGTTTTTCTTTGATGTTATTGAATTCAAACCTGCCTCACGCCCGGGCTGCGGCTTCCTGCTCATTCTTACGGTCGCGCAGCACACGCAGGCTCACAGGCAGGCCGAAGTGCATGTCCTCTTCCACCACGTGGGTTTCTTCCACCTGGCCATCGTATCGCTCCACCAGATGGCGAACGATTTCCTGAACCAGATGCTCCGGTGCCGATGCACCTGCGGTAATCAGCACGCTGTTCACCCCTGTAAACCAGCTGTGGTTGATTTCCGACACGTCGTCCACCAGATGGGCGGGCGTGCCACGATTACGGGCGATTTCGGTCAGGCGCACCGAGTTGGAACTGTTCCGTGAACCCACCACCAGCACCACATCCACCTGGCTGTTGAGCTGGCTGACGGCCATCTGACGGTTGGTAGTCGCGTAGCAGATGTCCTCCGTCGGCGGGCTCTTGATCTGCGGGTAACGCTTCATGATCGCGCTGATGATGACATTCGCATCATCGCGGCTCAGGGTGGTCTGCGTCAGGTAGACCAGATTGTCATCCGTCGTGAAAGGCAGCTTCTCGACGTCCTCCGCCGATTCCACGATGGTGATGGCATCCGGAGCTTCGCCGACCGTCCCGACCACTTCATCATGGCCTGCGTGGCCGATGAGCAGGATCTTGCAGCCCTGCTTGGCGTAGCGGATGGCTTCCATGTGCACCTTGGTCACCAGCGGGCAGGTGGCATCAATCATGGTGCATCCACGGGCCTTGGCGCTGTTACGCACTTCCGGACTCACGCCGTGGGCACTGAAGATGACCGTCGAATTGGCGGGTACTTCGTCGATATGGTCGACGAAGATCACCCCTTCCTTCACAAAACGTTCCACCACGTGGCGGTTATGAACGATCTCGTGGTAGACGAACAGCGGCGTGCCTACGATCTTGATGGCCTCTTCGACACACTGGATCGCCATATTGACGCCGGCGCAGAAGCCGCGCGGATTGGCCAGCAGAATCTTCATGGACATGGCGATGCTCCTTCGGCCGGCCGAGGTGTACTGACGAGCATCCCCTGACCGATTCCAAGGTGGTTGTAAGCATTATATTACACTGCCCGGCCTGAAAGCATGCCTGATGCTCCCTGAGGGGGAGAATCTGATAGGATGACCGCCATCTCTGCCATGCGCAGAGCCTACAGGCGGGCATGGGCCTGCCTGACGTGTTTTATTGTTTCAAGGTGATTCCGATGACTCAGCAACCTGCCGCCTCCTCCGCCAAGACCATGGAAGCCATCGTCGCTTTGTGCAAGCGCCGCGGCTTTGTCTTTCAGTCCTCCGAGATCTACGGCGGTATCAACGGTTTCTGGGACTACGGCCCGCTGGGCGTTGAACTCAAGCGCAACCTCAAGGACGCCTGGTGGAAGGACATCGTCAAGTGTCCCGCCGTGGGCCCCAATGGCAGCTTCATTGAAATGGTGGGCCTGGATTGCACCATCATCATGAACCCCAAGGTCTGGGTGGCTTCGGGCCATGTGGGCGGGTTCAACGATCCGATGGTCGACTGCCGTGAAACCAAGCGCCGCTACCGCGCGGACCATCTGTCCGTTGCTTTTGTGACCAACCTGGAAGGTCAGAAGTTCGGCCTGGCCATCGAACCTGAGCACACGCTGGCTGAGGTGCTGGAAGACAAGAAGGAACTCAAGCGCATCCGCGAAGCCACTGGCGTGCGCGAAGATGTGCTGCGTGAAGTCTCCAACTGGAGCGAGCCTGTCGGCCTGCCTTCGCTGCCTGCTTCGGAACTGCCTGGCATCCTGGGCCCGCACGCCACCAAGCCCGGCTCGCTGACTGAGCCTCGCAACTTCAACCTGATGTTCGAGTCGCACGCCGGCCCGATTCAGAGTGATGAAAACAAGGTGTATCTGCGTCCCGAAACGGCGCAGGGCATCTTCGCCAACTTCCGCAACGTGCTCGACACCAGCCGCGTGAAGGTGCCCTTCGGCATCGCTCAGATTGGTAAAGCCTTCCGCAACGAAGTGACGCCTCGCAACTTCACCTTCCGCTCGCGTGAATTCGAGCAGATGGAAATCGAATTCTTCATCCACCCCGACACGGCCAACGAGTGGTACGCCTACTGGCGCGACGCCCGCTTCCAGTGGTGGAAGTCCATCGGTCTGGCTGGCGAGAACCTCACCCTGCGTGAGCACGATCGCGATGAACTGGCCCACTATGCCAAGCTCGGTGCCGGGACCAGCGACATTGAATACCGCTTCCCCTTCACCGCTCCCGGCTTTGGTGAGCTTGAAGGCATTGCCCACCGCACCGACTTCGACCTCAAGCAGCATGCCGAGCACTCGGGTCTGGGCGACAAGCTCAAGTACTTCGATCAGGAACTGCAGGTCAAGCTCCAGGCGCAGGGCCTGTCGAAGGAAGAAATCAACGCGAAGTCGAAGTACTTCCCGCACGTCATCGAGCCCTCGGCCGGTGCGGACCGTGGCACGCTGGCGCTGATCTGCGAAGCCTACACGCCTGACGCTTCGCGCCCCAGCGGCGTGTTCATGAAGTTCCACCCGCGTATGGCCCCCATCAAGGCCGGCATCTTCCCGCTGGTGGCCAAGGATGGCATGCCCGAAGTGGCCGAGAAGCTCTATCGCGAGCTGCGCAGCAAGTACGCTGTTGAGTTCGATGAGAAGCAGTCCATCGGTAAGCGCTACGCCCGCATGGACGAAGCGGGCACGCCTTACTGCTTCACCATCGACGGCGACACCGTCAAGGATGGCCAGGTCACGGTCCGCGACCGCGACACGCTCAGCCAGCAGCGCATCGCGCTGGACAAGGTCAGCGACTTCCTCAAGGAAAAGATAGAAGGCTGATTGGCCTGCTGACGATAATACGTTTCATGCACAGACCACGTTATGCGTGGTCTGTGTTGTATCAGGACCCTACAGAGGATTCTCCATGGCAAAGCCTATCGTGGTCATTGGCAGCAACTGCTTTACGGGCAGCCATATTGTGGACGCCCTGCTCACGGCGGGCCATTCGGTGATTGGCATCAGCCGCTCGCCCGAGTACCTGCCTGTGTTTCTGCCTTATGCGAAGAATGACCGTTCCCGGTTTACCTTCACACAGCTGGACATCACCCAGCAGCTGCCCGGACTGCTTAAACTGCTGGACCGCCTGAAGCCTGAGCGCATCATCAACGTGGCCGCGCTGTCGGAAGTGGCGTTGTCCAACGACAGGCCTGTTGAATACTTTGAAACCAACACTCTGGCCGTGGTGAAGCTCGTGCACCATCTGAGACAGACGGGGTATGTGAAGCATTACATTCATATCTCCTCGGCGGAGATCTTCGGCCCGTGTGATACGCCTTTGAATGAAGAGGCTCCATTCTCCCCCTCCACGCCGTATGCAGCGTCGAAGGCGGCGGCGGATATGTTCATCAACACGATGATCGCCCGCTTCAACTTCCCGGCCACGCTCATTCGCTCCACGAATGTGTATGGTGCCCATCAGCAGCTTTTCAAGATCATTCCGCGCACGGCTATCTACATCCGCACCGGCCAGACGCTTCAGCTTCACGGTGGCGGAACGAGCATGAAATCCTTCATTCACATCCGCGACGTCGTCGACGGCCTGATGAAGACGCTCGATCAGCACGCATTGGGAACCTTCCACTTCTCCGACCCCAGCGATCGCACCGTGCGCCAGGTGGTGGAGATGGTCTGCCAGCAGATGAATGTTCCCTTCGAGAAGGTGGTCCAGGTGGTCGGCGAGCGTCCCGGCCAGGACAGCCGCTACTGGCTCAACTGCAGCAAAGCCCACACACAGCTTGGCTGGAAGCCGCAGGTTCGCTTTGAAGATGGCGTGCGTGAAACGCTCCAGTGGATCGATGAAAACTGGAACGTGCTTCGCCAGCAGCCCACGGATTACATTCATCAGGCATGAGGTGGCCATCGCACATCGACATGCCAATGCGCAATCGCCAGCTATTTTCCTGAAGGCCAACCGTCATGCCCCCATCATCTACCCATGACGCGAGCAATAAGAGGATGACAGCCGACGCCGGCCTGTCGCTGGTCATCGGGGCCGATGGTCTGATCGGAAGCGCCCTGTATCGCTCACTCATCGCGCGGGGCCAGCAGGTCATCGGAACCACAAGGCGGACCGGCTCCACCAATCTGCTGCTGCTTGATCTGGCTCAGCCCGAAGATGCCTGGCCCCAGCTTCCCGCCAATATACGCACGGCCTATCTCTGCGCGGGCATCGCCCACATCGAATACTGTCGCCTGAATCCGGAGATCTCCCGACAGGTGAACTGCACAGGCAGCATCGCGCTGGCCCGCAGGCTCATCGCTCAGGGAACACGTGTGGTCTATCTTTCGAGCAATCAGGTATTCGATGGCCATAAGCCCATGCGCCAAGCTGATGAGCCTGTCTGTCCGCTGACGGAATACGGGAAACAGAAAGCCACTACTGAACGCGCTTTACTGGAACTGGGTGAACGGACGAGCATTGTCCGCCTCACCAAAGTCTTGGGGCCGCAGCCCGCATTACTCATGGGCTGGAAGCAGGCCCTCGAAGCAGGCCAGGCCATCACGCCCTTTTACGATATGCACATGGCCCCGGTTCCCCTTGAGCTGGTGGTGGAAGCCATGATCCGCATTGGTCAGCAGAACATCGCAGGCATCACTCAGATCTCAGGCAGCCAGGACATCACCTACACGCAGGCTGCCCATCATCTGGCCCGCCGACTGGGCTGTGATGAATCGCTCATCAAGCCCATCTCAGCCAGACAGGCCGGCCTGCATCCGGACGCCACGCCCGCGCACACCACGATGGATGGTGCCACGCTGCGTGCTTTGGGTCTGCATCCGCCAGCCCCCTGGCAGACGCTCGACCACTCTATGAATCTGCCCGGATGAAGCGATCAGTCGCAGGTGATCGAAGCTTCATCCATCAGCAGGGAGAAAACAAAAAAGGGTGAGAGCAAGACGAGAACCCCTCATCGCCTAGCCCCCACCCATTACGTAGAGCCCCTTCACCCCCCGTCGCCCTTTTATATTGCAATCTCCATGCCAGAAGCGAAAAACAGGGTTTAGGCGGCCTTCACTGCGTATCGATTGTGCAATGGCGGGATTTACATACATCCAGTGTTCAGATTCTGTGCATCGCAGCCTGCCACTGCTCCGTTTCACCTTCACCCGGGATGCCGCCCCGATCTTTCCAGGCAATAAAAAAGCCCCGGCCAGTCGACCGGGGCTTTTCGTTTCGTTCAGGCTGCCTGATCAAGCTTCGTCGCTGGACTGAAGCTTGGCCAGGATGGAGAAGTCTTCCAGGGTGGTGGTGTCACCCTTGACCTGACCACCGGCGGCCAGTTCACGCAGCAGACGACGCATGATCTTGCCCGAGCGGGTCTTGGGCAGGGCATCGGTGAAGCGGATCTGGTCGGGCTTGGCGATGGCGCCAATCTCGTGGCCGACGTGGTTGGTCAGTTCCTTCTTGAGCTGTTCCGAAGGCTGCTGACCCGTCTTGAGGGTAACGAAGGCCGCGATACCCGTACCCTTGATTTCGTGAGGCATGCCCACGACCGCCGCTTCGGCGACAGCCGGGTGGCTGACCAGAGCCGATTCAACTTCCATGGTGCCCAGGCGGTGGCCCGAGACGTTGATCACGTCGTCCACGCGACCCATGACCCAGAAGTTGCCATCCTTGTCCTTACGGGCGCCGTCACCGGCGAAGTAGACACCCTTGACCTGGTTCCAGTAGGTTTCGACGAAGCGTTCACGATCGCCGTAGATGCCACGGAGCATCGAAGGCCAGGGCTTGCGGATAACGAGGAAGCCGCCGGTGTTGGCAGGCTGTTCCACGCCGTTCTTGTCGACGATGGCAGCATCGATGCCAAAGAACGGACGGGTGCACGAGCCGGGAACCGTGGTGGTCGCACCGGGCAGCGGGGTGAGCATGTGGCCGCCGGTTTCGGTCTGCCACCAGGTATCGACGATCGGGCACTTCTCACCGCCGATGTACTTGTGGTACCACATCCAGGCTTCGGGGTTGATGGGTTCACCCACCGAGCCGAGCACCTTGAGGCTGGACAGGTCATGCTTGGTGACATGCTGTTCGCCCCACTTCATGAACGCGCGGATGGCGGTCGGAGCGGTGTAGAACTTGGTGATCTTGTGGCGGGCGATGATGTCCCAGAAGCGGTCTTCCGCCGGGAAATTGGGGGCGCCTTCGAACATGAAGGTGGCCACCTGGTTGGGCAGCACGCCGTAGATGATGTAGCTGTGACCGGTAACCCAGCCGATGTCGGCGGTGCACCAGTAGAGCTCGTTGGGATCGTTGCTCTGCAGGTCGAACACATACTTGCTGGTCAGGTAGGTGTAGACCTGGTAGCCGCCGGTGGTGTGCATGATGCCCTTGGGCTTACCGGTGGTACCCGAGGTGTAGAGCAGGAACAGCAGGTCTTCGCTGTCCATGGGCTCACAGGGGCACTGGTCGGAGGCCTTGGCCATCAGCTCGGTCCACGAATGATCGCGGCCGGCCTGCATGGGGACCTGGTCCTTAGTACGTTCGTAGACGATCACGGTCTTGACCAGGTTGGTCATCGACAGTGCTTCATCGACGTTGGTCTTCAGGGGGACGACCTTGCCACGACGGTAGCCACCGTCGGCCGTCACGATGACGGAGCTCTTGGCGTCTTCCACGCGGTCACGGATGGCCGAGGCCGAGAAGCCACCGAAGATGATCGAGTGCGGCGCACCAATGCGGGCGCAGGCGAGCATGGCGATGGCCAGCTCGGGGATCATGGGCATGTAGAGAGTGACGATGTCGCCCTTCTTGACGCCCAGGCCCTTGAGGACGTTGGCAAACTTGCTGACTTCCGTCTGCAGCTGCTTGTAGGTGTATTTGACGATTTCGGGCTGGCCACCGGGCATGGGCTCGCCTTCCCAGACGATGGCGACCTTGTCGCCAAGCCCGGCTTCGACCTGACGGTCGATGCAGTTGTAGGCCACGTTCATCTTGCCGCCGACGAACCACTTGGCGTCAGGCAGGTTCCATTCAAGGACGCGGTCCCACTTCTTGAACCAGTGGAGTTCCGAAGCCTTCTCGCCCCAGAACTTCTCGGGGTTCTCGATGGATTCCTTGTACAGGCGTTCGTATTCAGCCATCGAAGGAATGTGAGCCTTGGCCGCCAGCGCCTGGTTGGGTGGAAACTTACGGACTTCCTGAAGGGCGGATTCAACTGCGTCACCACCGGCGGTGGTTCCCTTGGCCTGCGACATTTCGGGTCTCCTTGGGGTCTGTGGGGCATGCTCCAGAACAGGAGCAACAGATGCCTGCGACATCGACTCGGCGTCACGGGATATGAGGGGGCTCTACACACCCGCTGCCGATCGGGAAACTAGATTAAGCCCTGCAGCCATCGGGGGCAAGGGGCGTATACAAAACTGACCAACTTCCTTAAATAAACGGCTAATTGATTCTAAATCGCATCTATTTTTCAGATTTCACAGACACGCTTTATCCAGACGTTCCGGATATCGCAGATCCCCTCAATCGGGTAGCCTGCTGATGTGGAGGGGATGCCTGATCAGGGCGTTCCAATGACTTTACTGATCCTCGTTCACCCTGATATGCAGGATTCGTAAAGATCGGTCAAAGCCTGTATTGGCCTCTCTCTCCCGAAGGTTTATGGTGTCTGATGGCTGCAAAACTGGCTGACGGAACCCCTTCCTTTATTCCGGAGTCGCCATGGACAGCTCCAGCCCTGAAATGTTTGCTGGCATCGCGCTGAGCGTGATGACCGCAGCCCTCTGCTGTGCCAGTGCCTTAACCCTCGCAGCGATCGTCCTGGTTCACTATCTGATTTACCGCATCGCCGCGACGGTTCCTTCCCCGTATCGCAAGCAGGAACCCTGGATGGTCTGGCTGCTGCTGATCCCGGGCTTCCATCTGGTCTGGAATTTCGTGGTCTTCCCCAGCATCTCCGATGGATACAAGGCCTACTTCGACGCCCGGGGCGAGCCTGACGTAGGCGACTGCGGCCGAGGGCTGGGGATGGCGTATGCCATTGTCTCAGTCATCATGCAGGTGCTGGGCATCGGCTTCTACATTCTCAGCCCCATGGGCTGCCTGCCCCTGCTTCCCCTGATTCTGCTGCTGATCTATATCGTGGAACTGCGCAGCATGAAACTGCGTATCGAAGACGACATGCCCTACCATGAGCCCGTGGAGGTCGTCTAAGTCGCTGCAATTCAGAACAAGCATTCTCATGGATGACGATGTTTCAGAATTGAATCTCTATCAGACCATCCTCCTCGCCGCCCAGGAGCGCAGGCTGGTCAAGCTGGCCTATTGGCCTCCGGGCAAACCGCTGTCCGTGCGGGTGGTGGCCTGCCATCATCTGAGTCAGATTGGTGACGATGGCCCGGAATTTCTCCACGCCTGGCAGATGGCATCGCCTGGTCACCCCTCCGGCTGGCGCACCTTCAGACTGGATCGCATCAATCACATCACTCTGATGGATGAAACCTTCACCCCGCGCGAACCCATCACCATCCGTGATGATGATGACGCTCTGCTATTGGACTATTTCGAGTTAAAGGCCAGGCTGGGCAAGAATGGTAAGCCCCGTCAGCCCCCATGAGATGAAATACCCCCGGCAGGATTCGAACCTGCGACCGTCGGATTAGAAATCCGATGCTCTATCCAACTGAGCTACGAGGGCAATGCGTCGAATTGTACAACACGGCCGGTAAATCGTCATGCTCTGACCGACCAACGTCCCTCAACATCCCCCACGTCGGCGGCTATGATGAAACCATGCGCGTCTACGCCATCCAACCCGATATCGTATGGGAAAACCCCTCGCAGACCTTCCAGCACCTCCGCCAGCTGTTGGCTGATGTCCCCCCCACCCCGGGCTCGCTGGTGGTGCTGCCTGAGATGTTCTCCACAGGCTTTTCGATGAATGTCGACGCAATCGCCCAGAAGCAGGACAGGCCCGCCGAGCTGTTCCTGCGTGAGATGGCCATGACCTATCAATGCGTCTTTCTGGGCGGCGTGGCCAATCTGCTGCCCAGCGGCCGCGGGGTGAATCAGGCGCTGGCCTACGACGCCAGCGGGCAGGAAATTGTCCGCTACAGCAAGATCCACCCCTTCAGTTATGGCAGTGAATCGCAGCATTACGATGGCGGGTCGCAGGTGATGGCCTTCGCCCATCAAGACTGGACCGTGGCACCACTGGTCTGCTATGACCTGCGTTTCCCCGAGCTGTTCCGCATGGCCGCAGGCAAAGGCGCTCAACTGCTGGTGGTGATCGCCAACTGGCCTGCCTCACGCATCGATCACTGGACGGCTCTGCTCCGCGCCCGGGCCATCGAAAACCAGGCGTATGTCATCGGGGCCAATCGCACCGGGAATGATCCACTGCTGGCCTACAACGGCCAGAGCGTAATCTTCGATCCCAAGGGCCATCCACTGGCGACTGCAGACGACAGGCCGCAGATTATTCAGGCGGATCTGGGCCTTGACCTGCTCCAGGCTTACCGCGAGAAGTTCCCCGCGCTGCGCGACATGAAGTATCACTGGCGCGACGACGGCTTTGCTTCGGCTTCCACCGCCCGCCAGGCCAACGCGTAATTCCACGATTCGTCGAGATGATCCTGCCTGCTGACCATCAGATCGTATCGCCCCGCAGGCAGATCGCGGATGTGGATGTACTGCACGTTATCAATCACACTCGTCGAGGCCGCGAGCATCTGCACAGGCTGCTGATCAGATCGCAGCAGCACCAGATGCAGATCGGCTTTGCGGGCTTCAAAGGTCCGCTGCAGGCCTCGACCAAAACGCATCGGTGCCACGCTGCTGCTCACACGACGATGCCACACCAGAGCCAGCGTCAGTTCCTTCAAAGGCTGATGTGCCAGCAGGCGATAGGTCATCGCATGGCCAGGATAGATCAGACGGTGGTCCCACCCCATCAGTGAAGGCGGCTTGCCTTCAAGAGGATTCATCAGCATCTCATAGCTGACATCCAACCTGGGGCGCCCGGCGCCGTAGCGATCATCCAGCGGATGGCCTGCTTTCGGCTGCCAGTCGTCAGGCTTATCCGTTCCGGCCAGCAGCACTGCTTTGATCACCAGCGGCTGAGCAGAACGATCAATCTCCTGCTTGTCGGCCACCTCCATCAGCCTGGCTACCAATGCTGCTACTGCAGGCGTCGCGAAGCTGGTCATCCCCCCTGGCGCCACCAGCTCAGGCTTGCTTCGGCCCGCAGGCGGAGCTGCGGATGTCGTATAGCCTTGACTGGAATGGCCATGCCACTCACCCACCGCAATCACATTGTGGGCACTGGCCAAGGCCGTAGGAACAGGCGTGAGACTGCCATTGTTCACCCCAGCCACAACAACCACGCCCTGCTCGTCGATCAGTTCATCAACACGCATCAGCAGTTCATCTTCGCGAGGCAGATCGTAGCTGATCCAGCTGTGCGTGAAGATGCGCACCGGAAACGCCGCGTGTGAAGTGCGATCATCGCCCAGATGCAGCATGCCATCACCCAGCCAGTGATCGGTGGCGTAACATTCCACCTGCTTCACCCCCGGCGCAAGACCCTTGGGGCCATAGATGACGGTAGCCGTGGCGCTGGCGTGACCGGAGATGCCGCTGCTTCCGGAGTTAGCGCGGAAGTTCACACCCTGGAATCGGCTGGCTTTGACCGCGGGCATGTAATCGTTGGACTGCCTGCTTTCCACGTGACCAATGACGATGCCCCGGCCCGTGGGAATATCATCACCCAGCTTCGCCGCCAGCGCATCAATCCCCAGTTGCTGGCTGATCGTCACGGGCAGCCCATCGTCCTGCCACGTGCGATAACGCCAGTAGATACCGCCACTGGCAAGCAGGATCACGGCCGCCAGTATCCCAACGGCCCAAGCTCTGCGTCTGGATGAAAACAATCGTCTTCCCACGCGATCTCATTCATGCTTCGTACGGAACAATCAAACGATCTCGACCACTTATCGAGGCTCAGAGCCAGGCTTACCCGCTTTGGCTGCCTGGCCATCCTGAATCTTCACGCCTGAAATACGGGTGAAGATCATTGGATTCTTCAGATCGAAAAACGCACCAGCCGGGTTGTCTTTGAAAAAGGCTGACCACTGCTCCGGCGTTATATCCATAGCCAGATGATCATTGCGCACCTTTTGGTTCTCGTCCTTATTCCTGGGAAATTCTTTACCCTTAAGTTTGTTTTCCTGAACGGCCTTTTGAAAAATTTCGAAATGCGGGGCCAGGACCATGAATGCCTCGGGGCTGTTGCCTTGATAACTCAGCAGGCCAAAAACGTAATCCTTCTCATTGGATTCCTCGGGCTGCGCACTGATGATTTTCACATCATCAATCTGCCCGACATGAATCAGCTGCTGCTTGATGTGCATCTTCTGACCATCCCACTGGACAGCCGCGACGATCAACTGGCCCGGCGTTGCAGTGGCTTTGACATGGATGACTGAATCCGACACGCGCCAGACGCCTTCCAGGTCTCTGGCGATCGCCTCCGAAGGTGTTCCCACCGGCGAGGTGTTGGTCACCACCTGACAGCCAGTGGTGAAGAGCAACAAGGCCAGCCCGAACACGAGAGTCCATGAACGCATGATGGGACCTTTCAAGGGAGGCATCCATGATTCGGGATCGTACGACATCGCAGCTGCGCGGCGTATCCTTTACGTGCGTGCTTCAGCATATCGTCATGATGTCCGGATCGGCTTCAGTGATCGGCCTGACGAGGGATCAAATCTGATCCAGCGCCGCTTTGAGCGTACGCCTGCGGGCGATCAGGCCATGTTTTGGCGCGAAGACGATGGTGATAATGAAGAACAGTGACTGCATCAACACGATGAAGCCCGCTGCGGAACCATCGAAGAAGTAGCTGATGTACGTCCCCACCACCGCAGCGACGACCGCGGTGCTGCTGGCAATCAGGAGCATACGGTCGAATCGGCTGGTCCACATGAAAGCGATGCTGCCCGGCGTGATAAGCATGGCCACCGTCAGAATGATGCCCACGGCCTGCAGGGCGGCCACGGTCGTCGCGGCCAGCAGTGTCAGCAGCAGGTAATAAAGGAACGTGGTGTTGAGCCCGACCGACTTTGCCTGCGCCTGGTCGAAGCAGAGGAGCATCAGGTCCTTGCGTTTGAGCAGAACCACGCCCAGCGTCACCGCACTGGTGATGTAGACCTGAATCATGTCAGACTTGTGAATGCCCAGCAGGCTGCCTCGGATGATCTGATCAAAGTGAACATCCGACGCCACACGGCTCATCAGAATCAGCCCCAGTGCAAACAGGCCGGTGAAGACAATGCCCATCACCGTGTCTTCCTTGATGCGGCTGCGAGCTTTGATCCACCCCGTTCCCACCGCGCAGAGCATGCCCGATGCGAATGCACCAATCGTCAGCGGAATCCCCAGCACGTACGCCAGGATGATTCCGGGCAGGACCGCATGTGAGATGGCATCGCCCATCAGCGCCCAGCCCTTGAGGACCAGGTAGCACGAGAGCACCGCGCACACCACACCAATCAGCCCGGCCAGGATGAGCACCTGAATCACGAAGCCCTGACGTAAAGGCTCAAGCAGATCCACAGCCAGCAGCAGAGGCATCATCGCGCAGCCTCCTGTGTGAATGATTCACGATTGAGTCGCGCCAGCAGATCCTCAGCAGCAGCCTTTGCACGAGCTTTGCCTGCGAGAATGCCATGACGCGGGGCAAAGACGAGTGTCACCAGAAACACCAGCGTCTGCAGTACCACGATGGTTCCACCAGCGGAGCCGTTGAGGTAATAGCTGGCGTATGCGCCAAGCGCAGAGGTAATCGCCCCCATCGCGGCGGCCAGTATCATCATCCTGCCAAAGCGATCCGTCAGCAGATATGCCGTTGCGCCCGGGGTGATGAGCATGGCCATCACCAGCGCCGCGCCCACGGCCTGCAGCGCCGCAATCGCCACGCCGGCCATGAGCACCAGCAGTGTTGCTTCCAGGGCCCAGGTGTTCAGGCCGATGGTGCGTGCGTGGCTGGGATCGAAGCAGTACAGCCGCAGGTCTTTCCACTTGAGCAGCAGGACGCCCAGCGCCACGATCGACACCACCACCATCTGCCTGATGTCGAAAGGTGCAATCAGCAGCAGATTGCCAAAAACGATGTTCTTGATTTTGACGCTGGCCGGATAGATCGACAGAAATACTAGCCCCGCCGCGAACCAGGTGGTGTACACCACGCCGATGATCGCATCCTGCCTGATGCGTGTGATAGATCGGAGATAGCTCATGCCCATCGCTGCCGTCATGCCTGCGATGTACGCACCGATCGCAAAGGGCCAGCCGAGCTTGTACGCCACCGCCACGCCGGGAACCACCGCATGCGACAGACCATCGCCCAGCAGCGACCAGCCTTTGAGCATCACGAAGCACGACAGACACGCACACACGCCGCCCACCAGCGCACTGACGAGCATGGCGTTGACCATGTACTCATACGTGAACGGGATGAGCAGTTGATCGATCACGGCCGAGCTTCCTGTTCAGGCAGACGATTGAGCTGACCATCACTGCCCAGGACCAGTGCCTGCTCGTCATCGGTCACCACGACCAGTTCATTGCGGGCATCGGCCGGGTTGTCGGTGTGATCCAGCCTCAGATGCTTGAGCGATGCGCCAAAGGTGCGTGCCAGATTCTCCTGCGTGAACGTGGTGGCCGTGGGCCCGAAGGCCAGCACCGTGCGATTGATGAGCACCACCTGATCGCAGAAATCCGGAACCGCGCCCAGATTGTGCGTGGACACCAGAATAATGTGCCCCTGCTGGCGCAGTTCGCGCATCAGTTCGATGATGGCCAGTTCAGTCTGTACGTCCACCCCGGTGAAAGGCTCATCGAGCAGGATGATCCTGCCTCGCTGCGCCAGAGCACGGGCGATGAACACACGCTTCTTCTGCCCGCCTGAAAGTTCACCGATCTGGCGATGAGCAAAGTCGAGCATCTGCACGCGGGCCAGACTTTCTTCGACGATGCGATGGTCTTCCGCGCGGGCGATGCGCAGGAAGTTCATGTAGCCGTAGCGGCCCATCATGACCACATCCCGGACAGTGACGGGGAAGCTCCAGTCCACTTCCTCCGCCTGGGGAACGTAGGCCACGATGCTTTTCTTATGAGCTTTATGGACAGGCTCACCGCAGATCGTCACGCTGCCTCGCGCAGGCCTGAGGAAACCCATGATGGATTTGAAGAGCGTGGACTTGCCACTGCCATTCACGCCCACCAGTGCGCAGATGGTCCCCGGCCCGAGGGTGAAGCTGGCGTTATGCAGAGCCACGTGGCCATTGCTGTAGGCCACCGACACATTCTTCACACTCAAATCAAGCGATGTCTGCGGGGTTGCTGTCATGGCGATCAGGGCTTTGCTTTGGTAAAGCCGCGGACGATGGTGTTGACGTTGAACTCAAGGAGCTTGAGGTAGGTCGGCGCCGCGCCATCCGCGTCGGTCAGGGAGTCGACATACAGCACACCGCCATAGGTCGAGCCTGTCTCGCGCACGACCTGCTGCATGGCTTTGTCGCTGATGGTGCTTTCCGAGAAACATACCGGAATCTGATGCTCACGGATGGTGTCGATCACCCGGCGAACCTGTTGGGGTGTCCCTTCTTCATCGGCATTCACCGGCCAGAGGAACAATTCTTTCATTCCATAGTCACGCGCCAGATAGGTGAAGGCCCCTTCGCAGGTGACCAGCCAGCGCTTGTCTTCTGGGATCCCGGCCATCGCTTCACGCAGCGACTGATCGACGGATTTGATCTTCTCGATGTATGCCGCCGCGTTGGCGGTGTAGGCGGCTTCGTTTTCGGGGTCGATGCTCACCAGCGCTTTGCGGATGTTCTCGACGTAGACCACCGCATTGGCAGGCGACATCCAGGCGTGCGGATTGGGTTTGCCCGAGTAAGGCCCTTCGGCGATGCCCAGCGGCGTGATGCCTTCACTCAGATCGACACTGGGGACATCCTTGAGTCGGCCGAGGAATCGTTCAAACCAGCGTTCGAGCCCCAGGCCGTTGCGCAGAACCAGATCGGCATCCTGCGCGCGAACGATGTCGCGCGGCGTCGGATCGTAATCGTGAATCTCGGCCCCGGGCTTGGTGATGGACACCACCTCGGCTTTGTCGCCAGCCACCGCCTGGGCCATGTCCTGCAGGATGGTGAAGGTGGTGACCACCTTCTTCACGCCGGGCTTGCCTGAGAACTGCTGCTCGCCAGCCGACTGCGAATCGCACCCGGCCAGCAGGGTCAGCATGGCCATCAGACACAGCGACAGCAAAGCCACCCCGCAGAACCGGTTCAGCTTGGAGAAATCGTGAGGCTTCATGGAGAAGGTCTTTCCAGCCTGATGTTGAGCATGAAAAACACAGACTTTGATTAGTCAAAATACTCTAAAATGCCAACCTAAGGTCGTCAAGCAGTAAATTCAGGGTAATCGCAGATAAATCCCCAGCCGGGCGGCGGGGGCGAGGATCTCTTCCATCAGCTGACGGGCGGCGTGACGCTGCCCCGGCCAGAGGAAAGCCTGTTCAATCTCATTGCTGGCGATCCAGCGGTACTGGTCGTGGGCGTCATCAATCGTGATGGCCTGGTCGGGGTCGACTTCCACCGCAAAGCCGGGGCACATCATGATGCAGTTGGCCGACGCCAGGAAGAAGGTGTCTACCGCTTCAAGCTGCCACAGCGCCCGGCCGTCGGGAAGCATGCGCGGGGACAAACCGGTTTCCTCCGTCAGTTCACGCAGCGCCGCATCCACTGCCCGCTCGCCCTGCTCGATATGCCCCATTACAGGCTGCCAGCTTCCCGCAGCCGGCGGATTCTTCCGGCGAAGCTGAAGAAACACCACATCCTCGCCTCGGCGGGCAAAGGGAAAGACTTCAACGATATCGGTGCGAATGGCTGGGCCTGTCATGCCATGGAGTATAGAGCATCCCCCCTGCTTCAATCTTCATACAATGAGCACATGGACTGGATTTATCTGGACAACAACGCCACCACGCGACCGGCCGACGAAGTGCTCGAGGCGATGAACGAGATTCATCAGACCCTCTGGGCCAACCCTTCCAGCGTTCACCGCTTCGGACAGATGGTCCGCCAGCGGGTGGAGCTGGCCCGGACTTCGGTAGCATCGCTCATCGGCGCCAAAGACCGCGAGATCATCTTCACTTCAGGCGGAACCGAATCGAACAACCTGGCGCTGCGGGGCAATCTGCTCAAGCCTGGCCCCGTCGGCGAACATCCGCCTGTGCTCATCACCACAACGGTGGAGCACTCGGCCATTCGCCAGCCTGCGGACGATCTGGTCCAGCGCGGCGTGATGGTGGTGAAACTGCCTGTCGACCATCAAGGACTGATTAATCTCAATGATGTAAAGCAGGCTCTTGAGGAACACACGCTGCCGGGGCGCGAGGTGCTGCTGAGCATTCAGTGGGCCAACAATGAAACCGGCGCTATTCAGCCGGTGAAGGAGATCGCCCAGCTGGTAGCTGACATCCGCCAGCAGGTCCCCCGCGGGAAGGTGCGTTTCCATCTGGATGCCACCCAGGCCGTCGGGAAGATGGTGGTGGACGTGAACAGTGTATCAGCCGACCTGCTGACACTGGCGGCCCACAAGTTCCACGGGCCCAAGGGCGTCGGGGCGCTGTATGTGCGCACGGGCATCCGCCTGAGTGTTCAGAACCAGGGCGGCCCGCAGGAGCGCGAGCGTCGAGGGGGAACCGAAAACACAGCCGGCATCGTAGGTATGGGCGTGGCGGCTGATCTTGCCAGGGCGTTCGTCGCCGATGAACAGGCCATCGCGCGTCAGCGGGCATTGCGTGACAAGCTCGAAGCCGGCGTACTAGTGGCGCTGCCTGCCTCGCACATCAATGGTCCATCCTCACCCGACCAGCGGCTGTGGAACACGAGCAACATCGGATTTGCTCCCTTGGAAGCCGAAGCCATTCTGCTGAGCCTGTCTGAAAAAGGTCTGTGCGCCTCAGCCGGGGCAGCCTGCTCCAGCGGATCGCTTGAGCCTTCGCCGATTCTGCTGGCGATGGGCGTCCCCGAACCGGTGGCGCATGGTTCAGTGCGATTCTCGCTGAGCCGATACACCACTGAGCAGGAAATCGATCAGGCGCTGGCAATCATTCCACAGGTTGTCCGCAGGCTGGCGCAGGCCATGCCCGCTACGCCGTGATTGATGAAGGTTATCGGGGGCGAAACCGCCTCAAACTTTACGATTGATGCGGGATAACGCACAATACGCAGTGGATAAGACAAAGTGGATTTGTGCAAGGATAGGCCACGATGCAATTGATCAGCTGGACGGTGGCAAGACTTGGCAGCCGGTTCAGTCTGTTGTTTGAACCCAGCCAGCGTCAGGTCAGACACTCGGCTCTGGGACGGTTCCTGGATGAACCGCTGGACCTGGCCGTGGGTCTTGTTGAACCCGACGGCCGCGAGCTGGTGCTGCCCTTCACCCCCCACGGGGAAGTGTTCTACAACCCTGAACAGTTCGAACGATTCAACTCCATCACCTACCGGGCCTACAGTCAGCGATACAAGCTGCGTTTCGAGTTCAACATCCATAGCCTGTTCTATCCGCAGAATGAGAAAATCTGCCTGATGCCCGTCTTCTATCTGGAGATGCGCGTCAACCCCATCAAGCAGGTGCGCTGGTCCAAGCCCGCCGACCGTACTCCCTCCCACGTCAAGCTCTTTCTGCGCATCAACCGCCCCAACACGCTGATCAAAGTCGGCCAGCTGGGCGACAAGAGCTACGTGAGCATGGACTATCGCAGCAGGCTCACACCTCGCAACGATGGCCCGCATGGTCAGCTTGAAATGGTCGACGACGGCCGCACCGCCCAGGTTCAGGAGCGCATCGTCAGCCTCAATGCCGACGCCGCGCCCGATCCGGGTCGCAACGGCCTGTCTATCACCCTGCCTGTCACCGAAGTGGGCAGTGGTACCAAGTGGCGACTGGTCTGGGGCGCCTACACGGGCGACCCGGTGCTGCAGTTCAAACGCGATGGTCAGACTGCGGAAGGTCGATTCCACTACACGAAGTACTGGAACAGCCTGGACGAAGTACTTCACGACGCCATCACCACCCGCGACGATGGCCTGGCGCTTTCCCGCCGACTGGAAAAAGCCGTCGAGCAGACGCCGCTGCGACAGGCCCAGCGTCACCTGGTGCACCAGACCTTCCAGAACTATCTGGCCAACACGTTCTGGTGCGATATCGATAAGCCCGTGGCCGATCTGCCCTCACAATGGTTCAGCGTGTGGGAAGGCAGCTGCTACTTCCATTCCACGCTCGATGTGGAATACAACATTGCCCCGTTCTATCTGGGGCTGTGGCCAGACCTGCTGGCGATGCAGCTGAGCCAGTGGCCTTTGTTCCATAAGACGCATCAGCCTTCGGGCGGCATCTATCTGCATCACGACGCAGGCAGCGGAACCATCGTCTCCTCGCAGGCCTACTCGCACGACATGCCTGTAGAAGAGAACTGCAATTACCTGCTTCTTCTGCAGACCTATACCCGCATGACAGGCCAGAGCAGCGTCGCCCAGAAGCAGGCCCAGGCTATTGAGAAAATGGCCAGCTACCTGCTCTGGACCGACCGCGACAATAGCGGCTTCCCCAGCGAAGGTGTCGCCAACACCATCGACGATGGCTCACCTGCATTGCAGTTCTCGCGCAAGCAGACCTACCTGGCGATCAAACGACTCTCAGGCCTGCGGGCCGCAGCCGACCTGCTCACCCTCGCCGGTAAACCCGAAGCTGCCGAGCCGCTGACGCGCTACGTCATGGCTGCGATTCCCAAGATCGAAGACGCCGCCTGGCTGGGCGATCACTACGCCATCTGCGCGGATTCCTCCGCCACCGGCCTGGTGGATGCCTGGACTGATCAGCCGCTACCCTTTGAAGAGCTCGAAGGGTGGGATGGCTATTCCATCTACACAGGCAATGGTCTGCTGCTGCCGCTGATGTGTGGCCAGTCTTTGATGTTCGACAAGCATAGGCTCATCACCGACCTGCTCAACGCCGGCCGGGAAACCCTCAGCCCTTATGGTTGCGGCCACAGCTCCAACGATCCGGACAATGTCTGGATCAGTCAGAATCTCTGGCGTGATCAGCTGGGGCGCTACATGGGCCTGCAGAAGCCTACCGACGGGCAGGACTACTGGGACCTGCAGACCATGAGCAACACCGGCGCCATCAGCCTGGGCTTCGTGGACACGTACATTGGCAACAACCTGTCGTTCTACCCGCGTGGCGCGGTGAGCCTGGGCATCTTCTTCTCCGGTCCGCGACTGGTTATCGACAGGCTCGCGCCCGGCGGTGGCAAGTTCAGTGTCTCGCCCGACACCAACTTCCCCCAGCGCTGGCCCCTGATGGCCCTGGCCGACTGGAAGGCAGGCAAGATCCCGATCTGCGTGGTGAGTAATGCAGGCAAGGTCTCCATCGAAAGCGAGACCGACCCGATCACCATCGAGAAGATGTGATCAATCCCCCCCTTCCGTTCGCAGCACAATTCCCCTTAAAACAAAGCCCCGGCTCACTGAGCCGGGGTCTTTTCTTTTTCCACTTCCCGATGATGGTTCAGTCCTTAAGCCCTTCTTCGCGCAGCGTACGTGTGATCGCGGCCTCCGCCAGAGGGATGCTCGCGTGATCCATAGCCGTGAGCGCCTGCTGGAACGCCTGTGGGTCGGGCGACTCACTGTCGAGGAAGCCCTTGACGATGGCGACCTTCTCAAGAATGGCCTGCTTCACTTCGGGCTTCAGATCGTCGCCGGCTTTGACCATCTGGCGGTCGATGGCGCGCATGTCGAGTCTGGCCTGGTTACGAAGGTCGATCAGCTGGTGAGCCACCATGTCCTGCCTGGCATTGATCAGGCTGTCCTTCTCAATCTGCTTCACTTCATCGCGCGTCAGGCCATGATTCGGAATGATCTGAATACTCGCCGACTTCTCGGAGCGTCTTTCAATAGCCGACACGTTGAGAATGCCGTTGGAGTCGAGCTCAAAGGTGACCTCGATCTGGGGCACGCCGCGGGGCGCGGGGGGCAGGTCCACGAGCT
>Ga0207868_1000560_pt1 | contig 36930 bp, 29 predicted proteins | sample Passage237B_FD_187370 | JGI IMG/M metagenome (GOLD analysis project Ga0207868, IMG submission 187370) | Cellulose adapted compost microbial communities from Newby Island Compost Facility, Milpitas, CA, USA - Passage2 37B (SPAdes) (version 3) ... | reverse complement strand
CGGTCGAAGGAAAGATCCTGCTTGGGATGGCCGAGCCGGTAGCCGAAAAGGGCGTCGTGCCAGCGGACGTCTCCCCGCAATTCGAGCGCGTAGGGGTCGAGCAAGAGCTTGTTGGGATTGAAGCGATGGCCGGCCTCGGGTTCGTAGGGACCGTAGACGCGATAGCCGTAGAGCTGACCGGGCCGGATGTCCGGCAGGTAGCCGTGCCAGACCTCGTGCGTGAATTCGGGCAGTTCCACGCGCTCGATCTCGCGGCGGCCGGTGGCATCGAACAGGCAGAGCTCGACCTTGGTGGCGTTTGCCGAAAACAGTGCGAAGTTGACGCCGGAGCCGTCCCATTGGGCGCCGAGAGGATTGGGCGACCCTGGGAGCAGCGGTCTGTTTCGTGACATGGGAAAAACCCTGGTTCGGCGCCGAGGCCACCCCGGACGCGTGCGGACCAGTTCAAACGGAAGCCGGTGCGCTTGGTTCCGTCACCAGCAGGGCAAGGCCGAACCGGTCGACGATCCGCTCCGCCGCCAGCGTCTCGCCCGCCTGCACTCTCCGATCATGCAGAGCATCGCGCCAGGTGGGGCGGGCAAGGTCCGGGCAGCGGATGGTCGCTCCTGACCACGTGGAGGCTGGTATCCTGCCTTCGCCGTCCATCAGGCGCATGACCAACCGCGGCAACACCACGAGTGCCGCCTGGTCGCTGTGCCGGCGCGCGAACACAACGAGATGATCCCGGGCCGGACCGTCCACCTCCAGCGGCACATATGCGCCTTCGCAGAACAGCGCCGGCATTTCCCGTCGCAGGTGAAGCGCGCGTGCGATCAGCCGCTGCTTTGTCGCTGCAAAACCGTCTGTCCGGTTCTGCCAAAGCGTGGATTGCAGGCAATCGAAGTCCGGCAAGCGCCGGTTGTCCGGATCGACCAGGCTGAAGTCGCCCACTTCCGTGCCTTGATAGAAGTCCGGTATGCCGGGCGCGGTGAGCTTCGCCAGCGTCTGCGCGAGGCTTGCATGCCAACCTGCGAAGATCGCTGGCCGCAGCGTTGCGGAAAACGCGGCAGTGAAGTTCGGGTCGTTCAGCAGCGCATCGGCGTAGTCTTGAACGGCCGCTTCATACTCCTGATCAACCGCCGACCAGTCTGTCCTGACCTTCGCCTCCCGCAGCGCCTTTTGCAGATACTCGGCAAACCGCTCGCGCAACCGCGGCGAGTCGGTGGGCTCTTCCGGCCACACGCCGGCCAGCGCCTGGTAGATCAGCCACTCGACCTCGGGCTCGGGCGCGGGCTGGCCGCCCACCGTGCGGATGCTGCCTCGCCGCAGCTCGCGCCATCGCTCGACCGTCCCGCACCACGTTTCAGCCGTTTCAGACAGGGCGAGAAGCCGCGCCCGCGCATCCTCGCCGCGCTTGGTGTCGTGGGTCGCGGTGGCGTTCAGCGAATGCGGAGCCTCGACCGATTGCCGCGCCATCCGCCAATGGAAAGCGTCGATGCCCGCATCGACATGGCCGGGATCGCCGCCCACCTCGTTGAGCGCGAGGAAGCGGTTGTCTCGATAGAACAGCGTGTCTTCGATGCCCTTGGCCATGGCCGGCCCGCTGAGCTGTCCGAAGCGTCGCCGGAATTCGAGAAGCGTCCCAGCGTCCGCCCTCGCGGCGTCCTCGGTGAGCAGCGCGCAGATCGCACCAACCAGCCCGGGCAAGAGATCGGGCCGCGATTGAAGAGCAAGCGCCCGCGCGTTCCCGATGAACCCGCGATCCTGCTCGCTGGCGGCGCCTTGCTGGGTGTAGATGCGGTAGACCGGCATCGCCACGAGCAGCTCCGCCAGCGCCGTGCGTATCGTGTCCGGCCCCCAGCGCGAATCGTCGAGGAGCCGGACCGCCAGCGTCGTCACCGCATTGAGCTCGGCCTCGAAGTTGATCGTGACGATCTGGCGCTTCGCCTGCTCTCGAAGACGCTGGTGGTCCACCCCGCCGGAGATGGCGTCGTAAGCCGACGAAAGATGGCGGAAGCCGTTCTGGTCCACCATCAGGCCCGAGATTGCATCGATGAACTCGTAGCCCGTCGTTCCCTGGATCGGCCAGTCCTCAGGCAGGCGCTCGCCCCGCGCCACGATCTTCTCCACCCAGATCGGCACATCGGGACCGACAGCCTCACGCAGCCGGCGCAGATACCCGGACGGATCGGCGAGCCCGTCGATGTGATCGATGCGCAGCCCATCGACCATGCCCTCGCGCACGAGTTTCAGCGTCAAGCGGTGCGCCGCGTCGAAGACATTCGGATCCTCGACCCGCAGTCCGACCAGTCCCGCCACTTCGAAGAAGCGACGGTAGCTGATCGTGCGCCGCGCCTCCTTCCAGCAGATCAGTTCCCAAGGTTGTCGCGCATGGATCGCGTCGATCAACTCCGGCGTGGAGAACCGCCTGAACTCCTCCGAAAACTCTGCCATGTCCTGGCCTTGGCAGATAGCGCGAACCTGTTCGTGAAACGCGTGTTCATCGGCCTTGCCGGCACGCGCCGCGCAGTCGCGAAGCCGCTGCGCCAGCGTATGCTGCATCGGCTCGAGCGCCTGCGCCCAGCTGGCGGGATGAAGCGGCAGCCGGTTGTCGAAATGGCAGAGGGCGAGGGCGCCGTTCTCGGCGTCGAGACCAAGCTGGAGGTCGCCTGCTGCGAGCACCTCCTCGTAGCTGCCGCCCAGGACCGGCAGAGTGAGACGCCGCGTCCAGTCGACATCGAAATGCCGTGCGTACGGGCTCTCACTTCCCCGCTCGACCACGCTGCGCCACCAGCGGTTCTCCAGCGAAGCCGCCATGTGGTTGGGCACGATGTCGAGGATGAGGCCCATGCCTGCCGCGTGCAGCGCTTCGACCAGCGCATCGAACGCTGCGCGCCCGCCCAGCGCCGGATCGATCTCGTTGCAGTCGGTGACGTCGTAGCCATGGGTCGAACCGGACACTGCGGTGAAGATCGGCGAGGCATACAGATGACTGATGCCGAGGTCGCGCAGATAGGGAGCGAGGCCAGCCGCCCCGGTGAAATCCATGCCCTGGCGGAACTGCAACCGATAGGTGGCGGTGGGGAGGTTCACGCGGCTTTTCCGATCCCGGGCGGACATGGGGCGGCCGAAATGCCGCCCGAAAATGCAACTGCCGGCCGCATGAGGCCGGCAGTTGCATTCAACGCCCGAGATTTGTCGCTGTTCCGAAGCCTGGGCTTACGCCCTGATTTCCTGCCGCTGGAAGGAGACGTAGGCGACCGTGAACAGCACGATCAGCGCCGCGATCATGCCGCAGAGCTGCGGCCAGATCAGCATCAGGCTCTCCGAGACCGGCAGCGGCGCGCCGATGAGCGCATTCTGCAGCTGGTTTGCGAACACCAGCCCGAGCGTGCGCGTCGCCGGGTTGAGCAGGCCGAGCGTCATCTCGCCGTAGAGCACGTTGGGCGAAATGCGCGCGATCGCCTGCTGCAGCTCGAACTGGTTGACCTGCGTCATCGGGTCGAGCGGGTCGACGGGGATCAGCGCGCCGGCGATCAGTGGCGCGATCATCCCCCAGAAGACCGTCAGGATGAGCCAAAGCGTCAGCGCCGCGAGCGCCGAGGTCGCCGGCGAGCGGAACAGGGTCGAACACACCAGTGCCACCGCCAGCCACACGCCTGCATAGGCGAATGAAGCCAGCAGGAAGGCAAGCCCGCGCAGCACCTCCTCGCCCGAGGGCGGCAAGCCGGTGAGCAGGATGCCCATGCCGCTGACGAGCAGCCAAAGCGTCAGCAGGCAGAGCGCCAGCACGATCAGGCCGCCCAGGAACTTGCCGGTCAGCAGCGCATCCCGGTAGATCGGTTGCGCCAGAACGCGCGACATCGTGCGTCGGCTGTACTCGCCGTTGATCGCGTCGAAGCCGAGCGCAATCGCCACAAGGGGCAGCAGGAAGCCGAGGAAGGCGACGAAGGACGGCAGTGGGTCGCGCGCCGTGGTGAACAGGCGGAGGAACAGGAACTGGTCCTCGCCGACGGTGGCGGTGATCTGCCCGATGGCTGCATAGACGGCGCCGACCGCGGTCAGGAACATCAACAGCAGCACCAGGTGGATGCGCGCGCTGGTCATGTGGTCGGCCGCTTCCTTGAGCGCGATCGTCGAAAGACCCGTAAAGGGCGAACCCTCACGCTGCCTGGGCATGCTTCGCCTCCTGTTCGAAGAACCGAACGTAGACCTCGTCCAGCGTCGTGTGGCGGAGCGACATGTTGCGCAACTGTCCGCCCGCCTCGACCACGCGCCGGGCAATCTCCGGCCGCACGTCGGAATCGGCGTCGACGCGCCAGGAGGTGTCGCCCCGCTTCTCGACGCCGGTGATGTGCGGTGCCTTCGTGAGTGCAGCCGCAAGATCGACGCCTTCCGCCTCGACCTCGACCACGTGGGTTCCACCCAATACGTTCGCCGTCAGGTCGGAAACCTTGCCGACCAGCCCGATCTTGCCGCGGTTGAACAGCGCCACCCGGTGGCACACGGTCTGCACCATCGCCAGGAGATGGGAGGAAAGCACGATCGTCATCCCCTCCCCTGCCAGCGTCTCGATCAGATCGAGCAGTTCCTGGGTCGACTGCGGGTCCAGCCCGCCGGTCGGCTCGTCGAGGATGGCAATCTCGGCCCGCTTCATGATGACCTCGGCCAGGCCCAGCCGCTGCCGCATGCCGCGCGAATAGGCGCCGACACGCTTGTCGGCGACGTCTTCGAGCCGCACGCGTGCAAGCGCATCGCCGATCCGCTTGGCTGCCTCGGCGCTTTCCAGCCCCATCAGCCGTGCGGAATAGGCGAGGTTCTCGCGGGCGCTGAGGTTGTCGTAGAAGCCGACCTGGTCGGGCAGGTATCCAACGCTGGACTTGACCGCCAGCGGCTGGCGCAGCGGATCGAGCCCGTTGACGCGCACGCTGCCTTCGCTGGGCTCGGTGAGGCCCAGCAGCAGCAGGATCGTCGTTGTCTTGCCCGAGCCGTTGGGCCCGAGAAGACCGAAGACCTCGCCCTTGCCGATCTCGAGGTCGATGTGATCCACCGCGACAAAGCGGCCATAGCGCTTGGTCAGCCCCCTGGTCTCGATGACGCTGGTCATCGCCGACCATACCTCGAAATGCCGAAGGCCAGCACGACGACCGCGGCCGCGATGACGCCGAGCCCGGTCACGCCCCACAGCGTCGACGTTTCGACAGTGACGCGGAAGCTGGCGCTATCGGAGGCTCCGTCGCCATTGGCGCGGACCGACACGACATAGTCGCCCGCGATCGCCTTCTCCGAAGGCTTCATCGAGACTGTCACGTCGCTCGACTTGCCGGGCGCGATCTCGGTAATCTTCTCGGGATCGAACTTGACTTCCCAGCCGGACGGCGGGCCCGCCGAGAAACTGACGTCGCGCGCGGGCGCGGTGCCCGTGTTCTCCAGCGTGAAGGTGAAGTTGCGGCTCTCGCCGGCTGTCGCCTGGCCGGACAGGCGGCCTCCGGGCCCGGACAGCGCCAGCTTCGGCTGGCCCGTGATGTCGAGCAGCAAGTTCTCCTGGGCGGTGGCATCGCCGCCGCTGGCGGCGATCGAAACCGGGTACTGGCCGGCCTCGATACCTTCGGGCGGCGTCACGCTCACCTTGAGGTTCTTCGACTTGCCGGCCTCCAGCGGCAGCGAAGTGAGTTCCTGGCTGCCGTACTGCTCCTTGAACGCGACCTGGAAGCCGGCCGGTGCCTTCGAGAGAAGGTTGACCGTCGTGTCCTCCTGGCCTTCGTTCTTCGCGGTCACCTGGAAATCGAAGGTCGAGTTCGGCGTGCCGCGCAGAGCTGGCAGTTCGGCCTCCAGCGTCAGCTTCGCCGGTTCGATGGCATTCAGCGTCAGCTTCATGGGCAGGTCGAGGGAAGTACCCTCGGCCCTGCCGGTGACGTTGAATTCGAACGCGCCCTTGGACAGGTCTTCCGGCGGCGTGATGTTGAGCGTCAGATCGACGGTCTTGTCGGTCGGCGCGATGGCCGCCTCGACGCCACGGCCCTCACCCTCGATCTGCCATTTCCAGTCTTCGGGTAGTCCGCTAACGCTGAACCCCACCCGCTGCGGCGGCAGCCCATTGTTGATCAGCGAAAGGTCGACCGTGATCGTATCGCCCGCCTGCGCCGAAAATTCGGGATACGAGGTTGTCAGCCACAAGCCTTTCGGAGCCTGCGACGCATCCGTGACAGCCGCCTCCTGGGCCATCGCAGGCGGCGGCGTCGATGTCAGGGCGCCTGTGGCGAACGGGACGATCAGAAGGGCGGAGGAAAGAATGCGCACAAGTCGAAATGGCGCAGAAATCATGGCGATCTCCATGCTTCGGCGGCAGATGCTGATCGGATCGTTTCGGTCCGATATTTATCGTGAGGAGGGGCAGAATGGACTTGAATATGGCGGGAATTTGGCAAGTCGACGCGTTGCCTGATGCCCGCTCGGCCTGTCGCCCGCCCGTTCCGACCGGCGCAACAGGAGCCGCACGCCGCATGGTTCGACGAATTTCTCGATCGTGATCACCAACTGGCGGTGTGATCGATTCGCCTTCGGCGGACTGGTGTCTAACAGACAAGCGCGAACCCCGGCGCGCAGCGATTCAACGCCTGGTGGTGCGGACGGTTTACGTCACGTCATGTCGCATTCGGTCTTGCGATTGTCGCTTCCTTGCGTCCAATATCGGCGCTGAGGGAAACGATCAAGAAAAGATGGCCAACAGCCGAACTGCGTGAGGAGATCATCATGTCCAGTGAACTGGAATTTCTGAGCCGGCGCGTCGCGTCGGGCAAAATGAGCCGCCGCGACTTTCTCGGCCGCGCGGCCGCCCTCGGCGTGACCGCCACCTTCGCCAATACGCTTCTCGACACGGCGGCGCGCGCGCAAGGCCCCAAGAAGGGCGGCGCGCTGAAGATGGGTCTGGTCGGCGGCGAATCGACCAACAGTCTCGATCCCGGCCAGTGGCTCACCCAGGTGCCGCAGAACTTCGGCCTGACCTGGGGCGAAACCATGATCGTCCAGTCGCCCGAGGACGGCTCGGCGCAGCCGGTGCTTTGCGAATCGTGGGAGGCCAGCGACGACGCCGCCGAGTGGCGCTTCAAGATCCGCAAGGGCGTGACGTTCCACAACGGCAAGGACATGACGCCCGAAGACGTGGCGCAGACCTTCCGCCGCCACTCCGACGAGAAGACGAAGTCGGCCGCGCTCGGCGTGCTGACCGACATCGATCAGATCAGCGTCGACGGCGACAACGTCGTCTTCAAGCTCAAGCGCGGCAATGCCGACCTGCCGCTGCTCTTGACCGACTACCACCTCGTCATCCAGCCCAATGGCGGCATGGACGATCCGACCGCGGGCATCGGCACGGGCCCCTACAAGGTGGAGGTCAACGAACCCGGCGTCCGCCACATGAGCGTGAAGTATGACGGCTACTGGCGCGACGACGTCGGCCACGTCGACTCGGTCGAAGTGATCGTCATGAACGACGCGACCGCGCGCATGTCGGCCCTGCAGTCCGGGCAGGTGCACATCATCAACCGCGTCGAACCCAAGGTCGTGGCGCTGCTGAAGCGCGCGCCAGGCGTGGTGGTGGAGAGTGTGCCCTCCAAGGGCCACTACGTCTTCATCATGCACTGCAATACGGCGCCGTTCGACAATTGGGACCTGCGCATGGCGCTGAAGCTCGCGATCGACCGCGAGCAAATGGTGAACCAGATCCTGCAGGGCCACGCCTCGCTCGGCAACGACTTCCCGATCAACAAGTCCTATGCGCTGTTCCCGGATGGCATTGAGCAGCGCGCCTACGATCCGGAGAAGGCGGCATTCCATTACAAGAAGTCCGGCCACAGCGGCCCGGTTCTGCTGCGCACCTCCGACGTCGCCTTCCCGGGTGCGGTGGACGCCGCCCAGCTGTACCAGCAACAGGCCGCCAAGGCCGGCATCACGCTCGAGATCAAGCGCGAGCCCGGAGACGGCTACTGGAACGAGGTGTGGAACAAGCTGCCCTTCTGCGCCTCCTACTGGGGCGGCCGGCCGACCCAGGACTCGATGTATTCGACGGCCTACATTGCCGACGCCGACTGGAACGACACGCGCTTCTTCAACGAGAAGTTCGACAAGATCATCCTCGAGGCACGCGCGGAGCTCGACAATGCGAAGCGCGCCGAAATGTATCGCGAAGCAGCGATGATCGTGCGCGACGACGGCGGCCTCATCCTGCCCATGTTCAATGACTTCCTCGACGGTCACCGCGAGGAGGTGAAGGGCTGGGTCCTCGACCCCAACCACGAGACGTCCAACCTGCGGGCGGCAATCCGAGTCTGGCTCGACAACGCCTGAGGAGACCGGACTTGTGGGGGGATCTCTCGTCCTGAAACTGATCGCCCAGCGCGTTGCGCTGGGCGTTCTCCTCCTCTTCGCCGTATCGGTGCTGATCTTCGCGGGGACGCAGATCCTTCCCGGAGACGTCGCTGCCACGATACTCGGCCAGTCGGCGACGCCGCAGGCCCTGGCCAACCTTCGTGCCGAGCTGGGGCTCAACGATCCGGCGGTCGTGCGCTATTTCCGTTGGCTGGGCGGCATATTGACCGGCGATCTCGGCACGGCCCTTTCGAACGGTCGCGACATCGCCTCGTCGATCGGCGAGCGGCTCGGAAACACGTTGTTCCTCGCCTTCTGCGCGGCGATCGTCTCGGTGCCGCTCGCGATCCTGCTCGGGCTGCTTGCCGTCCGCTACCGCAACGGCCCGATTGACAAGGCGATTTCGGGCATCGCGCTGGCCTCTACTGCACTGCCGGAATTCTTCATCGGCTATGTGCTGATCCTCTTCTTCTCGGTGAAGTTCAATCTCTTCCCGACCGTTTCGACCGTCTACGACGGCATGCCTTTCCTCGAACGGCTGCGCGCCGTGGCCATGCCGGCGGCAGCGCTGACACTGGTCGTGCTCGCCCAGATGATGCGCATGACCCGGGCCGCGATCCTCAACGTCATGCAGTCGGCCTATATCGAGACGGCGGAACTCAAGGGCCTTTCGGCCTTCCAGATCATCCGCCGCCACGCCTTCCCCAACGCGGTGGCGCCGATCGTCAACGTCGTGATGCTGAACCTCGCCTATCTCGTGGTCGGCGTCGTCGTGATCGAGGTGATCTTCGTCTATCCCGGCATGGGCCAGTATCTCGTGGACCACGTCGCAAAGCGCGACGTGCCGGTCGTGCAGGCGGTCGGGCTGATCTTCGCGGCAGTGTATATCGGCCTCAACATCGTCGCCGACATCGCCTCCATCCTCGCCAATCCTCGTCTCAGGCATCCGCGGTGAGGAGACGCCGATGCTGAGCCTGAGAAAGATCCCGCCCGGTGCCCTGATCGGTCTCGTCCTGACCTCGATCTTCCTGTTCGCCGCGATCTTCGCGCCGCTCATTGCACCCTACCGGCTCGACGAGATCGTCGGCGACGTGTGGGAGCCGATGACGGCCGAGCATTGGCTGGGCACCGACAACCTTGGGCGCGACCTGCTCTCGCGCATGATCTACGGCGCCCGCACGACCATTGCGATCGCCGCCATCGCCACGGCGCTCTCCTTCGTCCTGGGCGCAGTCCTCGGCTTCACGGCAGCAGTCGTCGGTGGCTGGTTCGACAATGTCCTGTCGCGCTTCGTGGACCTGTTGATGTCGATCCCGACGCTGATCTTCGCCCTGGTCGTGCTGTCGGTCCTGCCCTCCAACATCGCCACGCTCATCCTGGTGATGGGCGTGCTCGACTCCACCCGCGTCTACCGGCTGTCGCGCGCCGTGGCCGTCGACATCAACGTCATGGATTTCGTCGAGGCGGCAAGGCTGCGCGGCGAAGGGCGCGGCTGGATCATCTTCCGCGAGATTCTGCCCAACGCGCTCTCGCCGCTGGTGTCGGAACTGGGTCTTCGCTTCATTTTCGCCGTGCTGTTCCTGTCGGCGCTCTCTTTCCTCGGGCTGGGCGTCCAGCCGCCGGCAGCGGACTGGGGCGGCATGGTGAAGGAGAACAAGGAGGGCATCGTGTTCGGTATCGGCGCGGCTCTCATACCTGCCGCCGCGATCGCCGCGCTCGCCATCTCGGTCAACCTGGTCGCTGACTGGGTGCTCAACCGCACGACCTCGCTGAAGGGAGGGCGCGGCGATGGCTGAGGCGCGCAAGACCTCGAACGGCGGGAGCAGCGTCCTGCTCGACATCCGAAACCTCCGCATCGAGGCGACCGTCTATCCGCCGGGCGGCGAGCCGACCAACGTTGTACTTGTCGACGGTGTCTCCCTCACGCTGGAAAAAGGCCGCGTGCTCGGCCTGATCGGCGAATCCGGTGCCGGCAAGTCCACCGTTGGCCTGGCCTCGATGGGATACGGCCGCGGCGGCTGCCGTATCACCGGCGGCGAGGTTTGGCTGAATGGCCGCGACATCCTGAAGCGCGGGCCGAAGGGCCTGCGTGCGCTGCGTGGCTCCGAGGTCTGCTACGTGGCGCAATCCGCGGCGGCAGCCTTCAATCCGGCGCACCAGCTCATGGACCAGGTGGTCGAGGCCACGCTCCTGCATGGCAAGGCCACACGCGCCGATGCCGAAAAGCGAGCAGTGGCGCTGTTCAAGGCGCTGGGTTTGCCGGATCCCGAGAACATCGGCAATCGCTATCCGCACCAGGTCTCGGGAGGGCAGCTCCAGCGCGTGATGACCGCGATGGCTCTCTGCTCTCAGCCGGACCTGATCGTCTTCGACGAGCCGACGACCGCGCTCGACGTCACGACCCAGATCGACGTGCTCGCCTCGATCAAGGATGCGATCCGCGACACCGGTGTGGCCGCGCTCTACATCACGCACGACCTCGCCGTGGTCGCTCAGGTCTCCGACGAGATCATGGTGCTGCGCCACGGCAAGATGGTCGAGCGTGGCGAAACGCGCCAGATCATCGAGGCGCCGCGGATGGATTACACCAGGGCGCTGGTCTCCGTCCGCTCGATCCAGCACGAGGAGAAGAAGCCGACGCCGACACCGCTTTTGTCCGTCGAGCACGTGACGGCGGCCTATGGCGGAGCCGTCAAGGTGCTGCAGGACGTCACGGTCGAGGTGCATCCCGGCCAGACGCTCGCCGTCGTGGGCGAGTCGGGCTCCGGCAAGTCCACGCTTGCGCGTGCCATCACCGGTCTGCTGCCGCCGATCGAGGGCACAATCAGCTTCGCCGGCCGCAAGCTGCCGCCGCGGCTTGCCGACCGCACCAGGGACGACCTGCGCGAACTGCAGATGATCTACCAGATGGCCGACGTGGCGATGAACCCGCGCCAGACGGTGGGCACCATCATCGGCCGGCCGCTCGAATTCTATTTCGGCATGCGCGGGCGCGAGCGCGACGAACGGGTCCAGCAGCTTCTCGACGAGATCGAGCTGGGCAAGGGCTTCATCGACCGCTACCCGGCCGAGCTGTCGGGCGGCCAGAAGCAGCGCGTCTGCATCGCGCGGGCGCTCGCGGCCAAGCCGAAGCTCATCATCTGCGACGAGGTCACCAGTGCGCTCGACCCCCTGGTCGCCGACGGCATCCTCAAGCTGCTGCTCAACCTGCAGAGGGTCGAGGACGTCGCCTACGTCTTCATCACGCACGACCTCGCGACCGTGAAGGCGATCGCCGATTCGATCGCTGTCATGTATCGCGGGCAGGTCGTGCGCTACGGGCCGAAGAGCGAGGTGCTTTCGCCGCCCTTCGACGCCTACACGGACCTCCTTCTTTCCTCGGTTCCGCAGATGGAGCTCGGCTGGCTGGAGAAGGCAATCGCCGGCCGCCGCATGGAAAGCGCGGGGAACTGAAACCGGCTGCCGCCGTCAGCCCCGCCGCAGCCTGATCGGCGGCTTGCCGAAGGCGCGGCTGAACGCCCGCGAGAAGGCGGCCGCGCTAGAGAAACCTGTGCGTGCCGCGATATCGGCCATCGGCTCGGCGGTGTCGAGCACGAGCCTGCGCGCCGCGTTGAGCCGCAGCCGCAGATAGTATGCGCCGGGCGTCTCGCCGATCGATCGCAGGAACGTCTTCTCGAGCGTGCGCGCCGTGACGCCGACACGCCGGGCGATCGCCCCGACGGTCAGCGGCCTGTCGAGATGCGCCTCCATCATCCGGATCGCTTGCGCCAGCCGTGGGTCGTAGCCGTCGAGCCGGCCGAGAGAGATCAGTGGCTGCGCCTCGGTTGGCGAGCGCGTCTGGTCGTAGATGAAGACGCTGGCTACATCGAGGGCCGCCGCCATGCCGAGCCGCGTGCGCACCAGATGCAGCATCAGGTCGAAGGTGGGGGCCGCACCCCCGGTGGTGAAGACCGGCCCGTCGATGACGTAGCGGTCCGGCCGCGCGTCCGCGCCGGGAAAGGCCGCCGCGAAGTCCTCCAGATCCTCCCAATGCGTCGTCGCCGCCCTGCTCTCCAGCAGGCCGGCATGGCCCAGGATCCAGGCGCCCGCCTCCACGCCGCCGACTGCCCGCCCGGAGCGCGCGGCGCGGCGGATGCTTGCGAGCAGTTTCGGGTCGGATTGCTGGCGCGCACCGAACCCGCCGATCACCACGAGCACGTCGCGGCTGCCCCGCGGCTCGAACATCGCCGCGCCACCCACCGGCATGCCGCATGTCGTGACCGCAGGTTGCCCGTCATGCGTGACGATCTCCCACGCAAACGCCTGCCTGCCGGTCACGCGGTTGGCCGCGCGCAGCGGGTCGATCGCCGAGGCCACGCACATGATCGAGGCGCCGGAAAAGACGAGGAAGGAGAGGCTGAGCGGCTCCGCCTCCTCGCGGAAGATCGAGCGGGATTCGTTCTGCATCAAGCTGAGTTCGTAATGTGCAAAGCAGTTTTCTGCAATGCCGGCATCATTGCGCCAGCAAGGGAGGAGCATCATGCCGCTCAGCATGAACCGGGAGGTCTTCATCACCTGCGCCGTCACCGGCTCGGGCGCGACGCAGGACCGCAGCCCGCACGTGCCGCGTTCGCCCAGGCAGATCGCCGAAGCGGCAATCGATGCGGCAAAGGCAGGTGCTGCGATCGTGCATTGCCATGTCCGCGACCCCGAAAGCGGCGCGCCGCGACGCGACGTCCATCTCTACCGCGAGGTGACTGAGCGCATCCGCGACGCCGAGGTGGACGTGGTGCTGAACCTCACCGCCGGCATGGGCGGCGACCTCGTCTTCGGCTCGGTCGAACAGCCATTGCCCGTCAATCCGAGGGGCACCGACATGGCGGGCGCCAGCGAACGCGTCGAGCATGTGCGCCAGTGCCTGCCGGAAATATGCACGCTCGACTGCGGCACGATGAACTTCGCCGAGGCCGACTATGTGATGACGAACACGCCGGGCATGCTGCGCGCTATGGGCCGCGCCATGACCGAGCTCGGCGTCAAGCCCGAGATCGAGGCCTTCGACACCGGCCACCTCTGGTTCGCCAAACAGCTCGTCGAGGAAGGCGTACTTGCGCCGCAGGCGCTCGTGCAGCTTTGCATGGGCGTGCCCTGGGGCGCGCCCGACGACCTCAACACCTTCCTGGCGATGGTCAACGCCGTGCCGAAGGACTGGACCTTCTCGGCCTTCTCGCTCGGCCGCAACCAGATGGCCTACGTCGCCGCTGCCGTGCTTGCCGGCGGCAACGTGCGCGTCGGGCTCGAGGACAATCTGTGGCTCGACAAGGGTGTGCTCGCCACCAACGCGCAGCTCGTCGAGCGCGCCGTCACCGTCATCGAGAACCTGGGCGCGCGCGTGATCGGGCCGGACGAGGTGAGGAAGAAGCTCAACCTGGTGAAGCGCCCGCCGCTGGCGCAGGCCGCGTGAGGCACACATGACGATAGGCAAGGCAGCCTGCATCGGCGGCGGCGTGATTGGAGCCGGATGGCTCGCGCGCCTCGTCCTCAACGGCATCGACGTTTCGATCTACGACCCTGACCCGGAGAGCAAACGCAAGGTCGGCGAGGTTTTGGACATCGCCCGCCGCGCCTACCGGCAAATGGCTGACGCCCTGCCCGCTGAAGGGCGCGTGACCCACGCCGCGAGCATCGAGGAAGCGGTCGCGGGCGCCCACTTCATCCAGGAAAGCGTGCCGGAACGGCTGGATCTCAAGCACAAGGTGCTGGCGGAAATCGACTGCCACGCGCCGACCGAGGCGTTGGTCGGCTCCTCGACGTCCGGCATCAAGCCGACCGACATGCAGGGCGCCATGAGCCGGCCGGAGCGCCTCGTCGTGGCCCATCCCTTCAACCCCGTCTACCTGCTGCCCTTGGTCGAGATCGTCGCTGGCGAGAGGACTTCCGCCGGCACGTTGGCGCGGGCGCGCGAGGCCTATGCCTCGATCGGCATGAAGCCGGTCGTCATCCGCAAGGAGATCGAGGCCTTCGTCGGCGACCGCCTGCTGGAGGCGCTGTGGCGCGAGGCGCTGTGGCTGATCAAGGACGACGTCACCACGGTCGCGGAGCTGGATGACATCATCCGCTACTCCTTCGGCCTGCGCTGGGCGCAGATGGGCCTGTTCCAGACCTACCGGATTGCCGGCGGCGAGGCCGGCATGCGCCACTTCATGGCGCAGTTCGGCCCCTGCCTCAAATGGCCGTGGACGAAGCTCACCGACGTGCCGGAACTGACTGACGAGCTGGTGGACAAGATCGCCGAGCAGTCCGACGCGCAGGCAGGCGGCCTCTCCATCCGCGACCTCGAGCGCATCCGAGACGAGAACCTCGTCGCCATCCTCAAGGCGCTCGGCCAGCAGAACGGCGGCGAGGGCTGGGGCGCGGGAAAGCTCCAGAAGGAATACGCCGCGCAGCTGGCCGAGCGCGCCGCCAGGGGAGGCTGAGCACATGGATTTCGCCCTCAGCGAGGAGCAGCGCGCCATCGTCGAGGCCACCCGCGCCTTCGTGGAGAACGAGCTCTACCCGCACGAACTGGAGGTGGAGCGCAGCGGCCGGCTCGACCCCGATCTGATGAAGGAACTCAAGGCCAAGGCCATCAGGGCCGGCCTGTACGCCGCCAACATGCCGGCCGAGGTCGGCGGCGCCGGGCTCGATACGGTCACCTGGCTTCTCTACGAGAAGGAACTGGGCCGCACGAGCTACGCGCTCCACTGGAACTGCGTGGCGCGGCCGTCCAACATCCTGCTCGCCGGAACGCCTCAGCAGAAGGAAAAGTATCTCTACCCCTGCGTGCGCGGCGAGAAGATCGATTGCCTGGCCATGACCGAGCCGGGCGCGGGCTCGGACCTGCGCGGCATGAAGGCGACCGCCAGGCGCGACGGCGACGACTGGGTGCTCAACGGCACCAAACATTTCATCAGCCATGCCGACGTCGCCGACTTCGTCATCGTCTTCATGGCCTCCGGCGAGGAGGACACGCCGCACGGACGCAAGAAGAAGATCACCGCCTTCTTCGTGGACAAGGGCACGCCCGGATTCACCGTCCGCGACGGCTACCGCAACGTTTCGCACCGCGGCTACAACAACTCGATCCTCGAATTCGACGACTGCCGGCTTCCGGCAAGCCAGGTGCTCGGCGAGCCGCATCGCGGCTTCGAGATCGCCAACGAATGGCTGGGCTCGACTCGGTTGCAGGTCGCGGCAACCTGCCTCGGCCGCGCCGAGCGCGCGCTGGAGCTCTCCATTCAGTACGCGGCGAACCGGCAGCAGTTCGGCCAGCCCATCGGCCGCTTCCAGGGCGTTTCGTTCAAGCTTGCCGACATGGCGACCGAGCTGAAGGCGGCCGAGCTGATGGTGCTGGAGGCCGGCTGGAAATACGACCACGGAACGATCACCGACGCCGATACCTCGATGGCCAAGCTGAAGGCCACCGAGATGCTGGCCTTCGTGGCCGACGAGGCGATCCAGATCCATGGCGGCATGGGCCTGATGGACGACCTGCCGCTGGAGCGCATCTGGCGCGACGCGCGCGTCGAGCGCATCTGGGACGGCACCAGCGAGATCCATCGACACATCATCTCGCGCCAGCTTCTGCGGGCAGCGGGAGGCTAGAGTGGGGTGCCTGATGCGCAACCTCGGCCGCCTGCTGCGCCCGCGCTCGATCGCCGTCTTCGGCGGCGCGCAGGCCGCGGCCGTGGTCGGGCAGTCGCGCAAGTTCGGCTTCGCGGGCGACATCTGGCCCGTTCATCCGACCAGGTCGGAAGTTGCGGGCATCCGCGCCTATCGCTCGGTTGACGAGCTACCCGGCACCCCCGACGCGGCCTTCGTTGGCGTCAATCGGCACCTGACCATCGAGATCGTCCGGCAGCTCGCCGCCCGCGGCGCAGGCGGCGCGGTCTGCTTCGCCTCCGGCTTTTGCGAGGCCGACGACGGCGAAGGCGCATCCCTGCAGGCAGCCCTGATCGAAGCCGCGGGCGACATGCCGGTGCTCGGCCCCAACTGCTACGGGCTGATCAACTACGCGGATGGCGTGCTGCTGTGGCCCGACCAGCATGGCGGCCAGAAGCTTGCCGAGAAAGAGCGCGGCGTCGCCATCGTCACGCAGTCCTCCAACATTGCGCTCAACATGACGATGCAGCGGCGCGCGCTGCCCCTCGCCTATCTGGCGACGGCCGGCAACCAGGCGCAGACCGGCCTGTCGGACATCGCATATGCCCTGATCGAGGATGAGCGGGTCTCAGCGCTGGGCCTTCACATCGAGGGCTTCGATTCCATCGCAGGCTTCGAGCGCCTGGCCGCGCGCGCGCGGGATCTGCGCAAGCCGATCGTCGCGATGAAGGTCGGCCGGTCGCAGCAGGCGCGCGCGGCGGCCATTTCGCACACCGCCTCGATCGCCGGCTCCGACGCCGCGGCCGACGCCTTCCTGAAGCGCCTCGGCATTGCGCGCGTGGACTCGATTCCGGCCTTGCTCGAGGCGCTCAAGCTGCTGCGCACGGTCGGCCCCCTGCCCGGCCCCCGCCTCTCCTCGATGAGCTGCTCGGGCGGCGAGGCTTCCGTGATGGCCGATGCGGTAATGGGCCGGCGGGTGCATTTCCCGCCCCTTGCGGAAACCCATGCGAAGAGGGTGAAGCAGGCGCTGGGGCCGCTGGTCGCGGCAGCCAATCCGCTCGACTACCACACCTTCGTCTGGGGCAACGAGCCGGCGATGCGGGAAGCATTCGGTGCCTTCGTTTCGGATACCTTCGACCTCAACCTGCTGGTCCTCGACTTCCCGCGCGACGACCGTTGCTCCGATGCCGACTGGTGGCCAACGCTGCGCGCCTTCCGCTCCGCCCTGGAGGCTCGGAGCGCGCGCGGCGCGGTCGTTGCCTCCATGCCGGAGAACATGCCGGAAGACTATGCGGCCGACCTCACGGCTCGGGGCATCGCGCCGCTCTGCGGCATCGTCGAGGCGCTGGACGCGGCGGAGGCCGCGGCGGCCATCGGCGAGGCCTGGGCCGGGCAGCCTGAGCCCGCCGTCGCGGCCCCGCGGCCGATGTCGGGCTGGCGACTCGTGCACGACGAGGCAGAGGCGAAGCGGCTGCTTGCCCATGCCGGGCTGCGTGTGCCCGAAGGCGCTCGTGCCGATAGCGCCGAGCAGGCGGTTCAGGTCGCGGTCCGGCTCGGCTTCCCCGTTGCGCTCAAGGCGCTGGGCGTTGCCCACAAGAGCGAGCACGGCGCGGTGCGGCTCAACCTCGGCGATACCGATGCAGTGCGGTCCGCCGCTGCAGAGCTGCTGGCGCTCGGCAGCGGCCTGCTCGTCGAAAAGATGATCGAAGGCGCTGTCGCGGAACTGATCGTCGGCATCGTGCACGATCCCGCGCTTGGACCCGTGTTCACCGTTGGCGCGGGCGGCATCACGGCCGAACTGTTGTCCGATTCCGCCACGCTTCTGCTGCCGGCCTCGCGCGACGGGATCGAGGCCGCGCTGCGCTCGCTGAAGCTGTTCCCGCTGCTCGACGGCTATCGCGGACGCCGCAAGGCGGACCTTGCCGCGGCCATCGATGCCATTCTCGGCATCGCCCGCTTCGCCCTCGACCACGCGGTCGAGGAGCTGGACGTCAATCCGCTCATCGTCTGCGCCGAGGGCCAGGGCGCCTGGGTGGCCGATGCGCTGCTGGTGACGCGGGAGAACGAACCGGTCGCTACTCCCTTGCGGGAGGAGCGCGTCCCTGCTGCCGGGTGAAAGGGGGGACGTTTCCCTCAAATCGCACCCCTTCTCCCGGCCTTGCGTGTCCGCCTTCGCGTGAGCGAAGGCGGACACGTCCTTGCTGCGTGCCGATGCGAGCGACGAAAGAACGGGAGGCGAGCACATGGCGGACGTCATCCACACGCGGCGCGAGGGCGGCATCCTCGAAGTCACGCTTGACCGGCCCAAGGCCAATGCCATCGATCTCGCGACTTCGCGCCTGATGGGCGGGACCTTTGCGGCGTTCCGTGACGATCCGGACCTGCGCGTGGCAATCCTCAAGACCGCCGGCGAGCGCTTCTTTTCCGCCGGCTGGGACTTGAAGGCGGCGGCCGCCGGCGACCCTGTCGACGGCGACTACGGCGTCGGCGGCTTCGGCGGACTGCAGATGCTGCCCGACCTCAACAAGCCGGTGATCGCCTGCGTCGACGGCATGGCGGTGGGCGGGGGCTTCGAGCTCGCGCTCTCCTGCGACCTGATCTACGCCTCCGACCGTTCGAGCTTCGCCCTGCCCGAGATTCGCGCAGGCACGCTGGCCGACGCCGCGACGGTGAAGCTGCCGAAACGGATGCCCTACCACATCGCGATGGAGTTGCTGCTCACCGGCCGCTGGATGGACGCGCGGGAGGCGCATGGCTGGGGCCTCGTGAACGAGGTGCTCGCGCCCGACAGGCTGGAGGAGCGGGTCTGGGAGGTCGCGCGGCTGCTCGCCTCCGGTCCCCCGCTCGTCTTCGCGGCGATCAAGGAGGTCGCCCGCGAGGCCGAGAACATGAGGTTCCACGACGCCATGGACCGGATAGCCCGCCGCCAGTTCGGCACCGTGGACACCCTCTATGGCTCGGAAGACCATGCCGAGGGTGCCCGCGCCTTTGCGGAAAAACGTGATCCCGTTTGGAAGGGACGCTGATACGCGGCGCGGCGCCAGCTGGCGCTGCTTGCGCCCTGCGACGCCGGCCGGCCGCCTTCAGTCGTCCAGCACCAGCACGTCTTCCACGGCGAAGCTGACGCCGCAGGGTTCGCCCTGCGCCGGCGGTGGCGAATTGGGGCTGTTGAAGCGGTCGAAGGAGATGCTGTTCTCGCCCAGCTCGACGCGAATACGGATCACCGATCCGAGGAAGTTCACGTCGGTGATGCGACCCCTGGCCAGCGGTTCCCGTCCGTCGCCATTTGCGATCGACGCTGCCTCCGGTCGCAGCGCGATCGCGATCGGTTCGCCCAGTTGCTTGCCGGCCAGCGCGCGGCCGAGGCGGATGACGTTGCCGTCGATGTCGATGGTTCCGGTCTGCGGATCGGTGACGCTGCCCTTGAGGATGTTGAGCGTTCCGACGAAGGAAGCGACGAACCGGGTTTTCGGGTGGTTGTAAATCTCGAACGGCGAGCCGATCTGATCCGCCCTGCCGCCGTGCATGACGGCGATGCGGTCGGACATCGACAACGCCTCTTCCTGGTCGTGCGTCACGAAGATCGTGGTGATGCCCAGGTCTCGCTGGATCTGACGGATTTCCTCGCGCAACGCAACGCGCACCTTGGCGTCGAGCGCCGATAGCGGCTCGTCGAGCAGGAGCAGCTTCGGCCGCGGCGCCAGTGCGCGCGCGAGTGCCACGCGCTGCTGCTGTCCGCCCGACAGCTGATACGGATAGCGGTCGGCGAGTTCCGGCAGCTTGATCAGCTTCAGCATCTCGGCGACGCGCTCGTCGATTTCGGCCTTCGGCACACGCGCCACCTTCAGGCCAAAGGCGACATTCTGCGCGACCGTCATGTTGGGAAACAGCGCATAGGCCTGGAACACCATGCCGATGTCGCGCTGGTTGGGCCGCAGATGCGTGACGTCCCTGCCGCCGATCGTGATCGAGCCGGCGGTCGGCTCCTCGAAACCGGCCACCATCCTCAGCACGGTCGTCTTGCCGCAGCCCGACGGGCCGAGAAACGATACGAATTCTCCCGGCTGCACCGAAAGATTGAAATCCCGCACGACGCGGACGGAGCCGAAATCCTTCTGCAGGTCCCTCAGTTCGAGAAATGCCATGTCAGTGCCCTGCGTTGGGGATTCTGGAGAAGCGGGAGACGAGCTGGATCAGGCCCATGCACAGCCAGGTGATGCCAAACGCGATCACCGCCAGCGCGGCCGGCTCGTAAGCACGGTTGGCGCCGAGCAGCTGCATGTACGGGCCGAACGCCGGCCGGCTGAGCAGCGCGGCCATGACGAACTCGCCGATGACGATGGCGAAGGTCAGGAACGCTCCGGAAAGAACCGCTACCGCCACGTTGGGCAGGATGATGCGCGCCAGAATCGTCACCCATCCCGCGCCCAGGCTCTGGGCAGCCTCGGTCATCGTCCTGACGTCTATAGCCCGAAGCCCCGTGTCGACGGCGCGATACATGAACGGGAGCGCCAGCACGACATAGCCGAACATCAGGAGTATGTTCGTGCCCATGGCCGATCCGGTCAGCGGCAGCCACGACGACGTGTTGTAGAGCCGGATGTAGCCGAAGACGATGACGATGGGCGGGATGACCAGCGGAAGCAGGGTGATGAATTCCACGAACGGCCGCCACTGCGGCAGCTTGAGCCGCACCCAATATGCGGTCGGCACCACCAGCAGCACGCCGACGACGATCGTGGCCAGCGCCATCAGCACCGAAAACGTGAACGTCTGCTGGAAGCGCGGGTCGCTGAGTACGGCCGCGTACGCATCGAAGCTGTACGTGCCGCGTCGCATCTTCATCGAGAATTCGAGCGTCCCGATGAGCGGCAGGACGAAATAGAGCACTGCCAGCGCCACGAACAGCCATGACCAGATGCGGTTGGTCTTCATTTGATCCACCGTTCGCTGCGCGCACGCAGCCAGATGTAGATGCCGTTGGCGATGCCGGTGACGACGATCATTCCGAACGCCAGCGCGTATCCGAGGTGCGGATCCTGCAGCACGTCGCCGCGGATCTGCGCAAACAGCAGGATCGGCACGATCGACAGCGAACTGCCCGTCAACGCGTAGGCCGTGGCGACCGCGCCGAACGAATTGGCAAACAGCAGCGCGAAGGTGCCGAGCAGGCTGGGCCACAGAATGGGGAAGGCGACCATGCGCCAGTACTGGACGCCGGAAGCGCCCAGTATGGCCGCCGCTTCGCGCCACTCGCGCCGCATACCGTCGAGCGCCGGCGTCATGATCAGGATGGCGAGCGGAACCTGGAAAAACAGGTATGTCAGCGTCAGCCCGCCGAAGCTGAGCAGGTTGAAGCCGAGCGCGTAGATGTTGATGCCGAACCAGTCCCGCAGGATCAGCGTGACGAGCCCGACCCTCCCGAAGGTGGCGAGGAACGCGAAGGCCAGCGGCACGCCGGCAAAGTTGGACGCCACACCGGAAAAGGTCAGCAGCGGCGACCGTATCCAGCCAGGCAAGCCGCCAAGCACGAATGCCCAGGTGACCAGGAAGCCGATCAGGCAGCCCAGAAACGCAGAGGCAAGGCTGATCCGGATCGAGATCCAGTAGGCCGCCAGGATGGAGGGCTGGAAGAGGTTGACGATGTTGGAGAGGGTGAAGGCGCCGGTGCTATCCTGGAAGCTGCCGACCACGATCTTCATGGTCGGCAGTATCAGGAAAAGGAGCGAAAACAGGAGAAACGGCAGAATACCGAGCCAGGCAAGTGACATCGGTCGCTTGCCGCCCGACACGTGTTCGGCCGGAGCCGAGACTATCCTTTCACCTGCCGACAAAGCGTTGCGCCGCCGTTTCGTGCGCATCTGCGGCGCCGTGACTGCGCCGCAGACGCGATTTGCGGTTTACTGGACGTTGGCGCCGACGACGCTGTCCCAGCCGCTGGTGACAGCCTGCTTGTTGGCATCCTGCTCTTCAAGCGAGGGGAAGACGGCACTCTTGTAGAGTTCGGCTGCGGGCAGCTTGTCGAGGACGTCCTGCGGCACCTTGCCTTCCGACACCAGCTGATTGAACCGTGCCGGGTGACAATAGCCCTTGAGGAAGCCCAGTTGGCCCTCGTCGGAGTAGATGTACTCCATCCAGAGCTTGGCGGCGTTCGGGTGCGGCGCATAGGCGCTGATCGCCTGTGCGTACACGCCGGCCACCACGCCGGTCTTCGGAACCACCACCTCGACCGGCGGATTGCCGTTCAGCGTGTCACGGTCGGCCAGCGCATTGTAGTCCCATCGGATGATGATGGGCGTCGTGCCCTGGGCAAGGGAGGCAGCCTTGCCGATGACGGGAACGAAGTTGCCGGCGTCGTTCAGCTTCTTGAAGAATTCGAGTCCCGCTTGGGGCGCATTGGCGGCATCGCCGCCCGTGGCCGCGAGGCCGGCGGCATAGACCGACAGGATCGCCTGGTTGGCTGCACGCGGATCGCCTGCCAGGGCCACCGAGTTGGCGTATTCAGGCTTCAGCAGGTCGTTCCAGTCCTGCGGCACGTCTTTTATGATGTCCGTGTTGATCTCGAAAGAGAGCACGCCGTAGTAGCCGCCATACCAGTGGCCGTCCGGATCCTTGACCTCGATGCCGTCGAAGGTGGAGACCTTGTAGGGCATCAGCAGGCCCTCCGCGGTGGACGACGGTCCGAATGCCAGACCCACGTCGATCGTGTCTGGCGCCTGGGGGCCCTTGTTGTCCTTGTTGGCCTTGATCGCCTCGATCTCGTCTGCGGAGCCTGCGTCGGGATTAAGTTCATTGAGCGTGATGAACGGATACTTCGCCGTGAAGCCCGCCAGGATATCGCCCCACCCGCACCAGTCGTGCGGGAGGGCAATCGGCGAGAACATTCCTTCCTGCTTTGCGCCTTCGATCAATTCGTCCATCGACTGTGCCGAAACCGCCGTCCCCGACATGAGAACGGCTGCCGACATGGCGAGTATTCGCCCGGTGAATTTGAACATGACTTCTCTCCCATTTGATGCGCCCATATGCGCGCGTTCCCCGGCTTGGCCGTCGAATGACGGACAGCCGAATTGTGGATGTGGAGGCACGTCTGCGCCCGAAAGCTAACTACCTTTTGCTCAGGCCGGCAATCGCGCCGGCAGCTCTTGCGGCTGCTGTACCTGATGTCGCACCGTCCCGGTGGTTGGTCATCGCCTCCTTTCCATTGCCTGTCAGACTTTGCCGATGAGCGCCGCCTCAAGCAGCGACAGTGCCGCCTTCCGGGTCAGCTTCACCGGGTTTCCGCCCGCCGTCGGGTCCACGATCGCCATGTCGGCGATCAGCGCCTTGCGCTTCATGTCCATGTCGAGACCCTTGATCAGCCCCGGCAGCGTGTGCGGGACTTTCAGTTCCTTGCGCAACTTCGCGATCGCCTTCGCAAAGCCGTCGAACCCGCCCTTGATGCCGCAATAGGCAGCAAGCCGGACGATCCGTTCCTCGGTGGCCGGCCGGTTGAAGGCGAGCACGTAGGGCATGAAGACGGCGTTGGTCATGCCGTGGTGCGTGTCGTAGAGCGCTCCGATCGGGTGGGACAGCGAATGGATCGCGCCCAGACCCTTCTGGAATGCGGTGGCGCCCATCGCCGCCGCGCTCATCATGTGCGCGCGCGCAGTCAGGTCCTTCCCGTTTGCGAATGCCTTCGGCAGGTTCTCCAGCACGAGCCGGATGCCTTCGACCGCGATGCCGTCCGCCATCGGGTGGTAGCCGGGGGCGCAATAGGCCTCGAGGCAGTGCGCCAGCGCGTCCATGCCGGTGCCGGCCGTGATGAAGGGCGGCATGCCCACGGTCAGGTTCGGGTCGGCGATCACGATCGCAGGCAGCATCTTCGGGTGGAAGATGACCTTCTTGGTGCGGGTGGCCTCGTGCGTGATGACGCCGGCGCGCCCCACCTCCGAGCCGGTGCCCGCCGTGGTCGGCACCGCGACGATCGGCGCGATGCCGTCGGAATTGGCGCGCGTCCACCAGTCGCCAATATCCTCGAAATCCCACACCGGACGCGTCTGCGCCTGCTGAAAGGCGATCAGCTTGCCGAGGTCGAGGGCGGATCCGCCGCCGAAGGCGATCACGCCGTCATGGCCACCCTTCTTGTACGCTGCGATGCCTGCCGTGAGATTGGCCTCGACCGGATTGGGCTTCACGTCGGAGAAGACGCCGTACTTCACCTTGGCGTCGTCGAGCAGCTTCAGCGTCTTCGCCACCACCGGCAGCTTCGCGAGCCCCGGGTCGGTGACGAACAAGGGCCGCGAGATGCCTGTTGCCTTGAGCGCCTCCGCCAGTTCGGCGATGCGCCCGGCGCCGAAGCGGACGGTGGTGGGATAGTTCCACTTGGAGAAAAGCTTGGTCATTCCCGGAGTACCTATCGAAAGTTCAATTGACGAAAGTGTTGGCGACGCGGCGCGAGACACGCATGGACGGTATGCTGCGGATGAGTTCCGGCAGTGCATTGGTAACCACCAGGCCTGTGATCGGCAGGACCAGCCAGCCACTGATGCCCGAAGGACCATCTGCGCTGGACCGCACCAATGCCTGGCTGCCTGTCATGCGCGGCGCCAATCCAAGCTAGATCGCCTCCCTCAGGTGGTAGCTCTTCGGCCGGGTAAGTTGGTCGTAGCCGATCTCGGACAAGCCCGCGCCCTTGCCGGTGTCCTTGACCCCGGTCCACACCAGCGCAGGGTCGAGATAATCGCAGCGGTTCATGAACACGGTGCCGGTCTCGATCCGGTCGCCGATCGCCACCGCATGCTCTGTGTCGGTGGTCCAGATCGAGGCGGTGAGCCCATAGGGGCTGTCGTTCATCAGCGCGACCGCCTCTTCGTCGTTGCGCACCTTCATGATGCCGACGATCGGCCCGAAGCTTTCTTCGCGCATCACGCTCATCTGGTGGTCTACATCGGTCAGGACCTCGGGGGCGAGATAGGGCGAGCCGGGTTTGTCGCCCTCGACCTTCATGCCGATATGCGCCTTCGCGCCCTTGCGCAGCGCCTCGGCCTTCTGTTCGCGAACGAGATCGGCGAAGCGCGGCTGCGCCATCGGTCCCATCGTGGTCCCGGGGTCGAGCGGATTGCCAACGACGTAGTTCTTCGTCTCGGCCACGAAGCCCTCGACGAACTCGTCATAGACGGCCTCGTGGACGTAGATGCGCTCGACGCCGCAGCAGCACTGGCCCGAATTGTAGAAGGCGCCGTCCACCAGGTTGGCGACCGCGTGGTCCAGCTTCGCGTCGGGCAGCACGTAGGCTGGGTCCTTTCCGCCGAGCTCCAGCCCGAGCGTCATGAAGGTGCCTGCCGCGGCCTTCTCGATTGCGCGCCCGCCCGCGACGGAGCCGGTAAAGTTGACGTGGTCGATCTTGCCGGAGCCGAGCAGCTTCTCGGTCTGCGAATGGCTCATCACGAGGTTCTGGAAGACGCCCTTCGGAAGACCGGCCTTCTGGAACGCCTGGGCGATGCGCTCGCCGACCAGCAGCGTCTGCGCAGCGTGCTTCAGAATCACCGCGCTGCCTGACATGATCGCCGGCACAACCGTATTGACGGCCGTCAGATACGGATAGTTCCACGGCGCGATGACCATGACGACGCCCGCCGGCTCCTTCTTCACATAGCGGCGGAAGCCGGGCTTGGGATTGCTCGCCCAATGCGGCGCGAGCGCCTTCTCGGCGATCTCCACCATGAAGCGCGTACGCTCTTCCACCCCGCCCTTCTCGCCGCCGTAGCGCACCGGCCGGCCCATCTGCCAGGCGAGTTCCGGCACGATCTCGTCGTTCATCGCAAGCAGCGCCTCGAGCATGGCGAGCACGGCGCGCCCGCGCTCGGCGATTGGCACCCTCGCCCAATCCGCCTGCGCCGCTCTCGCCTGCTCGACCGCCGCATTGATCTCGCGATCGCTGGCGATCGGCCTTTCGGCATAAACCGAGCCGTCGATGGGGGAGATGATCTTTACGGTTTCGTTCATGAGGACCCCAATACGTCAGCACGCGAGAGCGCGTACATGACCCTACTTTGCATAACCGAGTATAGTCTGATCACGTGTGACAAGCGTCAATCCGCCTACGATGCTAGTATCTCTCGAACCCCCGGTGCAGTTCCCAGTCCGTCACGCGGCGGTCGTATTCCATTTGCTCCCAGCGCGCCGTGTGGACGTAGTGCTCAATCACCTCCTCGCCGAACGCGTCCCGCAGCATCTTCGACGTGCGCAGCGTCTCGGTCGCCTCGCGCAGCGTCTTCGGAATCTCGGTCAATCTTGCGCCGTGATAGGCATCCCCCTCGAAGGGCTCGGGAAGTTCCAGCTTCTCGTCGACCCCGGTTAGCCCAGCCGCGATCAGCGCCGCGAAGGCGAGATACGGATTGAGGTCCGCCCCGCCGATCCGGCATTCGATGCGGATTCCCTTCGTCCCCTCGCCGCACAGGCGAAACCCGGCCGTGCGATTGTCGCGGCTCCAGTTGATCTTGGTCGGCGCGAACGTGCCGACCTGGAAGCGCTTGTAGGAATTGATGTAGGGCGCGAGAAACCAGGTGTAGTCGCGCGCATATTTGAGCTGCCCGGCGACCCAGGAGCGCATCAGCGGCGTCATCGAGTATGGCGCACCCTTGTCGAAGAACAGCGGCTTCTTGCCGTCCGCACTCCACAGCGAATTGTGGATGTGGCTCGAGCTGCCGGCGAGCGAATAGTCGTATTTGGCCATGAACGTGACCGCCTTGCCCTGGGCGGCCGCGATCTCCTTGACCCCGTTCTTGAGAACCACGTGCCGGTCCGCCATTTCCAGCGCGTCGGCATAGCGGACGTTGATCTCCTCCTGCCCCGGCCCCCACTCGCCCTTCGAATTCTCGACCGGTATGCCGGCGCCGTCGAGCCCGTTGCGAATTTCCCGCATGACGGCCTCTTCCTTGGTCGTGAGCGGGATCACATAGTCCTGGATGTAGGGCGAGGCGGTCGCCAGCCCCTGCCAGTGCTTTTCGCGCGCCGACTGGTAGGTCTCGTCGAACAGGTAGAATTCCAGTTCCGAGGCGAAATAGGCGAGCCAGCCGCGATCCTTCAGCCGCGCCACTTGCTTCTTCAGTATCGCCCGGGGCGAGTGCGGCAGGTCGGAATGGTCGTGATGATCGAGCACGTCGCAGAGCACCAGCGCCGTTCTCTCGAGCCAGGGCAGCCTGCGGATCGTGTCCAGGTCCGGCTTCATCACGAAGTCGCCGTAGCCCTGCGTCCAGCTCGCCGCCTTGTAGCCGGGTACGGGCTCCATATCGATGTCGTTGGCGAGCAGGTAGTTGCAGCCATGCGTCTCGTCGAACGCCGACTCGACGAAATAGCGCCCCAGAAAGCGCTTGCCGATCAGCCGCCCCTGCATGTCGGCGAACACCGCCAGCACCGTGTCGATCTCGCCGTTGGCCACGGCCTTCTTCAGCTCATTGAAAGTCAAATTCCCGGCCATGCCCGAAACTCCGCCCATGTTGGGGCGCCCTCTCGCAAACGACGCCCGGCCGCACCCCGCGGCCAGGCGTTCCCGTTCAACTGACGATCAGCCGTAGCGGTAGGGTGCCCCGGCCTTGTTCATCGACTCGTTGTACTTCTTGATGATCTCGACGACGCGTGCGCTGCGCGGGCTCTGCGCGGCGATCTCGTCCCAGAACTTGGCAGCCTCTTCCTCGACCGTCTTCCATTCCGATTCGGGAACGGTCGTCAGTTCGAGCTTGCCCTCGTTGCGGTAGCGCGCCTCGCCCGCCCAGTACCAGTGCTGGCGATAGTAGTGTGAGGCATCGATCGCGAGGCGGAAGAGCTGTTGCAGGTGCTCCGGCACGGCATTCCACTTTTCCGTGTTGACGAAGTACGACCCGGCCCAGGCACCCGACAGCGGATTGGTGAGGTAGTACTTCAGCACGTCGGCCCAGCCCACCGTGTGCATCTCGGTGATGCCGCACCAGCACACCCCGTCGAGTTCGCCTGTCTGGATCGCGGGCTGAACGTCCTCGTAGGGCAGAGACACCGGGACCACGCCGAAGCGCGACAGGAACTGGCCGCCGGTCGGGAAGGTATAGACCCTGAGGCCCTGCATGTCGGCGAGCGAGCGGATCGGCTTGGTGGTGCCGAAATTGCACGGGTCCCACGCGCCGGTGGACAGCCACGTCACGCCCTCGATCTCGGCATAGGCCTCTTCCCAGATTTCCTTCAGCCCATGCCAGTGCCACAGCGCCGGCACGTCGAGCGAATAGCGCGAGGCGAGCGGGAAGTAGGCGCCGAACACCTTGACGTCGACCGGTGCGGCCGCCGAGTCGTCATCGCTCTGTGCCGCATCGATCGTGCCTGCCTGCACCGCACGGAACAGCTCGCCCTGCGGCACCAGCTGGTCGGACGTGTAGAGCTCGATCACCATCTCGCCGTTGGCGGCCTTGTTGAACCAGTCGATCGAGTTCTTGATGACGTGCTCGGCCAACGCCGGGCCCGCGTAGGTCTGCAGTCGCCAGGTGATCGGGCTTTGCGCCTTGACGTACGGCGCGGCCAGCGTACTCGCGCCGACAGCTCCGGCGGTCGTCAGTCCTGCCTTGCGCAGGAAATCGCGTTTGGTGATGTGCTTTTGGCCAGTCATCTTCTCCGTCTCCTCTTCGTCAGTCGTCCGTGCGTCCATGCCGGACATCGATGCGCGAGAAGTTAGCCTTCCTCTTCTTGTTGCCCTCGTCCGATTGTCGTGCCGTCTCCTGCATCACCTGCCCGTCGCCACGGAGGGCAGCCACAGCGCAATTTGCGGAAAGATCATGATGATGATCAGCGACAGCACCATCAGGAGGAAGAATGGCACGATCGAACGATAGATGTCGGCCAGCGAGATCTCCGGCGGCGCCATCGCGCGCATCAGGAACAGGTTGTAGCCGAAGGGGGGCGTTATGTAGGCGATCTGGCAGGTGATCGTATACAGGATGCCGAACCAGATCAGGCTGAAATCGAGCTCCCGGATCAGCGGTATGTAGAGAGGCGCCACGATCACCAGCATCGCCGTGTCGTCGAGGAACATGCCCATCACGATGAACGAGAGGAGCATCAGCGCCAGGATGGTCCAGGGGCTGAACTCCCAGGTGTCGACGAGCAGGGCCTTGACCGCCTTCACCGCGCCGAGTCCGTCATAGACGGCGCTGAAGCACAGCGCGGCCAGGATGATCCAGAGGAACATGCAGCTGATGCCGAGCGTGTTGCGCGTGGCACTCTCCAGCGTTTCCCGGTTCAGGTTGCCGGCCCACCACGCGGCAAGCATGGACAGCACCGCGCCGACGACCGAGCTTTCCACCAGGCTCGTCGTGCCGGTCATGAACAGGCCCATCATGATCACGAAGATCGCCAGGGGCAGCAGGCCTTCGCGGAGCAGCGCGAGCTTTTCCGCCATCGTGATCTGCGCCCGTTCTTCCGCCGGCAGCGCCGGGCCGATCTCCGGCTGGAACAGGCAACGCAGGAATACGTAGGCGCCGAAGATAGCTGCCATCAGCAGCCCCGGCCCGACACCGGCCAGCCACAGGTCGAGCACCGGCTGGCGCGCGATCATGGCGTAAAGCACCAGCACGACGCTGGGCGGAATGAGGATGCCGAGCGAGGACCCGGCCTGGATGACGCCCGTGACCATCGACTTGTCGTAGCCGTGGCGCAGAAGCTGCGGCAGCGCGATCGTTGCGCCGATCGCCATGCCGGCCACCGACAGGCCGTTGAGTGCGGCGATCAGCACCATCAGCCCGATCGTGCCGAGCGCCAGGCCACCGCGCACCGGGCCGAACCAGACGTGGAACATCCGGTAGAGATCGCCCGCCAGTCCCGACTCCGAGAGCATGTAGCCCATGAAGACGAAGAAGGGCACGGTGATCAGCGGATACCAGTTCAGCACCTGGAAGGAGGCGTTGAACGGCATCTCGAACGACCCCTGCCCCCACAGCGCCAGCGCAGCGGCGGAGCCGACGAAGCCGATGACGCCGAAGACGCGCTGCCCGGTGAGGAGCAGCACCAGCATGGTGCCGAACATGAAGAGCGTGATGGCTTCGGAACTCATTCGATCGGCTTCCCCCGGGCGATCGCGACATCCTTGATGAAGGACGAGACGCACTGGAGCAGCATCAGGAACACGCCGGCAGTCATGACCGTCTTGATGGGCCAGAGCACCGGGCTCCAGGCGGTGTAGTTCCTTTGGTTGTACTGTATCGCGTAGTTCGTGCTGGAAAGTCCCCCGCCGAACAGCACGACCAGGTAGAAGATCACGAACAGGATGGTGATCGCATCGGTGAAGGCGCGCCTGCGCGCATCGAGGCGGCTGTAGAAGAGATCCATGCGCACGTGCTGATCCATCTGCAGCGCATAGGCGCCCCCGACCAGATAGTAGGCTGAGAGCAGGAACTGGGACATTTCAAGCGCCCAGTTGACGGGCGCTCCGACGATCAGTCTCGACAGCGTCGAGTAAAGCAGGATCCCGCCCATCACGAAGAGCAGGTACATCGCGATGCGGCCGACGCGATGGTTGAATGCATCCACGTAGCGGACATAGAGCCTGGCAAACTTCGGCATGCGTCCGTTCCCCGTCACTGCAACCCAACTGCCTGCGGTCCGGACGCCTCGTCCGATTGGGGAATCGCGATATCCCCCAGCAGTTTCCCCAGCAGGGATCCCCATTCCTCCTGGCTCGCCGGCTCCACGATCTGGTCGTTGCGGATTTCGATCATGACGCAGGGCAGCCCGCGCGAGCGCGCATGCCGCTCCAGCGTATAGTAGACGCGGTCGGCCGGCGAGTAGGGCTGGTTGTCCCCCACCGTGAGGTCCGGCCGCGCGCGCAGCGCCGTGAGCAGCGGCCCGGCCAGCCGCACGTCCTGGTCGTGGATGACGCCGACGTGCCACGGCCTCGAGATGCCCCGGTAGACCGGCGTGAAGGAATGCACCGCGATCATGCGGCAACCCAGCCCGGCCGCCAGCCTGTCCTGAATGAGTTGCTCGATCGCCGCATGGAAGGGGCGGTGCGACAGCGCGATCCGCTCCTCCCTCGCGGCCTCGCCCAGCCCCTGGTTCCCGGGGATTGCCGTGGTTTCGCTGATCGGGGCAATCAGGTCCGGCGCATCGAGCGGCCGGTTGCAGTCGATGATCAGCCGCGAAATCCGGCTCTCGACCAGCGGCGCGTCGAGTGTGCGCGCCAGCGCGGTTGCGACGCCGAGGGCGCCCGGATCCCATGCGATGTGGCGATTCAGGTCCTCCCGCCGGAGCCCGAGCGTGCCGAACCGAGCAGGAATATGATTGGAGGCGTGGTCGCAGACGATCACGAACGGACCTGGTCCGCCGCGGTTGGACACGCCTGCCGGCACGACGTCCCCGATTTCCGCTCGGCGTACTGCCCCCATTCCGCCATCCCTTCGTAACGCGATCTGGCCGCGTAATGGATGATACGTCTTTGTCGAGATTGCACCCGGATGGATGATTTCATACACATGAGAGAGCCTTGTCAACGCGTTCTGCCCGCGGCGATCGAATCGGCAAGTGAGGAAGGGGCATGGCCACCAGCGTCGCGGAGCGCATCACCGAGCGGATCGACGACATGCCGGCCGGCGAGCGGCGGGCCGCGCAGACGCTCATCGGCAACTATCCGGTACTCGGCCTCAAGACCGTCGCCGAATTCTCCGCGCAGGCCGGCGTCAGTTCGCCCACCATCCTGCGCTTCGTGTCGCGGCTTGGCTTCCAGAACTACGCGGAATTCCAGGCGGCTCTGCAGGAAGAGCTTGCCGCGCAGCTACAGTCGCCCCTGGTTCGCGCGACCGGCAGCCACGGCAAAGGCGACGAAGCGCCGATGCTGGCGGCCACGATCGACAACCTTCACGAGACCTTCCGCCATTTTTCGGACCGCCAGGCGCACGCCGTCGTACAGCTTCTCGCCAACCCGCGCGGCAAGGTCTTCCTCGTCGGCGGCCGCTTCACCGATCCGATCGCCCGCTACATGGCCGCGCACCTGACGATCATCCGCCCCCGCGTCTTCCATCTTGCCGGCCAGGAGAGCAACTGGCGTGACCGGCTGATCGACATGGGTCGCGGCGACGTGCTCATGATCTTCGACATCCGCCGCTACCAGGAAAGCCTGCTGCGCCTCGCCCGCAAGGCGCACGAGCGTGGGGTTGTGATCGTACTGTTCACCGACCAGTGGCTGTCGCCGATCGCCCGCTTCGCACGGCACGTCGTGGCAGGCCGCACTGCGGTACCCTCAGCCTGGGACTCGTCGGCCTCGCTGTTCGTTGTTGCCGAGACGCTGATCGGCGAACTCACGCGACGTCTGGAAAGCCAGAGTGCCAGCCGCATCAAGCAGATGGAAAACCTGCGCCTGGATGGCGACTGAACCGCGCGCAAAACGCCACAATTACACACATTTAATGATTTCATTGCTGCCTGGAGGCGCACGACCTGTCATAAGGGCTCTGGCGGTGGGTAATTGGGGTTTTCGCGCCGGGACTTGCTGATGGCAATCTGGAAGCAACTACTGATTTCACTCGGCATCGTCGCGATCGCCGCCTTCCTCTGGCTGAGTTTCATTCCCGGGGCGCGGGAGACGCTCGCTCGCTGGGGTATCGATTGGGTGCCGGTTGCCACAGCAACCACCAACGGCGCGGATGCGAACCCGGGGCAGGCGCGATCGGGGAACAACATGCGCCCGACGATCGTCGCGGAGCCGGTGACCACCGCGACCATCAACGACCAGCTTTACGCGATCGGCACCGGACGCGCCGTCAGTTCGGTGACGGTCACACCATTCGCCTCCGGCCGGCTGACCGGGATCGCCGTCTCCTCGGGCCAGTCGGTGGCCGCAGGGGAGGTCATCGCCAGGCTCGATTCCGATGCCGAGCAGATCGCGGTGGACCGCAGCCGCATCGCGCTCGACGACGCCAAGGCAAAGCTCGAGCGGATGAGCGCGCTGCGCTCCTCCAACACGGTCACGGCCGTACAGGTGAGCGAGGCGGAAATGGCGATGCGCAACGCCGAACTCGCGCTGCGCGACGCGGAGTTGGCGCTGCAGCGGCGCGCCATTGTGGCCCCGATCGCCGGCACGGTCGGCATCATTCCGGTGTCGGCCGGCGCCTACGTTACCAATCAGACCGAGATCGCCACGATCGACGACCGCTCCGCCATCCTCGTCGATTTCTGGGTGCCGGAGCGCTTCGCCAGCCTGGTGCGGGTGGGCGACCCGCTGCAGGCGACGTCGATCGTCCGTCCTGGCGAAATCTTCGACGGGGTAGTGAGCGCGATCGACAACCGGATCGATGCGACGAGTCGCACGCTGCGCGTCGAGGCAACCATCACCAATCCCGGCGATGCGCTGCGCGCCGGCATGTCGTTCCGCGTCAGCATGAAATTCGGCGGCGACACCTATCCCGCCGTCAGCCCGCTGGCGATCCAGTGGGGCAACGACGGCGCATTCGTCTGGGCAGTGGTTGACGGGATCGCGCGGCGCACGCCGGTGCGCATCATCCAGCGCAACACCGACAGCGTGCTGGTCGACGCCAAGCTCGAACCCGGCATGCTCGTGGTGACAGAAGGCATCCATGCGGTCCGCGAAGGCGTCGCAGTGGATATCGCGGCGCCCGAACAAGGCGCGGCGGTGTCGGAGGCCGAGATGAAGCGCCTTCAGCCGAACGGCACATAGCATTGGCGATCCTGCGATGAGCGAATTGTCAGGAGAACGGTCCGGCGCAGGCACGACGGCGCTGTTCGTGCGCCGGCCGGTGCTTGCGTTCGTCATCAACACGCTGCTGGTCGTGGCGGGGCTCGCCGCCTTTTTCGGCGTCGAGGTGCGCGAGCTGCCGGATGTGGATCGTCCCGTGATCACGGTACGGACCGACTACCCCGGCGCCTCCGCCGAATCGATGGACCGCGAGATCACCGCGCTGATCGAGGGCGCGGTCGCCCGCGTGGCTGGCGTCAAGTCGATCTCATCATCGTCCTCGTTCGGACGCAGCCGTATCACCATCGAGTTCAATGACGGCGTTGATCTCGACGTGGCCGCCTCGGACATGCGCGATGCGGTGGGCCGAGTCCAGAACCAGCTTCCCGAAGACGCCGACACGCCTCGCATCGTCAAGGCCGACGCCGACGCGCAAGCGGTGATGCGGCTTGCCGTCACTTCCGACTCCATGTCGGTGCAGGACATGAGCATTCTGATCGAGGACCAGATCCTCGACGCGCTCGCCTCCGTGTCCGGCGTTGCGGACGTGCAGGTGTATGGCGACCGGAAGAAGGTTTTCCTTGTCGACGTCGACCAGAACCGGCTTGCCAGTCTCGGCCTGACGATCGCCGACCTGCGCAACGCACTCGCGACCGTCGCCTTCGATGCGCCCGCCGGCTCGCTCACCAGCAGCACGCAGGACCTGATCGTGCGCGCGTCGGCTGCGGTCTCCACGCCGCAGCAGTTCGAGGACATCATCATCAACGGCAAGGCCCGCCTCGGCGATGTGGCCACCGTGACGCTCGGCGCCGATCCCGGCGAATCCCAGCTGCGCGCCAACGGCAAGACGGGCATCGGCATCGGCATCGTCCGCCAGGCGCAATCCAACACGCTCGATATTTCCGAGGGCGTGCGGGCAGCCGTCGCGGAGATTTCCAGGACGCTGCCCGAGGGCGCCGAGATCTTCATTACCGGCGACGATGCGACCTTCATCAACGGCGCCATCCACGAGGTGGAGATCGCGCTCGGCCTGTCGGTGTCGATCGTGCTTATCATCATCTTCCTGTTTCTGTGGGACTGGCGCGCCACGATCATTCCCGCATTCAGCATGCCGGTTGCGCTGACTGCCTCGATCGCGGCGATCTATCTCGCCGGCTTCTCGATCAACATCCTGACCCTGCTTGCCCTGGTGCTGGCCACCGGCCTGGTCGTGGACGATGCCATCGTCGTGCTCGAAAACATCGTGCGCCGCCGCAACATGGGCCTGGGACCGCGGGCGGCAGCCGTGCTCGGAACGCAGGAGGTCTTCTTCGCGGTTCTCGCCACCACGGCGACGCTGATCGCGGTGTTCGTGCCGCTCTCCTTCCTGCCCGGCCAGACAGGCGGACTGTTCCGCGAGTTCGGATTCGTGCTGGCCATTTCCGTCTTCCTGTCCTCGATCGTGGCGCTTTCGCTGTGCCCGATGCTTGCTTCCCGCATGCTGGCCTCGCACGAGCATCACGGCGCACATGGCGGCGTGATCGGAGGCCTCGGCCGCTTCTTCGCAAACCTCTACCGGCGCACGCTCAGCGCCGCGCTGAATGCCCCGATGGTGATCGTGGTCGTCGCGCTGCTGTTCGCCGCACTGGCCGCCAGCCTGTTCGGCACGATCCGCTCGGAGCTGACCCCGACCGAGGACCGCTCGACGGCATTCCTCCGCATTTCGGCGCCGCAGGGCGTGAGCCTTGACTACGTCGCGCAGAACATGCGCGAAATCGAGCGGCTGCTGCAGCCACTGCGCGATTCCGGCGAGGTCGGCGCGACGTTCACGGTAACGGGCGGCGGGGGTTCGCAGAACACGGGCTTCATGGTGCTGACGCTGGCACCATGGGAGGAGCGCACGCGCACACAGCAGGAGATCCTGGCCGACGTCCAGCAGCGCATTTCCTCGGTCCACGGCGTGCGCGCGTTCGCCTTCCAGCCCAACAGCCTCGGCATCCGCGGCGCGGGCTCCGGGCTGCAGTTCGCGATCGTCGGCAGCAACTACCAGGAACTCAACGCGGCCGCCCTGTCGGTCGTCGCGGAGCTCGAACAGGACCCGCGCTTCGAGCAGCCCCGGCTTTCCACCGACCTCACCCAGCCGCAGCTTTTCGTGGTCGTCGACCGCGAGCGGGCGTCCGATCTCGGCATCGACATATCGGGCCTCGCCGAGGCCATGCAGGCCATGCTGGACGGCCGCAAGATCGGCTCGGTGTTCATCGACGACCGCAGCTTCGACGTGAAGCTTGTGTCGACCACGAACCCGGTCAACGACCCGACCGACCTCGAGAACATCTTCCTGCGCGCCCGCGACGGCCGCTATGTGCCGATGTCCACCATCGCCACGCTCACCGAGCAGGCGGTGGCGCCCTCGCTGTCGCGCGAGCAGCAGATGCGCTCGGTCGCGATCACCGCCGGGTTGGCGCCGGATGTCGCGCTCGGCACCGCCTACCAGGTCGCGCAACAGCTCGCCGAACCCCACCTGCCGGCGGGCAGCCGCATCGTGCCGCTGGCCGAGGCTGCCACGCTTGGCGAAACCTCGAGCGGCATGGCGACGATCTTCGGCTTTGCCATCGTCATCATCCTGCTGGTGCTGGCAGCCCAGTTCGAAAGCTTCGTCTCGGCGCTGATCATCATGTCAACCGTCCCGCTGGGGCTCGCCTGCGCCGTGTTCGCGCTGCTGATCACCGGCACCAGCCTCAACGTCTACAGCCAGATCGGCCTCGTCATGCTGATCGGCATCATGGCCAAGAACGGCATCCTCATCGTCGAGTTCGCCAATCAGCTGCGCGACCGCGGCTACGGCGTGCGCGAGGCCGTGTTCGAGGCCTCCAACATCCGCCTGCGCCCGGTGCTCATGACCATGATCTGCACCGTCGTTGCCGGCATACCGCTCGTCCTGGCGAGCGGCGCGGGCGCCGAAGCCCGTATTTCGCTGGGTTGGGTCATCGTCGGCGGGCTGGGCCTGTCGACGCTGTCCACGCTCTATCTGACGCCGGTCGCATATCTGCTGCTCGGCCGCTTCGTCACGCCGAAGGTCGAGGAGGCCAAGCGCCTGCATCGCGAACTCGACGCAGCGCACAACCGGGAAGCGCCGGCGGAGTAGCGTCGCGCCTTGCCCTCCCCGCGAAGGGAGGCCGCGAAGCGGCCGGGTGTGGTGCATCGCTGCGGCGGCACCAACCGCCCCCTCTCCGTCTGGGGTTTCGCGGCCGACGCTTCTCCAGTTCAGGGTGGAGAAACGGGTGGGGCGCCGATGCAGC